>CEGE01000104.1_pt1 | contig 17252 bp, 12 predicted proteins | sample 306311 | NCBI WGS metagenome assembly CEGE01 (sample SAMEA2755654, study PRJEB7226) | microbial mat metagenome | biome: microbial mat; feature: hypersaline; material: grass silage | place: USA | collected 2014-02-19 | depth 0 m | reverse complement strand
TGGTGGATCTCCTGGTCTCCTTTTGTCGGCATGTTTATCGCTCGTGTATCGCGGGGGCGCACGGTTCGTGAGTTTCTAATCGCCGTTCTACTGGTGCCCACGCTGGTCACTCTGGTGTGGATGAGCACCTTTGGCGGCACGGCGCTGTTCCAAGCGACCAACGGGATAGGCGAATTGGCAAACGGTATCAGTGACGTTTCGCTTGCCATGTTCCATATGCTGGAACAGCTGCCCATGACCAGCATCACCTCGACGCCGGCGATTATTCTGGTGCTGGTGTTCTTTATTACCTCGTCGGACTCCGGCTCGCTGGTCATCGACAATATCACCGCCGGTGGCAAGACCGATGCTCCCAAGAGCCAGCGGGTATTCTGGGCAACGCTTGAAGGCGTGATTGCCGGCGTGCTACTGTATGGCGGCGGAAGCACCGCACTTAGCGCACTGCAGGCGGGCGCAGTGGCCACGGGGCTGCCCTTTACGTTGGTTCTCTTGCTGATGTGTTTCAGCCTCTACAAAGGGCTTCATAAGGAGTGGCAGCAGAGCAACGCGATGCCAAAAATCGCTAGTTAAACGGTTTTCTTCACGCACCGCTCGCCTACTCGGCGAGCGGTTTTCTTTTTTTGCCAGCCAGGATCAAGACAATGCAGGCAAGTTCTTACCAGCGCGGTCTAATCATGGTCATACTGGGTGTAGTGTTTCTCAGCTTTGACGGTCTGTTGATTCGCCTGGCAGCCACCGATGGCTGGACCATCGTATTCTGGCGCGGTTTATTGATGTTCTGTGTACTGGGGCTGCTGTGTTGGTTAGGTAATCGGCTGGCGACGCTGAGACGCCACCCGTTTTCCTCCCTGGCCTCGGCGCTGCTGCTGGGCCTGATCTCCAGTCTGTTTGTGCTGGCGGTGATGAACGCCAACGTGGCCAATGTAGTAGTGATTCTAAGTACGGCGCCGCTGTTTGCGGCGCTGTTTTCGCGGATTTTCCTGGGCGAAAACGTCGCGCTGCGTACGCTGGTGGCCATTGCTGTCTGCATGCTGGGCATGGGTTTGGTGTTCATGGGCGAGGGGGCCATGGGGATGCTGGTAGGCAACCTGTATGCCTTGGCGGCCGCGGCAGCTATCGGTGGCAACCTGACCCTGCTGCGCCGCTTTCCAGCCATTGACCCTATGACGGTGATTGCCGGTGGCGGGCTGCTCTCCGCGGCGGTTGCCCTACCCATGGCCTCGCCGCTGGATCTGGATGCCCAGCGTTATGGCGTACTGGCGCTGATGGGGCTGGTGCAGATGCCCTTGGCCACGGTACTGATCAACAGCGCCACCCGCTACCTGTCGTCAACGGAAGTGGCGCTGTTTTATCTGGTCGAAACCGCGCTGGGCACGCTGTGGGTGTGGTGGTTATTAGGTGAGACGCCCACGACCTCGACGCTGCTCGGTGGTGGTGTGGTCATCCTGGTGCTGGTAGTGCATGCCTGGGTAGGCTTGCGTCTGGAAAGACAGCGCCTTCAGCTTTATCCGGGCTTTGTTGGCAAATAGTCAATGCGTCGTGTGGGCCATCACCCAACAAAAAGCCCGCAGGGAAGCGGGCTTGAACGATGGTTAGAGGCGTGTTGCGTTTCAGCGCAGCACTTCTTCCTCCTTGAGCAACTTGTAGATCGCCTCGGCGCCCTGCTCGGGGGTCACATCGGTGAGCACCTGCCCGCCCTTGCCCTCGGACTTGGCCGCCGCCGCCTTGAAGCGATCCCTGGCCGACGCAGCTTTAACGATTTTCAGACGCTTAGGCCGTTTACGCGCTGGGGCAAGTTGCCACTGGGCCAGCTCGCTGTCGGCTTCAGGGGTCGTCGGCGTAACCGCAAAGGTGGCGCGACGCGCCGGGCCGAAGGCGCTTTGACGCGCCGCCGGCGCTGCTTCATCCACACTGATGATAGCGGGCAGACGCACCTTGAGACGGCGACGCTGGCCCCTTGGCAACGCCTGAAGCAGCGTTACCACGCCATTTTCCACCTTTTCTATCGATGCCAAGCTATTCACCAATGGCCAGCTGAGATGTTCTGCCAATGCATAGGGCAAAAGCCCAGAGCCTTCACCGCGCTCTGCCCGGGCACCGGTGATCACTAGCTGGGGCGAGGTAGCGGCTAAATGTTCCACCAGGGACAGAATGGCATCGCTGCCCGCGGGCTGTTCGAGCAAGGTCATGGATTCAAGCCCCATGCCCAGGTAGCCGCGTAGCGCCGATTCGCTGTCATCCGCCTGGGGGCCCGCATGCAGTACGCTAATCCGAGTGCCCGGCAGTTCGGCCTCCATGGCCAGCGCTAGCTCCAGGCCCCTGGCATCCTGTTCGGCACGCCGCGCACGACCGGTTGTAGGGTGACGGCCTATGGAGACCAGCACCGCCACGTCGATTCCCTGCTGTTGTTGCTGTCGATCAGGCTGCATCACGCTGCCCTCCCCGCTGCTGTTCCACCATGGCCACCAGGGCGGCCAGAATTTGCGTGCTGTCGCCAATCACCGCCAGGTCGGCGCGCTTGATCATGTCGCACCCCGGATCGAGATTGATCGCCACCACCTTGTCGCAGCGCTGAATGCCCTGCAGGTGCTGGATAGCGCCTGAAATACCCACCGCCATATAAACTCGGGCGGTTACCCAGGTGCCGGTAGCGCCCACCTGGCGATCGCGGGCCATAAAGCCGTCGTCTACCGCGACACGCGAGGCCCCTTCGGTAGCGCCGAGGACTTTCGCAGCATGGTGGAAGGCGTCCCACTGCTTGACGCCGTTGCCACCGGAGAGGATGAACTCAGCCTCGGCCAGCGCCACACCGGCGGGATCCACCGCCACCTGCCCCAGATCTTCAATGCGCGATAAAGTGGTGGGAATTGACGCTGCCAGAGTCAGGTGCTCGGCCGCATGCCGGGTCTCATCCACCGGCTCGGCGCACTCGGCCAGCGCCAGGGCAACCCGCGGCAGATGGCGCTGGATATCCAGGCTCCCAGCGCCGCCACGGGCCGTACAGCGCCAACCCAAAGAGGCCTCATTATCAGCTTCCACCTGCCACACCCCCGTGGCAGCGCGTTCACCCAGGCGTAATGCAAGCCGCCGCCCCAGATCGGCTCCGCCCAGGGGTGAATCTGGCAATAGCCAGAAGCGCGGCGTCATCTCCCGCTCGACGGCGCTTAAAGCCGCCAGACGCGCTTCAGGGGCAAACCCTGCGTAAAACTCATCATCAAGATGCACGACGCGATCGATACCGGCTTCGCCCAGCGTCTGCTCCTTAAGCTCGCCGCCACCCTCGCCCTTATACTCACCAAATAGGATCGCCACCACAGCGCCGGGCTGTTCGGCGTCGGCATCCGCCACACGCCGGGCCAGGCCCAGCAGATCCTTGTCATGTCCGGAGAGACGCCCGCCGGTCAGGTCGGGCACCACGGCCACCAGGAAGGCGGGCTGATCAATGGTCACCGTGCGGCGGCTATCGCGAGCCGCCGTGGTGGTCGCTGTGGCCTGCCCCCCTTGTTGGAGGCCACTACGATCAATCCGTTTGACGCCATTGGGACCGATAAAGCCGATGGCACGAGGATCCTTGCGCACCACGCCGTTGGGGCCCATCCATTCGCTGACCGCTCCGCCGCCCCTGTTTACACCCAGGGCGGCCAGCACCGCGGCGTTGTCGGGGTGCAGACGATTTCGGGCGATCCACTCACGACGTGGGTCGCGGCGAATAATCTCACTCATACGATCACCTCTTCAGCAGTCGTCGATGCAGTGGTTCGGCGGGATGCGCCGGTCACATCGTCAGCGGAACGCTCAACCAGCGCATCGGCCACCAGTTCGGCGATATCGCGCACTTCGGCGCTGGCATCCACCACGCCTTCCAGCATGGCAGTACACTGCGGGCAGCCCACCGCCACCAGCTCGGCGCCGCTCTCCTTGACGTCGTTCATGCGCATATCGGGAATCCGCCGTTCACCGGGAATATCGGTAATCGGTGCCCCGCCACCGCCGCCGCAGCAGCGCGAGCGGAAGCCGGAGCGCTCCATCTCCTTGACCTCGATGCCCAGCGCCTTAAGCACGTTGCGTGGTGCCTCGTATTCACCGTTATAGCGCCCCAGGTAACACGGGTCGTGATAGGTGACGCTGCCGCCTTTCCAAGGGGCAAAGGTCAACCGACCAGCATCAAACAGTTCGGCGATAAAGGTACTATGGTGACGTACCTCGTAATGTCCGCCTAGCTCTCCATACTCATTGCCCAGCACATGAAAGCTGTGGGGATCGCAGGTAACAATCTGCAAGAAGCGGTACTGAGCCAGGGTGGCAATATTGCGTTTCGCCAGGGATTGGAACGTCGCTTCATCGCCCAGGCGCCGCGCCACGTCGCCGCTATCGCGCTCTTCAGTCCCCAACACCGCGAAGTCTACCTCGGCGGCGCGCAGCACTTTGACCAATGCGCGCAAGGTGCGCTGGTTGCGCATATCAAAAGCGCCATCCCCTAGCCACAACAGCACATCGACCTGCTTAAGATCTGCCATGAGCGGTAGGTTAAGATCCGCCGCCCAGTTGAGCCGCGAGCCAGGGTCGAAACCACCGGGATTGTCGGTGGCGATCAAATTATCGAGCACTTCGGCGCCTTTGTTGGGCGTTTTACCGCGCTCAAGCGTCAGGTGGCGGCGCATATCGACAATCGCATCCACGTGCTCGATCATCATCGGGCACTCTTCGACACAGGCACGGCAAGTCGTGCAGGACCAGAGAGTATCGGCGTCGACCAGAGCCTTCCCCTGCAGTGCCACAATAGGCCCATGAGGAGAACCTGCGTGCTCACCTACCGGCTTGCCAGGGTAGGGGGAGCCAGCATAGGCGGCATCGCTGCCCCCGGCCATACCTACCACCATGTCCTGGATCAGCTTCTTGGGGTTGAGCGGCTGACCGGCGGCAAATGCCGGGCAAACCGCCTCGCAGCGACCGCACTGCACGCAGGCATCGAAGCCCAGCAGCTGGTTCCAGGTAAAGTCGGCAGGCTTTTCCACGCCCAGAGGCGCTGCTTCATCCTCCAGATTGAGCGCCTTGAGGCCCGTTGACCGGCCGCCACCAAAGCGCTCGGCGCGACGATGGAAGGCCAGATGCAGGGCGCCGGCGAAAGCATGCTTCATGGGCCCGCCCCAGGTCATGCCGAAAAACATTTCCCCCAGGCCCCAGGCCACGACGCCCGCTAATACCAGCGCCAGCAGCCAGCTACTGCCCCCTTCAAGCAAACCTTCGGGCAGCAGACCTACCGTGGGCAGCGTGATCAGGAAGACGCCTATCGAGAACGCCATCAGGCTCTTGGGCAGGCGCATCCAGGGGCCCTTGGAGAGCCGAGCAGGAGGGTTAAGCCGTCGCCGCGCCACGAAGAGGCTACCAACGAACATGGAGGCACTAGCCAGTAGCAGTAATCCGCCTAGCAATGGGTTGGCAATACCCAGACCGTGCACCAGGATCATCAGCATGGCAGCAGCCACGAAGCCACCGGCGGTGGCCACGTGGGTGTTGGAGATCATTTTGTCACGCCCCACTACATGGTGCAGATCCACCAAATAGCGGCGCGGCAGGGCCACCAACCCCTTAAACAGGTTCACCCGCGAGGGGCGCCCCTGACGCCACAGGCGTATACGGCGTAGAGCGCCGATTACTGCCAGGGCCAGGGCAGTAAAAATCAGTATCGGCAAGAGCGATTCGAGCATGGTGCTCACCTCATCTTTGGTGCCATTGGCTTCGGCGGCGGGGCTGCTCTGGCGCCCCGCATTATTGTTGGCTTTCGCCTAAGTCAAAAGTCCTTGCAGATTCGCAGGGCGTCGTAAATGGCCGCATGGGTGTTACGCGGTGCCGTGCAGTCGCCCAGGCGGAACAGCAGGAAGCCATCCCCTTCGTCGCCTCTCTCCTCAACTAGGCAAGGCTGCGGCTGAATAGCGTAAAGCGCTTCCAGATCCACCTGCCCCTTGTTGCGGGACTGTTCTTTAAGTGCGTAATAAAGCGCTTCATCAGGACGTACGCCGTTCTCGACCACCACCTGATCCACCACGCGCTCTTCCAAAGCACCGGTGTACTCATTTTCGAGTACCGCTACCAGTCCGTCGCCCTCGCGGTAAACCTTATGCAGCATCAGGTCGGAGGACATGATCACCTCCTTCTCGTAGAGGCTGCGGTAGTAGGTGGGGAAGGTGGTACCGCCCACCGCCGCGCCGGGCTTGATATCGTCGGTGACGATCTCCACCTTGGCGCCCTTATCGGCGATAAAATCCGCCGCCGAGACGCCGGAGAACTCGCAGATGGCGTCATAAATCAACACGTTTTTACCTGGTGCCACTTTGCCAGAGAGAATATCCCAGGTGCTGACTACCAGGCTCTCCTCAGCATTCTCCGAGTAGCCCCACTCGGGGTGCTGGCTAAGGAAGGGCTGGCCACCGGTGGCAAGCACCACGATATCCGGGCGCAGATCGAGCAGCGTTTCCTCATCGGCGCGAGTACCCAGACGCAGATCGACTTTAAGACGCGCCAGCTCCAGCTGAAACCAGCGGGTGATACCGGCGATCTGGTCACGCTGGGGCGCTTGGGCGGCAATCGTGATCTGCCCACCCAAGGCGTCAGCGGCCTCAAACAGAGTGACATCGTGGCCGCGCTCAGCGGCTACCCGCGCTGCCTCCATACCGCCGGGGCCACCGCCCACCACAACGACTTTGCGTTTGGTGCCCTCGGTTTTCTCAATGATGTGGGGCAACCCCATGTATTCCCGGGATGTCGCGGCGTTTTGAATACAAAGTACGTCAAGGCCCTGGTACTGGCGGTCGATGCAGTAGTTAGCACCCACGCACTGTTTGATCTGATCGATCTGGCCCATCTTGATCTTGGCGATCAGGTGAGGGTCGGCAATATGTGCCCGGGTCATGCCCACCAGGTCTACATAGCCCCCTTCAAGGATACGTTGGGCCTGATTGGGATCCTTAATGTTCTGGGCGTGGATCACCGGCACGTTCACCACTTCCTTGATCCCCGCCGCCAGGTGTAGGAAAGGCTCCGGCGGGTAGGACATATTGGGGATAACGTTGGCCAGGGTGTTGTGAGTGTCGCAGCCAGAACCGATAACGCCGAAGAAATCCACCATACCGGTGGCATCGTAGTAGGCGGCGATCTGCTTCATATCGTCGTGAGAAAGACCGTCCGAGTGGAACTCGTCGCCGCAAATGCGCATGCCGACGCAGAAGTCGTCGCCCACTTCAGCACGCACGGCTTTAAGCACTTCCATACCGAAGCGCATACGGTTCTCGAAGCTACCGCCCCACTCGTCCTCACGCTTGTTGACCCGTGGGCTCCAGAACTGATCGATCAAATGCTGGTGCACGGCAGAGAGTTCGACGCCGTCGAGGCCCCCTTCCTTTGCCCGGCGCGCGGCCTGGGCAAAGTCGCCGACAATACGCCAGATCTCCTCTTCCTCAATGGTCTTACAGGTCGAGCGGTGCACCGGCTCGCGGATACCGGAGGGTGATACCAGGGTCGACCAGTCGAAACCGTCCCAGCGGGAGCGGCGTCCCATATGGGTAATCTGGATCATGATCTTGCCGCCGTGCTTATGCACGGCATCGGCCAAATTCTGGAAGTGCGGAATAATGCGATCGGTGGAAAGGTTTACCGAGCTCCACCAGCCCTGAGGGCTATCGATGGACACCACCGATGAGCCACCGCAAATACATAGACCACAACCACCTTTGGCCTTCTCCTCGTAGTACCTCACGTAGCGCTCAGTGGTCATGCCGCCGTCGGTGGCATGCACCTCAGCGTGAGCGGTACTGACCACACGGTTGCGGATGGTCAGCTTACCGATCTCGATCGGCTCGAAAATTGCGTCGAATGCCATGTTTGTCTCTCCTCGTACCCCAGTTAGCGGGCAGCGTCTGTCAGCGGCTGGACGGCGAAGATGCCTACATCACAGCCAGGCTCGGCTGCACTCTGCGTCTGCTCGGCAACGGTACGCAGTGAACTTCCGCAGGCAGCGAGGATTTGATCCATGGCCCCGGCGAACCAACCGGTGAACATGTACTCTTCCTTGTTCCCGGTTTTGCCAAGCTGGTAAACAAAAGCGCTGTGCTCAAGTCGTACTTGGGCAGTGCCCGAGTCGAGATCGATCTGTTCAGTAATGAATAGCCCCCAACCGCGCTGGGAAAGGCGGGTCATGTAGTGCTCAAATACCGCCTCTCCGCTAATGTCGTGTAGCTCGGCCTCTTTCTCACACCAGTGCCAGGCGCTCTTGTAGCCTGCGTGATAAAGAATTTCGGCATACTTCTCAGCACCTAGCGCCTCTTCTACGGCTACGTGGTTATTGATAAAGAAGTGCCGTGGCACATAGAGCATAGGCAGCGCATCGGTCGTCCAGACGCCAGTTTCGCTATCCACTTCGATGGGCAGTGCGGGGGCCAGTTTGGTCACGGTTGTATTCCTCAAATCTTTGTTATGTCAGGTTATCGACGGGGCTACCCCGGGAGCATGCCTACGAGGAGGCGCTATGAATCCATCCCTGGACGCTACCGACGCCATCCCTGGCGTCGGACCTCCTCTACGGCATGCTCCCGGCGCCCCTCACTTCGGAGGCAGCCGCCTGCGCTGAGTCAGGCGCCCCACACGTCCTTAAGCACGCGCACCCAGTTCTCGCCCATGATCTTGCGCACCTGGGTCTCACTTAAGCCGCGCTTGAGGAGTGCCTCGGTGAGATTGGGGAACTCCCCAATGGTGCGGATTCCTTTGGGATTGATGATCTTGCCGAAGTCAGTGAGGCGACGGGCGTAGCCCTTGTCGTGGGTCAACCACTCGAAAAACGCTTGACCATGCCCTTGGGTGAAATCGGTACCGACGCCGATAGCGTCCTCACCGACGATATTCATGACGTACTCGATCGCCTCGCAGTAGTCTTCGATGGTTGAGTCGATGCCCTTTTTGAGGAACGGCGCAAACATGGTGACACCAACAAAACCGCCGTGGTCGGCAATGAACTTCAGCTCTTGATCAGATTTGTTGCGCGGATGCTCTTTGAGGCCGGAGGGCAGGCAGTGTGAGTAGCAGACTGGCTTTTTGGACTCAAGAATGACCTCTTCGGAGGTCTTGGCACCGACGTGAGAGAGGTCGCACATAATGCCAACCCGGTTCATCTCGGCAACAATTTCGCGACCAAAGCCGGAGAGGCCACCATCACGCTCGTAGCAGCCGGTACCCACCAGATTCTGGGTGTTGTAGCACATCTGCACGATGCCCACGCCCAACTGCTTGAAGATCTCAACGTAGCCAATTTGGTCTTCAAAGGCATGGGCATTCTGGAAGCCGAAGATGATGCCGGTTTTGCCCTCTTCTTTCGCGCGAGTGATGTCAGCGGTGGTGCGAACAGGGCGCACCAGGTCACTACACTCCGCCATCAACTGGTTGGACTTGACGATATTATCGACCGTGGCCTGAAAACCTTCCCACACGGAGACTGTGCAGTTGGCAGCGGTAAGACCGCCGCGACGCATGTCCTCAAGCAGCTCACGATTCCATTTGGCGATGATCAGACCATCAATGACAATGGCGTCATTGTGCAGTTCAGAGGGGGTCATAGCTAAGCTCCAACATTGGTTAATGTAGCGAGCATAGCGCTGACGTTGGATTGGACTGCTCTTGGAAACGACGGCGGAAATTCCAAAAGCGTCATGGTGTCGTGTACACGACCCACGCACCCGCTAACCTTTGCAGAGGAGGAGTACTTTAGAGATAGCAGCTACTAAAAAACCTGCTGCCCGGAGGTGGACAGCAGGTTTGGAATAGTGGTGACGGAAGTACCTATCAGCGCAGTAGCGGCACGCTGGCAAAGGTAGGCTCACCCTGGGCATGGGCAAGCGCCTGCTGGGCACTCGAAAGAGGTTCGCTTTTGTACGGCTCGCCCCCCCATCGCTGAATTAACGATGGCGACTTAGCAGGGTTACTTCCTTGTCGGTCATGCACCCCCAAGCGCTCATTTCTCGGCGGTACACCAAAGTATTCTCGATAACACTTGGAAAAATGGGGCGTAGAGACAAAGCCGCAAACGGACGCAATTTCGATGATCGAGAGAGGCGTTTGCTTGAGCAATTGACGGGCACGCACCAAGCGTAGCTTGAGGTAATAGCGGGACGGAGAGCAGAGGAGATAGCGCTGGAACAACCGTTCTAACTGACGCCGTGAAACATCCACATACTTTGCCAGCTCATCGAGCTCGATCGGCTCCTCAAGGTTGGACTCCATCAACGCCACAATCTCTAGTAGCTTGGGCTGAGTCGTACCCAGCACGTGTTTAAGCGGTACACGCTGCTGATCCTGCTCGTTGCGCACACGCTCGTAGATAAACATCTCGGAGATACCTGCCGAAAGCTCACGTCCATGGTCGTGAGCAATCAGGTTGAGCATCATATCGAGCGGCGCAGTGCCGCCCGAGGCGGTGAATCGATCACGATCAATAGAGAAAAGGTGCGGAGTCAGAATGACGTTGGGGAAAGCCTCCTGCATGGAGGCCAGGCACTCCCAGTGCACGCTGGTTTGATAGTGATCGAGCAGCCCCGCCTGGCCCAGCGCCCAACTGCCCGTACACACCGAACCTAATCGTTTTAGCTGGCGCGACTGGGACTGCAGCCAGCGCACGTGCTCGCGGGTGACACTGTGATGAGGGCCTACCCCACCGCAAACGACTACCCACTCAAGCGAGAGTGGGGTATGCATTGATGCGTCAGGCGTCACCTGCAGCCCATCACTGGCGCGCACGGGCAGACCGTCTTGGGTCAGGGTGTACCAGCGATACAGCTCGCGCCCTGCCAGTTGATTAGCCATCCGCAAAGGGTCTATCGCGGAGGCCAGAGAAATCAGTGTGAAATTATCTAGCAGTAGAAAGCCAAGGGTTTGCGGTTCACCCGCCCGATCAGTCTTTGCTGCCGGGTCTTTTGCTTGATTTGATGTCATGGTCTTACCCTCCGTCACCTTTTAAACATCACTTTTTTTCTTATTAGTATATAGGCGTCGCTGGCGTCTTTTAGTTTCCTATCACAGAAGTGAATACTCACTTGTGCAGGGGTGGCATTGCTATTTGGTCGTATATTGGCACGAATAGGGCGGATAGCGACAAAACTATTGCGCGAACCTGACGCTCCGTCGCAAATGCAACACTGGAGGTCGCTTCCGAAACCATTGAGAGGGGAGAAAAGATACGCCTTGTAGGCGGGGTGGGGCCTAAGCGCCTTGGTAATGGCGCCGTTAGCCTGCGAATCGTCTCAGTAGGCAGTCTCCGTACATAATGAGCGGCAGACAATCGGCTAAACGACTGTCATAGCGCCTGTAAATGCCGGTTCGCTCCGAGCGATCGACCCCTTTATTCAGCCTGCCATAAAACGTGGTAGCCAAAGCGCCACTTGAGGCCAAATACTTATGATGAGCGCAGCAACACACATTAGTAGAAAGAAGGGCAACGAGGCCCACGCAACCCGACTGATGCTTTCGCCTGTCAGACTCTGTAACACAAATAGATTAAAACCAGCCGGTGGCGTGATTTGGCCCAGTTCGATCATGATAATCAGGAAAATACCGAACCAAATTGTTCAAACCCTGCGAGCAGCACAATCGGCAGCGTGATTCACTGACTGTGAATAGGCTTGCCCGCTAACAAAGCAGGCGCCTAAAACAACAGCGACACTGAAAATACTTTTAATATTACACTGGGCAGGGTGTTGTGAATTATGTGCCATCAGGAAAGTCCTAGCGTTGGATAAACACTTTTAGACTAACCAAATGCGCAAAAGCGGCCGCTATCAATACGACCTGTAGTTACTCTTATACGCCCTGAAACAGCCATCCTCAGACCAACTTATCCCCACCGTCTAGCTGGCAAGGGGTGGGGATAAGTTATCAACGTCTGCTTAGTAACGTCCACGGCTGTCTTACAGCCAATCTCACCACTGTATTTATCACTCCATTGCATTGACGGGTGGTAGCTTATTTGGCCAAGGGTGCGAGCTTTCCAACTGAGCGGCATAGGGTGCGCCTAGATCAGCACCGCTGGTAGCATCGAGTAACGCTGCGCTGTCGCGTACCGACACTGTCATCGCATGAGGCGTCCCCATGCCTCCCCAGCCCTCGCCCACCATCGGGCCTGATGGCATTCTGCCCCGCGTGGGCTTAAGGCCAAAAATGCCGCTGCAAGATGCCGGCACCCGGAGGGAGCCGCCGCCATCATTGCCGTGTGCAAAAGGCACCACTCTTGCCGCCACCAGAGCAGCGGCCCCGCCAGGGCGCCCAGGAGCGCCACCTATAACAAAGAACACAGCCCTCACAAGCGCGATAGAGATTACCTGAGCATTGATATAGGGAAACGGCGCCTTACGGCAGCCTGCTGGCTGGCACTATCTCTGCCGAAGAAAGCCTAATGGCGAGCTCGGTACGGTTGGACACGTTGAACTTGCTGTAAAGGTTATCAAGATGGGTCTTGACCGTGGAGGGCGCGATGGAGAGCTCACGGGCCATGGCTTTATTACTCATTCCACGGTGGAGCAGTTGCGCCAGTTGTCTCTCTCTTGGGGTAAGACTCGGGCTAGCGCTCTCGGCAATAATGGTGGGGGCAGTGGTCGCCAGGGCACCCACCCGAACCGTCAATTGCAACATTTCCTGAAGCGAACGCAATGTTGCTAGATCCCTGTGTTCAAAGCAGCCATAAGAGGATTGGCGCAGTAAGGAGATACCTAGCGCGGGGCGCCCTTCTATTCGCACCAGCACTTCGGCCACGTCGACCACATCGTGGCGCTGCAGGAAAGAGCGATACCCTCGGTTACGTGACTCCGGCTGGTGGGCGAAAGCGGTGCTCAAAGGCACCACTTCCTGACCGGTCAGCAGGCAGTTACGGGGCTGAAGCGGATCCAGATGCCGATAACGACGTACGTAGCTGTCGTGCATTTGGTAGGGGCCGCCCTCAAGCTGGAAATCATAGGCGTTTAAACCTGAGTCGATGCGATAAAACGCGGTCAAGGAGGCGGGGACAGCGCGCGTAAAGGCACGCAGGCAGGTTTGCCCCAGGTCGTGTAAATCGTGCATGGCTGACCGCCCCCTTCTTGCGTTATGTCATCAACATAGCAAGCAGACCTCCCTCGGACAATCTAAATATGACGCTAAGTAAACCAGCGCTGCGCCGCTATAACGCCGCCATACTCTCGGGTAGCAGCGCCCCCCCATCCACGATGATGGTCTGCCCGGTAATGTAACTCGCCAGGTCAGAACCCAGAAACAGCATGGCGTTGGCAATATCCTCAGGCGCCCCTAAGTGGCCCAGCGGTATGCCTCGTGCCAGGGCCTGACTATGGCTATCGTCCCCCAGGTTGTCCATGGCCGGCGTTTGAATCATTCCGGGTTCAACCCCATTGACACGAATCTTGAGCGGCCCCAACTCCAAGGCAGTATTGCGGATAAAACCATTTACCGCTGCCTTTGATGCCGCGTAGTGGGAAAGGCCTGGATAGGCAACTCGATTACCGGTGACCGATGAGGTGCATAGAACCACCCCTTTCCCCTTGGCCTTAAAGTACGGCAGCACTGCCTGGGTCATCCAGAACAGAGAATGTACGTTAACGGCAAAGGTGCGCTCAAGACGCTCGGAGGTAAGTTCGTCAAACGGTGTTAATGGGAAATATCCCGCGTTATGTATCAGAACATCAAGCGGGGCACAGCTCTCTATCATCGCTCGGGTGGCCACTTCATCGCTTAAATCCACCCCATAGGCGCGTACCTGTTTACCACGGGCGGTTAACTTGTCTGCCAACGCAAAGGCTTGTTCAGCGTTTATGTCGGCGATGATGACCGATGCGCCAGCCTCGGCAAAGCGAGTCACAATTGCTTCGCCGATACCTTGGGCGCCTCCTGTTACCAATACTTGCTGACCCGTATAGTTGATATTAATGGTCATGCAAGGCCCTCTTCACAAAAATATCCATCCTTCGCACACAACACGACGGTGCGCTCAAAGCACATCATTTAACCCTTCGAAAGCTAGGGTTGGCGTGTCGACGATATGGGAACCACCATCCGCAAATAGCATGGTGCCGGTGACAATTGAAGCGGCTGGACTGATCAGGAAAGCGCAGACGTCGGCGATCTCATCAGCGCTGGCCGCACGGCGCAGCGGTACATGCTGCGTCACCCTGGTATAGGCCTCATCTAGCGTGTCGCCATAATGTTCCATCAGGGGTACCATCTCCTCGTCCGCCATAGGCGTGCGAATCCAGCCAGGACAGACACAGTTGACACGAACGCCACGAGCACCGAAGTCACGTGCCATTGAGCGGGTTAAGCCCACCAGAGCATGCTTGGCGGTCGTATAGCCACAGACATCCCCTCCCGCCTGAAACGACGCTAGCGAGCCAAGTAGCGCAATACTGCCTTGGGTCTTAATCAGATAAGGCAGGCAGGCACGGGCACTGTAAAAGGCGGTGTCTAAATTGAGCCGCATCGACTGCTGCCAGTCCTGCTCAGAGATATCCACTACCGAGCCCAGCCAGAGGCCCCCAGCGCTGCAGATCAGGCTATCGATCTGGCCATAAGTTGACAGAATTCGCTCACAAAACATCGCCCAGTCAGCAGCACTGGCAGCGTCCCCTGCCAACGCCAATCCACCGATTTCGTCGGCCAGTGCTTCAAGGGGCGCCTGGCGGCGCCCGATCAGTACAACATGATGCCCTAGCGCGGCCTGCTGACGTGCACAGGCCTCCCCCACACCGGAGCCGGCGCCAGTGATTACGATGGTTTTAGAGGTCATCAGGATACTCCGTCACACTTAGGCATTGGCAGTAGGAAGCCACAGGGAAGTTCGACAGTGGGGCATCTTCGGTGTCTCCGACGCCAAAGATTTTTCCATCACTGCGATGGCTTAACCTATCAACCATGACCAATCCCAACGTCGGGACAATTTTCTCACACCAGACAAACAAGTAGAGCTGGTCGGCGATTTTGTAGTAGTAGCAGGCATCGGTATCACCTAAGCCTTGTTCAACGCCTTTCAGGCACTGCCAAGTGTATAACTTAGTGTTCAGGTAGGTATGCTCGTACACCTCTGTGGGGCTATAACGGTAAAGCATGCGCTTGCCTACCAGCTCGTTGGTGGGCGCATGGGGGCAAGTGCCTTCCACGTAAGGGCGATTCACGCTGCCATGGCTGAAGCTTACTTTTACGTCTGTTAGCGGCCGGCCGGTTAGCGCACGCTCATATAAACCGACATTGATCACCGCGAAGGACGGCATTGTGCCTACCACCTGCGTGTAGCTCTCGCTCAAGGTATCCAGTATCAGGCTGTAGGACGTGGTGGGCCGGATACTCTCGTCCAGCCAGTCAAGTAAATAAATCCCTTTGCGCAGCGAGGTAATACGAACATCAATAGCAGGGCCATCATCGACCTGAAGCTGCCCCTGGGCTATGGTTAATGTGCGCACATTATTGTTGTCGTCATGCAGTTCAATCCGTTGACCACCAAGGTCGGCCGAGTGGTCGAGAACGAAAGATTCAGGCTCAAACCCTTTCTCAAGGTCGGCCACCGAAATCCAGTCAGAGGATGAGGTTATTTTTGTCATGGCATTAGCTCCGGGTGGTTAAAGCATGGCTAAACAAGGTCAGCCACGCAGGTCTCTATCATCATCAAGACTTAATGCGTCAGTGGACATCCACCAAGTGGGGGAGAAAGATCATTAACGTCTCGGCTTAGCAAACAGTAGGTGAGGACGGATGCAGCCTGAGAGACCTCTGAGAACACGGGGCAGTTAAAATCAAATAGTTGGCAAGATTATACAAGCAGCCAACAACAGAAACCGCGAAAATTATTCATTTACTATTTGCACTAAGTTGGCCGGCCAACTTGGTCGGCCTTTTTATAGAATGGTCTTGTATGGGTACCCCTCTTTTCCATAGCAATGATCAACCATGTGGCCGATATACAATCTTGCTTGACCCACCCAAAATACAAGACAGAAAACAACATAATAACAGCCGCACAAGCACCTCTGTCACTATAGGCCAAGAAATGAATAACAATCATTCTTATCACAAGGCAACTGCTAAATATGCATCAGACTTTGACTATCTAAACTCAGACCAAACAGCAGAGGTCTGCGTCATTGGCGGTGGATATACTGGGATAAATACAGCTCTCGAACTAGCCGAACGAGGTGTGGATGTAGTCCTATTGGAAGCCAGGGAGATCGGTTGGGGTGGTTCCGGGCGCAATGGCGGTCAGTTGATCTGTGGAATCGGACACGATCCTCAGCTGATAAAAAACCAGCTCTCAGAGCAGGAATTCGCAGCGCTTTTTACCATGGGTATTGAAGCGGTGCAGGTTCTAAAAAACCGCATTGAAAAATACGACATACAATGTGATTTTAATTCGGGTTACTGCACCGTAGCTTACGATCAAAAACGATTGTCTATTTTGAAAGAACTGCAGGGATTTCTTAAGAAACAAGGATACCCGTTTGAAACCGAGTTCCTACAAGGCTCCGAGCTAAAAGATGTCGTGAACAGCGCGCAATATGCTGGGGGACTCCTGGATCATGGATCAGGCTACCTGCACCCGCTGAACTTGGTACTAGGTGAGGCACAGGCGGCGAAGAAGTTAGGTGTTCGTATTTACCAGAATAGTACTGTAGAGCGAATAGAAAAGGGCCATAAAGTTATCGTTCACACTCCTAACGGCAAGGTGATAGCCGACAATCTGGTATATGCCTGTAACGCCTACCTGGATGGTCTTGATCCTGATCTGGATAAACATTTCGTAACAACCAATGCATTCAGTATTGCAACGGCTCCTCTCTCTGAAGAGCTGGTTAAAGAGTTAATGCCCGCGAGAGCAGCCATTTGTGACAACCGCCCAGTCATCGACTATTTCCGTCTTAGTGAAGATAATAGATTGTTATTTGGTGGTGCCACGCATTTTATTGAATATTTGCCCAGAAATCTTGAAAGCCATCTACGCAAAAAACTTTGCAAGGTCTTCCCACAGTTATCAGAAGTTAAAGTGGACTACGCCTGGAGCGGGCGCATGGCAATGGGTGCCAATTTATTTCCTCAGGTTGGTCGATTGCCTAGTCATGCAAATATCTACTTTACGCAGGCTTACGCTGGTTTCGGAGTGGGGCCCTCACACATAGTGGCAAAATCCCTAGCAGGAGCGCTCTGCGGCGAAGCAGGGCGCTTTGGAACCTGGATTCAACTAATAA
>CEGE01000143.1_pt1 | contig 17282 bp, 19 predicted proteins | sample 306311 | NCBI WGS metagenome assembly CEGE01 (sample SAMEA2755654, study PRJEB7226) | microbial mat metagenome | biome: microbial mat; feature: hypersaline; material: grass silage | place: USA | collected 2014-02-19 | depth 0 m | reverse complement strand
AGCTGCTCACTGATACGCTCCGGCACATTCATTTGTGCCTCTGAGACCGCCTGATCAAGCGCGTAGCCAAAACAGCTGCGATTGGCACCACCGTGACTCTTGACCACAATCCCCTGCAGCCCAAGCAGACTTGCACCATTACGGCGACCGGGATCCAGCTGAGCCTGCAACTCCTGCAACACAGGCCGAGCCAACAATGCCAACAGACGACGATAGAGATTAAGACCAAAACTGCGCCGCAGCTTGCGACTGATCAATCTTGCCAGCCCCTCGCTGCTCTTGAGCGCAATATTGCCAACAAAACCGTCACACACCACCAAATCCGCTCGACCTGAAAAAACCCCATCACCTTCAACAAAGCCAACGTAGTTGAGTTGCTTTTGCTCTGCCAGCAGGCGCGAGGCCAGCCTCACCTGCTCATTACCCTTGATCTCTTCAGCACCAATATTGAGCAACCCAACACGTGGACGGTCGATATTTTCCACCGCCCTGACCATAACAGATCCCATGATGGCAAACTGCAGCAGGTGGCTGGCGGTACAATCCACATTGGCACCAAGATCCAACATATAGCAGTGACCATTCACGGTCGGAACAGCCGAAGTGATGGCCGGTCGATCAATCCCTGGCAAGGTCTGCAAAATACCGCGCCCCAGCACCATCAGTGCACCCGTATTTCCGGCACTGACACAGGCATGGGCACGACCATCAGCAACGGCCTGTAGAGCAAGGTACATGGAAGAGTCCTTGCGACGACGCAGCGCAAGTGCGGGCTTTTCATCCATGGCAACAACAGAATCGGCATGAACGACAGCAAGACGATCTAATTCAATGGAAGTGCAGTGTGACAGAAGAGGGTCTATCTGCTCCTGCCTGCCAACCAGAAGAATCCGGAGGGAGGGGTGACGCCGCAAGGCATCAATGGCAGCAGGAACGGTAACACGGGGACCGAAGTCCCCGCCCATTGCATCAACCGCGATGCAATATCCAGCCGTCAAGCTTACTCGTCGCCCTGGGCGATGACCTGACGACCACGGTAAAAGCCGTCAGCGCTGACGTGGTGACGACGGTGTACTTCACCGGTAGTTGCGTCTACAGCCAGAGTCGGGCCGCTCAGTGCATCGTGTGAGCGACGCATATCGCGCTTTGAACGAGACTTTTTGTTCTGCTGTACTGCCATGGTATATAGCTCCTGGTTTAACTCTTATCGGCCTTTTCTTTAAGCTGGGCCAATACACTGAAAGGGTTTGGTTTTTCTTCCTGCGTCCGGGCCGTCTCTGCGTCACCGAACGAGGTCTGAATACTGCAATCATCGTGAAAAGGCACGAGCGGCAGGCTCAGCATCAACTCATCCTCGATGATTGGCAGCAGTTCAATCTCGTCCGTTTCCATGATCAAAGGATCATAGCAACGGGGCAGATTCTGTGCCTGCTCGTCTGTCAGTGTCACGGCAAGATTGAGCGATGCATCAATCTCGACACTGACGGGCTCAAGACAACGCTGACAAGTCATACGGACCTTGCCATGCGCTTCGCCACTGATAACCCGCAAGCGCTGTTCATCCTTGGCAAACCGGATCTGGACCTCAACGGTACCTTCACTATCCACAAGACAGGAAGCCAATCGAAGCATATCAGCTATATTGGCTGTGCCTTTGAATTCGGCTTCCCGCTCTGCCAGTTTGCGAGGGTCAACTTTCTTCGGTAATGGACCGTACGACATAAGCGCGCAATTCTATGGTCAGAACCCCGTCCTGTCAAAGAAAATAGGGGTTTCAGAGATTAATTTTAGGGTTAACATGGACACGACAGGTTTTATTTCGCAGCCGTGTAAGGATATCCCATGTTGCCCAACCTTGTTCTAGCTTCCAGCTCCCCCTGGCGTCGCCAGGTACTCGACAAGCTTGGCCTGCCCTACCGCACCAAGCACCCCGATATTGATGAAACCCCAATACCAACAGAAGCGCCTGCAGATCTGGTCGCTCGCCTGGCACTGGAAAAAGCCAAGGCGGTGGCTCCCACCTTCAAGGACGCACTGATCATCGGCTCCGATCAGGTTGCAGTACTGGATGATCAGATCATCGGCAAGCCCGGCACTCACGAGCGTGCCCGACAGCAACTAAAAGATGCATCAGGTCGCACATTGACCTTTTTAACCGGCCTTTGCCTGCTGAATACCGCCACCGGGCAGCATCAACTGGCGGTCATACCCTATCATGTGCATTTTCGCCCGCTCAGCGATCAACTGATCGAGGGATATCTGCAGCATGAGCAGCCTTATAACTGTGCCGGCAGCTTCAAGTCGGAAGCTGCCGGCATTGTACTCTTTGAGCGCCTCGAAGGGGATGACCCCAATGCTCTGATTGGACTGCCATTGATTGAGCTGGTCCGAATGCTTGAGCAGGAAGGGATCAACCTCTTCCAGATTTCAGCGTAGCACTTGCTCAGAACTCAGTCCGAGCTCCAGCGACAACTGCTTGGCGACCCCAATACCCAGCCGCTCGATAATACGATCCAGCGGCTGAGGCCGAGCGGTATAATCAACCAACTTCTCGACCCCGACGACTTCACGTGCCACCATGGAAGTACTGCCAAGTCCGTCAATCAAGCCCAGATCAAGCGCTTGCTCTCCCGTCCAAATCAACCCCGAAAACAATTCATCGCCACCCTTCAACCGATCACCACGCCCATTCTTCACCTCGCGGATAAACTGCTGATGTGTGGTTTCCAGTACCGTTTGCCAAAACTCACGATCCTCATCCTTGAGAGGACTGAAAGGATCGAGGAACGCCTTGTTCTCACCGGCGGTCAATGTGCGACGCTCAACACCGATCTTCTCAATCAGGTCTACAAAGCCGAAACTGGATGAGATCACACCAATTGAACCGACCAGGCTTGCCTTGTCGGCATATATCTCATCGGCCGCAGCGGCCATGTAATAGGCGCCTGATGCACCAATATCCGTGATTACCGCGTAAAGTTTTTTCTGTGGATACAGCTCACGCAGGCGCTTGATCTCGTCATAGACATATCCGGACTGCACCGGACTGCCACCGGGGCTGTTGATCCGCATCACCACGGCATGACTGCGGTCCGCTTTGAAAGCATTACGCAGCGCGGTAATGATGGCATCAGCACTGGCTTCTTCTCCATCCATGATTGGCCCCGACACCTCAACCACGGCGGTATGTGCCTGAGGCACCACATCCTCCGCATTGAAGTTACTTCCTGACCAGAACAGCCACAACAGCGCAAACAGATATGAAAATGTAAGCAGCTTGAAGAAAATACCCCAGCGGCGCGCACGCCTATGTTCTACATTCAGACTGTTAACGACTTTTTCAATCAGGCGCCACTCACGCTGTGTACTCGGGCGATCCTTTTCCCTTGCATCCGTTGGTGTTTTTGATGATTCCGTATCCTGTGACCGGCCCACTTCTTCCGATTCACCCCAATGATTATCGCTCACATTAATCCCTCAACTGATAAGTTTGTCGCGCAGACCATCAAGCCACTGCTCCAATTCAGGGAAGTGGTGCACTTCCCTGACTGGCTTGAGCACCTTGAGGCGGTCAATATGATGAGCACCATAGCTGACCGCAACCGTATCGATTCCGGCACGGCTGCCCATCTCAAGATCGTATTCCGTATCACCGATCATCAATGCTTCGTGCCGCTCCACACCCGTCTGCTCAAGAATCTCGTGCAGCATGTGCGGATCTGGCTTGGACGTGGTTTCATCCGCGCAGCGCGACAACTCAAACAACCAGCCCAAGCCCGTTTCGGCAAGCACGTGTTCAAGCCCGCGACGGCTTTTGCCGGTTGCAACCGCTAGCCGATATCCCTTGCGGTGAAGGCTTTCAAGCGTATGCTGCACTCCGGGAAACAGCGCAGTCGGTGTTTCATCCACACCCAGATAATAGTGGGCATATTGCCGGGTCATAGGCTCAATAACCTCATCACCCGAGGCCGGAAACAGTATTNNGGCAAACCCAGCCCGATGATATCGCGCGATGCCTCTTCCGTCGGCAGTGGCAGCTCAAGATCTCGTGCCGCAGCACGAATGCTGGAGACGATGCGTCCGGTCGAGTCGATTATGGTACCGTCCCAGTCAAAAATCAGCAGCTTATACAAGCCAGACTCCTTAAAAATCACACTACAGTGTGCCTTTCCATGCCTCAGTTTTCCTGCCGTGTTGGCCAGATCAGCAATTCACCCACATCCACATGTTCGGGCTGCGACAGTGCATACATAATACCGTTGGCGATATCCTCGGGCTTAAGCATGGCCGAGTCGTTACCGTACATGTTGCTTTTGACGATGCCACGAATCTTGTCATGACCAATACTGTCTGGCAGTTCGGTATCAACCGAGCCCGGCTGTATATCGGTCACACGCACACCAAAGCGGATCGACTCCTTTCGCAGGGTCTCGGAAATAGCCCTGACCGCATGCTTGGTGCCGGCATAAACACCCGCACTGGGATAGGTCGTACGTGCAGCAATCGAACTGACATTGACAATATGACCCCGCTTGCGTTCCGCCATCCCTGAATACACGGCATTGATCGCATAAAGTACGCCCTTGATGTTCACATCGATCATGCGTTCCCACTCATCAACACGACCGTTAATGATCGGACTGATCGGCATGGTGCCGGCGTTGTTGATCAGGATATCGATACCGCCGCCCTCAGCCAGACGCAGGCCAAGCGACTCCATGGCAGCGCGGTCGGATACGTCGACCGGTTCTACACGTACCTGGGCGCCCTGTTGGCTCAACTCCTGCGCCAGCGACTGCAGGCGATCAGCGCGGCGGGCCGAGAGCACCACCTCAGCACCCTCGACCGCCAAAGCACGCGCTACCGCTTGACCAATACCCGAGCTCGCACCGGTTACCCAGGCACGCTTTCCTTTGAAAGTCATTCGCTTACCCATTTAAATTAAACGTATTTCAATATCAGTAATAAAACCTATTTTGACCCATGCCTCAGGACACGTCCACAGCCTCTTCTCAACGAAAAAACCGCTGACGCAAGCGACAGCGGTTTTTTGGTGGATCAAATCAGCCGATCAACGATGCTTGAATTCAGGCTTGCGCTTTTCAGCAAAGGCATTCATGCCTTCTGAGCAGTCTTCAAAAGCAAAGGTGGACTGGAAGGCATGGCGCTCATGACGGAGTCCATCCGCCAAATGAGCATCCACAGCCATATTGACGGCCTGTTTGATCATAGCCACGGCCGGAGCCGAGTTGGATGCGATCTTGCGCGCCGTCTTGAAGGCGGCCTCAAGCAACTCCTCCGCCGGTACGATACGCGACACCAAACCACTGCGCTCGGCTTCTTCCGCATCCATCATGCGACCGGTGAGACACATCTCCATCGCCTTGGCCTTGCCAACCGCCTTGGTCAGTCGCTGAGTACCACCGGCACCGGGCATGGTGCCGATGCCGATCTCGGGCTGGCCAAACTTGGCGGTTTCAGCGGCAATGATGAAGTCACAGGCCATGGCCATCTCGCAGCCACCGCCGAGTGCAAAACCTGCCACGGCCGCGATCACCGGCTTGCGCGCTTCATCAATGGCACGCCAGCCGTCACGCTTCACGTAGGGAAAGTTCAGCGCATACAGGGAGGCGAAGTTGTGCTCTTTCATCTCCTTGATATCGGCACCAGCCGCAAACACCTGCTCACCACCGGTCAGCATGATACAGCGAACATTGTCATCCGCTTCCAGAGCATCAATCGCTTGCCCCAGCTCAGAGGTCAATTGCAGGTTCAGCGCGTTCAACGCCTTTGGGCGGTTCAGCGTGACGATACCGACACCATCACGCACCTCCACCAGAACTGTTTCAAATTCCATGATCATACCTTTTACTTCGGATGACGACGGCTCTGCACGAAGCGGAAGCGGTTGGACACAAACGCGTAGTCTGTCAGGCTAGCATTGGCAGCCGGGTTGCCACCAGTCGCATGGAAGTCACTGAATGCCGCACTCTGGTTGACGAATACGCCGCCGGTCAGGTTGACACTCAGTGCCACACAGGCATCCAGCGCCGCTTCTTCAATCTTCTCAAGCTGAGCATCATCACTACTGTAGCAGCCCATGGTGATGGCGCCGTGCTTCTTCACGATGTCACGTGCCAACTCAATGCTGTGGTCACGGCTGTCACTGCGCACGATAAAGCTGATCGGACCAAACAGCTCCTGTCCCCAGACATCTTCCTTGGCGGCATCGATAGTCATGATCAGCGGGCTGCGTACACGCGCATTCTCGAACTGGGGATGCGTCAGGCGCTCGGAGTCCCGCACCACTGTACCCAATGACTTGCTGTCATCAATACGTTTGTCAGTGGCTTCGGACTGAATGGCGCCCAGCACCATGGCGGCACGGTCAGGATCAGACAGGAACTTGGTTACGCCGGTTGCAAGCGCTTCAGCTACTTCATCAAAGCTCTTGTGACCAAGATCGGTATCGATACCGTCTTTCGGCACAAAAATGTCCTGAGTGGTGGTACACATCTGACCGGAATACAGGCTCAGAGTGAACGCCAGGTTACGCACCATGCCTTTGAAGTCATCGGTAGAGTCGATGACGATAGTGTTGGCACCGGCCTTCTCGGTATATACCTGCGCCTGCGGGCAGTTCTGTTCCAGCCAGTCACCAAACGCGGTGTTGCCGGTAAAGTCGATCAGCTTCACTTCCGGACGCTGAGCCAGGGTCATGGTTTCCGGCTTGGCAGCATCGGCATCAACAAACAGAGACACGATATGCGGTGGCAGTCCCTGCTCTTTCAGCACTTCCTGCGCAACCTTAACGCTGATCGCCGCCGGCAGTACAGCAGCCGGATGCGCCTTGACCACTACCGGGTTACCGGTCACGAGAGACGCAAACAGGCCCGGGTATGTATTCCAGGTCGGGAAAGTGGAGCAACCGATCACCAGCGCAACACCACGGCCACAGACAGTGAACTTCTTCTCCATTACCAGCGGGTCATGTTTGCCCTGCGGCTTGGTCCAGGTCGCCTGAGTCGGCACGCCGGCCATGGTTTCATAACCATAGGCAACGGCCTCAAGGCCGCGGTCCTGAGCGTGCGGGCCACCGGCCTGGAACGCCATCATGAACCCTTGACCGGATGTATGCATCACCGCATGGGCGATCTCGAAGCTGCGCTTGTTCAGACGATCCAGAATCTCAAGACAGATACCAGTACGCCCTTCAACACCGGCGTCACGCCAGGCTTTCCGCGCTTCTTCCATCGCCGGCAGCAGCTTGTCCATATCCACGGTCGGGTACTGAATGTTCATTTCGATGCCGTAAGGGGACACTTCGGCACCGGTGCGACCGCTGATACCCGGCATATCCAGCTCGAACGGCTGGTTCAGATGGGCCTTGAACGCCGCCTCTCCGTCTTCAGCAGCGGCTTCACCGTAGGCGCGAGGGCTCGGGTTTTCAGACCAGGGGCTGAAGTAATCGCGGCTATGAATCGCTTTCAGTGCGCCATCCAAAGTCGCTTTATGCTTGGCAAAAAGATTGTCGCTCATCAGGGTCTCCCATTGTGCTGAACGCCGGATCTGTTACGGCGCAGGCTTATTCTGGTTATGTATTCTGCATACGTTGACAGCATTGCTGCACGCAAAGATCAGAAGCATTACTGCAGGTGATAGCAGCATCTGCGCGCGATCGTGACTATAGTAGTCGTTATGATCCAACACGATACAACAAAGATTGTGATACGAAAAGAACAATATAGGTGCTAAATATTGTATCTCTTTTCAATTTTAGGTTAACCTTGCGCCAACTGTCGGGCCGCTTTGCCGGATTACTACAACTTATGTATGTGCAAGCTGCAGGCCCCATGATTGTTGCCAATACGGCGGACGCATCCACAAGCTTAGCCGCTTTACCGGATGCGTAAAATAACAAAACACAGATGACGGTAATTCTATGCAACACGAGTATCAGGACATCCTTGTTTCTGAGGTCGTTGATGGTGTTCTGACCATCACCCTCAACCGTCCGGAAGCCTACAACGCGCTGCGTACCCAGCTGCTCAGCGAGCTGGCGGACGTACTCCAGCAGTGCAGTGACAATGACAGTGTCCGCGCTGTTGTCATCACTGGCAACGAAAAGGTCTTTGCCGCCGGGGCTGACATCAAGGAAATGGCGGCACTTGACGCTGTGGGCGTACTTAACGATCCGCGCGTTCAGCACTGGCGTCGTATTGCCCAATTCCCCAAGCCCCTGATCGCCGCCGTAAACGGTTTTGCACTGGGTGGCGGCTGCGAACTGGTGATGCATGCCGACATCGTGATTGCCGGTGACAATGCCCAGTTTGGCCAGCCGGAAATCAATCTTGGTATTATTCCCGGCGCCGGGGGTACACAGCGCCTGATTCGCACCGTCGGCAAATCGATGGCGATGCAGCTGGTGCTGTCCGGCGAATTCATTTCTGCCCAGCAGGCTCGGGACTTCGGATTGATCAGCGAAGTTACCATTCCGGAGCGTTCACTGGAGCGTGCAACTGAACTGGCGCGCAAGATCGCAACCAAGCCGCCCATTGCCGTACGCCAGGCCAAGGAAGTTTTGCTCAAGGCATACGATACCACTTTGGACAGCGGCCTGAGCCTTGAGCGCAAGGCGTTCACCCTGCTCGCCGCCACTGAAGACCGCAATGAAGGCATCGCTGCGTTCATGGAAAAACGTAAACCGAACTTCACAGGAAAATAACCGCCATGGCATACGAAACCATCGAATTTGAAATTACCGAAGGGGTTGCAGTACTGACCCTGAACCGTCCTGATCGGATGAACAGTTTCAACACTCAGATGCATGGCGAAGTTCGCGATGCGCTGAAGCAGGTGAAGAAAGATGGCAGTGTCCGCTGCCTGCTGATCACCGGTAATGGTCGCGGTTTCTGCGCCGGCCAGGACCTGAGCGATCGTAACGTGGATCCCAATGCCGAGATGCCGAATCTGGGCGAGTCCATCGAGAAAAACTACAACCCACTGATCCGGACCCTGCAGGGCCTCGAAATGCCGGTTATCTGTGCCGTAAACGGCGTTGCCGCTGGCGCGGGTGCCAACATCGCCTTTGCCTGCGACATCGTACTGGCAGCGCGCTCCGCCTCCTTCATTCAGGCATTTTGCAAGATTGGTCTCGTGCCGGACTCCGGCGGCACCTGGACGCTGCCGCGTCTGGTCGGCCACGCCCGCGCCATGGCCCTGTCCATGTTGGGTGACAAAATCAGTGCCGAACAGGCTCAGAGCTGGGGCATGATCTGGCAGGTGATCGATGACGAGCAGCTGAAGGATGAAGCACTCTCCATGGCCAAGCGTCTGGCGACTCAGCCAACCAAGGGTCTGGCTCTGATCAAGCGTGCCATTCAGTCCAGCTGGGACAACAGCTTCGATGAGCAGCTGGATCTTGAACGTGACCTGCAGACTTTGGCCGGTCGCACCGAAGACTACCGTGAAGGCGTCAAAGCGTTCATGGAAAAACGTCAGCCCGACTTCAAAGGCAAGTGATCCATGTTTGATACTAATTCCGTTATTGGTGTAATTGGTGCAGGTACCATGGGTGCCGGTATCGCTCAGGTAGCGGCTCAGGCCGGTCACCCGGTATTGCTGTTTGATGCCGCTGAAGGCGCAGCCGCTCGCGGTCGTGACGGCGTTGCCAAGGGGCTGCAGAAGTTGGTCGAGCGCGGCAAGATGACGGCAGAAGCGGTTGAAGCGCTGGTTGCACGCATCACTCCCATCGCCTCGCTTGAAGAGATGGCTCCCGCCGCATTGGTGATTGAAGCCATTGTCGAGCGGCTGGACGTTAAGCAGAGCGTATTCGGACAGCTGGAAGAGATCTGTTCCGAAAGCACGGTACTGGCCACCAACACCTCCTCCATTTCCGTAACCGCCATAGGCAGCACGCTGAAGCGTCCGCAGAACCTGGTGGGCATGCATTTCTTCAACCCGGCTCCGATCATGAAGCTGGTGGAAGTGATCAGCGGTCTGGATACACGCCAGGACGTGGCCGATGCCATTTATAGCCTGTCCGCCAGCTGGGGCAAGAAGCCGGTTCATGCCAAGTCCACACCGGGCTTTATCGTTAACCGTGTAGCGCGCCCCTTCTATGCAGAAGGTTTCCGTATCTCGCAGGAAGGCGGTGCTGATAACGCCACCATCGACGCGGTCATTCGTGAAGCCGGCGGTTTCCGTATGGGGCCGTTCGAGCTGACCGACCTGATCGGCCATGACGTGAACTATGCGGTGACCTCCTCCGTGTTCGCGGCCTACTACAACGACCAGCGTTTCCTGCCCTCCCTGATTCAGCTTGAACTGGTCAATGCCGGTCACTTCGGCCGCAAGAGCGGCAAGGGCTTCTACGACTACAGGGAAGGCGCGGTCAAGCCTCAGCCTCAGACGGCCGAAGCTGCTGAAAAGCCGGCCAGCGTTACCATCGAGGGTGAGCTGGGTGTTGCCGAGCCGCTGGTCGCTCAGTTTGAAGCCGCCGGTATTGAAGTGATTCGCACCGAAGGCGATGGCCGCATCCGCGTCGGTGATGCCACACTGGTCCTGACCAATGGCCAGTTCAGCACCGTCCGTGCCGCCGAGACCGGCTACCGCAACCTGATTCAGTTTGATCTGGCACTGGATTACGCGGCCTCAACCCGCATTGCGCTGGCTCCGGCTGATCAGGCCGATGCCGACGCCGTACGCCAGGCCACCGGCCTGTTCCAGGCGGCCGGCAAGGCGGTCAGCGTGATCGATGATATCCCGGGTATGATCGTGATGCGCACCCTGGCCATGCTGGCCAACGAAGGCTTCGACGCCGTCAATCAGCAGGTATGCAACGAGGAAGCGGTCGATATCGCCATGCAGGGTGGTGTCAACTATCCGCGCGGGCCGATCAGCTGGGCAACGGAAGTAGGCCTGGGCCGCATTCTGAATGTGCTGCGCAACATTGGCGCCAGCTATGGTGAAGACCGCTATCGTCCGTCTCCCCTGCTGCTGCGAAAGGTTGCAGGAGGGCGTAAGGCATGAGCGTTGACAACATGACTCCGGAGCAACTTGCCGTTGCCTGCAGCGAAGCAATGCATACCACTGACTATGCCGCACAGGGACTTGAGATCAGCATTGACGAGACTCGCCCCGGCTATGCCCGTCTGAGCATGACCGTACGCAAGGATATGCTGAACGGTCACGGCATGTGTCACGGCGGCTTTATTTTCGCCTTGTCAGACACGGCCTTTGCCCACTCCTGCAACAGCTACAATAAAGTAACGGTTGCCAGCGGCTGCAGCATTGAATACGTCGCTCCCGGCTTCCTCGGTGATCGTCTCACCGCGGTTGCACAGGAGCGTCAACGCAAGGGACGCACCGGCGTGTATGACATCACTGTCTATAACCAGAACAATGAAGAGCTGGCTTTCTTCCGCGGCAAGTCCTACCAGATCAAGGGTAGTGTCATCCCGGAAGACGAGACCACGGCCTGAGGAGAAACCCAATGAAAGACGCTTTTATCTGTGATGCGATCCGCACGCCGATCGGTCGTTATGCCGGTGCTCTTGCCGGCGTGCGCGCCGATGACCTGGGCGCCATTCCGATGCAGGCGCTGATGCAGCGTAACCCGGATGTTGACTGGAGCCAGGTGGATGACGTGATCTACGGTTGTGCCAACCAGGCCGGTGAAGACAACCGCAACGTAGCACGCATGTCCTCTCTGCTGGCTGGCCTGCCGGTGAGCGTTCCAGGCACGACCGTTAACCGTCTGTGCGGTTCCGGCATGGATGCAGTTGGCCTTGCGGCCCGCTCCATCAAGTCCGGTGACTGTGAACTGATGATCGCCGGCGGCGTCGAGTCCATGTCCCGCGCACCTTTTGTGATGGGTAAGGCCGAATCCGCTTTTACCCGCAATCCGAATGGTCTGTATGACACCACTATCGGCTGGCGTTTCATCAACCCGCTGATGAAATCTCAGTACGGCGTGGACTCCATGCCGGAAACCGCCGAGAACGTTGCGGCCGACTTCAATGTAAGCCGTGAGGATCAGGACGCCTTTGCCTTCCGCAGCCAGCAGCGCACCGCTACTGCTCAACAGAATGGCAAACTGTCCCAGGAGATCGTGCCGGTCACCATTCCCCAGCGTAAGGGTGACCCCAAGGTCGTTGACACTGACGAGCACCCCCGTGCCGATACCACCATGGAAATCCTGGCGGGGCTAAAAGCACCGTTCAGAGCTGGCGGTTCCGTAACGGCGGGTAACGCGTCCGGCGTCAATGATGGTGCCTGTGCCCTGCTGATCGCCTCCGCTGAAGCCGCCAAGGCCCACGGCCTGACACCGAAAGCGCGCATTGTCGCCATGGCGACAGCTGGTGTTGAACCACGCATCATGGGCTTCGGTCCGGCACCGGCCGCACGCAAGGTTCTGGCCAAGGCCGGGCTCAAAATTGAAGATATGGACGTCATCGAGCTGAACGAAGCGTTTGCTGCTCAGGCACTGGCCGTCACCCGCGATCTCGGCCTGCCGGATGATGCGGCCCATGTAAACCCGAATGGTGGTGCCATCTCTCTGGGACACCCGCTGGGCATGAGTGGTGCGCGCTTGATCACAACTGCCATGTACGAACTGCACCGTACCGGTGGCCGTTATGCACTGTGCATGATGTGCATCGGTGTCGGCCAGGGTATTGCAACAATTATTGAACGAGTCTGATGCTGCGGCTTCAGGAATCTAATAATTATTAACCTACAAGCAACGGGATAATAATAAGCATGAACTATCAACAGCCAATGATGCGCGGTTCCCTTGAAGAAATCGAAACAGCCAGCATCGACGAACTGCGTTCTCTGCAGCTGCGCCGTATGCGCTGGAGCCTGGCGCATGCCTATAACAACGTGCCCCACTTCAAACAGAAGTGTGATGAAAAGGGCGTGCACCCGCACGAGCTTAAGTCTCTGGAAGACCTGAAGCACTTCCCGTTCACCACCAAGCAGGATCTGCGCGACAACTATCCATACGGCATGTTCGCCATTCCGATGGAAGATGTAGTGCGTATCCACGCCTCTTCCGGTACGACCGGCAAGCCGACCGTAGTGGGTTATTCCCAGAACGATATCGACACCTGGGCCAACGTAGTTGCACGCTCCATCCGCGCTGCTGGCGGCCACCGCGGTGACAAGGTTCACGTTGCCTATGGTTACGGCCTGTTTACCGGTGGTCTGGGCGCACATTACGGTGCCGAGCGCCTGGGCTGCACCGTCATCCCGATGTCAGGCGGCCAGACCGAGAAGCAGGTTCAGCTGATTCAGGATTTCGAGCCGGATCTGATCATGGTGACTCCGTCCTACTTCCTGAACATTCTGGATGAGATGGAACGCCAGGGCGTAGACCCTCGCAAGATCCGTCTGCGTACCGGTATCTTCGGCGCCGAGCCCTGGACCGGTGAGATGCGCAAGAGCATCGAAGAGCGTGCCGGTATCGATGCGGTCGACATCTACGGCCTGTCCGAAGTCATGGGACCGGGTGTGGCGATGGAGTGTATCGAAACCAAAGACGGCCCCACCATTTGGGAAGACCACTTCTATCCGGAGATCATCGATCCGAACACCGGCGAAGTACTGCCGGATGGCGAGTACGGTGAACTGGTGTTCACGTCTCTGACCAAGGAAGCGATGCCGGTTGTGCGTTACCGCACTCGCGACCTGACTCGCCTGCTGCCGGGCACCGCTCGCTCCATGCGTCGCATCGACAAGATTACCGGTCGTTCCGATGACATGCTGATCATCCGTGGGGTGAACGTGTTCCCGACCCAGATCGAAGAGCAGATTCTCAAGGTCGAAGCACTGGCGCCCCACTATGAGATCGTTGTCACCAAGAACGGCAACCTGGACATGGTTGAAGTGAAGGTGGAACTGACTCCGGCAGCGACTGCAGCCAACAAGGATGCCGTCACCAAGGAGCTGTCACACCACATCAAGTCCTACATCGGCATCAGCACCCGCATCACCATTGGTGAGCCGGGTACCATTGCCCGCTCCGAAGGCAAGGCACAGCGTGTGTCTGACCTGCGCAACAAGGGCTGAATCGAGCTTGTCCCATTACGCAAAAGGCCGGTCATGATGACCGGCCTTTTTGTTGCGTCGTACGCCTGCCTGCTGCAGGAGGGCGCACATCAGCACTCATGCATGGCTGACTTCGATAATACGCACGTGGCTGTGTTTGCCATCCGGCAGGCGCCAGTCGATGGTCTGCCCCACTTCCAGCCCCAGCAGCGCTGACCCGATCGGCGCCACAATTGAGATCCCGTCTTCACGGCCAGCCATCTGATGCGGGTAGCACAGCGTACGCTGGAATGTTTTGTCACTTTCCTCCACCTTGAAGGTCACGGTGGAGTTCATCCGCACCACATCATCCGGCAGCTGTTCAAGCGGCACAATGTCGGCACGCTCCAGCTCCGTCCGCAAGCCATCCAGTGCGGGATTGTCCCGGTGCTCTTTCCGCTCCAGCATGGCTTCCAGTTGGTCAACGTCCTTCTCGGACACCTTGATTCCGGGCATTTCAGCCATTTTCAACTCCATCATTGTGACAACAGGTTGTACCTGGCTTGAGGTACAACGATAAATAAAAGGGATCAGTGGAAAAAGCGAAGTGCACCCGACGACCTGTACCGTGCTGATACAGGTCTATCAGCGTCAGCGGCAGGTTGGCGGGGCCTGAACAAGACAGGCCGCAGGTTTCTGAGTACTGATCGGGTGATGCATGACAACGTTCAAAACTGAGAAGGCGCCCCCGTGAGGCGCCTTCTGAATATTAGGTATGTTGACTGCTATTGTTAACGTTTTACCGACCTGAACGCAAGCCCCGTCAGGCGTTGATGATTCATATAACGAAAAGTTTCGGTCCCGAGCGTTATCTTGTATCATCATATCCTTATATTAAGTCGGGTATCACGATGCAACTGAGCCGTTTCAGCGATTATACGCTCCGAGTCCTGTTCTATGTCGCAACCCATACCGATCGTCTCTCGACCCTGAGTGAAATCGCGACATTCTATGACATCTCGATCGAGCACCTGCGCAAGGTTGTTCACGCTCTTGGCAAACGGGGCTATTTGAGTACCTTCCGCGGCAAGAAAGGGGGCATTTGCCTTGCCCGCCCCCCCGAGCAGATTAACATCGGTGAAGTGGTAGCCCATTCCGAAGGTACATCCCCGCTGGTGGACTGCAACAGCCAGCCCTGCCGTCTTGCCGGTCAATGCACTCTCCAAGGTGCCCTTGCCCGTGCTCAGCAGGCTTTTTTCGATACCCTCAAGGAGTACACGCTTGCTGACCTGCTGCGCAGTGACTCGATGCAGGCCAACCTGATTACCCACACCAACAGCTAGCCTCATCGCGGTACACACCCACGCCAACAGTTGCAGATTCCGGATAGACGATACCCGCTGCAGCTGAGAGAATGCCGTTTTGCATTTCAGGAGCTGTAATGTTGAAGGATCGTCACCCGGCATTTCTTGCTGCGCTCTGGATGACCGGCGCACTGTTCTCGTTCATGGCCATGGCTGTTTCCGGACGTGAGTTGACAGCTGAATATACCACCTACCAAATTCTGTTTTTCCGCAGCGTAATTGGCGTTGTCCTGATCGGTGCACTGGTGGCCAAAACCGGCATTGAACAGCTGCGCACCACCCGTCCCGGCGCGCACCTGGTGCGCAACATCGCTCATTTCGGTGGTCAGTATGGCTGGTTTTATGGCCTGGCCTGGATATCGCTGGCGGAGGTGATCGCCATCGAGTTCACCACTCCTGTCTGGACGGCCCTGCTGGCCTGGCTGCTGCTGGGTGAGCGACTTACACTGCCCAGAGTGCTGGCGGTGGCGCTGGGTATTGCCGGCCTGCTGCTGATACTGCGCCCCGGCATGGGCGTGCTGCACCCGGCCTCACTGGCCGTATTGGCAGGCGCTTTCGGCTATGCTCTCTCTTACATTCAGACCAAGTCACTGACTCGCACCGACACCCCACTGTGCATCCTGTTCTACATGACCCTGATGCAGCTTCCCTTCGGCATGGTCCCATCACTGCTTGACTGGAAAAGCCCTACCCTTGAAGCTTTGCCCTGGATACTGGTCGTCGGCGTCACCGCCATGAGTGCACATTACTGTATGGCACGCGCATTCAAACTGGCTGACGCGACTGTTGTTGTACCGATGGACTTCATGCGTCTGCCCCTGATCGCACTGGTAGGTTATCTGTTTTATCAGGAACTGATCGACTGGTATGTACTGGCGGGCGCTGCGCTGATGTTCAGCGGCAACCTGATCAATATCCGCGCAGAGCAGCGCAAGGCGCCGCTACGGCAGGAGATCAGAGCACATCAGTCACCAGAATGAGTTCGCAGGCGCCATCGCCGGTATCTTCCCGCGACATGGAGCTGCGCCAGCGCCAGCCGTCTTCGCCGCGGGCCTCAACCAGAAACCCGCGCAGGCTTACCGTGCTGCCGGAATTGACACGATCCAGTGCCTCTCTGACTTGATCGTTGGCCGGAATCAGGTGCATATTGGCACTGCTGATCTCAACTTCACGCTGGGGAATCGGCAACTGTTCGGTGCGCCAGTAATACCATCGACCCGACTGACGTATGGTAAACTGACGCGCAATTTCCGGCTCGGCCATACGCCCCCAGCCCAGCGCGAAGTCCCAGGGGGAAAGATCTGCCTCACGCCCCATTCGATAGCGCTCTCGAGCCAGCACCCGGGCTTCCAGCGCGAACTCGGCCAACAGACGCAGCGAATACTGCCCGAATTCAAGCTCGGCTGGCGGGGTTAAATTCTGTTGCAGCGGCTCGGCAGACACAGGTGCCAATGACACCTGCGGCAGCTCAGACGACTCTGGTACCGGTGAATGGGAACGTCCCATCCACAACAGAACAACGATCAGGGCAAGTAACACCAGATGCCATCGCCGAATCAGACTCATGCGGTATTCTCCTGAATGAAACTGCCGTCCATCATATCACTTTGAAATTCGACAGGATGCCATGCAACTGTTTCAACAATTGAGCTGGTTCTTTCGCGAACACTGGCGCACCTATTCGGTAGCTCTGTTACTGCTGTCACTGGTTGCCATGCTCAATCTCAGCATTCCCTGGCTGGTAGGGCAAAGCGTTGACCATCTCGCTGCCGGTGACAACCAGAGCCACAGGCGCATCCTCTGGCTGCTGCTTGGCTGCGCTCTGGCGATCTACGTACTGCGCTTCACCTGGCGTCAAATACTGTTCGGAACCGCCTATCGGCTGGG
>CEGE01002223.1_pt1 | contig 17298 bp, 11 predicted proteins | sample 306311 | NCBI WGS metagenome assembly CEGE01 (sample SAMEA2755654, study PRJEB7226) | microbial mat metagenome | biome: microbial mat; feature: hypersaline; material: grass silage | place: USA | collected 2014-02-19 | depth 0 m | reverse complement strand
TTCAGCAAGCACTGAACGACACCACCACGGCAACAGCCCGCGATACCGCCTCCGGCTTCCAGATGCAGATGCTGGGGCTAACACTGTTCGCTTTACTGGTTGGCGGCTTGATTGCAGTGTTTTTATCCCGCCAGCTACTGCGTGAACTGGGCGCCGAGCCCCACGAAGTCAAAGCGTTTGCGGAAGCGATTGGCCGCGGCGAGCTAACCAGTCATGGGCAGCTTAAGAAGGGCGACACCCGCAGCATCATGGCGTCACAGGTCGCGATGGCGCATCAGCTACAAACCATTGTGACCCAGGTGCGCGCTTCAGCGGAGGCGGTGGCCAGCAACAGCGAGCAAATTGCTGAAGGCAATAACGACCTCTCTTCACGCACCGAGCAGCAGGCAAGTGCACTAGCGGAAACGGCCTCGGCAATGGAGCAACTCAACAGCACGGTAAAACTGAATGCTGATAATTCCGAGCAGGCCAGCCAACAGGCTACCAGCGCGTCCAGTACAGCCAAGCAAGGTGGTGAAGCGGTTAGTCAGGTCGTTGCTACCATGAATGATCTCAACAAAAGCTCACAGGAAATTGCCGGTATCATCTCCACTATCGATGCAATTGCTTTCCAAACCAACATTCTGGCGCTTAACGCCTCGGTCGAAGCCGCCCGTGCAGGCGAGCACGGCCGGGGGTTCGCAGTAGTCGCGGAAGAGGTACGCAGGCTCGCCCAGCGCAGTGCCGATGCGGCACGCGAAATTAACGCTCTGATTTCCAGCAACCTTGAGCGGGTAAACCACGGCAATGAGCGCGCTGAAGAAGCCAGTAAATCGACTGAAGAGATTGTCGCGGCTATCGAGCGGGTAACCAGTATCATGAAGGAGATTAGTTACGCCAGTGCTGAGCAGAGTACCGGTGTACAAGAAGTGGGCCGGGCGGTGACCGAGATGGATCAAGTCACTCAGCAGAACGCCGCACTCGTACAAGAGAGCGCCACCTCCGCCAATAACCTACGTCAGAATGCTCACTCTCTACTGCATGCCATGGAAGTCTTCAAGCTGCCGAAGACCCTTCAAAATGCACAGCCGCAGCACACTGCATTGGCACCTGCACCTGCACGCATTCCAGGCACTAACAAACCTACACTCGCGGCTGCGAAACCTCAGCCAAGCGAACCTAAGTGGGAAAACTTCTAAACTAATAACGATTTTGGCCGTTTATAGTGTAGAGAGAAATGGCTCCTAAGGGTTAGGAGCCGTTCTTTATTGCCTTGCCCGAGGTTGTAATGAAATCCACCCAAAGCCTTTTAATGGTTTTTTTGTTACCTATTTTAATGGTGGTACTACCTGCCCTGCTGATGCTGACAATCGCCATGAAGGTGCTGGAAGAACAGTCGCAGCAAAGCAACCTTTTACAGACCAATGATTTAGACACTTTGGTTCAAATGGCGACCTTTGATCGCCAGCTTAGCGACTTACACCAACGTATCACTGCTTTATTGATCGACACTGAAGTAACAAAGCTAAGTACTTCGCAACGCTATACGGCCTACAGTCAGATTGCGCAAGAGCTTAACCAGATCGGCCAAAGCGTGGACACCCTGGCGACCTCCCCCCTGCTTATCGACTTAAGCCAGGACAGTACCGGCGCCCTTCAAAGTGCGTTCCGGCAATATCAGCGTTTTGTCAGTATGGCCAATGAGTCAGCAGCACGAGAACTGGGCGACCCCGCCCTCTTCCTCAAAGAAGCGCAAAACCACTTCAACACCTTTACGCTATTCTCCCAGCAAATATTCGAAGCCTTAACCCTGCGTGCCAAGGAGCGTCATGACCTTTCATTTGATGCACTTACACGCTCTCATAGCACCACCATCTGGCTGGGCATTGCCATGATGGGTGTGCTTATCAGCGCAGCATTTTTTGCTTCCTGGCGCATCAATAAACGGTTGATGGTAGTGGGAGACGCTATTTTATCGCTTTCTAAGCGCCGACAGCCGTTGCCGGACTTCCACGCTATTGAGCAGATGAGACAGCAGCATAGCGGCCCCTTGAAGCGGATTGCCACCGCATTGATCGCGCTCAAGGATTCCGAGCAGCAGCGCCGTGAAGCCGAGCAAAAGATTCACCGGCTCGCCTATTACGATACGCTAACTAAACTACCTAACTGGCGCTTGATGAAAGAGCATCTACAGCATTCGTTGGATACCAACCAACAGGCCAGCACATTTGGCGCGCTAGTGTATCTGGGGATGGATAACTTCAAGCGCATCAACGATAGCAGCGGCCATCGCGTGGGCGATAACCTCCTCAAGCTTATTGCCCAGCGCCTTACCGACCTACAAGTCGAAGGCGCCACCATTGGCCGCCTTGGCGGCGATGAGTTCATGGTCATATTAGACGGCCTGGCTGGAGAACACCTAAAAGCGGCCGAAAAAGCCGAGGCATTGGCCGAACAGATACAGCACAAACTCAATCAGCCTTTCCAGCTAGAAGGGCAAGAACATTTTCTTAGTTTGAGCATGGGTATTGCACTGTTTAACGGGCCACAGCACACGGTCGACAACTTGTTTCAATATACCAACGCTGCCGTTCACTTAGCCCAAAAATCAGGCCCCAATAACATTCGTTTTTACGACCCAAAGGTACAAGCCGATTTAGAAGCCCGCATTGAGTTAGAGCATGATATGCGGCTGGCTATTGAGCGAGATGAATTTATACTCGTCTATCAAATGCAGGTAGACAGCCTTGGGCGGGCGATTGGCGCAGAAGCATTGATCCGCTGGCAACACCCGCGTCATGGGTTTGTCTCGCCGGGTACTTTTATCCCCCTAGCTGAGGAAACGGGTCTAATCATGCCGATTGGCAACTGGGTACTCGAAACAGCCTGTGAACAGTTAGTCATCTGGGCAAATGACGAAAACACGCAGCATCTAACATTAGCAGTCAACGTCAGCGCCAAACAGTTTCAACAGCCCGACTTCGTGGACACCGTTTGCGGCGTGCTAACCAAAAGCGGTGCTCCGGCCCACCGGCTAAAGCTGGAGCTGACAGAAAGTACTATGATTGGCGAAATAGATGACATCATTGCCCGCATGCACCGGCTGAAAGCGCTGGGAGTTAGCTTTTCCTTGGACGATTTCGGCACTGGCTACTCGTCGCTGCAGTACCTCAAACGGCTCCCTTTAGATCAAATCAAAATCGATCAATCGTTTGTGCGCAACCTGCATAAAGACACGGACGATAAGGCCATCGTACAAACCATTATTGCCATGGGGCGTTCGCTCGGGTTGCAGGTTATCGCCGAAGGTGTCGAAAACCAAGAACACTGGCGCCACCTAAACGAACACCAGTGTCATGCCTTCCAAGGATATTATTTTTGCAAGCCGGTATCCGCTGCAGAGATGATACAGCGCAGTTTGGCTGCACCACCAATGCTCGCCTAATACGGAGGTAGTCCCCGTCATAAAGGCTTACTCACCGGGCTGCCAACCATTGACGATCGGATAGCGGCGGTCGCGACCAAAGCCCCGAGGCGTCACCCGGACACCAATGGGCGCCTGGCGGCGCTTATACTCGCAGCGGTCAACCAGCTTCACCACTTTATAGACGTCTTCAGCGTCAAAGCCACCAGCGATGATCGCTTCAGCGCTCATGTCGCCTTCGATATAGCTTAATAGGATAGCGTCGAGCACGTCGTAATCGGGTAAAGAGTCGCTATCCTGCTGATCCGGCGCCAGCTCCGCACTGGGTGGGCGCTCAATGACCCGCTCGGGGATCGCAGGTGATTGCGTATTGCGCCAGCGAGCCAAGCGATACACCCAGGTTTTATACACGTCTTTGATGGCATTAAAACCGCCCACCATATCGCCATACAGCGTGGCGTAGCCCACCGCCATTTCGCTCTTGTTACCAGTCGTCAGTACCATCAAGCCTTTTTTATTGGAGATCGCCATCAGCAGTACGCCGCGACAGCGGGACTGTAGGTTCTCTTCGGTGGTATCTCGCTCAGTTCCCGCGAAGCTCTCTGCCAGCGTACCCATAAAGGCTTCTACCATGGGCTCGATCGGCATGATCTCATAGTGAACGCCGAGCATTTTGGCCTGTTCTGCAGCATCCTGCTTGGAGATATCCGCGGTGTAGTGGTACGGCATCATCACCGCCTGCACCCGTTGAGGGCCCAGTGCGTCAACCGCAATCGCCAGCGAAAGCGCTGAGTCGATACCGCCGGAAAGCCCCAACACCACGCCCTCAAAACCGCTCTTGTTGACGTAATCGCGCAGCCCGGTAACTAACGCACAGTAAAGGCTCTCTTCCGGTTCTACCTCGGGGTCAACCTCTCCGGCTTGGGGTTCCCAGACCGTCGCGCTGGTTTGCAAAAACTGAACCGGCATCAGGCCCGCCTGCCAATACGGTGCCAGCACCTGCAGCTCACCGCTGGCGTTAACACAGCAAGAGCCGCCATCAAAGACCAGTTCATCTTGGCCACCGATGGTGTTCACATACACAATTGGAAGCTGCGTATCCTGGGCGTGTTTCTCCAACAGGCGCAGCCGTTCCGCGGGCTTGTCCTGGTGATAAGGAGAGGCGTGCAAGGAAACCAGCACTTCAGCGCCCGCTTGCGCGGCGGCCTTAACCGGCACGCCATCCCATAGGTCTTCGCAGATCACGATGCCCAGTTTGGCGCCTTTATGCTCATACACCAGCGTTTCAGTGCCGGGCGTGAAATAGCGCTGCTCATCGAACACTTGGTAGTTAGGCAGCGCCTGCTTGGCGTACTCAGCTTCCCACTGGCCGTTGTAAAGTAGGCCCGCCAAGTTGTAACAGCGACCTTCCCGCACGCCGGGATAGCCAATGATCACCAACACATCACTGGCGACCTTCGATGCCATTAGCGCGCGAGCTTCACGCAGGCGGGTTTCCATTGAGGGGCGCAGCAGCAGGTCTTCCGGTGGGTAGCCTGACAAAAAAAGCTCTGGAAAGACAACAATATCCGCCCCATGCTCAATCCGCGCTTCGCGCACTGCTTCAATCGCGCGTGCGGCATTGCCGGGAATATCCCCGACCAGAGGATCGAGTTGGGCCATTACCAGCGTTAAGTCTTGCATGGGCGTCAAAATCTCTTGAGAATCTTTAAAATAGGGTTACACCAACATAGTCGTATTGTCCCGCAAGGGCCGCCAACTGGCAAAGGCTGCGGGTCTATCCAAACGCCTTGTGCCTAGATTCCCACTTTGGGAGACACAAAAGGATGAACCTCTTGATCATTCGGCTGATTATCTTCGCCGTTATATTCTATGCCGGTTTAAAGCTATACGGCATATACCGGCAACGTAAGCTTGAGCATGAAGCGCAGCATAAAAAAGTCAACCGTCACGAGGGTGGCAAAATGGTGCGCTGCCGCTGGTGTGAGGTACACGTTCCTGAAGACGAAGCACTGCGTGACCAGGAGCAGTGGTTCTGCTCCAGCGCCCATCGCGACCGCTTCCTGCAGGAGCAGCAGGATAAAGACGGCACACCTTAAGCCTGTATTAGCCGCTCTGGCGTAAGTTGGTAAGGCGCGGGGTCAATTAGTGGCTCGCGCCCCAGCAGTTGATCCACCAGTAAATGGGTCGAAGCAGGCGCCAGCACCAAGCCGTTGCGATAGTGCCCGGCATTGACGAAGACGTTACTCCATTCAGGCAGCGCACCGATAAAGGGAATGCCCGTTGGGGATCCAGGCCGCAGGCCGGCCCACTGGTGTGCTACCGGGCACGTTGCCAAAGCGGGCAGGATAGCTTCAGCGCTCTGTTTTAGCGACGCCAATGCCGCCTCATCGGTGCGCTTGTCAAAACCCACCTCTTCCAGCGTAGAACCGACCAATAGCAAGCCATCTGCACGCGGAATAATATAGCGCCCATCTTTTAACACCACGCGCTGTACCAACCCTTTAGGTGCCTGGTAAGCGATCATCTGACCTTTAACGGGTCTTACCGGCAACTGCACACTCAACTGCGACAAGAGCTGCGCAGCCCAAGCGCCGCCGCAAACAATAATGCGTTCAGCCGTTATCGGCCCCTGAGACGTCACCACGCCTTCAACGATGCCCTCTACTTTGCCACCCTGTTGAATAAAACCACTGACCTCGCACTGCTCTTTCAGCGTTACCTGGGGCATCGCAGCTAACCGCGCCTTCAACGCCTTGGCTAAACGCGGATTGCGCACACTGCCCAGCGTCGGCATCCATAGCGCGCTATCGTCAGCCATTGCCACACCAGGTTCTTTAGCGTGAACAAAGTCTGCCCCTACCCGCTCTAGCGGTTTCCCCAGCTGGCGTGCCCATTGCAGCGCTTGGTCGGCATCGTCCACATTTAGGTAGAGCAGCCCTTTTTGACGATATTCGGGGTCAATACCGGTCTCTTCCAATAAGCGCAGGGCCAAAGAGGGGTAAACGCCTTCCGACCAGCGGGAAAGTTGCGATACCGCAGAGTCGTAGCGCCAGGGATAGAGCGGCGAAACGATACCACCACCCGCCCAGGATGCCTCTTTACCGCACTCACCACGATCAACCAGTGTGACCTGGTGACCGGCATCGGCTAACTGCAGCGCTGTCATCATACCGATCACGCCGCCGCCAATAATTAAGAAATCGCTCACAAAATTGTCCGTTTTGGCTTACATAAAAAAAGCGTAGCGCCGCCTAGGATGACCTATTAACGACGATATGTTCGCTACTGGTAAAGGAGAGTGAGCATAGCGCGGGCGATAACAAGGTCAAGTGAGGAGAGGCGATGAGCAGTTTTTACGTCAAGACGCACACCACACCTGAAAGCGGGTTTACACTGATCGAGCTACTGATCACCCTGCTGTTGGTTGGAATCATCGCCGCCTGGGGGCTACCCAATTTTCAAGCATTGGGGGAGCGTACCGCACAGACTAGCGAGGTCAATCGATTCCAGAGTGCGTTTTCGTTCGCGCGTAATACAGCGATTAGCCAACGCCGCCAGCTGACGCTTTGCCCAGCCTCGCAGAACCGTGAGGCTTGCGCTAATGACTGGGGTGGAGAGCTTATGATTGTGTGGGGCAATAAAACCGATAGCATCACTGAAGAAGACATTTTGCGCATTGTGCCCGCGCAACAAGGCACACAAGTGACCTACAACCGGGGCTGGTCGCGTATCCGTTACAGCCCGCTGGGCTATACCAGCGGTTATAACGGCAGTTTTGCTATTTGCTCAACCAGCGGCGCCGTGGGCTCTAAGGGTAAAAAGCTGGTACTTAGCCAATTAGGGCGGCTAAGGATTGATGAAGCGCCTATCGACTGTTAATCATTAGGCGCTTCAACTCATTCACGGCGTTGTGACAATGGTTTTAAGCAATACCGTCTAAATAGCGCTCGGCATCCAGCGCTGCCATGCAGCCGCTGCCAGCTGAAGTGATTGCTTGACGATAAATGTGATCCATCACGTCGCCGCAGGCAAATACGCCCGGTACGCTAGTCGCGGTTGCATTCCCTTCAAGGCCTGAGTGCACTTTGATATAGCCGCCGTTCATGTCCAACTGGCCAGCAAAGATCCCCGTGTTGGGGCTATGGCCAATGGCAATAAACAGTCCAGGCGCATGAATCTCTTTGCTTGAACCATCTTTAGTGGATTTAACCCGAACGCCTGTAACACCGGAGTTATCGCCGAGCACTTCTTCGACTTCCTGGAACCACTCAAGAACGATTTTGCCCGCCTCAGCTTTCTCGAAAAGCTTATCTTGGAGGATTTTTTCCGCCCGCAGTGTGTCACGGCGGTGTACCAGGGTCACTTTGGAAGCGATGTTAGAGAGATAGAGCGCCTCTTCCACGGCGGTATTGCCGCCGCCAACCACAATGACTTCCTGATTGCGGTAGAAAAACCCGTCGCAGGTAGCGCAGGCCGACACCCCTTGGCCCATAAACTGCTGCTCAGTGGGCAGACCCAGGTAACGGGCACTCGCGCCGGTGGCCACGATCAGCGCATCGCAGGTATAAATGCCGCTGTCGCCTTTTAAGGTAAACGGTTTTTCGCTTAAGCTAACCTCATTGATGTGATCAAACAGCACCTCTGTATTGAAACGTTCGGCGTGCTGCTTCATACGCTCCATCAATTCCGGCCCCTGCACGCCTTGCGCGTCGCCGGGCCAGTTATCCACATCGGTTGTGGTGGTCAGTTGGCCACCCGCCTGAATACCGGTAATTAGCAGCGGCTTCAGGTTGGCCCGAGCAGCATAGACGGCAGCCGTATAGCCTGCGGGACCGGATCCAAGAATAATCAAACGCTCATGACGAGTTTCCATGACACCACCTTGTAAATATCTGACTGATAGCTTTGTCGCTAGCTGTGTTAATAGCTTTGAAAAAATTAGCCACAGAGTCTGCCTGAAATGGTGCCAAGTACAAGCTATTGCAAGGTTTCATCTACGCTATTAGGCGAAGAAACCTTGAAAGCCTCTGTGCAAAGACCCATGTGTTATTACTAAATCAACGCCATACTGGGGGGAAATCTATACTAAAGAAAGATCGTGACCGTCATGCTGAGCGCTGCGCTCAGCAACCAGAGGAGAGAGATATGAGCAAGATACCCGATACGCTAAACACCCTAGAGGTTGGTAGTAAAACCTATCACTACTACAGCCTGCCCCAAGCGGCCGAGACCCTGGGCAACATTGACCGGCTACCCAAGACGCTCAAGATTCTACTCGAAAACCAGCTGCGCTTCGCCGACGACGAAAGCGTAGATCAGGAAGATATGCAGGCCCTGGTCGACTGGCAGGCCGAGGGCAAATCCAGCCGCGAAATCGGCTACCGCCCGGCGCGGGTACTCATGCAGGACTTTACCGGCGTGCCCGGCGTGGTGGATTTAGCCTCCATGCGCGCCGCAGTAGAAAAGCTGGGCGAAGACCCGGCGAAGATCAACCCGCTTTCCCCCGTCGATCTCGTTATCGACCACTCGGTAATGGTCGATAAGTTCGGCAACCCGGCTGCATTTCAAGAGAACGTCGATATCGAAATGCAGCGCAACCGCGAGCGCTATGAGTTTCTGCGCTGGGGCCAGCAGGCGTTTGATAACTTTAGCGTCGTTCCCCCCGGTACCGGTATTTGTCACCAGGTCAACCTGGAGTACCTAGGCAGAACGGTATGGACGAAGGACGAAGACGGCAAGACCTTTGCCTACCCCGACACCCTCGTGGGCACTGACTCTCACACCACCATGATCAACGGCCTGGGCGTGCTTGGCTGGGGCGTGGGCGGTATTGAAGCCGAAGCGGCCATGCTCGGTCAGCCGGTGTCGATGCTGATCCCCGAAGTGATTGGCTTTAAATTAACCGGCAAGCTACGCGAAGGTATTACCGCCACTGACCTGGTACTCACCGTTACCGAGATGCTGCGTAAAAAAGGCGTGGTGGGTAAATTTGTCGAGTTCTACGGCGATGGTTTGAAAGACCTGCCGCTGGCGGATCGTGCCACGATCGCCAATATGGCCCCCGAGTATGGTGCTACCTGTGGTTTCTTCCCAGTGGATGAAGAAACCCTGAACTATATGCGCCTGACGGGGCGTGAAGATGAGCAAGTCGCCCTGGTGGAAGCCTATAGCAAGGCCCAAGGACTGTGGCGTGAACCTAATGACGAGCCGATCTTCACCGACGCCCTAGCACTGGACATGACCGAGGTAGAGGCCAGCCTGGCCGGCCCCAAACGTCCGCAGGATCGCGTGGCGCTGAAAGACATGGCGGCGGCCTTTGACAAGTTCATGCAGGAAGACGTCAACGCGGATGCCAACGCAAAGGGGGAACTCTCTTCTGAAGGCGGCCAAACCGCCGTGGGGGTGAGGCGCAGCTTCGAGCATGACACCAGCCAGGCCGTTACGCTTGATGACCATGATTTCAGCCTTGACCCCGGGGCGGTGGTGATTGCGGCGATTACCTCGTGCACCAACACCTCCAACCCCAGCGTGATGATGGCCGCTGGGCTGCTGGCACGTAAAGCGCGTGAAAAGGGGTTAACCACGAAGCCCTGGGTGAAAACCTCCTTAGCACCAGGTTCCAAAGTGGTCACCGATTATCTGGAAGCCGCTGAATTAAACGATGACTTGGATGCACTGGGCTTCAACCTCGTCGGCTACGGCTGCACCACCTGTATCGGTAACTCCGGCCCGCTGCCTGATGAGATCGAAAAAGCGATCAACAGCGGCGATCTTGCCGTGGCCTCGGTGCTCTCCGGTAACCGTAACTTTGAGGGCCGTGTACACCCGTTGGTCAAAACCAACTGGCTGGCCTCGCCGCCCCTGGTGGTGGCTTACGCCCTGGCGGGTAATGTCCAGCTTGACCTTACCCAGGCGCCGTTGGGCAAAGATAGCAACGGCGACCCGGTCTACCTCAAAGATATCTGGCCCAGTCAGGCCGAGATTGCCAGCGCCGTCGAGCAGGTCAACACCGCCATGTTCCGTAAAGAATACGGCGCGGTGTTTGAGGGTGACGATGTCTGGAAAGCCATCGACGTGTCAGAAAGCAAGGTCTATCAGTGGCCTGAATCCACCTACATTCAGCACCCGCCCTTCTTTGAAGGCATGGGCCGCGAGCCGGATGCCATCGAAGATGTGCACAGTGCCCGCGTGCTTGCCATGCTGGGTGATTCGGTGACCACCGACCATATCTCCCCTGCCGGTGCCATCAAGCCTGACAGCCCCGCCGGGCGCTATCTGCAAGAACACGGCGTCAGGCCGGTCGACTTCAACTCCTACGGCTCACGCCGGGGTAACCATGAAGTCATGATGCGCGGCACCTTCGCCAACGTGCGGATCAAAAACGAGATGCTTGATGGTGTGGTCGGCGGTGAAACACGCCACGTACCCAGCGGCGAACAGATGGCCATTTACGATGCGGCCATGAAGTACAAAGAGGAAGGCAAACCACTCGTCGTGATCGCCGGTAAAGAGTACGGCACCGGCTCCTCACGGGATTGGGCGGCCAAAGGCACCCGCTTGCTGGGGGTTCGCGCGGTGATTGCCGAATCTTTCGAGCGTATTCACCGCTCTAACCTGATCGGTATGGGCGTTGTACCGCTGCAATTTGCCGAAGGCGAAAGCCGTAAAACGTTGGGCTTAACCGGCGATGAAGAGATTTCGATTGCCGGTTTAAGCGATCTGACCCCAGGTGGCACGGTCAACATTGTGATCAAAAATGCCGACGGGGAACGTAGCGTTGATGCCAAGTGCCGAATTGATACGGTAAACGAGCTGGCTTACTACCGTCACGGTGGTATCCTTCACTACGTGTTGCGCAAGATGATCGGCGCAGCCTAAAAGGGTAAAACCTACCAATGCTTGCATGCCCCCACCTCGGTGGGGGCTTTTTTTAGCCGAGTGATTAAAAAGCGCGACGGCGATAGGTGCGATAATCTGGCGACCAGGACGCCTTTTCGATCAGCTCGCGCAATGTCGTACCACTGGTTTTTAACGCCACACCGTTCTGCTGCGCCTGCGCCGCCACTTCAAAAGCAATCGACTTGCTGATATCGCGAATACGCGACAGCGGCGGCAGCAATGCACCTTTGCCCTCTTTCACCAGCGGCGCTTCACGGGCCAGCGCCCGCGAGGCGCTCATCAGCATCTCGTCGGTGACTCGATTGGCACTGGCAGCAATCACGCCCAACCCAATGCCTGGGAAGATATAGGCATTGTTGCACTGGGCAATCGGATAAGTACGGCCGTTGTAAACCACCGGCGCAAAGGGGCTACCGGTGGCTACCAAGGCTTGGCCGTCGGTCCAGCGAATAACATCCTCTGGCACGGCCTCTGCCTGGGAAGTAGGGTTAGAGAGCGGCATGATGACCGGGTGCTCACAGCCCGCGTGCATGGTGCGCACCACCTGCTCGGTGAAGATACCGCGCTGGCCGCAGACACCGATCAGCACTGTTGGTTTGATCTGAGCAATCGTCTCTTCCAGACCTTGACCATTCCACTCGGCGACTAGCGAAGGGTCGTGGGCTAAACGGCGCTGGAAGTCACGCTGCCACTCTTGATCGCTGGTCATCAAGCCTTCGCGATCGACAATGTAAATGCGCGACCGTGCTTCGCTTTCGGTCAAACCTTCAGCTTCCATAGAAACGACCACCTGCTCGGCGATTCCACAGCCCGCCGAGCCGCCACCCACAAACACTACGCGCTGCTGGGCAATGGTCTCTTCCCGGGCCTGACAAGCCGCCATTAGCGTACCCACTACCACAGAAGCAGTCCCCTGCACATCGTCGTTGAAGCAGCAAAGCTCGTTGCGGTAGCGCTCTAGCAGCGGCACCGCATTGGCCTGGGCAAAGTCTTCAAACTGCAGCAGTACGTTAGGCCAGCGGCGCTTCACAGCAGCGATAAATTCCGCCATGAAAGCATCGTACTCTTCCTGCCCTACCCGCTCGTGGCGCCAGCCCATGTACATGGGATCATCCAGCAGTGCTTTGTTGTTAGTGCCCACATCAATCATGATCGGCAGCGTGTAGGCGGGGCTAATACCGCCACAGGCGGTATACAACGCCAGTTTACCAATCGGGATACCCATGCCCCCGATGCCCTGGTCGCCGAGGCCTAGAATGCGCTCACCATCCGTCACTACGATCACTTTGACGTTATCTTTGGTGGCGCTACGCAGAATATCATCCATATGTTCGCGGTCAGGATAGCTAATAAACAGGCCGCGGTGGTTACGGTAAATGTTGGAAAATTCCTGACACGCCTGCCCCACCGTAGGGGTGTAAATAATCGGCAGCATCTCTTCAAGATGCTGGGAAACCATACGGAAATAGAGTGTTTCGTTGTCGTCTTGAATGGCGCGCAGGTGAATGTGCTTTTCGAGGTCGCTATGACACTGTTGGTACTGGCGGTAGACCCGCTCTAGCTGATCCTCAATAGTTTCCACCTTCTGCGGCAGCAAACCAATCAGGTTAAACGCCAAGCGCTCCTGCTGAGTAAACGCGCTGCCTTTGTTCAATAGCGGCATTTCGAGCAAAGAAGGACCGGCGTAAGGAAGGTATAGGGGGCGTCTACTCTGGGTAGTCATATGCACTCTCTTTTTTATGTCAATCACTGCTGCAATGCAGCAAAATCGGGCGTTTGCGGCGTTTGAGCGTAATGTAACATGCTCCTGCGACAAAGGTGGAAGAGAGCGACCATGTTGATAAAAAAACGCCTCGGTTTAGGAAGCCTAAACCGAGGCGTGATGGCGCTATTAACGTGTGATCTAACGATGCCCTAGCAAGTTTTAGCGGTGGGTTTGCGCCCCTCCACGCCAGCGAAGAAGAACGGCCGCAGCTTAACGCCAAACATGTTGCCCGCAAACGCCGCTACCAGCCATACCCAACCGTGAAGGCTGCCAGAGGCAATGCCACTGAAGTAAGCACCAATATTGCAACCAAACGCCAAACGCGCGCCATAACCCAGCAAGATGCCGCCAATGACCGCGGCCAAGATAGATTTCAACGGGATTCTGAAGTTAGGTGCAAAGCGACCCGCCAAGCTGGCGGCAGCCAGCGCGCCCAGCATAATGCCGACATTCATTACCGTAGTGATGTCGCTCCATACGCTGGCTTCAAGGGCCGCTGCGTTACCAGAGGACTGCCAATAGCCCCACTGGCTGACATCGCCGCCCACCAGTTCAAAGCCTTTAGCACCCCACAGCGCAAACGCAGAGGTAATTCCCCAAGGGCGGCCTGCCAGTGCCAAGGTGGCAAAGTTGAGCAACGCCAACGCCACCGCGCCCGCCACTAACGGCCAAGGCCCAGTTAACCAACGCTCATAGCCATGCTTATCGACCATGGGCGCCTGTTCTAACTGACCATGACGACGCTTCTCCATCACCCAGGTAAACGCCGCAATAGCAGCAAACAGCACCAGGCTAATGGCGATCCCCCCACTAACCCCGGCGACGTTAACCAGCGATACCGGTTGAAAAGCCGGTAAACTCTGCCACCAGGCAAAATGCGCCGAGCCAATCACCGAGCCGACAATAAAGAACACCAGAGTGATCAGCATGCGTGCGTTACCACCGCCCGCGGTAAACAGCGTGCCAGAGGCACAGCCGCCGCCTAACTGCATGCCCACACCGAACAGGAACGCCCCTACCAAGACAGAAATACCAATGGGCGCCACAAAGCCCGACACCTCGTTGCCAAACAGGGAACCCGCCCCCAAGGCAGGGAAAAACAGCACCACAGCAATCGCCAGCATCACCATCTGGGCACGCAGGCCACGCCCGCGCCGCTCAGTAATAAATACCCGCCACGCTGAGGTAAAACCAAAGGCAGCGTGATACAGCACCATGCCAAATAGCCCGCCGACAATCATCAACAGGCCAATGTTGGCGTCAAAGACAACCCCAATAAGCAACGCACCCAGCACAATCGCCGCTGTGGCTATCAGCGGCACGCGATAGCTCTGCGGCGCAGCAACCGTCGTTGTAGACATACATTCACCTTTAGCAGCACCAAAAGCGCCTGTTAACAAACAGGCGCTTTTGGTAGACATGGACAATAGTTATAAGCCTAACGATAGCTGTAGAGTGCGGGAAATTCTTTGTTGAGAGGTGCTTATGTCTTTATGGAATATATGGATGCTGGAGCCACACAGCAGCTTGGCACTATGTCCTACTCCACCTCTTAAACTGGTAAATCGGATGCCAGTGTGAGTTTTTTTGGCGCAAGCGGGTAAGACGGTGTATTGGACGCATGGTAGGTGCGCCCGGTGATCAGTGGCTGGCCCGGGCCAGCCTCCAAATGTGATATTATAACCTCATGACCAATCCTGTGGGTCGCCATGCTGCCATAGTCGCCGCTTAGGCAACCCTCATCCAGGGGCGTATCGAACGAAAAAAGAACTACTCGAAGTTTTCCCTCTTAGAATAAAGTGCTTAACAATTTGTAGAAATCTCCCTTGTTTAATCTATATCGACCTTCACCCCGGAGAACGGGATCTCCGGCGGGGCCATCTGGCGCAGGATGGTCAGATGGATATCTAGGTTCAGTTTGGCCAGGTTGTTAACGGACCATTCACCGCCTGCAACTAGGGCAGGCTCAAAGCCATAGACTTCGTCCGGCCTCAGCGGGCCCAGCTTCTTCAGGGCCTGGGTGAACAGCGGCTTTTCGCTCATGTCGGTGAGGATCATCAGTTCGTCACCACGCAAGTAGTCGGGGGCGATCAGATCCGCCGGGGCGCTGTGGTGAAAGCGATAGTCGAAGTCTTCGGGCCAGTAGGGCAAACGCTGGGTTTTCCAGTGGTTGTCGAAGGTGCCTTGATAACTGACCCGGGGCTCCCACCAGGGGGCGATGGGCCCAAAGCTTGCCGGGGCCGGGCGGTCGAAGGGCGAGGTGACCAGCCAGTCTGGGTCCTCCAGTTGGGGTGCGGGTAGCCGCGTGACGGCGTTCAGGTCGGGCTTTAGGTACCGGGCGACCTCGCTGGACACTCGCTTGTAGTCAGCGCGTGATGGCAACCAGCCCCGCCCAGCAGGGTTGTCGGGGTAGTAGAGCGTGTTGGTGAGGGTGTCCTCGTCGGGCAGGCTGTAATGCCCGCCGAAGGCGTAGCGGTAGTCCAGCGGCACTTCGCTAACCGGAGTGGGGTCAGTGACCCGTCAGCCGCCAAGCAGTTGCCAACGAAACTCCCTCGGCCCGCGCACGATCAGGCGTTTATCTACCGGGCCTACCTGTACCCGCACCTGCCAGGTGCTGCGCGGTTGCCCGGTGGGCGAGCGCAGGGTGCCATGCACGTGCACCTCGGTGCTCAGTTTGCCGAGTAGCACGAAGCTTTGTTCTAGCTCAGTTTTGGCTTTGGGTCGAGCGTCGCCTGACACTCGCGTCTTATTAGTGGGATCACGAGTCGCAACCAGCTGTCGTTGCGGCGTGCCGCCCTACTGCCCCCATTGATACTTCCAAGCAACCAGGTCATGCTCACTGGGCTAACGAAATGAGGATAATTCCATCGCTATGCTCTATCTGATGGTTAGCCCCGTGAGCCGCTTGCCTCGATCAGACCAAATCCACTTGATATGACGAAGAGCCTTTATTATCACTCTTTCAAAGTAGCCAACCTAGGTGGTTCATCATATGAGAACTGAAAATTGTATTGGCCATCATTTTGAATCTCAAGGTCGCAGATAGTCCAGGCTCGGCTTTCCCTATCGTTCTGAGCCATAACCTTGCGAAGTTCTTTAAAAGCATTAGTGGCATCAACTCCTAAACGTAACTCATACAATTCATCACCAATGAAGTACTTTCCCTTCGGGCTAATGACTAATTCACCTTCAATATCATCAATTTCAATATTTAGCTGAATTTTATCCCACTTTTGAGGTACTAAAAGTGCGATCTCTTGAACTGCAATTTTTTGTAGTTCAACGCTCATTTTAAAACTCCTATCCGCCTTGCTGATTGGTAAAAATAAAGGTTTCCCACTCACCACTTTCCACACGGTACGACGCTTCAAACTGATCAGGGCGGCTGGTAGTGTTTCCCCGCCCATACTGAGGCGAAATCCTGACTTCCACATTCTTCCCAGCATTCAATGGATATTGAGCAGCTCGCTTCATAGAGCGTTCAAATTTCCCATATTGGCCCTGGTTCAAATTCGGCGGGCCATTGGGATTCACTCGCGCCCCATTACCCGGCACCACATTCAATCTATTTGTAGGCCCACCGAACTGATCACCAATAAGGTGAAAGCCTACATCTCCTGGCTGCCCTTCCTTTCCAATAACACTAGTGCTAATGCCGTCCGTGCCTGCTCGGCCATCCAGCGCATCCAACCGGACTGTGCCGGAAGCTTCCGTAACTCGGCCTAGATTATCAGTTTCCCAGGCATACGGATCATATTCATAACGCGCATTTGGCAGAGGATTGTTAGCCGCTCGATTGAAATCCGTAACATTATCAAACCGGTGAACAATCTTCCCTCCTTGCTTCGCGCTAATCTGCACCCCTTCGTTGTCTACTGGCACCCCACTGCGGTTGCCCCTGCCCAACTGTCCCACACGTGAAGCAGCGCGCCCCGTTTGACCTATTCGCGCAGGCGCAAAAATCAAGCTAGCAAACTCTGCTCCTCCACGGCCAATGGCTTCTCCTACCTCTCCTCGTGCCATCGCATCTCGATACGGTTCGGTGACCGCATCCGCCACTAATCCAGGGTTATCAATCAGCATTGCTGTCGTTTCGCGGGCCGCATTAATCGCATCGGAGTGACCTTGATAGGTTGGATGCAGTTGCTCAAGCGCCCAAGAGCCTGGACTAACCTTAGCGGAGTAGACCGCCATATCGATGGTGCCTTCAACGTAAGCGTTCATTCCA
>CEGE01000427.1_pt1 | contig 17536 bp, 20 predicted proteins | sample 306311 | NCBI WGS metagenome assembly CEGE01 (sample SAMEA2755654, study PRJEB7226) | microbial mat metagenome | biome: microbial mat; feature: hypersaline; material: grass silage | place: USA | collected 2014-02-19 | depth 0 m | reverse complement strand
CCGGTGACCCAGATGCCGAGACTTCGCGCCGCCTGTTGCACGGGTTGCCAAAAGCGGGGGTGGATATCATCGAACTCGGTATGCCGTTCAGCGACCCCATGGCCGATGGCCCCGCCATTCAGAAAGCCGCACTGCGTGCCTTAAGTAACGGCCAGACCCAAGCCAAAACGCTGGAAATGGTGAGCCGTTTCCGTGAAGAAGACAGCACCACGCCCATTGTGCTGATGGGCTACTACAACCCGATTTTCTGCTATGGCGTCGAGCGCTTCTTGACCGATGCTGCCAAGGCCGGGGTCGATGGACTGATTGTCGTGGACTTGCCTCCAGAACATGACGAAGAGCTCTGTACGCCAGCGGCCCAGCACGGCATTGATTTTATTCGCCTGGCCACACCGACCACTGATGCCAAGCGCCTGCCCAAAGTGCTGGCCAACGCCTCGGGGTTTATCTACTACGTTTCCGTGGCGGGCGTCACCGGCGGCAGTGCGCCCACGCCAGAGCGGCTGGAAGGCGCAGTAAGTCAACTGCGCGAACACACCGAGCTACCCATTGCAGTGGGCTTTGGTATTCGTACCGCCGAGCAGGCCGCCGCCATCGGCCGTTATAGCGACGCGGTCGTCGTTGGCTCTGCGCTCGTCGATTGTATCGAAAATGCCAACACGCCTGATGAAGCCGTAGAGCGTGTGCATGGCCTGGTGAGTGAGTTGGCCGAAAGCGTCAGGGCGTGTAGGGAGATGAGTGAAGAACACCAGTTTTAACCCGGATGATGATAATCTCCCAGAGTCGCTGATGGGCGATGCTCGCACAGCGAGGCGCCGCCACCGGTTTCAGCCCAGCAATCCGCTGTCACCCTTCAAGATTCTATAAAACTGAGAGAAACAATGGGAAAGCTCTTTTCATTAATCGTAATAGTAGCGCTTGGCTACACGGGCATTTATTTCTATTACGGCGTTGTCGTTGAGCGGGAAATCCAAGAACAGCTGGATGACCGCGGCCTTTCCGCTGTTAGCATCGATAACGTTGAGTATGATGTGCTGGCGCCCGTTAGCACCGCTGCGGAAATCGCCGTCACCGTGACTTATCGCGGCTCGCAAGCAACGCTGGATTTGGCAGTGCAGGGCCACCCGCTGTTTTCTGATGAAGTCACGGTCGAATTTGATGGCCTACAAGCACTACGGCTGGGCATCAGCTTCGGGCAGTAAGCGGTAACCATACATGCTCCATGCCTATCGAAAGCGCCACGGCCACCAGCAAACCAGCCATTAACCAATTAAAGCCCTTAACGATCGCAGGGCTTTTAACACGGCTGCCTACGGCGCTGCCAATCGCGATATAGCTACCGGGGGCGCCTGCGGCCAGCAGCGCCAGCCCGAATGCCCACACCACTAAACTAAGCCCATGAATGCCTGCGGCCGGAAACTGCAGGGTGGTAATCGGTAAGGTAGCCATCAGAGCTTTCGGGTTCAGCAACTGCATGACCAGCCCATCGCGAAAATTGAGTAGCCGAGGGGCATTGTCTAGCGAGCTTAGGTCCCCGCTTGAGCGGGCAAGCTTGATTGCGAGATAAACGATATAACTGCAGCCTAGCGCGCTGACTACCACCAGCGCGCCATCGTCGATCCATGCAGCGCCCGCCCAACCTAATACCAATAAATACGCCAGCATCGCGGTGCCCACGCCAAGGCAAAATCCCACCGACTGTCTGCCCTGGCCATTGATGCCAACGTTCAAGCCAAGCAGGTTCACAGGCCCAGGGGTGTACATGACGCCCAAGGCATAGGCGACAATTGCTAACATGGTAAAACCTCTATTCGGGTATTTAGGTGTAAGGGTCTGTACGAAAAGTCGGCGAGCGCAGCCAGTTTTCGTTCAGAACCTAGCGTGCGATATCACGCTGGTACTTATGGGGCGTCATGCCATAAATGCGCTTAAAGCGACGATTGAAGTGGCTAAGATCCGCAAAGCCATAGCGCAGAGCAACTTCGGTTAACGAGGCGCCAACATCCAGGGCAGAGCGGGCCGCATTGATTCGGCAATTGATCACATACTGATGCGGCGTGATGCCGTACTGCTGACGAAACAGTCGCAAGAAGTGGTATTTGGAAAGATGAGCCGCTTGGCTGATGTCATCGAGGGAGATATCCGTATCCAAGTGGGCGTGAATATACGCTTTCGCTAGCCCCAGCAGGGCATCGGGGCGGGTGGTCACTTGGCTTGGCTGAGCAATGCCACCAAGCTGTACGGTCCGCTCGATGACCTGATAAAGCGCATTCTCCTGATCGATACAGCTACCGGTGTGAGACGTGACCAAGCGCGCTAGTTCCAAAATGGCGTTGCGTAGCGGAACATCCTGAATCAGTGTGCTCCGTGAACGAAAGCTCGCCGACTTTTCATGACCCAAAACTTCCGCAAACTGCGCGTTAACCTGTTCAGGGTGTACATACACCATCAGATAATCCAGCGCGTGCTCACCACCGGGTTCGCCATCGTGAACTTGTTCGGGATTAAACAGAATAACGTTGCCAGGAGGGCTGCGGTGAAACCGCCCGCCGCTGAAGAAGTCCTGACGACCCGCCAGGGTGACACCGAAGGCATACTCCTCGTGGGCATGGCGGTCGTAGCTGAAATCCTCAATGGCCGCATGCAGTACCGTCAGTGTTGGCACATGCTGGCTTTTGATAAATTGAAACCGGCTCGCGTTACCCATGCCGCCCCCTCCTGATTAGTCACACCACCTAGCTTATGCCATCGCTACCTCTCAATGCTTGTACATAATTGCTAATTGGCTGTGAGAATAAGTGCCCGTGTCAGGTTAGTGGCCAGGTAGATTATGATGGGGCTGGCTAACCTCGCGAGCCTTTACGGTAGAGCAAAACTGGCGGGATAATCTTGGGGCTATATGGGAAAAGAAAGGAGGAAGATGTGCACCAACTAGCAGCCCAATGGATAGTGGGATTACTGAGAGATAGAAATATCCCTTTTCAAATTTGCGGAGGATTCGCAGCAAAGGGGTATGGCTCTGAGCGAGCGTTGAACGATATTGACCTGTTCGTACCCGGCGAGCATTTTTTGACGGTGGTGCAATCTGGCCAAGCGAACATATCCAAGCCCGCCACGCACTACTGCGAGGAGGGCTGGGATTTAACCTATGTCCAGTTCAAGTATGAAGGCATCAAGGTGGAGGTTGGCAACACCGACGGCGCGCAAATTTTTGATGCAGCCAGCCAGGCCTGGGTGCCGCTCAATATTGATTTTGCCCGCTATGAAACAGTCAATTTACTAGGCTTGGAGCTTCCGTTGATGTTGAAAGAAGACTTGATTCGTTATAAGACCGTGCTCTCAAGACCCGTCGATATCGACGATATTCGCGCCATAAGATAAGCAACCGCCATTTCATCGCCACCCTCAAGCAACAGGCACGGTACCCCCATCGATCACATACTCCGTTCCCGTGATGGTGGCTGCCAGCGGTGATGCCAGAAACCCAATCAGGTTGGCCACTTCTGCAGGCTTCGAGGGGCGGCCAATCGGGATGCCGCCTAGCGAGTTCATGATGATCTGCTTGCCGCCTGCGTAATCGGTGCCTGCGTCGTGGGCAATCCGCTCGGCCAGCGCAACGGCGGCTTCTGTCTCGATCCAGCCCGGCGACACCCGAACCACACGCACCCCTTTGGGTGACACCTCTTTTGACAAGCTCTTGCTATAGGTGGAGAGCGCCGCTTTGGCCGCCGCGTAAGCCGTAGTTGATTCGGGGAGGGGAAGTTCACGCTGAATGGAGGTCACGTGGATAATCACCCCATCGCCCTGGGCCAGCATGCCGGGCAGCAGGGCGCGATCCAGCCGCACGGCGGGGAACAGGTTGATGTCGAGCTCGCGCTGCCACTCTTCCTCCCCAAGGGCAGCGAACCCGCCGCCGGGGGCGGATGAACCACCCAGTACGTGAACGATAATATCGACTCCGCCCAAGCGATCGTTGACCGCATCGGCCACCGTGGCACAGCCTTCGGCCGTCGTCAGGTCAGCAGTTATAAACAGCTCATCGGGCAGGTCGTCGGGTGAAGTACGGGCGGTTGTTAGCACTTGCGCACCTTCCTCGCGAAAGAGTGCCACCGCGGCCGCGCCAACCCCTTTGCTGCCGCCGGTGATCAATACACGTCGCCCGTTCAAGTTCAGGTTCATTAGTGGATCTCCAATGACTGGATTTGCGACTCGGCAAGCTCAAACTGGTGGTCAAGTTGCACCGGGCTGCCGGGGAAGTTGCCGGTCACGGTGGCGGTAACCACCATCTTATTGCCTTGTTGGGAAACACTGACCGGCTCGACGCTATACTCAATCTTGTCACGGGTGGCGCGCATCCAAGCTTGAATAGCGGTGTGGCCGCGGTGCGTCTCTCCTTCGTCAAATACACAGGCATCTTGAGTGAAGCAATCCGCAATGTGAGAGGCATCCGCACCGTTGCTGATGCTGAAGTAAGTAGTGATCGCGTCTGGAAGTGACAAGCTCATGATGGTCATCTCTCGTAAGTTAATGTGAGAGAATATTCTGCCTAGACTGACGCGTTATCAAGAACGCACAAAAAGGTAAGTGGCTCACCCATGAGAAAGATTTATACGCCCACTACCGCCGCTGGCGATGTGGAAAATGTATTAAAAATGCTGGAAGGGCGCTGGAAGCTCATCATTCTCTTTCATCTCTTCGATGGAAAAGTGCAGCGCTACTCCGATTTCGGAAGACTCATCCCCGAGATCTCCCAAAAAATGCTGGCCCAACAGCTGCGCCAACTGGAAGCGGATGGCATCGTGGCCCGTAAAGTCTATCCCCAGGTGCCGCCGAAAGTGGAGTACCGTCTGACCGAATGGGGACAAACGCTCTGCCCGGCGCTGGATGCCTTGTTGAAATGGGCAGAGCAGAAAGACCACTTCAACGACCACCCTGCCGAGCAGAACGATCAAGACACCGCCGCCACCCAATGAGAGCCGCCTAATGCACTACCGCACCATGACCATCAACGACTATGACGCCGCCATTGCCCTGTGGAGCGAGAGTGAAGGCGTGAGGATTCGCGACGCTGATTCACGTGAAGGCATCGAGAAATACCTGCTGCGCAACCCCGGCCTGAGCTTTGTGGCAGAAGTAGAAGGCGAAGGAGATGGAGAAGAAGAGCTGGTGGGAACAATTATGGCGGGCCACGACGGTAAGCGTGGTTATGTGCAGCACCTCTCGGTGGCGGATTCTCACCGCCGGTTAGGCATCGCCACACGGCTGGTAAGCCTCTGCCTGGAAGCGCTCAAGAGCGAAGGCATCCAAAAATCCCACCTGATGATTCTTCCCGAGAACGAAGCCGCCCAGACGTTCTGGGCCAATCAGGGCTGGGCGTACCGATCCGATATTCTGCTCTATTCGTTTGTAAATGGAGATAACGAGAACGTTTAGCTGTAGTGCTAGCGCTAGTGCAAGAGACATAACTACAATTATACCTTGTACGTAACTCTGTAATCATTGCACTGAGTCTCACCCAACCCCACCCGCGTCTTCTAACGATTCTGCGAAGTTTGGGGTCTCAATGGCACCTGTTTTTAGCCACCCACACGCCTTCCCTGGCTCTAAAGATGTCACTCGTTTTTCACTGACATATATGGCTGACGAAAGTGGATACTGGCGGTTGCCGCGCTAGAGTCTCAGGGCAAATGACCATCAGTTTTTTTGCCAATGCGGCATCACTGACCGGGATGGCACACAAGGTGCCCGCTTGAATCTCCTCTTCGACGCAAGCCGCCAGCACCAGTGATACGCCAAGGCCAGCTTTGACAGCCTGTTTAACCGCTTCGGTACTGCCCAGTTGCATTGAAACCTTCGGGAACGGCCCTCTTTCGCCGAAGAAATTTGCCAGCAACCGGCCAGTACCTGTTCCGGGTTCACCACCAAGCAAGCTCATTCCGGCAAGGGTTTCCCGGTCTATTTCATGCCAGCCCGCATAGGGGTGATCTGGTCGGGTAATTAAAACCACGGGTTCCTGTCGCCAATCCATTGCCTGGAAGCCAGGTTTCGGGTGCCACCACTCCATCACCGCAATATCCAGCTCGCCGCTGGTCAATTGTCTGGCAATGTTTGGATTGTTATCAATCACAAGGTCCAGCTCAGGTACCGCCGGAATGTTCTTGAACGTGCTCACGTAGGGCTGGAGCATGTAAATACCGATGTTGGAACTTGCCCCTACGCGTAAACGCGTACCGCTAACGACTTCTCGGGCACGCTCGTCCAGTTGCAACATACTAAGCGCTAGAGGCATAAGCGCCAGGGCTGCTTTGGTGGGCTCGCATCCAGTTTTACTGCGGCGTATCAACAGGGCACCTAGCTGTTCTTCGAGCTTTTGAATGTGTTGTGAAAGCGTGGGTTGTGCGATACCGAGAGCTTGGGCGGCGGCCTGAAAACGTCGATGCTGAACCAGTGTGGTAAAACTTTTCAGCCAGACCAAGTTCAGCATGGAGTTGTCTCAGTGATAGTGGGCGAATTAGCCGCATCCTGAGGGCGTTCTCCTTGTAACGCTTGTAGAATGTTGTCGGCAGCACGCTGTTCAATCATCAGCCGCACATCCTGGACGGCAGAGCCAATGTGTGCCGTGAATAGCGTGTTGGGATGGGCTCGCAAAGTGGGGCAAATCTCTTGCGGACGATCCTCTCGAGCCCAATCTTCCATTTCAAAAACATCCGCTGCGTAGCCGCCCAACTGCCCAGACTCCAATGCTTCCAAAACGGCAGCTTCCTGCACTACAGAACCCCGGCATGGGTTGATCAAATAGGCGCCTGGTTTCATCAGGGCCAAGCGCGCAGCGTTCATGGTATGCAGGGTTTGTTTATTGAGCGGCAGGGCCAAAATGACAATGTCGGCTTGCCCGAGCAGCTCTTCAAGCGACTTGCGCGCCACGCCAAGCGTTTCCTCCTCAGCAGCGGGCAAGGCATCTGGCTGAGAATACAGCAAGGTTGCCCCCCATCCTTTGAGCCGCGTTGCCACAGCCTTGCCGATGGGGCCCATGCCGACGATACCCACAGTGGCGTCTGCAATCCCAAGCCCATAGAACATTGGCTGCCACCCTCTGAACTGGCCAGAACGAACATACTCATCGGCCGCCCGAACATGTCGGATTAGGCTAATGGTTAGCCCTATGGTGAGTTCAGCCGTTGGCACTGTCAGCAAATCCGGTACGAAGGTCAGCCAAACGCCATGACGCGTACAGGCCTCCACATCGAAATTATCGTATCCCTTCAGCGCAGCGCCAATAACTTTCAGCTTGGGGCAGCCAGCTAGAAATTCCTCGCTGACCCGATCCGGCATAAACACCATCATGCCATCTGCGGTTGCCGCGCGGGCCTTTACCTCGGCGGCGGGCAAGGTAGTGTCTGACTGGTTGGTGATTAATTCACAGCTCTGTTCCAGCCTTTCCAGCACACTATTATGTACCCGGTGGGTAATGAAAACCCTTGGTTTCATTTGATTTCCTTACTTGAATTTCTTACGAAGATGGCCGCTAAGGCTATCCACCATCGTCACCATAACGAGTATGACAATCAGGATGGCGCTGACTTCCTGGTACTGCATGACACGTAAAGAGCCCATTAGCTCGAAGCCGATCCCGCCAGCCCCCACCATGCCCATGACCGTAGAGGCGCGAAAATTGTATTCCCAGCGATAGATGGAGACATCGGCAAACTGCGGAAGAACCTGCGGCAGCACAGCGTGCCAGTGAACCTGTAATCGAGTCGCGCCAGCGGCATTGGCGGCTTCCACTGGGTCTGGGTCAACATGCTCAATCGCTTCGGCAAAGAATTTACCCACCATCCCGATGGAATGAAGGCCGAGCGCTAGCACGCCTGGCAAGGCGCCAAAACCCACTGCCGCAACGAAGATAATGCCCATGATCAACTCGGGCACCGAGCGCAGAGCATTTAGCAACGTGCGGGTTACGTGGAAGACCACGGGATGGGGCGAGGTATTGCGAGCAGCCAGGAACGCCAGGGGCACGGAAGCGATGACCGCTATTGCCGTGCCAGCAATGCTCATGGCGAGCGTATCGACCAACGGAGACATCCAATCCCTGGCATTGGTGAAATCGGGCGGTAGCGATTCACCCAGCAAGGTGGCGATGGCAGGAACCCCGTTGGCTAGGGTGCGAAAATCCAGCAAGTCCACGTACCAACTAGCCAGGAGAACCACTGCCAGTAACGAGCCCACTTGGAAGAGCTTACTCCGCCAGCCGCGCGCGTGTTCGGCCAGCACCGCGTCAGGAGAAAATGAAGAAAGGGCCGGCGGATCCGTTTTGGTCTGATTCATAACGCCCCCTTACATCTTGGCGAAGTCAAGGTTGAGCAGACTACCCATTTCCCGGATCACATCGTAATCGGAGTCAGTGATAACGGCGAAACCTTCGGCTTTCAGGTTGCTCAGGATTTCTTCATCATCAATGCTAATGAAAGCGTCTTGTATCTCCTGCTTGAGTTCCGGGTTCAAGTTGGAACGCATCGCCCAGGGGTACTGCGGATACTCCCCACTGTGACCCAACACCCTAACCTTGCTGCGATCTATCAGGCCGCGGTCCATCACATGTTCAAAGATCACTTCCGATAGTCCCCCTGCATCTGCATTACCATTGGCAACGTTCACCGCCACGGCATCATGGGAGCCAACAAAATGGGCTTCATAGTCCTCTCCTGCTTCCAAACCAGCCGATTCAAGCAACACGGTTTTGGGAATCAGGTGGCTTGAAGTGGAGGCTCGGTCGCCATAGGCCATCTTCATGCCCTCGATATCGGCATAAGACTCAACGCCGGAATCGACATTGGCAATAATGATGGAGCGGTAGGTGGGCTTGCCATCCACAATCATGGCCGCAAAGGGTTCGATCTCGCTTTTGCTTTTTGCCATCACATAGGAGAGGGGACCGAAGTAGGCGAGGTCGATGCGACCAAAGCGCATGGCTTCTATCATGGAGGAGTAATCTGTAGTGACAATTAGCTCAATTTCTTTGCCAAGCGTGCTTTCAAGATAGTCTTTCAATGGCTGGTTGCGTTTGATCAGTTCAGAAGCGTTTTCATCAGGGAGCAGCGCGACTTTTAACAGGTCTGGATTTGGATCAGGATCCGCAGCTAAGGCCGACACGGTCATTCCAGCCATAAGACAGATAGCGAAGAAAAAGCTGAATAGCGGTTTCATTGTGCAATCTCCAGTTTTATCGAAGGGGTATTCGCGGATTGAGGGGTGGGGTTGGTGGTTTCATCGGCTTCGGGCAAAACCCCTGGCGCACCGTGGTAAATCTCATCCAGGTGGCATTGCTGTAACTGTGCCGGGGCTGCATCGAAAACGATTTGGGCATTCGCTAGACCAATAATGCGGTCAGCAAACCGCTGGGCATATTCCAGCTGGTGCAGTGAAATGATGGCGGTAATACCATCTTCACGGCATATGTCTCGCAATAATGTAAGCACTCGCTCAGAGGTTGCCGGGTCAAGGCTGGCCACTGGCTCGTCCGCCAGGATCATGGCGGGCTGCTGCGCCAAGGCACGCGCAATGCCCACGCGCTGCTGCTGGCCTCCGGACAGCTGATCGACCCTGGTAAGCGCCTTCTCAGCCAGGCCTACGCGATCCAGGCAGTGCAGGGCAAGCTCCTGTTCCTGCCTGGGTAGCGGAAACAAACTGCGCCAGGTGCTGTGGTAAGCAAGCCGACCCATCAGCACATTCTGGAGCGCCGTGTGGCGTTCAATGAGCTGATGGTGCTGGAAAACCATGGCGGTTTTGCACCGATGGCGGCGTACCGTAGTAATGGATTCGAGCGCACCTAGTTCAGCCGAGATCACTTTGCCGGTGCTGGGCCGCACCAAGTGGTTAAGGGAGCGCAGTAACGTAGATTTACCTGCACCGGAAAGACCGAGTAGAACCGTAAACTCGCCTTTGTGGAAATCAACGGTGGTGGGTCGGAGTGCGAGAACATTCCCAGGATATGTCACCCCCATTTTCTCGATGCGGAGCATTAAGTCAGAGGATTGAACAGGCTCCATTGGATCACCTTCTGCAATGTATGAGCTCACTTGATTGTGACTCACAATGCAACGTTAGCGCTCCTAGGTGACAAAGCTGTGTCATGCAGATGATAAGTTAATGACCATCAAAGGGGGCGGGTAGCATGTAATGACATAAGAAATTGGCGCTTTATAAGTTAAAAAAATTTAATGTTTCTGTGCGCGTGCCGATAATGCATTTTGCTTGGTATCAAGATGCGTTGGGTCTAAACGCTTGAAGTTACCGAGGTGGCTTCCACCTGCCCAATGCAACGCGCTGCGGGCTTTCACGAGATCCCCCCATGCTACTTCTGAATCGAAGCGTTAAACTGCGGCTTGCCGTGAGTTTAGGCGCGTGCATCTTGATGTTAATTGTTGTCGGTATTATCGGTCTCTACAGTCTCAGCAAAACCAACGATGCCCTCAACAGTACTTATGAGGGGAACGTACTCACCTTGGGTGATCTTATTAAGGTCAACCAAGCACTGCTCGGCAACCGGGTAAAGATAACGGCAGAGCAGCGCGATCGAACCCCGGCATCTGCTATAACAACGAAACAAGAGGTTGCGGAAAACGATGCCATTATCGACGCCGCCTGGAGTGATTACTTCCCTGAGCGTGTTTCTGGTGATCAAGAGCGTGCAATAGCCGAAAGCTTTATCGTGTCGCTAGCCAGTCTGCGTGCCGGTATTGACGATATTAACGCGGCAATGATTGGCAATGATTATGATGCCGCAAGAGAGATAGCCACCACCACGCTACGTGCTGAATACCCTAAAGTGCTCACGGCGATTCAGGGCCTTATCGACCTTAACAGCGCCCAAGCCGCCGCCAATAACCAGCAGTCATCAAGCGACTATGTTTGGACGCGCAACTTCGTTATAGGCGTTATGGTGGCGGCGATCATCTTCGGCATTCTGCTCTCAATATGGTTGGTTCGCGGCATCATGACACCGCTGGGCAAGGCGCAAGCACTCGCCAACGCCATGGCTGAAGGCAGGCTCGATAATAACGTCGACGCTTCAGCCAAGGATGAATTTGGTGTGATGCTCAGTGCGTTAAAGAGCATGGAAGCCAAGTTCTCGCAGGTGGTCATGTCCGTTCGTAATAACGCCGAATCCGTGAATGTGGCCGCCGACGAAATCGTGCTAGGCACTGACGACCTCAGCCGCCGGACGCAGGAACAAGCCTCCAGCATCGAACAGACCGCGGCATCGATGGATGAAATCACCTCGACCGTGCGTCAGAACGCCGACAACGCATCCGAAGCCGACAAGCTCGTGCACGATGTTAACCAGCAAGCTAACGCCGGGGGCGAGATCGCAGGTCAAGCCATTAAGGCAATGGAAGGTATCAACGCCTCAAGCCGCAAGATTGCCGGTATCGTCGGCTTGATTGATGAAATCGCCTTCCAGACCAATTTGCTGGCGCTGAACGCCTCGGTAGAAGCCGCCCGCGCAGGCGAGCAGGGGCGTGGCTTTGCGGTAGTGGCGAACGAAGTACGCAACCTGGCAGGGCGTAGTGCTGACGCCGCCAAAGATATCAAAAAGCTCGTTGAGGAGAGTATCGGCCAAGTCGACAACGGCTCAAGTCTGGTCAACCAAGCAGGCAAGTCGCTCGAAGGTATCGTTCATGGCGTTAAGCGCGTCTCGGTGTTGATGGGTGAGATTGCCACCGCCAGCCGCGAGCAGTCCCAAGGTATCGAGCAAGTCAACACCGCCGTCTCGCAAATGGACAGTGTCACCCAGCAGAATGCGAGTTTGGTGGAAGAGTCCAGTGCGGCAGGGCGTTCACTGCAAAGCCAAGCAGAGGCGTTGTTGAAGGAAGTATCGTTCTTTAGAGGAGCGACCACCGGCCAAAGCCAACGTGCGCTACCCGCTGCGCCAAAAGCGCGTGACAGCCAGCCGCGGGCCAACAAAGGCTTGCCGACTCACGTGGTTGGTGGCAAGCAAGACACCGAGAAATGGACTTCTTTCTAATCGCTAGCCATTATGAAAAGCGCCCTCAGGGCGCTTTTTTTATGAGCAATCAGCTAACACCTAATTGCTCATCAACTGTGCAATGATAGCCTATCGATAGTGAACGCCACCAAGGGGCCGTCATGAAAAAGCTCTTTTCGCTGATGGTTGTGCTGGTGTTGGCTGGCTGCGCCGCCATGGAGCCGCATGCGGAGCGTGACGTCCAGCGCGACGCCGGTCTGGCCATCCAGGAGATCTATGAGCAGGCGCTGCCGACGCTGTCCGAGGACAAGCAGCGCCACTTTGCCCAGCGGCTCTACCGTCTGACTGGCGAGCAGCGCTGGCGGGCCCTCAATCATGCCTACGGCGAGCGTCTAATTGTGCGACTCGAGGAGGACATCGTCGGCCTGGCCGAGCCCGGGTACGCGGCTGCCCGCAGCCGGGCGATCGTTGCCGACTATTCGCAGCGCACGGCCAAGCAGCGTGCCCGGCGCGCCATGCTGGGTGAGTGGGGGGAAATCGCCTTTGCCCGGGGGCTGCTGTTCCGCCTGGTCCAGGCCGAATACCACGGCCTGCTACCGGCCATTGAGAACCACGAGCGGGTGCTGGGCTACCAGGCAGAAGTTGACTGGGCGGCCTTCCTGACCGACCCCGCAGTGATCGGCATCTATGCCGCTCAGGTGGCCAACTATAAGTACTTCCTGCACCAGCTCGGCGTGATGGACCTGCGCCGGGAGGTGGAGGAAGCCTTCCGACGCCACTACCCGCCTGATCGAGTCGCCGGGCTCGACGATGCCGAGTACCGTAACTGGCTCTATGGCCTGACCCACTTCGTCATCGCTGACAGTCGCTACTACCAGCGGAAGGTGGACCCGGAGGTGCACGCCTGGGTGCTGGAAGCGCTGGAACGGGAGACGGCCGGCATCATGGCCCGCGCCACGGCCGACATCCAGGCCGAGGTGGCGTTGGCCTTCCTGCTTGCCGACCGCGAGGATCACCCGCTGGTGGGCCGGGTGCGTGAGGCGCTGGTGGCGGCAGTGGACCCGGCCAGCGGCATCATCCCCTCGTCCTCGGGGGAAAAGGAGCTGGCGGGTGGTGAACACCGCAACGTTCTGGCGATCATGGTGCTGCGCTGGCCGGGCCGCCTGCATACAGGCCCCGACCTCTCGGACGCGCTTGGCGGGCGCTCAGCCGAATGCGATATTCTGCTCTATTCATTTGTGAATGGAGATAACCAGAACGTTTAACCAAGCTGCGCCTCAATCGCGACTTTATCGATCACCGACCAGACTTCCTGAATCTTATTATCGTGGAAGCGGTAGAATGCGTTCTCGCAAAACGTTACTTTTTTGCCATCCACCGCAAGGCCGAGGAAGCTACTTTTGGGGGTGACATCGAATCGCAGCCTGCACGCAACATGCGGTGAATCAACGGCCAGCAGCTCAATGTTAAAGTGAAGATCCGGCATCTGCTCGTAATCGGCTTCCAACATGGCGCGATAGCCATCAACGCCTAGGCGCTTGCCGTTGTGTTGGACATCGTCATGCACGAGCTGGCCAAGGTTCATCCAGTCCTGATTATTGAGGCAGGTGATGTAATCACGGTAGGTCGCTTCCAGGTCACGTTTGTTCATCCTGGCTCTCCTTTCTTGGGCTGGCGTGAAGGCATTCGCCAAGGGTACACAGGCTCAGTATCATAAGCAGCCTAAACCAAGCCACAAAAGTCATCATTCATGTCGTGCCCACCTTGCCCCCATTGCCAATCCGAATTTGTCTATCAGGATCAAAGCCTGTTCATCTGCCCCGAGTGCGCCCACGAATGGAACCCTTCTGAGACTGAGGTGGAAGACACCGTGACGGTAAAAGATGCCCATGGCACGCTGTTAGCGGAAGGCGATAAGGTAACGATGATCAAAGACCTCAAGGTCAAAGGCAGCTCACTGGTACTCAAGGTGGGCACCAAAGCCGTTATCAAGCGGCTCTTGGATAGCAAGGATCACCAACTGGACTGCAAGGTCGACGGCGTCGGCGACATGATGGTGACCGCCCATTTTGTGAAGAAGGCCTGACTAAAACCTGAACTTACATGACAACCGTGCCGCCGATGACTGCTAGCCGACATTACCGCTGGGTTATTCTGTTGATAGCCACCCTGGCTCAAGCAGCGGCGTGTTTCTTCGTTCAGGGTATCGGCGCCATCAGCGTTTATATACAGGCCGATATGGGGCTCTCTGCATTTCAGATTGGGGCGCTGGTCTCGGCGGCTCAGTTGGTGCCTTTGGTTGGGCTGTTAGTTGCCGGGGAGTTGCTAGACAGATTCAGTGAGCGTTTGGTGGTGGGAGTGGGAACCCTCGTTGTGGGCATTGCGCTTAGCGCTGCCGTGCTGGCGGAAAGTTACTGGGCCATGCTGCTGTTTTTGGTCATCGTAGGGGCAGGCTACAGTACCGCCCAACCCGGCGGTAGCAAATCGGTAGCCGCTTGGTTTGATAAATCCCAGCGCGGCTTTGCCATGGGGATTCGTCAGGCGGGATTGCCGCTGGGTGGTGCGCTGGCGGCGATTATACTGCCAACAGTTGCGATCACCTGGGGGTGGCGCGCCTCTTTTCTGGTGGGTGGGCTGATTGCGATCTTCGGGGCGTTGGTCTTTATGCTCTTTTACCGTGCCCCGGGTGGCGTGGTGCCGGTTGCAAGAGCCTCTGAAGGTAGCGTAAAAAAAGTCGTCTTATCGCGACTGGCGATGATTCGTGAGCCGGCCATGAAACAGATCATGGCGTCCGGTATTAGTTTGATCTCGGTTCAGTACGGCATTTTGATTTTTACCGTGCTCTATCTGCATAGTCGTTTGCAGATGGAGGTACTGCAGGCGGCGACTTTGCTATTCGTAGCCCAGGGGGCTGGGATAGCCGGGCGTATTTTGTTGGCGGCCTGGAGCGACCGATGTCGCTCGCGCTATTTTCCGGTAATGGTGTGCATGGTGGCGGTAATAGTAGGGCTGCTGGTATTGGTTTGGCTGCCGCTACACTCAACGCTCATGTTGAGCGGTTTGATGGCCTGGCTGGGCTTTTTTGGTTTTGGTTGGTACGGCCCTTGGGTAGCTTATGTGGCTGAGTCTGCACCTGCTGATAAAACCGGTTTTGTACTGGGATTGGCTATGGCGATTAACCAACTGGCGATTGTATCGATACCACCACTCCTTGGGTGGCTGTTAGATATAAGTGACAGTTTTATGCTCGGCTGGAGTCTGCTGATCGCCATGACGTTATTGGGGCTATTAATGACCATCCAGCGGCAAGGAGAAAATAATGAAAGCCATCGTGTTTGACGTATTTGGCACTATTGTTGATTGGCGCTCCAGCTTGATTCATCAATTCAATGAGCTAGAGAAAGAGTTGGGGATTGAACTGCCTAGTGAAGTGCTGGCTGATCAATGGCGTCAGCTTTATGCGCCTTCCATGGACAGGGTACGCAGAGGGGAAATCCCCTGGACGGTATTAGATGATCTGCATCGAGAAAGCTTAGTCAAACTACTCAATCAACATGAGATTGCGCTAGACAAAGCGACCATTGATCGCGTCAATCACTTTTGGCACCAATTAGAGCCCTGGCCAGATGTTCAGAGTGGCCTACAGCGCTTGAAAGAGCACACCATCATCGCAACGCTGACCAACGGTAATGTCTCATTAATGGTCGATGTTGCCCGTCACGCCAAGTTACCGTGGGATATGATTTTTTGCGCCGAGTTATTCGAGCACTACAAGCCTGATTCGGAGGTTTATTTAGGGGCTTGCCGTCTGCTACGCCTACCGCCTGAAGAGGTAATGCTGTGTGCGGCGCATAATGCTGACCTGCGTGCTGCCCGTGCCTTGGGAATGAAAACGGCGTTTATACCCCGTCGTACAGAATATGGCCCCCAACAGAGCAAAGATTTAGAAGCAGAAGAAGCATGGGATTTTGTGGCTGAGGACCTCGTCGCGTTGAGCGAGAGTCTAATAGAGTGAGCCAACAATGCATGCCATTAGGGCTGGATAGCATTTGTTGAGATAGTGGCAGCTATAGGTATTGAGTGTTTGAGCAGTGAGCTTATCCCCAGGCTTTATTTAATGGTAGAACGAGCAGACGCGCAAACACTGCGCGTCTAGTAACATCTTTTTATCGCAAGGAATGCAAAATGCAGTTAGCTCGATTTTTTGTCGCCATCATGTTGTTTTTTTCATATCGGCTCAAGCGGTAGCAACTGATTGGACTCCACCTGATAATCCTGATTTGCTTCAGATCTTACATGAGGCGCGACTGGATATGCAGGCCAAGCGGTACGAGTCTGCGCTGGAAAAGCATTTTTGGTTTCACGAGAATGCAGAGCAAATAGATGAAAGTATCTCTGCAGTCAGAACATCATTTGCACTTTATGACTGGGTGAGGCTCGGACAAGAATATCCACCGGCCATGGATGAACTTCTTCAGGTGAGAGGAGGCCTGATCACTAAGTTGATCAATGAAGAGTATGATCGAAATGCATTTCGCGATCTTGTATCAATAAATGCAGTTCTCAATGAGGATTCAAAGACAACGGAAATCTTTAAACTCCTCGACTCGGAGCAACCAGAGGCTGCCAATAGAGCTTTCAATTTCGCGCAACCGGCGTTGATCAAGGATAAAGAATATGAACTGTATGTGAAATACGTCAATCCACAGCATGACTTTCTACGTATGAAGCATAGCTTTGAAAGCGGCATGCTAAGCGCTAACAACTCAGATTCTAATACTTCTAGATCCGATTTCTATATTAATTCATTTCGCAATAAAGCAGCGACATTAGTTGCAGTTCTTGTGGTTAATGACCGCGAATTAGAAGCAGCCGAAATTTCTACATTAGCGAAGGAAGTGCTTGATGACCCACAATTTCATGAGGAGTTGGAGGATACGTTAGCTGGGACTGTACCTGTTCCTTGGCCTTAAGTTAATAAATATGGCAGCAGGCCGCAAACAACCCCGGGAGGTCTTTGATCAACTTCACTGATCAGCCAGCTACCCCATGCACGACGCAGTGAGCTGTAGTTCATCCAACAGCCTTAGGCAACTCCAGGTGTTTGTATGATCGAATGAGCTATAGGAGTTAATCCTCTGCTGTCAGCATGAAGGCTTCTACAGCAATTATTAGACGTGCTACTTACCTGATTTTTTTACCAAAACGATGATAAGAGTATTTGAAGACCAGGATTTTGAAGCCATAGAGGAAATTTACACCCTCGCCAAGCTAGATGAGTTCCGGTTTGAGCGAGGCCCGTTTGAGCTGATACCGCTTCGGCAAGACGAGGAGCGCCTACGAGGGCTGATGGAATCAGTGATATTTGTTTATGCTGATAAGGGCATTCGTGGGTACGGGGCAGTTTACGAAAATGAGATTCGCACGCTGCTTGTTCACCCGCTTTTTCGCCGCCAAGGCGTCGGTAATCAACTGTTTGGTCATATGATTGCCTGGATCGGAAGACCCGTTACGCTCTGCGTCGCAAGAACCCGGCTTATTCATGAG
>CEGE01001013.1_pt1 | contig 17588 bp, 16 predicted proteins | sample 306311 | NCBI WGS metagenome assembly CEGE01 (sample SAMEA2755654, study PRJEB7226) | microbial mat metagenome | biome: microbial mat; feature: hypersaline; material: grass silage | place: USA | collected 2014-02-19 | depth 0 m | reverse complement strand
ATGAACGGCCTATTTCAGGCAGCTCGGTCACGCGCACGTGGCTATCGGAACGAGGCTAACTTCATCGCCATGATCTACCTGATTGGCAGCCCGGTGGGCCGTCTGTTCGTTCAGGCTAAATCCACATGAAGTGACGAAGAACCTTATTGGAATATGACTAATAGTTATCGTTAAATGTTAGTTAAACATTGGAATGCCATTGCGGCAGCGGATGTACGGTTTTCAACGCCGAGCTTTCGAAAGACTTGCTCTAAGTGTTTGTTAACAGTGCGAGGGCTCAGTTCGAGTATTTGGCCTATTTCACGGTTGGTCTTGCCCTGTGCAATCCATAGCAGCACTTGTGATTCACGGTTAGTCAGCCGAAGTTGGCTTTGTAAGAGCAGGCTTTCACTGTCCCCATTCTGATGCAGCAAGCGAAATAAGTGTTCATTTGCGGTAGATTCACCCAGGTATCTCAATCTTAAAGTGTTATGCGACAAGGGCAGAGCTAATTGATCGCCGGTTTGCGGCGTTCTTATTAGCCAGCGCTGAATTTGTTCGGCAAGCTCTGTGCGTGGGTTGATACTGCTCTCTTCAGTTATGTTGATCCACTCCTCGGCCTGAGGCGTACCCCAAAGCCATCTTCCTTGTGTATCTGTTGAGAATGATACTTGGCCAAGTTTATCAAGGGCAGTGTGAGCACTTTGGGAGAGGCGGGCATTATTGAGGTGTACGCGAATACGAGCCACCAGTTCCTTCGGCCGAACGGGTTTTGTCACATAATCCACGCCACCAGCCTCAAGTCCCCGCACGACATCTTCGGTATCCGTCAGTCCTGTCATAAATATAATGGGTACGCTGGCTAACTCGGCATGTAGCTTAAGATGACGACAAGTCTCAAAGCCATCCATGGTAGGCATTAAGGCATCCATTAGAATTAAGTCGGGTGTCATTTTCTCAGCGATTGAGATTGCTTGAGCCCCACCCATCGCCACTAATGCTGTTAATCCAGCCTGCTCTAAAGCATGGTGAATCATTCCCAGGGAGTCGGCGGAGTCATCAACGACCAGGATGAGATCCTTACGCTGAATTGGGTTCATGGCAATTTCTCCAGCAAACGCATCACTTGGTGGAAGTCAAAACGATTTAAAGCATTTTCCAGCGCTGATACCAGTGAAGAGCTGATCTTTCCATGATCCTGGGCTTCGTTCAGACTGTTACGTAAACCGCTTATATGGCCGATTTCTACTAGCGACACGAGTTCTTCCCGTAATACCGCGTCAATATAAGCTGGGACTGTCATTTGAGCCTGAGCAGAACTAGGTGAAGAGGGGGGCTGATGATGCCATTTCAGCTGTAGCTGGCGTGCCAGGGTGTCAAGGAGTGCTCCCTGTTTGAAGGGCTTAATCAAGTAGTCGTTATGCAACCCTTCAGATAATGACTCAACTTGGCTCTCACGTGCGTTGGCCGAGAGCATGACAATAGATCCATGAAACCCTTGCTGGCGCAGGTGGCGAGCTGTTTGCCATCCGTCTGTGTGCGGCATGGCGATATCCAACAATATCAGGTCAGGAAGAGAACGGTTGGCTAGCCCTAAACTAGTAATACCATCGGGTGCTTCTAATATGGTAAATCCAAGTGGTGTTAGCATGTCACTGATTAGACCCCGATGAGAGGGATCATCATCGACTACCAGCAGGGTGCGTCGTTCACCTTGATATCCTTGCACGACATGATGGGACGATCTTACAAGCTCTAAGGGCTCGATACTGGACAGCATTACTGAAAGCCGAAACTCACTGCCGCGTCCTGGTGTACTAACTACTTGTAGATCCCCACCCATGATATCAGTCAGTAGTTTAGTAATTGTTAAACCTAGTCCAGTACCGTTGGCGACTGGAACGCCGGGTTTGCGCACCCGTTCAAAGGGTTTGAAAATTCGCTGAATATCTTCCTCTTCTATACCCACGCCGGTATCGCGAATAGTGAATTCTGCTACCTGATTGCGGTAGCGAAAGTTGAGCGATACCTTGCCATGGTTAGTGAATTTAATGGCATTGGAGAGCAAATTAATAAGTATCTGACGCAATCGCTTTTCATCGGTAATGACCCATTCCGGGATACGCCCCTGGCTAGTAAAAGTGAAGTCGATGCCTTTTTCCTGAGCCTGAAGACGAAACATGGCAACAAGCTCATCAATTAACTCGCTGATGCGTACTTGGTTGCGATAAAGCTCCAGGCGGCCCGCTTCAATCTTGGAAATTTCCAACAACCCTTCGATCAAATCAGATAGATGTTCAGTACTGCGGCGTATGATGGCGACCGCTTTGCGTCGCTCCGGTGGGATAGTGTCATCGTGCTCCAGGAGCTGGGCATAGCCGAAAGCGGCATTAAGCGGCGAGCGTAGCTCATGGCTGAGGCTCGTCAGGTAGCGGCTTTTAGCCTGATTGGCCGCTTCAGCAAGCTCTTTTGCTTTTTGTAACTCTCGGTCAGTTTCCTCATGAGCATCGATCTCCTCTAGTAGCATACGTGTTTGACGATGGGACTCCTCATGTGCCACCACCCGGCTCTCGCTGGCCAGCACGAAGAGCCAAGCCACTACGCCGCTAACAATAACGAGAATGGCGAATATTTTAGCTAGAGTGGTAGCCATTAACGCCTTCACATCCGGTGTAAGGTCTGGGAGTTGGTAGAAAACCAGTATTAAGAACCCGGCAATAACCAGAGTTACCAGCATCAATAGGCTGGCGAAATGGCCCATTCGGGAGTTGAAATGCTTGAGCATATGATAAGGTAGCAGAGCACCCAACCAGTCCATTAATTGCTCTTGGAAGGTGGCATGCTGCTTACAGGCATCGTTACAGCGAGCATCCAGAGAACAGCAGAGTGAGCAGATAGGCGCATTATAAGCAGGGCAAAAGGCCATATCTTCGCTATCGAAATGGTGCTCGCAAATGATACAGGCTTGGCCTTGGACGACCGTTTTGGGTTCTGGGGGACGGGCGATGTAATAGCGTCCCTTGGTCAACCAAGCGATAGCGGGCGCGCAGATGAACGCGGTCAGCAAAGCCAAAAAGGAAGCCAGTGCTGCTGCCGTGTCGCCCCAGAGCCCTGCCCTGGCGGCGAGCGCAACGGCCGCCGCCAGGAGCATGGCGCCGAAACCAACTGGATTGATGTCGTAGAGATAAGCGCGTTTGAACTCGATATGGCGTGGGCTGAGTCCCAACGGTTTGTTGATGACGAGATCGGCCACCAGCGCGCCTATCCAGGCCATTGCGACCATGGCGTAGTTGGCCAAGATGACTTCAAAAGCGCGATAAATGCCTATCTCCATGAGTACTAGAGCGATCATTACGTTGAATAGTAGCCATACCACGCGACCTGGATGGCTATGGGTAAGTCGAGAAAAAAAATTGGACCAGGCGATGGATCCAGCATATGCATTGGTGACATTAATTTTAAGCTGCGAAAGTACGACGAAAATACCCGCTAACGCCATCAAGGTGGCAGGATGCGTAGTGACATGGCTGAACCCCACCAAGTACATATGCATGGGCTCTTGAGCGAGCTTCTCAGCGAGGCCGTGATGAAGGGCGAGTACTGCCAGAAAGGAGCCTGCCAATGCCTTGATGGCGCCAATGATTATCCAGCCTGGTCCTCCAGCGAGCATGGCAGCCCACCATCGCAAGCGTTTATCCGGCTGAGCTTCGGGTAAAAAACGCAGGTAGTCGACTTGCTCGCCTATCTGGGCGACCAGTGAGAACATCACTGTGGTGGCTGCCCCAAACAGTAATAGATCGAACCCTTGAGTGCCGATGAGAGGGTTGTCGAATGCCAACCAACGTGGGAGTGAGTCGGGATCCTGCAGAAGAATAAAAACAAAGGGCGTCAGTTGCAGGATGATCCACAGTGGCTGAGTCCACACTTGGAAGCGGCTAATGTAGGTAAACCCATGGGTGACGATGGGGATCACTACCAGAGAGCTAATGACGTAACCCAGGGTAAGCGGAACGTTGAACAGCACTTCTAGTGCCATCGCCATGATGGCGGCTTCTAAAGCAAAAAAGATAAATGTGAAGGTGGCGTAGATGAGGGACGTCAGCGTAGAGCCTAGATATCCAAAGCCGGCGCCGCGAGTGAGTAGGTCAATATCCACTCCGTAGCGCGCCGCATAGTAGCTGATAGGGATACCGAGCAGGAAGATAACAAGCGTGACCACGGCGATGGCGGCAATAGCATTCGTAATGCCGTAGTTGAGGGTAATAACGCCCCCAATCGCTTCCAGTGCCAGAAATGAGATAGTTCCTAAAGCCGTCAGAGCAACACGCTTAGCACTCCAGCGCCTTGCAGATTTGGCTGTAAAGCGAAGCGCAAAATCTTCTAATGTTTGATTAGCGACCCATTTATTGTAGTTGCGTCTAACCGGAAATATTCGTTGTTTTGTGGTCGTCATAGCGGGCCTTGTATCGGCCAATGGATATCGGCCAGTAGGGTTGGATGACCTCTTAACGCTCAATGCTGAAAAGAATGATGCAACGTCCATGCCCGAGGCGTATGGGTGAGTCTAAACGGTGGGTTAGGGGCTAGGTATGGGGTAAATGACGTAGTGGCCTGGTGCATTCCCCGCATGGTTGCCTTACTTAGGTCTCCCCATACTCGCTAGCGAGGGATCCAACAAGATTCCGCGGTTTTTGAAGCCCTGGCTTTTGAAGACCTAGCTTTCGCTGACTTGGGGACTCACCATTATGACGACGAAACACACCACTCGGTCGCACTTGCGGCGCCTTTTATTGACCGGAATTGTGGCGCTGCCTATTGCACTAAGTATCTCGACGCACGCTTTAAGTGCACCACCTACCGAAGAGGTCAATACCACAGGGCTTGCCGTGACTGACGATACGGTACAGGTGGGTATTTTGCATTCGCTGACGGGCACTATGGCCATCAGTGAGACCGGTTCGGTCGAAGCCGAACAATTGGCTATTGAGCAGATCAATGCTCAGGGCGGTGTGCTTGGCCGTCAAATCGTACCGATCATTGAAGACGGGGCGAGTGATTGGCCAACCTTCGCTGATCGAACACGGAAGTTGCTCACTCAGGATAATGTTCCGGCTATCTTCGGTGCCTGGACGTCGGCTTCGCGTAAGGCAATGCTGCCGGTACTGGAGCGTGAGAATGGTCTGCTGTACTACCCAACGTTCTATGAAGGGCTCGAAGAGTCGCCGAACGTCATCTATACCGGCCAGGAGGCTACTCAGCAGATATTGGCAGGCATCAACTGGGCATGGAATGAACAAGGAGCACGAACGTTCTACCTGATTGGCTCTGATTATATCTGGCCACGTACCTCAATGAAGATTGCCCGCATCCATATTGAAGAAGTGCTTGGCGGTGAAGTGTTGGGTGAGGATTACGCCCCGTTGGGTCACACTTCCTTCGGCTCCAACATCAACCGTATTCGTCTTCGCAAACCGGATGTCATTTTTGCGGCGGTAGTCGGTGGCAGTAACGTGGCTTGGTTTCGCCAGCTTAATGCCGCTGGGATTAATGCCGACAATCAAACGTTGCTGACCATTTCGGTCACTGAGGATGAAGTGCTCGGTATTGGTGGTGAGAACGTCGAAGGCTTCTACTCCTCGATGAAGTATTTCCAGAGCCTAGATAACGACAATAACGCTGCCTTTGTGGAAGCGTTCAAGGAGCGCTGGGGCGAAGACAGTGTTATTGGCGACGTTTCCCAAGCCGCTTATCTTGGGCCTTGGCTATGGAAAGCGGGCGTTGAGAAGGCAGGTAGTTTTGACGTAGACGCGGTTTCCGCCGCCATGGCCGACATCGAGTTGACCACCGCGCCGGAAGGTTACGTTCAAGTGCATCCCAACCGCCACTTATGGAGCAAAACACGCATAGGTCGCTGGAATGAAGATGGTCAAGCTACCGTTGTGTGGGAGTCTGAGCTCGTCGAACCCAACCCTTTCCCTGAAGGTTATCAGTAAGCCTCGCTACGCATCACAGCGGCGCAAGCCGCTGTGATGCCTAACGCTTGTTTTATCTAGACCTTACTTAAACTAGATCTTATTTAGCAGCGTTGCCGAATTTTAATCTTCATTAAAAGTAAGAGGGGAGGCCGCCATGAGTGGATTCACTACCCAGGAGTTACTGGCGATTTTTGCCATGCAAGGTTTTGCTGGCGTGAGCTTTTTTAGTGTCTTGCTGCTGATGGCCTTGGGGTTAGCCATCATCTATGGCCAGATGCGCGTGATCAATATGGCACACGGCGAATTCATGGTGATTGGTGCCTACGCCACCTATCTATGCTCCATCACCCTGGGTGCCTTGCCCGGGATGGCTGACTACTATCTTTTCTTTGCCATTCCCATCGCCTTCGGTAGTGCTTTTCTGGTCGGCTATGTGGTCGAGATTGTGCTTATCCGGCACCTGTATCACCGCCCCTTGGATACCTTGCTGGCGACCTGGGGCTTGGCTTTGATTATGCAACAAGGGTTTCGGTCGGCCTTCGGTGCGCGGGAGGTGAGCGTATTGGTGCCGGATTGGTTACGTGGCTCTTACAGCCCCACCATGATGATCGATATTCCACTTAACGGTATCGCCATCTTGGTGCTTACCCTGCTGGTGACATTAGGTGTGTGGTGGTTTCTGTATCGTTCGCGCTGGGGGCTCCGCGTGCGCTGTACCACTGCCAATCGTGATATGAGCGGAGCGGTGGGTATTAACACCAAGCGTGTTGACCGCGTCACCTTTGCGTTGGGCTGTGGCATTGCCGGGATTGCTGGCGCTGCGTTTACCACTATTTCTTCCACCGGCCCCACCAGCGGTTCGTTGTATATCGTCGATACCTTCCTTGTGGTGGTATTTGGCGGCGCAGGCAGTCTAGTAGGCACGATCGCGTCGGCCTTCTCCATCGCTCAGGCCCAGTCACTTATGGAATTCTTCCTGGGCTCCTCCATGGCCAAGGTACTCACGCTGCTAACGGTGATCGGCATTCTACTGCTGCGCCCTGAAGGGCTCGTGGCTAGTAAGGTTCGCCGCTAAGGAGACCCATCTAATGAACAAACTTTTCCGGTTTTTCCAGGATCGTCACGCCGGTTTAGGCAGTATTTTGCTGCTGGCAGTTGTCCTGATGGTCGTTATGCCGCTTGTGTTTGATATTTACCGTCTGAACTTGGCAGGTCGATACCTGACTTACGCCTTCGTGGCGCTTGGCCTGGTGCTTTGCTGGGGATATGGCGGGATTCTCAGTCTTGGTCAGGGAATTTTCTTTGGCATCGGTGGTTATGCCATGGCGATGTTTCTGAAGATTGAAGCCTCAGATCCAGAAAGCACCAGCATTCAGACCACGCCGGGTATACCCGACTTTATGGATTGGAACCGTATTACTGAATTGCCGTGGTTCTGGGTTCCCTTCAACAGCCTAACGTTCACCATCATTGCGGTGCTGGTGCTACCTGCGGCTTTTGCCTTCTTGATTGGTTTCGCCATGTTCAAGCGGCGCGTTAGTGGCGTTTACTTTGCCATTATTACCCAGGCCCTAGCGGTGGTGCTAACCATCCTGATCATCGGCCAGCAGGGCTATACCGGTGGCATCAATGGCATCACCGATCTGCGAACCTTGATGGGATGGGATATCCGCGATGATAGCGCCCGTTATCTGCTTTATTACCTTAATGCCATGTTGCTTATCGGCTGCCTGCTGATTGGCCGCTGGGTACTTAACTGCAAATACGGCCGCATTTTGACCGCCTTGCGTGACAAGGAGGAGCGGGTGCGCTTTTCCGGCTATGACGTGGCCAACTTTAAGGTGTTCATCTTTTGCCTTGCCGCGTTTATTTCCGGCATCGGTGGCGCGATGTTCACCCTTCAGGTTGGCTTTATGTCGCCCTCCTTCATCGGCATCGTGCCCTCCATCGAGTTTGTGATTTTTGCCGCAGTAGGCGGGCGCCTATCACTGGTAGGGGGCGTTTACGGGGCGCTATTGGTTAGCTTTGCTAAAACCATGTTTGCCGAAGCCTACCCGCAACTATGGCAGTTCCTGATTGGTGCCGTTTTTATCCTGGTGGTGTTAGTGCTGCCTTACGGATTGGCGAGTATTTACGGCCGCTTTGGTCACCGCCTGCGTGCCCCTTTTGAGCGCTGGCTCGGTGAAAAAAGGGCTCACTCATCTGCTTCAGGTGATGGTTTTCAAGCGCCATTGCCAGAGACGCTGCAGGAGAAAAGGTCATGAGCTCTAACACCAATTTTCTACTCGCCATCGAAAATTTGACGGTCTCTTTTGATGGTTTCAAAGCCATAGAAGATCTGAATTTATATATGGATGAGAGTGAGTTAAGAGTCATTATCGGGCCCAACGGCGCGGGTAAAACCACGCTGCTGGATATGATTTGTGGAAAAACCCGTGCCAGTGAAGGGTCGATCAAGTTCAGGGGAAAGGAGCTGACTCGGATGCGTGAGCATCACATTGTTTGGGAGGGCGTGGGGCGTAAGTTTCAAACACCTTCCATCTACGAGGAGTTGAGTGTGTTTGACAACCTTGAAGCCTCTTATCCGCGGGGGCGAAGTGTCTTCGGTGCGCTGGCATTTAAGCGTGACGAAGAAGTGCTCCAACGTATCCATGAAGTGGCCAATGAGATCCAACTGGAGAACCGTCTCAATGACCCAGCGGGCTTGCTTAGCCATGGACAAAAGCAGTGGCTGGAGATCGGCATGCTGCTTATTCAGGATCCGGAGCTATTAATGTTGGATGAGCCAGTAGCCGGGATGAGCGTGAGTGAGCGTGAAGAAACGGCGCATCTGCTACGCAAGATTGCAAAAGGGCGATCAGTGATCGTGATTGAGCATGATATGGAGTTTGTCGCCTCACTGGGCGGCAAAGTGACGGTGCTTCATCAAGGAAAAATTTTGGCGGAGGGTGACATGCAGGCTCTCAAACAGGATCAGCGCGTCATTGATGTTTACCTGGGCCACTAAAGGAGGGCGCCACCATGCTTGAAGTCAACGATTTACGCGTTAGTTATGGTCAGAGTGAAGTGATCCACGGCATCAATTTCGCCATGAATCAGGACGAAACCTTGGCTGTTATGGGTCGCAATGGCATGGGCAAAACCACCCTGTTCAAAGCCTTGATTGGGGTGCTGCCAAGCGGGGCGGGAAGCATTCGCTTGGAGGGTAAAGAACTGATTGGCCTGCCCGCCCATAAGCGCGTCGCCGCAGGTTTAGCCTACGTCCCCCAAGGGCGCATGATCTTTCCCAATCTCACCGTGATGGAGAACATCGAATCCGGGCTTGAGACCGCGAAAAGCCGCAAAGTACCCCGGGAGATATTTGACCTTTTCCCAGTATTACTGGACATGCGCAACCGCAAGGGCGGCAATCTCTCTGGCGGCCAGCAACAGCAGCTCGCCATTGCTCGTGCACTGGTCACCGAGCCCAAGGTGTTGCTGCTTGATGAACCTACCGAGGGTATTCAGCCCTCAATCATCAAGGAGATTGCGCGGACACTTAATGACATTCGTGAGATGAAGAAGATCGCCATTTTGGTTTCCGAGCAAGTACTCAGTTTTACCATGGAGATCGCCGATCGGCTCACGGTCATCGAGCGGGGCGAGCTTATTCACGAAGAAACACGCGCCACCGCCGATCAAGCCAAGATCGCCAGTTATCTGTCTGTTTAATCCTGCTTTTTAATCAGTGCTCAACAAGCACAGGAGTGAATTTTATGCGTCATGGCGATATTTCCAGCAGTGCTGATACCGTCGGCGTAGCGGTGGTCAATTACAAAATGCCGCGCCTACATACCCGTGAAGAGGTGTTAGACAACGCCCGTAACATCGCAGAAATGATCAAAGGCATGAAAGTGGGTTTACCGGGAATGGATCTGGTGGTGTTTCCCGAATACAGCACCATGGGCATTATGTATGACAACGAGGAAATGATGGCCACCGCCGCCACTATCCCTGGCGATGAAACGGCGATTTTTTCAGCCGCCTGCCGGGAAGCCAACACCTGGGGCGTGTTTTCACTCACCGGTGAACGGCATGAGGATCATCCCCACAAGGTGCCCTACAACACCCTGATATTGATCGATAACCAGGGCGAGATAGTACAGCGGTATCGTAAGTGCATTCCCTGGTGTCCTATCGAAGGGTGGTATCCCGGCGACACTACCTACGTCACTGAAGGCCCGAAGGGCATGAAACTTAGCCTGATCATCTGTGACGACGGTAACTATCCGGAAATCTGGCGCGACTGCGCCATGAAGGGGGCCGAGCTGATCGTGCGTTGCCAAGGCTATATGTACCCCGCCAAAGAGCAGCAGGTGTTGATGTCTAAATCGATGGCCTGGGCCAACAACTGTTATGTAGCGGTGGCGAACGCCAGCGGCTTTGACGGGGTTTATTCCTACTTTGGTCATTCGGCGATTATTGGCTTCGACGGTCGCACGCTCGGTGAGTGTGGTGAAGAGGATATGGGGATCCAGTTTGCCCAGCTTTCGATCAGCCAGATTCGCGATGCCCGTGCCAATGACCAGTCGCAAAACCATCTGTTCAAACTGTTGCACCGGGGCTACTCAGGTGTTCATGCCTCGGGTGACGGTGATAAGGGCATCGCCGATTGCCCCTTCGATTTCTATCGTACCTGGGTTATGGATGCCCAGAAGGCGCAGGAAAACGTCGAGGCGCTAACGCGCAAAACGATTGGCGTTGCCGAATGCCCAGTGGGTGAGTTACCCGTCGAAGGCAAAGAGCGTGGCGCAGGGCAAGACTCACACTGAAAGGCCGCAAAGCCCTGGGGAGTTATAAATTGCCCTTTATTAATGATCGCCTGGAGGGGAGTCGTGAGATCGCTGATCTGGAGCGGGAACCAAAGGCCAACGGAAGGCCTTCACGCTTTCGGTTTGACCCTGCACAAGTAATGCAGCGATTGCGCGAACGTATTGTTGGCCAGGAGCACGTACTCGATGCCATGGAGGCGATGTTGTACGTCGTCAAGGCCGATATCGGCGCCGAGGAACGCCCGCTAGCAGTCAATCTTTTTCTAGGGCCCACCGGTGTAGGTAAGACCGAGACGGTACGGCTGCTAGCAGAGGCTATTGTTGGCCGTGCAGATGCGCTGTGCCGTATCGATATGAACACGCTTGCTCAAGAGCACTATGCGGCGGCACTGACGGGCGCCCCGCCGGGCTATGTGGGTAGCAAAGAGGGCCATACGCTATTTGATATCGATGCCATTCAAGGCAGTTACAGTAAACCCGGTATCGTGCTGTTCGATGAACTGGAAAAGGCCTCGAAGGAGGTGGTGCGTAGCCTGCTTAACGTAATGGACAGTGGCCAGTTAGTACTGTCGGGCGGTACACGGAGGATTGATTTTCGTAACACGCTTATTTTTATGACCAGCAATATCGGTGCTACTGACGTGGTGGTCTATCGCGGCCGTTTTGAGCAGGGTTGGCGTCGCTGGTTAGGTCTGAAGCCAAGCAAAGAAACCCGCGTGCAAGAACAGGCGCTGCAACGCCATTTCGACCCTGAGTTTCTTAATCGTATAGACCGCATATTGCCTTTCGAGAAGCTGGATGAGAATTGGTGGTCGTCCCTGTTGGATATCGAGCTCGCGAAACTCGATAAACGCCTCGCTAAACAGCAAATCACGCTGCAGCTAACTGACGAAGCTCGAAACTGGTTGTGCGAGAAACGCGACCCAAAATTTGGCGCTCGTGATTTAGCACGAAGGCTGCGTGTGACGTTAGAGCCAGCGCTGGCCAGCGCTCTGCTGACGTATCCAGATAAGCAGTTATTCCAAGCCAGCATCAACGAAAAGCATTCGCTTAGCGTTCTTCCCATCGCCACTCAATAGTTTTGATACGTCATATAACGTAGTGGCCGTGGTGTATTAGCTTATGGTTGCCTGAGTAACTATTTTACATAGTGGTACAGGGAAAACGGGTTTCTCTATAACCATTATTCGACGTTACGTGAAAGGGGTATGTGTCATGGCTGAAACAATCATTAAAATTGACCTTAATCAGTCACCTTACGAGAACGAGCAGATTCACAATCGATGGCATCCAGATATCCCCATGGCCAGCATGGTGAAGCCTGGTGATGACTTTATTATTGAATGCCATGACTGGACCGGAGGACAAATCCATAACAATGATAGCGCCGACGATGTGCGTGATGTGGATTTAACTCAGGTTCACTTTTTATCAGGCCCAGTGGGTGTTGAAGGCGCCGAGCCTGGCGATCTACTGGTGGTCGATATTCTCGATATTGGCACCTTTGAAGAGAGCCAGTGGGGGTTCAATGGCTTCTTTTCCAAACAGAATGGCGGTGGTTTTTTAACCGAGCACTTCCCAGAGGCACAGAAGTCGATTTGGGACTTTAATGGCATGTTCACCAAGTCCCGCCATATTCCTGGTGTAGAGTTTGCCGGTCTGATCCATCCCGGCTTGATCGGCTGCCTGCCTTCAAAAGAGATGCTGGATGAATGGAATAAGCGAGAAAAAGCGCTCTACGATACCGAGCCTGATCGCATCCCCCAGTTGGCCGCGCTGCCCTACGCCGATACGGCGCATATGGGCAAATTGTCAGGCACTGCCAAGCAGCAAGCTGCCGCTGAAGGTGCACGCACTGTGCCTCCGCGTGAACATGGTGGTAACTGTGATATCAAAGACTTATCACGGGGATCCACCATTTACTTTCCCGTTTATGTCAAAGATGGCGGGCTATCGGTAGGCGATTTACATTTCAGCCAAGGTGATGGGGAGATCACTTTTTGTGGCGCCATTGAGATGGCCGGCTGGATTCATTTGCGCGTTAACCTAATCAAAGGAGGCATGGAGAAGTACGCCATCAAGAACCCCATCTTTAAGCCGAGCCCCATAACGCCTAAATACGATGATTATCTGATTTTTGAAGGAGTATCGGTAGACGAACAAGGCAAACAGCACTACTTGGATGTCCATGTTGCCTATCGTCAGGCCGTTCTCAATGCCATCGAATATTTAAAGAAATTTGGTTATACAGGAGCCCAGGCATACTCACTACTGGGATGCGCACCCGTACAGGGGCATATTAGCGGTGTCGTCGATATTCCCAATGCTTGTGCAACTCTTTGGTTACCAACCGATATTTTCGATATTGATGTGAAGCCGAATGCCAATGGGCCCGGTGCCCAAGTCGCCCAGGGGGCTGACTTACCACTCTCAAAGGATAAGTAGCGGTTAATAGCATTGAGATAGGCGGCGGCGTCTTAACATCGCTGCCTGTTTGAAACAGAAACTATTAAGGAGAAAGAGGTATGCCCCTCTACGACTATAAATGTGCTGCCCATGGCTTATTCCACGAGCTGGTTCCCCTACGAGAATCAGGTGATGCTCACGTTTGCCCAACTTGCGGAACGCTATCCCCTAGAGTACTGATGGTTGCCCCTCAGCTGTTAATGATGGACGCCACAAAACGTAATGCTTTTGCTCGCAATGAAAAAGCCGCACACGAGCCTAGGCATGGGAATCAGAATAGTGAGCACGAGAGCGGATGCTGTCATCGAGAACGTCATAAACCCCAGGTATTTTATACGGCGGAAGGTAATAAAATGTTTCCCTCAGCACGTCCGTGGATGATTAGCCATTAAGCCCCCGATCGCTTCTACCGCACCACTCACGCCAATGATGTAGATATTGAGCGTAAGGGGTGATAATACTGGGGCATGGCATGTTAGGAGCCTCAGATTGAAAGCGGTCTATGAAAAGCAGTGTCGAGAACAGCGTGAAAACCCTCCCGAAGAGCAGGGCGAATTCAGCGTTGTCGAAGAGTACCTGAACAGCATCACCCACGGTATCGGTGCTTTGCTCAGTTTGGTGGGAATGGTAGTACTGTTGGTTGCGGCGAGTTACGCCGCCCATGCCGACCCGTGGAAAATTGTCAGCCTGAGCCTGTACGGCACCACGCTAGTCCTGCTTTATACCGCCTCTACCCTTTACCACGGCATCCCTCATCGGCGCTGGAAGCAGCGCTTTCAGTTACTCGATCACTGCGCGATTTATTTACTCATCGCAGGTACTTACACGCCCTTTTTACTCGTCAATATGCGCGGCACTACAGGCTGGGTTTTGTTTGCCGCCGTGTGGTCGCTGGCGTTGGTGGGCATTGCCTGCATACTGCTATGGCCTCAACGTTTTTCGATATTACGTGTGGTGATTTATCTACTCATGGGCTGGATGATCGTGCTGGCATCAGGAGAGATGGCGGCGAGTCTTTCAACGACCGGCATTGCCCTACTGGCCGCGGGAGGAATTACCTACACGCTAGGGGTGATCTTCTACGCCGTGCGTGCGATCCCCTACAACCATGCGATTTGGCATCTGTTTGTAGTGGCTGGCAGCATCTGTCACTACTTTGCCGTTTATAGCGCCGTTCTACCGCACGTTTCAGCTGCTTAATGGTTAATCGCTCGACTTCGAACCATTGCCTGCTTGAACCCGCCTGTAAATTAGATGGTTTTTAAGGGGTTAAAAATACCTGTAACTCGCAGTTTCCCACTGTAGACTAAACGTTAAACTTAAGTTTTAGGATGTTGAGCCGACAGTAGTATCAGGTTTAGATGCAGACCTTGATGTATTTAACGCCGTGCATCCTGAAAAAACACAGTGGGTTCGTATAGTGATGTCTATTGCCACACCCAAAACGACATTCAATAAGCTTTTCCAACAAGAGGATTGTCATGAGCACTGTTAACAACGCCCACGACACGACGATGCCGTCGGTACTGGGCAAAAAAGACAGTACTGATGAGATGGTGCATCGCATAGGCCACTTAACGCGCCTACTGCGGGACAGCATGAAAGAGCTGGGCCTAGATCAGCAGATTAGCCAGGCGGCGCAGGCAATACCGGATGCCAATGACCGGCTCAACTACGTTGCCTCAATGACGGAGCAGGCCGCAGAGCGGGCATTGAATGCCGTTGAGCGCGCTCAACCGGTGCAAGACAGCCTTGAAGAAGAAGGCGCTGCGCTTAATGAGCGCTGGCAGGCGGCGGCAGCTAAGCTCGCGGCAGTAGAAGGTGATGCTAAGCTCGTCGAGGATACACAGAACTTTTTGAGCAGTAAGCTTCCCACCGCAACCGGGGCTACTCAAAAAGAGCTGCTTGAAATCATGATGGCCCAAGACTTTCAGGATCTCACCGGTCAGGTGATTAAGAAAATGATGGAAGTCATCAAGCTCATCGAAGAGCAGCTTGTTCAGGTGCTGGTCGATAATGTTCCTCACGTCACCGACGGCGTTAAGATGGAAGATGACCGCGATGAACATGCCAAGCTTCGTAACGGGCCGCAGGTGAACCAAAATAAGACGGATGTGGTGGCAGGGCAGGATCAAGTAGACGATTTGCTTGATGACCTTGGCTTTTAAGCAACGCCCGACTAGTTTAAAAACCGTTGCCACATACTGCCAGCAACGGTTTTTAAAGCGTTTAGATGTTGATTAACTCTCTGCTGCTGCCTGCTCTTTTTCGATTGCTCTAGCCATCGCGGCGCGCTGAATATGGCGTTCGCGATAGGCCAATAGCGGTTCGGGTAAGCGGTGCTTCATGCTGACCGCCCACGATAAAGTATGGGTTAAAAACAGATCCGCAAGGGTAAAGGTGTTACCCACCAAGTTTTCTTGCCCGTTGTAGCGGCGCTCCAGCGCGCTTAGCGCACGCTGAAACTCCCATGCGCAGACCGGCAAAATAGCGGGAACGCGTTTGTCTGTGGGCAAGGCAAACTTATGCTTGGCCTGATTCCACAATGGCTGTTCCATTTCGGTGACGATAAAGCTGAGCCACTGGTCGACCTGAGCTCGAGCGGCAGGGCTGCTGGGTAGGAGGGTGCCGTCGCCATATTGCTCCGCTAGATAACGGCAAATCGGCACTGATTCAAATAGCGATACTTCTCCATCTTCAAGAACTGGCACCTTGCCATCCGGGTGACGCGCCAAATGCTTGGCTGTTTGCCCCTCGCCTTTATCCAGCGCCACATGCTGGCACTGATACTCTAGGCCTAACTCTTCAAGTGTCCACGCTGCTCGTAGCGAGCGGGAGTGGGGGAATGTGTATAGCGTGATCATTACGGCTCCTTAGTACCCTTAATCTTCTCGTTGTTGTCTTTGCGACGGTTTTTTTCTAAATGTAGTAGAGGCCTAACAGGCTGCACTGCAACCTATAGAATTAAGCTTAAATGCCCCTGAATAAGCGCTGGTTATAAATGTCTTGGCGAGTTTCTATTAAGTGAATATCGGTAATGGTGGGGTGGAGAGGGTTAATGACGGCAATATTCTCCATTGCCCCGGGTACAGCACAGCTGGGAACTAGCAGCATCAGCGTATCGCAACGCTGCAGCCATGCAGTACCTAGTGTTTGAGTGCTTTCAGGGTAGGGGTAGTGGTGCCAATCGTCGGGTAACTGGTGCTGGGGCCAGATGTCCCTACCGGTATCGCCGGGGAGCTCGAAAATACCTAACCGGTAGTTGGCGGGTAGCAAGCGGGGAGAGGGCAGATAATTACCGAGTTCCAGCATCGCTACGCTTGCAGAGGTGCCGAAATAGACGACAGGGTTGCCTGGAGCGTTCCATCTTGCGCCATCCCGGTAGCTGGCGCCAAGGCCGCTTAAATTATTCATATAGCGTTCGGGAGCGATGCGGTATAGCTTCATTAGCTAAATTCACCGAACTCAATTTTACGCAGCGCTTCCCTCACTAACTGGCGACCTTCGAAAGTATCAAAAAGATTCAAAGGCGTCTCGCCCGCCAGCGCAGGAATCGGCGTATTTAGCCACTCATGGGCTTTAGCGGTATCGCCAAAAACAGTTTGAGCATGGTAAAGCACGCGCAACACATCCAGCACCTCTTCGCTGTCGGTGCGGCTTAGAGCTTTGCGATGGTAGAAGCGATGCAAATTGCCTGGCGTGGTTTCCAGCAGTCTGACAAACAGTTCACGATTATTGCCCATTGCCTGAATCGCTTGTTTTACCACGCTGCCTGGGACACCGACGCGCACCGCGTGAATAAAGGCGATCTTATCCGTCAGCACATTAACCGATACGCTAACGCCACTAACAGCTTGCTGGCTATTGGAATAATGTTCGAGCGCTTCCATAAGTACCTCCTTCGCTGAACGCTATAGAAGTATGCATCATTTTGATGATGGCTTTCCATCAAAATGTTTTCAGCGCTTCTGAGTATCCTTTCTCTTTATCCCTCCCTCGCCTCACGAATCCGCTCGTAGGCGTTGCCGATTTCGCTGGTGCGCGCCTGGGCGACGTCGCGCATGCTTTCGGGCAGGCCTTTGCCAGCCAGTTTGTCGGGGTGGTTTTGGCTCATCAGGCGGCGGTAGGCTTTTTTGATCTCNNTGCTGCACTTCAGCGTCGCTGCAGCCTACACCGCGCGCAACGCGCAAAATCATCTCGTGCTCGGCGGGGTGAAGCACGCCATCAGCAGCGATAGCCGTGAGCTGAACCTGGATAAATACCTGGCGCAGAACCGGCTGGCGCTGAGTGAGGCGGTTAACGTTGGCCAGCTCCGCCTCCAGATCAAAGTCATCGGCGCGGCCACGCTCGAAGGCGG
>CEGE01001840.1_pt1 | contig 17647 bp, 16 predicted proteins | sample 306311 | NCBI WGS metagenome assembly CEGE01 (sample SAMEA2755654, study PRJEB7226) | microbial mat metagenome | biome: microbial mat; feature: hypersaline; material: grass silage | place: USA | collected 2014-02-19 | depth 0 m | reverse complement strand
GAGGTCATGATGATCGGACGCAGCCGCAACCGGCAGGCTTCCAGGGCCGCTTCCACCACGCCCTTGCCCTGCAGTTCCAGCTCCCGGGCGAACTCCACGATCAGGATGGCGTTCTTACAGGCCAGGCCAATCAGCACCACCAGCCCCACCTGCACGAAGATGTTGTTGTCACCTCCGCCAAACCAGACACCAATCAGCGCCGCGAGCATCGACATGGGCACGATCAGAATCACCGCCAGCGGTAGCGTCCAGCTCTCGTAGAGGGCCGCCAACACCAGGAATACCAGCAGGATCGACAGCGGGAAGACCACTAGAGCCGCATTACCCTGGGTGGATTGCTGGTAGCTCAGGTCGGTCCACTCCAGCGCCATGCCCGGGGGCAGCACCTCTTCCGCCAGGGCGTTGATGGCATCCATCGCCTGGGCGGAAGAAAGCACGCGGGGGTCAAATTCGCCGGCCAGGTCTGCTGCTGGGTAGCCGTTATAGCGCAACACCGGATCCGGGCCGAAGGTCTGCGTGATGTTCACCATCGTGCCGATGGGTACCATTTCCCCCTGGTCATTACGGGTACGCAGCCGGGCGATATCTTCCACGCTGGCCCGGTAAGGGGCGTCCGCCTGGGCGATCACCTGCCAGGTGCGCCCAAAGCGATTGAAGTCATTCACATAGGTCGAGCCAAGATAGGTCTGCAGAGTGTCGAACAGCTCGGTCAAGGGCACGCCCTGAGCCTTGGCCCTCAGCCTATCCACCTCGGCATCCAGCTGCGGCACGTTGGATTGATAGCTGCTGATCGGAAAGCCCATTCCCGGCGTTTGCGAAATAGCCCCCTGGAGCTGGTTCACCGCCTGCTGCAGCGCCCCATAGCCAAGATTGCCGCGATCCTCGATGAACAGCTGGAAGCCCGACCCATTGCCTAGCCCCAGAATCGGCGGTGGCATGAAGGAGAATGCGAAGCCTTCTTTCAGGCCGCCAATGCCCTGATTAATGCGGGCGTTTATCTCCGCTGCGCTAAGGCTGCGCTCACCAAAGGCGCTGAGGGTAAGAAAGGCCACCCCGGTGTTGGAGGTATTGGTGAACTGCAGCGCGTTCAGGCCGGGAAAGGCAATGGCGTGCTCCACGCCCTCGGTCTCCATGGCGATGTCCACGACGTCCTGAAGCATCTGGTCGGTTCTCTCCAGCGACGCGCCTTCCGGCAGAATGACGCCCGCGATCAGATAAAGCTTGTCCTGCACTGGAATAAAGCCGGGTGGCACCGCCTTGAACATCACGCCGGTGCCCAGCAACAACAGCGCGTAGACCACAAACACCGCGCCACGATGCTTCAGGGAGCGAGCCACGCCGCCCTGGTATTTGTTGGAGCTGGCGTTAAAGAAACGGTTGAAAGGACGGAAAATCCAGCCAAAAAGCTTATCGATCACTCGGGTGAGTCGATCTTTGGGCGCGTCATGTGGCTTAAGCAGCATCGCTGCCAGGGCAGGCGACAGGGTCAGCGAGTTGATAGTGGAGATCACCGTGGAGATGGCAATCGTCACCGCGAACTGGCTATAGAATTGACCGGTCACCCCCGACAGGAAGGCCATGGGAATAAACACCGCACACAGTACAAGCCCCACGGCGATGATAGGGCCAGACACTTCCCGCATGGCCTGATGAGCGGCGGCCTGGGGCTTTAGACCCTCCTCAATGTTCCGCTCCACGTTTTCCACAACCACGATGGCGTCATCCACCACGATACCAATAGCCAGCACCAGCCCAAACAGGGTCAGCGTGTTAATGGAGTACCCCAGCAGGTAGAGCGCCCCGAAGGTGCCAATCACCGAGACCGGCACTGCAAGCAGCGGGATAATCGACGCACGCCAGGTCTGCAGGAACAGTGTGACCACCAACACTACCAGCAACACGGCTTCCAGTAGGGTGGCTATCACTGACTTTATAGAGTCATTAACAAAGATCGTAGTGTCGTAGACGGCTTCGTACTCAACACCTTCAGGGAACTGCTCGGACAGCTCCTCCATGGTAGCGATCACCTGCTCTCGGATATCCAGCGCATTGGCACCCGGTGCCTGGAATATTCCCACACCCACCGCGTTATTGCCGTCCAACTGCGAGCGCAGCGTATAGTCCCCGGCGCCCATTTCCAGCCGGGCCACATCCGAAAGCCTGAGTATCTCGCCGCCCTCGCCGCGCTTCAGCACGATGTCGCCAAACTCCTCTACTGTTTCCAGCCGCCCTTGGGCGTTGATCAGGGTAAGAAAGTCACTATCTTCAATGGGCTCAGCTCCCAACTGCCCGGCGGAGACCTGTACATTTTGTTCACGCATGGCCCCCACCACATCACTGGCCGTCAGGCCACGGGCAGCTATTCGATCAGGATCGAGCCACGCCCGCATGGCGTAGTCCCCACCGCCGAAGATTTGCGCGTCCCCGATCCCTTCGATCCGGGCCAGCCGGTCACGGACATTCAGTCGCACATAGTTGCGCAGGTAGAGGGTGTCGTATTCACCGCTGGGCGAGGTCAGGTGAACGACCATCAGAAACGTTGGCGACTGCTTCTGGGTGGTGACGCCTTGCCGACGCACGGCTTCCGGCAGTCGGGCTTCCGCTTGGCTGACGCGGTTCTGCACCCGAACGGCGGCCTGCTCAGCATCGGTACCAGGGCGGAAGGTGACGGTCATCTGCAGCACACCGTCAGAGCCCGCCACGGACTTGAGGTACATCATATCCTCAACGCCGTTGATGGCTTCTTCCAGTGGCGTGGCGACCGTTTCGGCGATCTCCTTCGGGTTAGCGCCGGGGTAGACCGTGCGAACGACCACTGATGGCGGCACCACGTCGGGGTACTCGCTAATGGGCAGGTTGGGTATGGAGATCAGCCCCACCGCTAGAATAATGATCGACAGCACCGCTGCAAAAATTGGTCGGTCAACGAAGAAACGCGAAAAATTCATGGCAGATTAGTCCTCTCTGGCAGCAATGGCGGGTTGGGCGTCAGCCGCCGGTGCTGCTGGCACCGTTTGAGGGCTCACTTCCATGCCCGGCATGAAGACTTTTTGCACCCCGTTGACGATCACCCGGTCGCCGGCAGCAAGCCCTTCGCTGATGACCGTGCGTTCATCCACCCGGCGCCCTGTGTCGACCTGGCGACGCTGGGCGAGGTTGTTCTCATCCACCACGTAGACGTAGCGGCGATCCTGGTCGGTCAGGACCGCCTTGCCATCCACCAGCAACGCTTGGTCCAACCGCGCGACCGGCATTTCGACCCGCGCAAACTCCCCGGGCCGAATGCGGCCATCCGGGTTGTCCAGCACTGCCCTGAATTGCAGGGTGCCGGTGTTGGGGTTCAAGCGGTTGTCGATAAAGTCCAGGGTGCCTTTGTACTGGCGCTGCGGGTCGCCGCCCAGCTCGATATTCAGGTTGTTCGATGCTTCACCGGTGAGAAGTGTCTGGCTGGCAAACGCGGCCTGCTCGTCGGCCTCGAAGTAGACGTGTATCGGATCGATGCTCACCAGCGTGGTCAGAAGGCTCTGGTCGGCGCTGGCCAGGTTACCGCGAGTGACCATCGCCCGACCGACGCGGCCACTGACCGGTGCTGTAATGCGGGTGTATTCAAGGTCAAGCTCGGCGGTCTGCAACGCTGCCTCGGCGGCATCGACCATGGCACGAGCGTTACTCAGGGCCGATTGACGCTGGTCATGCACTTCCTGGGAAATGGCCTGACGCCCTAGCAACACCCGGGCACGTTCAGCTTCACTGCCAGCCTGAGCCTGCTGGCTCCTGGCCTGGGCAAGATCCGCTTGGGCGGCGTTAACACGGGCCTGGTATGGGCGTGGATCGATCAAGAACAGCAAATCTCCCTGCTCTACCAGCTCTCCCTCCTCGAAAGCGACTTCCTGGATATAGCCGCTGACTCGCGACCTTAATTCAACCGTTTCAGCCGCTTCCACCCGCCCGGTGAATGACTCACTCAACACCACTGGCTGAGCGGTCACTTCTGCCACCTCGACTTCTGGGGGTGGCGGGGGCGATGCAGAAGCCGCCTCCTCACTCTTGGCTTCGCAGCCGGTAAGCAAGGCCATCAGCAGCAGGAACAGGAATATCGCCCGGCTGCTTGCAAAGCGGGTTCTTAGAGACAGACTTCCCATGATTACTTGCTCCAGTGGCTATCGGACGCCGATAGCAGCATTCGTTATATAACGCCTCACCGCGTTGGCGGTTGGCATTTAATTAGTCGGTTCAGCACGATCCATTTCGACATTGCCCTACGGCTTCCACCGTGAGGGGGAGTCTCAGACCGGTAGCGTTCTTGAAAGACGCTCTGGTCATACGGAGGGCAGGCAAGCCCGCAGCACCAGGCTGCGGGCTTAGCGCCCATCAGACGCTACCTACAATAGGCGGTACGAGCGCGAGAGAGGTATCGTGTTCCTGCGGAAAGCTTGCCTGTTTCTGTCACGGGCAGAGAGCGGCCCAATAAGCAGGCCCAATCAAACAAACGAACGATTTTCGGACTTGCACAGCATGACGGTCAGGTGACAGCTGATGCGGGTTGTCGATTTCTACGGGGTACTTGCCTGATCCTGCAGAATCAAATGAAAAAGCCTACGATTTATAAATCGAAGGCATATACTGCGAACTAATAGGGAGGAAAGCCATTGACCACTATCTTGCCTGAGCAGATTGTCCAGCTCAGCGACAACCTATCGCAACAGTTAATCAGCGTTGCCCGTCGCTGGAGCCCACTTGAAGAGCTTCAGGATACGGCGATTGCCGAAGTGCAACTGGTGCGCGCTGACGCCCCTACCAGCTTTCACTGTGCGGTATACGAGCCGTGTCTGTGTTTTGTCATTCAAGGCAGCAAGACCGTGCTACTAGGTGACAAGGAGATCGTCTACACCGGGCCCAGCTACATGGGTAGCGCCGTTTACCTACCGGTGGTAGGCAGGATTGACCATGCCACCCCGGAAAAGCCCTACTTGGCGGTAAAAGTCTCAGTGGATCCCCAGGAGGTAGCAGGACTGATACTGGAACTGGGCGACACAGCGCCGCCCGCGGGAAATGATACTATCTGCTCCGAGACGGACTGCGGATTAAAATCGGCCCCCATGGATGCACGCATGCAGGGTGCACTTTATCGATTGTTGAGCCTGCTCGACTCCCCGGAAGACATCAAGGTGCTTTCCCCCTTAGCCCGTCGGGAGTTGATCTATCGGGCACTCATGGGTGCCATGGGGCCTCACATGCGCCGGTTTGCCGCCTCCGACTCCCAGGCTAACCGGATTGCGCGGGTCATCTATGCGCTTAAAGAGCGCTACACGCAACCGCTCAAGATCCGTGAACTGGCAGCAACCGCCAACATGAGTGAATCGACGCTTTACCATAGCTTCCGGCAAGTCACACGCATGTCGCCCCTGCAGTACCAGAAGAAACTTCGCCTGCACGAGGCCCGACGACTCATGCTGGCCGAGGGGCTCGAGGCGGCCACCGCCAGCTACCGGGTAGGTTATGAAAGCCCTTCCCACTTTAGCCGCGAATACAGCCGCATGTTCGGCGCGCCACCCCGAGCTGATGTTATTCAACTGCGGGCAGCGGGAACAGCACCGCAGACTGCATGACTTCCAGTGTAATCGGCTTCTGGTTTTCCCGATGATTCTGATAACGGCTATTTAGTCTTTTATAACTTCAAGCCACTTAATCTTGAATCATTGCAACTAAATCACCAACAACAATAACGCTATAGATAACTATAAATCTTTAACCTTAAAAGCACATCACAACGTCATTAAACATGACGAACGCAATAGGTTCACATCTTTATCACAAGTCACACAAGTATATTAAAAGCAAACAAAATCAGCTAACACACACATTGTTAGCCAAGGCTATGTTAGTTCACTATTACAAACTTTATTTTTAAAGCTCTGTCTTGTTTGTTTAATAAATCGTGGTAGGATTCATCGCTATTGAATACCCGACTTTTACACTCAAGCATAGTATTACTACTCTGCCACTGGGTACATGTGCGCGGTACTTTTCCAGCGAGCGAGTTCACACTCCATGACACCAATTACCCTGCTGTTTCTAGCCGTATCCATGTCGGCGGATGCCTTCGCCGCCTCCATCAGCAAAGGCGCCGAGCTGCAAAAGCCACGGTATCGTCACGCCATCGGGATTGGCCTGGTCTTTGGTGTGATCGAAGCCATTACCCCGGTACTCGGCTGGGTAGCGGGCAAGGCATCTCAGCAGTATGTGCAAGCCTGGGATCACTGGGTGGCCTTTACCCTGCTGACGCTTATCGGCCTTCACATGATGCATGCCGGGCTCAAAAAGGAAGACAAGATAGAGCACCGCAAACAGACGCTCTGGTTATTGGTGTTGACCGCCACTGCTACCAGCATTGATGCCATGGCTGTGGGCGCCAGCCTCGCCTTTATCGATGCCAATATCATCGCCACCAGCCTAGTTATCGGCCTCGCTACTACGGTAATGGCCTCTATAGGCACTTTTCTGGGCAATAAGCTTGGCAAGTTCGTCGGTCACTGGGCAGAACTTATCGGCGGTATTGTGCTAATCGGAATTGGCTTAGCAGTATTGGCCGAGCACACAGCTTTTTTTTAATGCTTAACCAGCAATTTATAACCTTGACCTCTTTTAAACCTGAAAGTCCTTCTTAAGCGATTGAGCTTTTACACATGAAGCTGCCGTAAAAGAAAAGCTTGAGAAAAACCTATTTACTTAACTAAAGACTAAAGCTGCGGTAGCTGGTCAGCCAAGTGGCGTAATTTATCCGGATTACGCACAATGTAAAGTGCCTGGATACGACTATCCACGACCTCCAGAGTCATGACCTGAGGTAGCCCATCGTGTTCGATCGTTAACCACCCCGGAAGCCCATTGACAATTACATGACTTACCCAGCAAGGGTTGGATGACGTCGACTTGTGGGCCAAGCCTGCAAAGAACCGGCTTATTTTATCTGCGCCGATAATGAGTCTGCGTACAGCAACTCTCTTGCCGCCTCCATCGGCATGCAGCGTCGCGCTGCCGCTCAACAAAGCCTTCAATTCGGTGACGTCGCCACTGCGTGCTGCTTCAAAGAAGCGTTGGGTCAGTTGGCTGTGCTCTCCAGCCGCCACCTGATAGCGCGGGCGTGCGGCCCGCACCTTTTTGCGAGCCCGGCTGGCAAGTTGGCGACAGCTTGTTTCACTACGTTCGAGGCTGATGGCGACCTGGCCAAAATCCAGACCGAACACATCGTGCAGTAGGAACGCAGCCCGTTCCAAAGGCGACAGTCGCTCCAGCGCCAGCATCAGGGCGAAAGAGACATCGCTGGCTAGCGCCTCGGGGTCTACCGGAGTATCCAGCGTTTCCACCAGCGGTTCAGGCAACCAGGGGCCCACATAAACCTCACGTTGTCGATGAGCTACCCTAAGGCGGTCAAGACAAAGCCGGCTGGTGACGGTGGTCAGATAGGCACGCACATCGTTCACCGAAAGGTGGTCAGCATCATGCCAGCGCAGGTAGGCATCCTGTACCACATCCTCCGCTTCGCTCACCGAACCCAGCATTCGATAGGCGATACCGGTCAGATAACGGCGCCAGTGATTAAACTGGCGCGCAGACTGTTCCGTCATGGTGATTGGCTCCCGCTACTCAAGCACGGCGGTCGCGTCCACTTCAAACAGCATGCCATCCAGCGCTAACCGCGGTACCGGAACAAGTGTTTGCGCTGGTAGCGCATCACCAAAGGTCTCCTTCACATAGCGGGTCATAACTTCCAACATGGAAGGATCATAATTGACGACATAGGTGTTAATACGAGTAACCTGTTGCGGGCTCGCATCAAGTTCGTGCAACACAGTTCTAAGGTTGCGATAGGCTTGGGCAACCTAATCCACAAACGACTCAGGCAGTATTCCCTGACCATTTTCGCCTCCCTGACCGGCAATGTAGGCAACCCGGCTACCTCCACTGGCAACCACCGCGTGGCTATAGCCATTAGGTGCAGGATCATAAAGTTCATCAGGATTGACGATAGCCGTCGTTACCCCACCTGCGTGAGCTGTGTTCAGCGCCATAGCGATAATTCCCCATTTAAAGCGTTTTATGATGCAACAAAACATACCACTAACCCTCAGCTCTGATTACTGAAGGTTTTGGATTTCGTTCGGATGAACCGAACGAAAACCTACACTAATGCGGTTCCAGACGTTAATCGCCCCAATCAGTAATGTGAGGTCAACGAACTCTTTCTCGGTAAAATTCGCTAGGCCCTGCTCGTAATCCTTCGTTGGTGCGCCAGTGCCAGCCAACCTTGTCAACGCCTCGGTCCAGGCCAACGCCGCCCGTTCCCGTGGCGTATAGAGAGTGGACTCGCGCCAGGCAGACAGCAAGTAAAGGCGTGCCTCGCTCTCACCCGCTGCGCGGGCATCGCTGGTGTGCATATGCAGGCAAAATGCACAGCCATTGATCTGGGAGGCGCGTGTTTTAACTAGCTCAATCAGACTAAATTCCAGTCCACAGTGGCGAACGTACTCCTCTAGCTTAGTCATCGCGGTAATGCCCTCTGGAGAGGCTTTAAAGGCGTTCAGGCGTGTTTCCATTGTCTTGCTCCTCTGTTTTATATGGAGTGGAAAGCTATCCACCGGTCGTTCTACAGAGGTAGACGGAACAGCCTTAATGTTTGTGACATGGTGAGAAATAATTTAGAAAATAAAACGCCTGGGAGACGAGGAGTACGCCAAAGCATTGGCTAGTGGCCAGGGCATTTCGGATACTTATCGCTATCTCCCCTACCCTGTGGGCCACTCAATCACTCTCTTTTCCAACGGCTTTCACATGCCGTAGAGTAACGGCTGATATCAACGCAAGCGCCAAAAGGGTGGCGCCACTTACTGCGGCGGCCATATTCATACCTTGCGTAAACGCAGACTGGGCTTGCTCAAGTATCCCATCGGTAAGTCGTTCAGCAACTGACGTTGTTGCCCACAAGCTTTCTCCAAGGGCACGGGAGATATCATCTGGCATCCCGTTAGGAATCGCACTGGCAATCTGCACGCGATACAACAGGGTCGCCATGCTGCCGAGAAGTGCTACGCCTAGTGCCACCCCCAACTCTTGAACCATCTCGGACATCGACGATGCAGACCCGGTTTTTTCCGGAGGTGCAGACCCTACCACCAAGTCTGTGCCCAGCGCGGCGATGGTACCCAGCCCCAGGTATACCAGTGAAAATCCGATTACGACCTGGAGTACCTGAACGGAGAGTGGGTCTACTTGAGCCAGAAAACCACAACCGATGCTTGAAAGCATAAGCGCTAAAGCAATAACAAACGCTGGCCGAATTCGGCGCGCAAAGATAGGGGCAAGGATACCGGCTAGTACCATCATCAGCGCTGGCGGCCCCATCCACAACCCAGCAATCAGCGGCGTGTAGCCCGCCACTAGCTGAAGATATTGGGTAACTAAGAGCATCATTCCCGCCACGCCCACCAGCCCTATCAGGAGTATAAAAAGGGCGGCAGTGAAGGTTTTACTGGCAAACAGTTTGAGATCAAGCAGTGGATCGAGAAGCTGCTTTTGGCGACGCACAAAGAACAGTGTTCCCACTACGCCTAGTGCGAGAGTAACCAATACCAGTGGCGTCAATCCTGCTTTAGAGAACTCCTTTATGGCATAGATACTTGGCAAAATTGCTATCAACAGCAACAGGACACTCAAAAGATCCAGACGGCCTGCCTGTGGGTTACGGTACTCCGGCAGGAGTAATGGGGCAGTTAACAACAGTATGATGACGATGGGCACGGCAATTAGGAAAGCGGCTCCCCACCAAAAGGGTGCTAACAGCAACCCACCGACCACCGGGCCTAACGCCATACCCAGTGCGAACATGGTTGCCCATATACCGATCGCCAGTGCCCGCTGGTGCAAATCAAAAAACATATTGCTAATCAGGGCCAACGTAGAAGGCATCAGGGTTGCTCCGGCAATACCCAGTGCTGCCCGCGCCACAATGAGCCACTCGGCATTGGGTGCATAAGCTGCAAACACCGACGCGACCGCAAACGCAGAGGCTCCCATCATCAGTAGCCGACGTCGGCCAATCCGATCCCCTAGCGTGCCCATAGTGATCAGAAAACCGGCGATCATGAAGCCATAGGCGTCCATAATCCACAGCGCCTGGGTACTGCTTGGCTGTAGCTCTACCGCCAGGGCTGGAAGCGCCAAGTAGAGAATAGTTACATCGAGCCCAAGCAGCATGGTGGGCAGTGCCAATACCGCAAGCCCCGCCCACTCTTTAAGGCCAGCCTTGTTATAAGGCCGTCCTCCTGCAACCGTATAGAGAGGGGTGTGAACATCACAATTGAATGACATGTAGCCTCCGACTTCATCATGGAAGCAGGCATTCTCAGACACTCAATATGAGGTTACAATATAGCCAATTATCCTATTACCAAAGGTAATAGCATGTCGAATCATAGGCTTGAACGAACACAGAGTGATCTCACCGAATTCCTGCTGCGGCATCGTCGCAAATTGACGCCCGCGGACGTTGGACTTCCCACCAGCGGGCGAAGGCGTACACCGGGCCTAAGGCGAGAAGAGGTTGCGGCGCTTGCTGGGGTAGGACTGACTTGGTACACGTGGTTTGAGCAGGGCCGTGACATTAAGGTCTCCGAACGCTTCCTGCTCAATATCTCCCGTGCCCTGAAACTGGATGACGCCGAGTGCTGTCATCTTTTTCTGTTGGCACACCGCCGAGCGCCGCCAGCAGAAGCGTATCAAGAGCAGAGCATATCTCCCCGGATACGATCGCTGATGGATGATCTCTCTCGCCCTAGCTACGTCATGAATCTGCGCTGGGATGTTATTGGCTGGAATGCGCAGGCCGATAAGCTACTTCAGTTCAGCAGCCGAGAGGCGTCTGAACGCAACCTGCTAAGGATGGTATTTACCGCCCCCGATCTACGCCGACGACTTCCTGACTGGCAACTGGATGCCTCGCATATGCTGGCGCAGTTTCGTTGTGACTTAGCTGTCGCCCCTGAAGACCCGATCATGCAAACGCTGATCGACGAGCTTTGTCAGTTATCTCCAGACTTTCGGCGCTGGTGGGAAGCTTCAAGTATGGAAGGCTACCATCGAGGAATCAGCAGCCTCCTCGATACAGAGGGCGGGCATCATACTTATACCCATGAGACGCTAATCGTTGATGAGCACCGTCATCTCAAGATGGTTGTTTACTTCGACAGCTAAATCGTTCCTATGCCATCTTCTTTCACGGAATATTGAAGAGAAGACTCAACCGTCACACGGTCTCTGCTTCACGTGCCTCACTCGGCGGGTGGCCAATAATGCGTTTGAACGCGCGACTGAATGAGGCTTCGGAGTCATAGCCAAGCCGGTTCGCGGCCACGGCGATGCGCATATTGTCCCGCGCTATCCACTGTCGAGCCTGAAACATCTTTACCCGCGCCACATACTTGGCGGGAGTCACCCCTAACATCCGGCTGAACTTATCGTTAAAGCTTGAGCGCGAAGCTCCCATGACATCCGCTAACTCGGCGACTGACCAATCGCGCTCCGGCTGCGTATGGATGGCTACCAGCACCTTGCCGAGTTGTGGGCAGCGCACGGCTGCAATCCAGCCGCTAGAGTCGCTGCAGGCACACTCAATCCAAGCACGAATAATAGTGGCGGCCAGCACATCGGCCAAACGGGCAAGTATGCCGCAGGCACCGATTCGATCCAGGCTAATTTCTCGCTCCATTGCCTCCAATAAGGCAGGTACCGAGGGATCACGTTTAGCCAAATCGCTAGCGCGCATCATGTCAGGCATTATCGCAATCAGAGGGTGTAGCGGGTCGAGATTGAAGTGCATGGCGCCACAAAAAAGCACATCCGGCTCAATATCACTCTCTTTTGACTCACTGTTCACCAGATAAATATTCTCGGAGACCGGCCTACGAGCCAACGTAGCCTTATCCACTGCAGGCACGTCCTGCGAGCTGGCCATTACGTAGGACACTCCACGCGGAAAGAGCACCGCATCGCCAGCGTTCAGGTATGTCCACTCGGTTGTCTCGGTACGCAACCAACACCCGCCTTGAGCCACAAAAAGAAAAAGTGCTGCTGGCTGGGCAGAGGTTGCGACGGCCCAAGGGGCGCGCAGCAGGCAGCGCCCATACTCCACGCCCTCAAGGCGCAGGCCGAGCAGAATTTCAGTTAAGGTGTCGCGCATATTAATGAACCCGGTTTGGACAAATAGTCATGCTTTACGGATTTTATATCATAGAAAAGCCAAACCCTTAATTTTACACTGCAGCTTCAACTAACACTTTAGTAGGCCTGCAATGAACGACACTACTTGCTCCGCCAGCCCGTCATTACTAACGGCAACACCCACCGCTGAACCTACCTCAGCCAATTGGATGGGCATTGTCAGCCTCGCGCTGGGGGTTTTTGGTTTAGTGACTGCCGAATTTTTACCGGCCAGCCTGCTGACGGCCATGGCAGCGGATCTCAACATCTCCGTTGGCGCCGCGGGCCAAGCGGTCACGGCTACTGCTGCAGTAGCTGCGCTTGCCGCGCTAACAATCCCACTTCTGACCCGCAATTTTGATCGTAGGTTTGTGCTGCTTGGTTTATCGCTGCTGCTCGTCGTTTCCAACGTCTTGGCGGCAACGGCGAATAGCTTTTTTGTTTTAATTTTTGCTCGAGTACTGCTGGGAATTGCCTTGGGAGGGTTCTGGTCGATGGCCGCTGCCCTGGCAATGCGCATGGTGCCCGACAATCTGTTTGCACGCGCCATGTCTATTGTTTTGACCGGCGTGTCTGTCGCTACCGTTTGCGCAGCCCCTCTGGGCGCCTATATTGGTGGTCTCTGGGGGTGGCGCAGTGCGTTTATTGCCGCTAGTTGCCTTAGTCTAGTGACGCTCGTGACTCAGCTTTTCGTCATTCCTGCCATGCCGCCAAAAGACAACCCAAGCCTGCGCACTCTCTTCCAACTGCTCACACGCACGCAGGTTCGCGTTGTGCTGTTAGCCGTAGTGCTGATGATTTCAGGCCATTTTGCCGGATTTACCTACATACGACCGCTCCTTGAAGAGGTGGCGCAGCTATCCGTCAGTGCAATCTCTGCGGTACTACTCGGCTTTGGCATTGGTGGTTTTTTTGGCAATTTCGCCGGTGCATTTATCGCAGAACGTAGCGAGCGCAACGCCATTATGTTTGGTGGGGCACTCATTATTGCGATCACCATTACGCTACTGTTCGCGGGTAGTTTGGCCAGCGTTACTGCCGTGTCTATCGCACTGTGGGGGTTTGCTTTCGGCGCTTTTCCCATCGGATTTCAAACCTGGATAGTTCGTGCCGCGCCGGATCAAGTTGAAGCTGCAGGGGGCTTGATAGTTGCCGCCTTTCAGGTTGCTATCGCCAGCGGTGCTATAGGCGGCGGCATACTAGTGGATTACCTCGGCGCGCTGGGTGGGCCCCTATTAGCCCTGATCACTACCAGCCTGGGAACCCTGCTTGTGCTGTCATTTGGGCCACGCTCACAAAGCCCGGCCTGATAGCAAGAGAGCCGGGAGTAGTGAGACTTCCCGGCTCCTCAGTTGACTAGACCACCCAGCGGAAATGCGGTGATTCAAGCGTTACATGCCTCTTGCAGTTCCCGTTACCCACTGTTCATCACCGTTCAATATCGCACAGGAAACTCTCCAGAATGGCACGGCTTTGGGCCAGTTTGGCTGCTTTCTGGTCGGCAAACTCAATTTGTTCGTGCAAGACATTGCGTAGTTCGTCACAGGGCTCGAAAACTGGGCCCTCCCCTCTCACACACGGTAGGAATTGCTTGATGGTTGCCAGAGTCATGCCTGCTGAACCGAGCAGTTTGATCCGCTCGACAGTGCGAATCTCACCCTGCCCGTAATGACGGTACCCATTGGTGGCGCGCGTTGGCTTAAGCAAACCTTCCGCTTCATAGTAGCGCAGCATGCGAATGCTTACTCCGGTGCGTTTTGCCAGCTCGCCTATTTTCATTTCACTCTATTGACTCTTACAGCGCTGTTAGGGTTTAGGGTAGTGACTCCTCACTGCAAGTTCAATCAGGAGTTAATGCCATGTTCACTAACACCAGCACTTTTCAGGCCCATATTAATGGGCAACCAGCCACTCTTTCAGAGCTGATACCCCTGGCCTTTGCAGGGTTTGCCCATTTCACGGCCATGCAGGTACGAGATCGAGAGGTCAAAGGGCTAGATCTTCATCTTGCCCGCCTGCAGAAAGCGTCAAAAGAGTTTTTTGGAAAGATGCTTCCCGAGGAGCAACTGGTCTCCTACATCAAAACAGCTATTGATAAAGGCCCGAAAGACCAGTCATTAACGGTCACTCTCTTCTCCCGCCATGGCGAATTCACCGCGGCCAGCATGGATGCGGAGCCAGACGTGCTCGTCCGTAGCAGCGCACCGGCTAATGGCCCTAAAGGGCCGTTGAGGCTGAGTAGGGTAGATCACGAGCGACCTCTAGCTTCTATCAAGCACGTTGGTGAGGCGGGCAAAACCTACTATCTACATCAAGCTCTGCGCCAGGGTTTCGACGATGCAGCCTTTGTCGACCGCCATGGGCGATTGAGCGAGGCAACCATCTGGAACCTTGCCTTCTGGGACGGTGAGACGGTGATCTGGCCACAGGCAACGATATTGCAGGGCACCATGATGGGTATTGTTCAACGCCAACTAAACCGCCTCGGTATTGCCCAGCGCCACGAGGAGATCACCATTGAGCGTCTTCAGGAACTGCCCGGTGCCGCGGTGATGAATTCATGGACACCTGGGATCGCAGTCACTGCCATTTCTACCACTGCTTTTGCAGAAATAACCCCGTTCATCAGTCTGCTTCATAAAGCCTACCAAGCTGAGCCCAACAGTGTGTTGTAGGGGGTCTTTCCATATAGCGCGGAATCTGAGACAACACCATCGATTTTCCAGCGTTGTCTCAGCAAGCTCTTCGGCAAAGTGCATTGCACATTGCCCCCCGCCACCACAAGAGTGAACACGGCCTTTCCGTTCAAACGTTGCAATCAACAGACCAGTTGCTCGCTCAATGCTGGTAAGCGCACCTTTATTTAACAAAAGGCTTTCAAGGGCCTGCATGTAGGCTCGCTTGTATGTGTTGAATTGCCATGCCTTACTCACTCTTATAAGGGTAGATTTAGCAAACATAATGTGAAATTTAATTAACTTTAGACTTAAGCCAATCGACAAAGGCCTGCATTTTGGCGCTATGCTGCCAACTTTGGGTCGGGATGTAGTAACACAGCATTGAATCAACGCCTTGATACGACATTGGCTGCAATGTGTTAGCTTTCACAAAGTCAGAAACCAGAGTCTCTGAACAAAACACCAGCCCTTTCCCAGCAATAGCTTCATACACGCCATAGAGCTCCTGATCAAAATATCTTATTTCAAAGTTTGGAAGAGACTCCCCATTTTCCATTAACCAGCTTTCCCAAGGTGAATCCGGTAATTTACTATTCTTCCATTTAGTCAGGTAGACAATAGGAGGCTTACCCGCTGTGATAGAGTTGATAAAAGAAGAGCCTCCATACACGTTAAAACGTTCTTTTTTCAATAAGCTTGACTCATCAACACGGGTTACGTCTCCCAAACGGATAGAGAGGGCATTAACTTTAGATGCCACCACTTCACCTGTTGATTTCAACATCAATATTTTGATAGATTTTATTGAAATCATGTAATAACGGAATTAACACCAGGGCAGCAAAGGATGAAGTGGTATCAACATTCAGTCGTGATGCCCCTGACTTTATATTATCTAGCGCAGTCTGAATTTTCTGCAGACCTGCTGTTGTTGCCTCAGCGAGCTGGTGCCCCTCTGAAGTTAATATCACTTTTCGGTTTTTTCGGTTAAACAGCCGCACTCCCAACCTACTCTCAAGGTTGCTGATGTGGTGCGACACACCTGCTGGCGTTATCGACAGCTCCTCAGCGGCATCTTTAAAGCTCCCCAGTCGAGCTGCTGCTTCAAACACCTTAATCGCTTGCAATGAAGCCTTCACCGCCAGCCCCCCATTTTGGACTCAAACCCGTTTCTCAATAGGTAAGTTTTATTCATCTATCGAGCCAGTTTATTCATTTGTCGCAGTATTGGCAAAAAGGCAGCATAGCCACTCCACATCACTATCAGTCGAGCCCACTATGCACACATTACTTCATATAGACGCCAGCGTACGCAAGACGTCCAACCCAAACCCCGACCACAACTCAATATCAAAGCGCAATGCTATGCAGTTTGTTGATAAATGGAGGTCTGCTAAAAGTACAGATAATTACATTTATCGTGATATTGGCTTAAATCCACCAGCTTTCATTGACCAAGACTGGATAGGCTCTGTGTTTACTCCGGATGACCGAAAAAGTTCTGAGCAACTCGAAAAACTGGCTTTATCAGATCAGCTATTTAACGAGTTATCTCAAGCGGATGTCATTTTAATATCTTCACCTATGTACAACTACGGCATGCCCGCCCCTCTTAAAGCATGGTTCGATCAGGTAATGCGTATAAATAAAACATTTAGCTTTGACTTGGCTCGTGGCGACCATCCTATAGAGCCCCTTTTGTCTGGAAAAATACTTATTTTAGTGACCTCATGCGGAGAATTTGGGTTTGGGCCAGGAGGTGAACGTGAGCATATGAATCACCTCGGGCCACACATTAAAACATTGGGCAGATACTTGGGTGTCGAGTCATTTTATGAAATAACGTCAGAGTACCAAGAATTTGGGGACGAAAGGCATAAGGAATCAGTTGCTAATGCGCTTAAAAATGCAGGATTACTAGCGACTGATTTGGCTAGCAAAGCATAAATCCTTAAGCAGTAGTAGGGCAGTGCAATATGCGCTGCCCTGCTTAAAAGCTATTAATCTTGAACAGTAATACAGAAACTGCAACGCTAACCTGCCGTTTTAGGTGGGCTAAACGCTTTACTGTAATAGCCAGATGGATCGAAGCAGCAAACGCGGCGCTTTCCAGAAGCAAGCATGTCGCAAGCATCGAGAATCCGCTTCGCTCGAGTCTTGGACTGCTTGGCGGACGTAATCCAATGAATCCAGTCCAGGCGAGCAATCGTCGTGGTATCGCTCCAAACGGCTTGAGCTTCTGGAGACGCTGCAAGGGCATCCTGCAAATCAGCGGGCACCTCGGGTTCAGGCTCCTGCTCTACGGGCGTAATCTCAAAGGTGACATCGTCGCCACTGTTAACGCCTGCCGATTCAAGCAGCTCTTTACTTACCCGCAACCAATGGCTCAATTGGCCGTCCGGTTCAAGAGTAGCCTGGAAGGCATAAGTATTGAGAGTGCCCTCTACCGTTGTCCTGCCTCGCCGTGGGAGCTTCTCACTCACGCTTTTGGGCAGCACGACAAAAGCCCATGAATTATCGCTATCCTGCTTGGCGGGCCGAAGAAGCGTTGCTTTAAACTGAGATGTCATAGCTCTTTGTATCCTATTTTTAGTGTGGCAATTAACAGTACTCCAATCAAAAGGGACAGCCCCTCCTTCAGAACGGGCTGCCTGTGGCATGCTGCTGCATAGCTCAAGGCCCCTAATCCTGATTATAGTCCTGGATTCATAGAA
>CEGE01000014.1_pt1 | contig 17973 bp, 15 predicted proteins | sample 306311 | NCBI WGS metagenome assembly CEGE01 (sample SAMEA2755654, study PRJEB7226) | microbial mat metagenome | biome: microbial mat; feature: hypersaline; material: grass silage | place: USA | collected 2014-02-19 | depth 0 m | reverse complement strand
TTAAAGACTGGCTGCCTTTAATTGGGGCAATGATAGCGGCTGGCTTTGCCGGTACCTGGATAGGTTTGCACTGGCTCAAAAAAATAACGAACCAGCGCTTTGATCAACTATTCCGAATGATCATTACTTTGCTGGCGCTGCGCTTGCTTTGGGTCGCGCTTGAGGCGCTTATCCCAGCGCTGTCTGGCGTAGCGGCGTAGGCTGGCAATGTTGTCAGTTTCATCCATTATTGGCGTGCCCAAAATGGTCTCAATAATATCTTCCAGAGTAATAAGCCCTAACCAGCTGCCGTGTTCGTCGTAAACTAATGCCATGTGTTGTCGTGTCGATATCAGGTGGCTCATTAGCGCTTCCACGCTCACGGTTTCGGTGACGACCTCTACCTGGCGAACAATGTCGAGAATGGAGGTGCCTTCGTCGGCATCAAAGACATCGCTTCGAAACAGGATGCCGTAAGGCTCTTCTTCCGAATCTATGACCGGATAACGGGAAAATGGCAGTTCACGAATTTTTTGGCTGACGTCCATGATGTCTTCGTCAGGTCGTATTGACTCGCAGACGGTTCGTGGCGTCATGACTTCTTTTACCCGGATATCGTGGAGGTCGAGAATGTTTAAAATAACGCGTCTTTCGTCGGCATCCAGGGCTTCTTCCTCATGACCAATGGTTGCCATGGCTTTTATTTCAGAGCGCACGTCAATGTCTTCCTCTGTGCCACCAATGCGTTTCGTTATTTGGTCTGACAGCCAAATAAAGGGCTTAAGCGTTAGAATCATGAGGTTCAAAATTGGCGGAAGCCAGGGCGCCAATGGCCGCCAAAATTTGGCACCAATGGTTTTTGGTATAATCTCGGACAAAATGAGGATGAGTAACGTCATAACTGCCGACGCAACGCCCAGGTAACCATCACCAAAAACCACACCAACTTGTGCGCCGACACCTGCCGCTCCGGCGGTATGAGCGACGGTATTTAAGGTTAAAATAGCGGCCAGGGGTTTATCGATGCCATCTTTGAGTTTACGTAGTTGCTTATGCGTTTTTGGTCTGGATTCTTTTAGGTGAGCAATGTAACTCGGTGTTACTGACAGTATTGCCGCCTCCAGAACCGAGCATATAAAAGATACGCCAATAGCCAAAAACGCAAAAAGTATAAGAAGAGTCATCGGGCTCCGAGTGAATAACTGTTGATTATAAAAATTGTATCAACAATATAACAGAAACCGCAGCAATAAGTATGGACCATCCGGCGGGGCCCGAATAACGTTCCCAGATATCTTCCGCTTGTGGGCCGAGCCAGAACACTAAGGCGGCCAGAATGTAGTAACGTAACGCTCGGGCGATACCGGCAGCTAGTAAAAACAAGGCTAAAGGGTATTTGCCAGCCCCGGCAGCAAGCATCGCCACCTGAAAAGGAACAGGCGTAACGCCAACCAGGAATATTGACCAGAAGCCGTTATTTTCCAGAGCCGATTGAAATTCGTCGTATTGCTCCTGAACGGATAAGTAGTCAATAAACCATTGGCCGATGGTATCGAACAACGCATAACCAATGTAATAACCGCCGACTGAGCCAGCCATGAACCCCGCTAATGCGACGGACGCAATTAACCAAATACGCTCCCGCTCCAGCACCATATAAGGCACCAGGATAAGCTCTAACGGAATTGGTAAAACAGTCGCTTCTAGTGCCGAAAGAAAGAACAGAAGCACCAGTGCGTGTGGTGAGTTGGCCAGCTTCTTGTACCACTTTTCACGAGTAGATGTTGTCGACATATAAAATGGGTCAAGCAAATAGTTTCGATAGCGTGTATCGTTGCAGTGTAACCTGATTTTTTTGCAAATAGGGATCGAACCGGTTAAAAATTACGTAAATTTCGCTTCATTCCCAAGCAAAACAGAATTTTAAGGTAAAAGCAGATGAAATATCGTGGTAGTTCTTCGTTTTCCCACCACCAAGCTGACAAAATAGGTGTGCTTGTCACCAATTTAGGCACACCCGAGGCTCCGACAAAGAAAGCCTTGAAGCCCTATTTGAAAGAGTTTCTGTCAGACCCTCGGGTGGTTGAAGTGCCACGGTTGCTTTGGTCGTTAATTTTAAATGGCGTTATTTTACGCATTCGCCCGAAACGCTCAGCAGAAGCTTATAAAACGGTCTGGACAGGTCGGGGCTCACCATTATTATTCCACACCGAAGATCAGGCCAAAGGCATAGAAGCAAAATTGAAAGAAACCTGGGGTGAGGACATTGTTGTCGACTTTGCCATGCGCTACGGAAACCCGGCTATTTCCGATGTTATTGAACGGATGCTGGAAAAAGGCGTGCGTAAGCTGCTGGTTTTGCCTCTTTACCCGCAATACAGTGCATCAACTACGGCTTCGACGTTCGATGCGTTGGCAAAAGACTTTACTCAGCGACGCTGGCTGCCGGAACTTCGCTTTGTCACGCATTACCATGACTACCCGCCTTTTATAGAGGCGGCTGCTAAGCGTATTGAGCGTCACTGGAATGAGCATGGGCGCGCTGACAAATTATTGTTTTCCTACCATGGCATACCGCTGCGCTACTTGAAAAATGGTGACCCGTATCATTGTGAGTGCTACAAAACCTCGCGACTGCTGGCAGAGCGCCTAGGACTGAAAGAAGATGAGTATTTAACCACTTTCCAGTCGCGCTTTGGTCGTGAAGAGTGGTTGCAGCCATACACCGACATGACCATGAAAGCCTTACCGAAAAAAGGTATTAAATCAGTACAGGTTTTTTGTCCGGGGTTCAGTGCTGACTGTCTGGAAACTATTGAAGAAATTGGTGAGGAAAACCGCGAGTACTTTATGGAAAGCGGCGGAGAGCGTTATGAGTACATTAGCGCATTGAATGCTGAGCCTGATCATATTGCAGCGCTAACAGAGTTAGTGAATACTCACTTGCAGGGTTGGTCCGTTGAAAAAATGACTGAACAACGCCAGGCATTAGCGGACAAGGTCGAAAAGCAAACATTGCCTTATAGCCAATAAGGAACTTAGTAATGGAAAAAGAATTTTCAGTATCAATGGAGTTGGTTGATAAGTACAAATTTCTTATCGACTTCGGGGAATTTGGAGAAGTGACATCAGATGAGCCTGAGCCATTAGGTGATGGTAGTGGACCGAACCCCTCTCGTTTGTTGGCGGCATCGGTTGCTAACTGTCTATCGGCTAGCTTAATGTTTGCCTTACGAAAGTTTAAAGACGACCCGGGTAAAGTCAGTGCAATGGTGAAAGGTGAGCTAGACAGAATTGATGGGCGCTGGCGTATTGTTGGTATGAATGTGAGCATTACGCTTGGAAACACGGCTGAACAACTTGAACATTTGGACAGAGCGTTAGAGCAGTTTGAGGATTTCTGTGTCGTTACTCAGAGCGTGCGTAGTGGGATTGATGTTACCGTTACTGTCGAGGACAGTAACGGTAACAAGGTAAAAAACTAAAATGTCAGCCGGTAATTCTTTTGGAAAGCCTTTCATGTTCATTGCGTGGGGGCTGGCAATTGCTTTATTAGTTTGGTTTTTTCAAGATCAGCTTCAGGAACAGTTTAACCCGAATTCAAACATCCAGAGCCATCGCAGTAGTGGTGAGGTGACCGTTGTTCTCGAGCAAAACCGTATGGGGCATTATGTGGCCAGAGGAAAAATAAATGGTCAACAGGTGACGTTTCTTTTAGACACCGGAGCGACGCTGGTCGCGGTTCCTGAAGAGCTTGCACGTCAATTAGGCTTACAAAAAGGGCGGCAAGGTATGTCACAAACTGCCAACGGTCGGGTTATTACCTATCGAACGGAAATTGATACGTTGGAACTGGGTGATATACGCCTCAATAACGTTGACGCGTCTATTACGCCGGGTATGGACGGAAACGTTATCCTTTTAGGAATGAGCGCATTAAAAGAATTTGAGTTAACCCAAAAAAACGATACGCTTAGGTTAACGTATTAAAACGAATCACATTTATAGGAAGAATGAATCATGCATAAGTTGTTTATTGGAATGGCAGCGGTTGCCTTCAGTGCTACCAGTTTTGCTCAGCAGTCAGGATTAGAGGCGTGTGCCGAAATTGAGGACTCTTTAGAGCGTTTGGTGTGTTACGACAATTTAGCGAAAAAGACTCAGTCCGGTGAGAAGCAACGTCAAGACAGAGAGCTTCCGGAGCAGGCCCGTAAAGGCAAGCAGAAAGCGGCTGAAATGAGAGAAAAAGCGCAAGAGCGCCGCGAACGTGCAAGTGACCGCTTTGGGTTTGAGCATAAAGAGAAAGAAGAAACTGAAGACGAGCGCGTTAACGTGACACTGGCCGAACGCGAAGAAGGACCCTATGGTAAGTGGCGTATAACCTTAAAGAATGGTCAGGTTTGGAAGCAGACGGACAGTGGCTATTTTTCCTGGGATGGAGACGCTTACTATATTGAACGCGGTGCACTTAACTCATTCTTCTTTGGGCGTGAAGGCTCTAATCGTCGCATGCGAGTTCAGCGCGTTAAATAAGCGCCAAAGGAATGTGAGTCATGCAGGATAATTTGCTGGAGTACTCGTGGGTTGCAACAGGAGTGGTTTTAGCGCTCCTGGCCGTTACGATACTCTGGCGAGTGTACCTGCATTACTCGCACAAAAAGTCGTATCAACCGGGACAATTGATAAAGGCGCAGTACGATACGTTAAACTCTCTCGTTCAGCAAAAGCCAGTTGCTAATAAGCTGGAAGATATTTGTTATAGAATCGCAAATTGACGGGGCGTTATGCTCGGTCATGTTAAAGCGTGACAACTCCAACAGCCTACGTGCAGCGGCAGGCCCGTCTCTACCCCGACCATTTGTCAGTGCATTACAGGATCTTGAAATAGCTGACGGTGTCGGCGCCTGCGGTACCGCGGCCGCACTTGGGCAGTCAGTTATTGTAAGAGATATGCGGCTTGACGAGCGGTTTGAGGCGTTTTTAGAACTTATTGATGAACATAACCTTGTTGCGTGCTGGTCTCATCCGATATTTCACGCCAGGGAAGAGCGAGTAATAGGGACTTTTGCTGTTTATTTTCGCTCCCCCAAACTTCCAACAACGCTCGACTTAGAGTTTTTGGTGCGTACTCGCGACTTGGTGGCGTTGGTAATCGAGCAGCAAGAGCTGGCGCTGCAACGCGAAAAAGTGGAGCAGCATCACAAGTCGCTATTTGCGTATAACCCTCAACCTGTTTTCACCATGGACTCTGACGGTCGTTTTATTTCGATTAATCGGGCCGGCTGTGAGCTTTTGAAGCTTCATGAGCACGAGTTAATTGGTCAGCATTATGAACTAGCGGTAGTCGAAGAAGACAGAGAGCGAACGAAAGAGCATTTCGAAGAAGCCAAACGCGGTAATGCCCAGTCTTACGAAATAAAAGTGGCCGATAAACTGGGCCATATTTACTACTTAGATATAACTAATACCCCAATTATTATTGACGGGGAAGTGACCGGTGTGCACGGCATAGCACGCGACCGAACAGAGCAGCGCAAAAATGAAGCTCAACTAAAAGTTCTTGAAAGTGGTATAGAAGCGAGCGTTAACGGCGTTGTGATTAGTGATGCGAATAAGCCAGGCTTTCCAGTAACCTACATTAATCCAGCCTTTGCGAAACTGAGCGGATACAGCTTTGATGAAATGGTTGGTCGCAGCTGCCGAATTTTGCAGGGTAAAGACAGCGACAGGAAAACGGTTCACGAAATAAGAAAAGCCCTGCATGAGCGAAGACAGGTTAAAACGGTTATTAAGAACTACCGCAAAGATGGCTCGACCTTTTGGAATGAGTTACTTATATCTCCTGTCAAAAATCGAGCTGGGCAGGTTACGCATTTTGTGGGACTTCAAAGCGATATTACCGAGCGCATTAACAAAGAGGAAACGCTTGAGTTTAATGCAACCCACGATACGTTAACGAACTTACCTAACCGAAAAGCGCTTGAAAAGCATTTAGCCTCGGCTTTAGAAAGAGAAGAAAGTGCGGTTTATGTATTGTTTATTGATCTCGACGGCTTTAAACCAGTAAACGACAGTTTGGGTCATTACTTGGGCGACCAGGTGTTGATTGAAACGGCTGACCGGCTGAAAAACGTTGTGTTGGGTCCCAACTTATTGTGTCGATTTGGCGGTGATGAGTTTGTTGCGGTTATTGAAGACGTGAGCAACAAAGAACAGGTTGCTGCGCTTTGCCAAGAAGTTCTCGCGGTTTTCGAACGTCCGTTTCAGGTTGAAGGTAAATCTGTGTCGCTATCTGCCGCTATTGGCGTGACGTCTAATTTAGCGGAATTTAATCACCCAATGGAACTCATTCAACGAGCTGATGTAGCAATGTATGAAGCTAAAAAGCGTGGTGGCAATTCGTGGCTTTGGTATGAGTCTAAACTCGATGAACGCTTGAGCTTCCACGTCGCCTTACGTACCCAAATTCAAGAAGCGCTTTAGCATGAACAGTTTGAGTTATTCTACCAGCCTATTATGACGGCGGCAGGCCGTATTGCTGGCGTTGAAGCATTGATACGCTGGCAACACCCGGAGCGTGGGTATATTTCACCTGCCGACTTTATTCCGGTAGCCGAGCGCACAGGTCAAATTGTTCCTATTAGTGACTGGGTGTTGCGGCAGGCATGTCGTGATCTCGAAAGGTTAAAGCCCTATGGCATTGGCTCTATGTCCGTTAACTTTTCACCTATTCAGTTTTATCGCGATGACTTTATTGAGAAGGTTAAAAGCACGCTGAAACGTTATGAAATTCAACCGGGTGAGCTGACAGCAGAAATCACCGAAAACGTTTTGGTGCACGACACTCAACGAATTACCGAACTGTTAGAGCAACTCAGGGAGCTGGGTCTCGATGTCGCCATTGATGACTTTGGTAGTGGCTTCGCCAGCCTCAGGTATCTGAACTCGTTGCCGGTCAATAAGTTAAAAATAGACCGAAGCTTTACTGAGAATATCAATGAGAACGCACAAAACGCCGCTATTACACGCGGTATCTTGAAAATGGTCAAAGACCTGCATATACAGGTTGTAGCAGAAGGTGTGGAAACAGAAGCTGAGTTTGCATTTCTTGCTCAACACGGTTGCGACTACATGCAGGGCTACTTGTTCTGCAGGCCAAAACCGCTGGACGAACTGCTCGAATGGGCAGAACGCCAGCAGTCATTAGAAAACGAACTCTAACGTTATTTAATGTCTGTTAGACGCAGGTAAGGCTTCACGGTTTTCCAGCCTTGTGGGAACTTCTCTTTCGCGTCTTCATCGCTGACATTGGGACGAATAATGACAGAATCGCCAGGTGCCCAGTCAGCAGGGCATGCGACTTCTTCGCGATCAGTTGTTTGCAATGCATCAATAACGCGCAGAATTTCGTTGAAATTGCGGCCAACCGTCATTGGGTAGGTCATAATGAGACGAATTTTTTGATTCGGGTCGATAATAAACACCGAGCGAACCGTTGCTGTCGCACTTTCGTTCGGGTGAATCATGTCGTATTTTTGCGCCACTTCCAGCTCTTTGTCGGCAACAATTGGAAACTCCAGAACGGTATTCTGAGTTTCGTTAATATCGTTTATCCAGCCTTTATGTGCGTCAACTGAGTCAGTAGATAAGCCCAGTGGTTTCACATTGCGCTTTTCAAATTCCGGCGCTAATTGTGAGGTGCGACCCATTTCTGTTGTACAGACCGGGGTGTAGTCGGCCGGATGGCTGAAGAAAAAGACCCAAGAGCCTTTGGCCCAGTCGTGAAACTTAATGGGGCCTTCTGTAGTATCGATAGTAAAATCCGGGGCGGTATCGCCAATACGTAATGTCATGTTGTTGCTCCTAAAGTGTCTTTTTGAGACGAAAGTCGATAACCTTTAAATAGTAGCCGATTAACCGCTTTGCAAGGCGGTTAACTTATAATCTTTTTTTCTACATTAGACGGTTGAGTTATTAGTAGGAGTTGCTTTTGTCCTTAGTCGTGTTTTTGCCGCTGGTGGCTTGGGTTGTGTTGGGCTTTTTTGCCCCGACAGTGTTGGCTGACGTCACCTTGCCTGTGCCCGAGAGTGTTATAGCGTCTTTAGGGTTAGTAACCCTCATTGCCGGGTTTTTCAGGCAGTGGCAATGGCTTTACTGGTGTGCCTGGACCGCAGGCTTTTACGCGTTAATTCAATTGGGTTTACAGCAGCCACTGAGCCAGCAGCATGTTTCTGTTTTGTATGAAGCGCTGCCTGTTTGGCTGTCGCTAACGGCGTTGCTGTTGGTGTTTATAAAATTGCCGGTGTTACTTTCACCGAGAGGCTTCTTGTTACTTGCCGCAGTTGGTTTGTCGCCATTGTTATTGCTAACAGCGCCGGTGGCTGCTGCTTTGGCTATTCTTATCCCAACCGAAATGTTAAGCCTTTCTGGTGAGTTGCCAGGTATCGGCTTAGCGTTGTGGATGATAGCAATGGGTGGTATTTGGGCAACCGTTCTGCTTTATAAAAACGCATCGGCATTTCGGTGGAGTCAGTTAGTGGCCTGGTTGTCTTTTATGATCTTTGTTGTTGGCATTGAACAAACTGACGCTTCGACTTGGGCCGCACTCGCCATTTCCGGCGGTCTGCTGTTGGCTCTGGCTGACCGAATGTTAAAGCTAGCATACATAGATGAGCTAACCGGGTTACCGCAACGCCGGGCGCTCATGAGTGAATTGCAGCATTTACGCAAGCGCAGTGCCGTATGCATGCTGGATGTTGATCATTTTAAAAAATTTAATGACTGCTACGGGCACGAAGTGGGCGACCAGGTTCTCAGGCTATTAGGCAGCATATTAAAGAGCGTTAGTGGTTTCAAAGCCTACCGCTACGGGGGAGAGGAGTTTACTCTGGTGTTTTCACACAATAACGAAGAAAAACTGAAAGATGTGTTGGATACCGTTCGCTCAAAAGTGGCTAATTATCCACTCACATTGAGAGACCCATCAAGACCTGAAACGTCTGGCAAAGGCAAGGAAAAACGAGGCAAGCAAAGTAACAAAAAGACCGTTAAAGTGACTATCAGCTTAGGCGCAACGACTAAGCTACCAACCGATACCCCCGATAGTATTCTGAAGCGGGCGGATGAAAACCTCTACGCCGCGAAAAAAGCCGGGCGGAATCGGGTTGTTCTGAAAAACTAAGAAGCGCTTGGCGATCTAAATTTAACGGAGTACGTTAAAGAGATAAGTTTCAAATTACAGAGGCGCACATGAGCTATATAAAAGACACTATCGAGACTTTAAAGCAAACCAGCCCTGCGCAGTCAGAGTTTTATCAGGCCGTGGAAGATGTACTTGAATCGATAGAGCCTTTGTTAGAAGAACGTCCGAAATATCGAGAGCAGGCTATTATTGAGCGCTTAGTTGAGCCTGAGCGGCAAGTGATGTTTCGCGTGCCATGGGTTGATGACAACGGCCAGATACAGGTCAATAAAGGCTACCGTATTGAATTTAATTCGGCATTAGGTCCTTACAAAGGTGGCTTGCGTTTTCATCCAAGCGTTAATGCCGGAATTATAAAGTTTCTTGGCTTTGAACAGATTTTTAAGAACGCACTAACAGGTCTGTCTATTGGCGGTGGTAAAGGCGGTTCAAACTTTGATCCTAAAGGCAAATCAGACGCTGAAATCATGCGTTTTTGCCAATCGTTTATGAGCGAACTGTATCGCCACATTGGTCCAAATACAGATGTGCCTGCTGGGGATATTGGTGTCGGAACACGGGAAATCGGCTATCTGTTTGGCCAATATAAACGCTTAGCGAATCGATTCGACGGTGTTCTTACGGGGAAAAGCACGCTCTGGGGTGGCTCCTTCGTTCGTAAAGAAGCGACGGGTTATGGTGCAGTGTATTTTGCCGAGTGCATGCTGGACGATAAAGACGACTCATTAGAAGGTAAACGCTGCTTGGTATCGGGCTCTGGTAATGTCGCTATTTATGCGATAGAAAAGCTCTACGAACTTGGTGCTAAACCAGTGACTTGCAGTGACTCAAGTGGCACCGTTTACCATGACAGCGGCATCGACTTAGACTTAGTAAAACGCATAAAAGAAGAGCAAAACGGGCGTTTAGAGGAGTATTTAGAGACTCATAGTAACGCCGAGTACACTCCAAGAGATGATTATCCGGAAGATGGTCATACCGTCTGGCGTTATAAAGGTGACATCGCACTTCCGTGCGCGACTCAAAATGAGCTGACGGAAAAAGACGCTCAAGTGTTACTGGAAAACGGATGCCGATATGTTGTGGAAGGCGCCAATATGCCTTCAACTCAAGCAGCTGTCGACTTATTCATTGAAAGCAATACCGCTTACGGTCCGGGTAAAGCCGCGAACGCCGGTGGTGTGGCCACGAGTCAGCTGGAAATGATGCAAAACGCCAGTATGTTGCGTTGGACCTTCGAAGAAGTGGATGAAAAGCTCAAAGGCATTATGCGTAATATTTTCAAAGACGCGAAACGCACCGCCGAGGAATTTGGTCATCCGTCAAACCTGGTATTGGGTGCCAACGTAGCCGGCTTCCGAAAAGTAGCCGATGCTATGATTGAACAAGGTGTGGTTTAATTCTAGTTCTTAGATGTTTCAGTCAGTAGCGTAAGAGCATCACTGTTCACGTTGACTGACTGTGCATTGAGAACAACAACACCTTTGCTACCGTCTAAATAAAAGCCGACAAAGCTGCTAAATCCAGCTGTTTGACCGTTATGCCAGGCGTATGGTTTGCCGCTGTTGTCTTCACTTATCATCCAGCTTAAAGCTTGTTGGCAGCAGCCTTCAATGGTTTTACGTGAGGTAAGTAATGTTGTGACTGCTTTATCGCTGTTTTTGACTTTTTCCATCAGCGTTTGGATATAACGAGTCATGTCATAAGGTGTTGAAACCACTGCGCCAGCCCCGGCAAGTGCTTTGAAATGCCAATGAGCTACTGGCTCACCCAGAACATTGTGTCCCGGAGTCAGAGTTTCCGGTTTGTAGTCACTGTTTAATGCGACATAACTGTGGTTCATACCGAATGGCTTAAAAATCTGTGTTTGCACTAAATCCTCAAACGATGTGTCAGAGTACTTAGCTAAAGTCTCCGCGAGTACCCCATATCCAAAATTTGAATACTCGTAAGCTTTCTCGCCAACAGATGCATTCGCAAGTGCAGACTCTAGCATGGTTTCATCAAAATGGGCGTAAGGGTCATTCTGATCGGCCTTGTCAAACAGGTTTTCCGGTAAACGAGGTAGTCCGCTATGGTGCACTGCCAAGTCTTTTAAAGTGACCCCTGCGGTAGCTTTGGGCCAGAATTTATTAATGGGTGTGTTTAACTCCAGGTTTTCGTTAATAGAAGCCGCGGCTAACAAATAACCCACCATGGTCTTAGTGACAGAACCAATCTCATAAAGCGTATTGTCATCATGGTCGCCATAGAATTTCTTTTCTACTTTTTCCTGCGTTATTACTGCAACGCTAGCTCCGTGCTCACCAAGTTCGGGGATGTCTGTGCTCGCCTGTTTATCTTCATCCTCTAATTTTTTCAATGTTAATGGAAAATCCTTGCCTTGCGTGAAGGTGCCTGTGTATTCATCTTCGGTCAGTTCACCGGAGAAGCTGGCTTGCAGCATAGGAGACTCAAAGCTGAGCTGATTGTTGTTAATAACGAGTTCAGTCAGTGGAATTCCATAGCTTTGTTGGGCGGGGCTATCGAGCGTACCTATGTAACCATTGTGAACAACAGCTACATTAACTCGAAGTGGCAGTGTGCTGGTGTCTGTGACAGATAGCTTTCCAGCGTAGGTCGCCTCATACTTTAAACGGGCTTGGTCACTCTCGGTTAGCTTTTGCATGTTCAAGTCAAAAGACTTACCTTGTTTAAAAGTGCCTTCTAAAGTACCGCCGTTTAACTCTCCTTCGTAACTGGCGCTTAAGCTCTTGTCGGAAAAGCTGACCGTATTCTCAGTAATAGAAAATTCAGTAGGCTTATGTTCAAACATGCCTTGGTTAGGGCTGTCTAAAGTTAGCTGACCGTCTTTTATTGAAAGGCCTATGGTTAAGCTAACGCCGTCTTGTATTTCTAATTCGCCTCGCCACATGCCATTAAGTTCAGAGTCATACTGGCTAGCGTAAGAAGTTGGGTGGCAGAGAGCTGCCACCGCTATAAAACTACATAACACCCATTGAGTTAGTGTTTTCATGATATGTCCTCAAAAAATCATTGAGTCTCCATGGTTTGGTGAAACTCTGCGAGATCCTCCACAACCGTTTGATTCGGTAAGTCTGCATAAGGCTCGTCTGCGAACTTCGTGCCGCGGAGCTGCACGGAAATACGGGCAGAGTCTGGATTCATTAAAGTATCCTGATAGAACGCTTTAGCGTCTGCCAATGAAGTGTTCTCGACGGCATTAATCAGCTGCTCTTTACTGTCAAAGTCATAACGCTCAAGCGCTAAGTCTGACAGTATTGGAGCGACTTCTTCGCGCATATTCTTCGGCGTTTCTTTTAACGTTACCAGCGCACTTTGTTTTAACTGAGCGAACTCGTCTTCAGTCATTTTCTCAAGTTGCGTCCAGTATTCGTCTTTGAACTTGTCAAAACGCGCCTGCATATCCGCCACGCTCTTAACTGGCGTTTGAATGTATAGACCAAAGCCTGCGTAATGGTCAAGCGATGGCGCAAAAGCGCCGACGGCATAAGCCAGCTGTTCTTCGGTACGCAAGGTATCAAAGGCTGCCGTGCGGAAGTGGCTTTGCAATACTGTCCCCGCTGCCTGAGCTTTGAAACCTGGCTCTGGATGAATGTGTGCATCGACTACAGCCACGTCGGCCACATCGAGATCTTTGCGCAATACGACCGCTTTGTTTGACTGTGGCTTCCAGAATTTTGCCGTTTTAAAATCAGTGATGTTACGGTCATTGGGCAAGCTTGCTTTAACGCGCTCAGCTGCTTCTGTTAAATCGGACTTGTCGTAGTTACCAAACGCAAACACACGAATGGAGTTATTACCTAACAGAGTGTCCATATAAGCTTCTAACTCTTCATTGCTGAGCGATTGAGCCGTGTTGATTAAATCTGACTGCTCAAAACCACCCTCGCGAATTAGCTGTCCGTAAGCATCGAAGCTCTGGTAAATAGGAAATTGCTGACCTTTGTTTTTCAGTGCACGAACATAGCGATCAACGGCCTGTTTAAAGGCTTGTGGGTCAACCTCAAAGCTTAGGCTCTCAATGGCTCGCTCAAGCAACTGTGGCTGTTTATCGGTAAAGCCTGACACGGTTAATGTCATGCCCGTTGTATCGTTCAAGCTCAAGTTCATGCCGGCAATGTTTGCCTCTGTATCCAGGGCACTGACGTTCATGTTGTACAAATCTTTCCACAAAGCGCCTAGAACGTTCGCTTTAATATTATGCAGTGTCGCAGGGTTATTAATTTGAACGTTAAAAATGCCGCGTGGCTGGTCACTATACAGCTGGCTTGGGTATTGCCATACTTGCAGACCTTGCTCGTCAATAACCACCTGAGGCTTCTCAAACGCGTCGTTTTTCTTAACCTCGAAGCTCTCCGGCAGAAGCGTATTCACTTTAGGCAGGTTAATTGCCATTTTGGGGTCTTGTTTCCAGCTCGCAATTTCTTCGGCAGTTATGTTCGCTACTTTGTATTTGCCATCGTAGTAGTCAAGTTCGCTGTCATGCGGCTCGTCCTGACTTATATACCAAACACGCAAACGTTCAGGCGTTAATTGAGAAAGCACTGAACGAATAGCTTCAGGGTTAAACTCTTGGTATTCGTAAGGCGCACTAATAGCATATTCAGCCGGATAATTTTGCATGGCCTCCGCAAGGTTGGAGACATAACTAAACTCGTCGCCTTTCTCTAAAAACCGGAAGCGGTTATTCAAGCTGGTTTTTATTTCATTGAAATACTTTTCGTCGACGCCTTCCGCACGGACTTTGTCGATGTATTGCATAATTAACGCGACAATCTCTTCACGCTGCTGCATGCCGCTGTCAGTCAACTCAACGTCCAGACGCATAACGCCGTAGTTACCGTAGAAATTAGGCTGTGCTGATGCATTTAAACTGGCAATAAGGCCTGCTTCTTTCAGTTGCTGAGCGGGAGTGCCTGGCATTTCTGAACCTAACAAGTAGCTAACGTAACGGTTAGGCTTCACCTTAAACTGGTCTTGGTTGTTGTTTATGATGAACTCAAGCTTCAGCTGTTTAACGTCCTCATTAGGCACGTAATGAATGCGTTTTTTACCAACATCGTCAAAGTTGATTTGTGCGGAAACTTCTGGCTCGTCGATACCGTCGTCTTCAATGCTGGCAAAATGCTTACGTGCTAGCGCTTCCATATCATCAAGCGAACGGTTGCTTATCATCGCTACTTTCATAATGTTTGACGAATAAAAACGGTTATAGAAGTCGACAGTTTCCTGATGCAGCTGACTGTTTTCTTTGTCGCTGAGGCTTTCAAGGTTGCCGATAAGAAATCGATTGGAAGGGTGTGAACCAAGCAACAACCGACCGAGTTTAAATTGACCAAAGAAGTCCATTTCACGGCGCATCGACCACTCGGCATTGACCGCATTACGCTCTTTATCCACATATTCTGGATACAGTTTAGGTGCTTTGAAAAAGTCTGAGAAGCGGTCCAGACCTTCGTCGTAAGCGTCATTGTTCACTTTGAACATATAATTAGTAACGTCGAGCCAGGTCGAAGCGTTTTGGCTGCCGCCATTATTGCTCATAAACTCGCTGTAGCCGTTGGTGTCCGGGTATTTCTCGGTACCCAAAAACAACATGTGCTCCAGGTAATGGGCCATGCCTTGTTGTGATTTAGGGTCTTGCAACAGACCGACACCGACACTTAAAGATGCTGCTGACTTATCAACGTCAGGGTCTGACACCAGCATAATTTCAATGTTGTTATCAAGTTTCAGAACACGATATTCGCGCTCGTCATTAGGGCTTTTTATCACCTCACCGGCAACAGCGCTTTGAACGTTTGGAGTTTCTGTCACTGTTTGGCCACAGCCAGCTAGCAATAAAGCAGAGCTAATAGCGCTCGCAAGTAATAACTTTTTCATATTGGAGGTCCCTTTTATTCATCTAATGTCTAGATGATACTCGGGCGCTCCGGAGGCTTGAAGTTATTTTGTTAGTAATTTGTAACAGAGTGTTTAAGTCAGAAAGCGAATGTGGCCAATAAAGCTTCTGGCAACAGGACCGACACTATCAGCGTCTTCGAAATTCAGATAAATAGGCATAGAGCGGGTAGCGCCGCGTTCGAGATTTAAAGTCACTAAACTGCCTTCTTCAATATGCGCTTTTACCGCCGACTCAGGCAGCCAGGCAAAGCCCAGGTTTTTGCGAATAAGCTCAACGGACGTGGTTAAGTGGCTGACCGTCCAGCGCTGCTCAGAACCCAGCCAACCTATGTCAGAGCTTTTTTCTATACCTGAGTCTCGCAGTACTATTTGACGGCTGTTCTTTAAGTCTTCGAGAGTGACAGACGTTTTTGACGCAAGTGTGTGATTGGTGCCGCATACCGCAACAAAGGTCACGTCGCTAAGCGCCTCGCTCAGTTCGTTATCGAGCATAAAGGGTGACAGCGATACCGTTGCTAAGCCTTTCCGCAACAACTCATCAGCACCCGTTAATATAGTTTCAATAACCTCTATGTGCACCAGCGGAAACTCTTCCGAGACTTTTTCTAACGCTTCGTACAGCACTTCTTTCGGGAAAGCTTCATCGACAGCAATGCTAAGCGTCGACTCCACTCCCTCTTTCAGATTCTGAGCGACATTTTCAAAGCGCTCAGCTTCTGACAGCAGATAATTAATACGGCGTAGCAAGAGTTTGCCAGCATGGGTTAACACCGTTTTGCGGCCATCGACCTCAAACAAATGAACACCTAACTGCTCTTCCATTTTATTAACAGCATGATGAATGCTCGACTGGCTTTTGTGCACCTGCTGAGCTGCCTGCATAAAACCACCGTGGTCAGCTACCGCTTTAAACATCCGCCATTGTTCGAGAGTTGATTTTGCCATTGGTTAGCCTATTTACCTCATAGATGAGTTACGATGATATTACCCTTTGGAAAGATTTAACAGGACGCTGACTATGTCTGCTTTGTTAGTCACTAAAACGCTCGGACTGTTTTTTATAACCGCTATTGCTGAAATTGTAGGCTGCTACTTACCTTACCTGTGGTTGAAAAAAGATGGAAGTGCATGGTTATTGATACCTGCGGCAATTAGTTTGGCTCTGTTTGCCTGGCTTCTTACTTTGCATCCGGCGGAAAGTGGCCGAGTTTATGCGGCTTATGGTGGGGTGTATGTCGTAACTGCGTTGCTTTGGTTAAAATCCGTGGAAGGGGCGTCGCTGTCTATGTACGATGCTGTGGGTGCTGCTTTTACTTTAACCGGTATGGCAATAATAGCCGCCGGTTGGAAAGCCCCCTGACTCTTTCAGAGGGCTTAAAACCTAAGGCTAGCGCATCGTGACGAACTCTTCCGCGCTAGTAGGGTGCAACGCTACGGTTGAGTCTAAATCAGCTTTCGTAGCCCCCATTTTCAGCGCGGTTGCAAAGCCTTGTAAAATTTCATCCATGCCTTCGCCAATACCGTGAATGCCAACCACTTTTTCCTCTTTACCGTGGCAAACCAGTTTAAAGTAGCTTAGGGCGCGGTGTGGGGTGACAGCGTTGTACATAGCCGCAAAAGATGACTTATAAACGGTAATATTCTCTTCACCGAACTTCAGTTTAGCGTCTTCTTCGCTCAAACCAACAGTGCCAATGGTTGGATGACTGAACACAACGGTAGGAATATTTTCGTAGTCCATGTGCGCGTTTGGCATGTTGTTAAATAGGCGCTCTGCTAATTGACGGCCTGCCTTAATCGCAACCGGTGTTAGCGCTGCTGCGCCGGTGTTATCACCGACCGCATAAATGCCCTGTACGTTGGTGTTCTGGAATTTATCGACCTGAATGAAGCCGTCTTTGTCGAGCTCGACACCAGTGCATTCCAGGTTAATGTTGTCGGTGGACGGCACGCGACCAATGGCCCATACCAGGCAATCCACGCCTTCCATTGTTTTGCCGTTTTCAAAGTGCAACGTTAGGGTACCGTCATCCTGTTTAGCTACTTCACGTACTGTTGTTTCGGTATGAAGTTCAGGGCCGTCCTGCTTCATGCGCTCCAGCAAGCCGTCGGTAATGTCTTTATCAAAGGTGCGCAGAGGTCTATCACGACGTACCAGTAAGTGTGTGTCCGTTCCTAACGCGTGGAATACACCGGCAATTTCAACAGCAATATAACCGGCCCCAACGACAGCCGCTTTTTTAGGCTGTTCCGTTAGTGCGAAAAAGCCATCAGAGTCGATACCATGCTCTGCACCTGGAATTTCAGGAATCATCGGGCGGCCACCGGTAGCTATGGTAATATGGTCAGCGGTAATTTTCTCACCGTTAACTTCAACCGTTTGGTGGTCAACGAATTTGGCGAAGCCTTCAATGAACTCAACGCCATTGCTCTGGAAACCACGATGGTAGCCTCCGTGAATGCGCTCAATGTAGGCTTCACGGTTTTTCACCATAGTCGCCCAGTCGAAGCCTTTCTGCTCCAGATTAAAACCATACGAAGGTGAGTATTTAACGGCCTCGGCAATATGAGCGCCATACCACATGACTTTCTTAGGTACACAACCCACGTTTACGCAGGTACCACCAACGAATTTTGCTTCAATAACGGCGGCCTTTGCACCACGAATGGCGGCACGGTTGGCTGAGGCAATACCGCCACTGCCGGCACCTATCGCCAGATAGTCATAATGTCTGCTCATACTGCTTAACTCCTGTGCTTAATTCAAAAACTGCGCATATCTTGAATAAAAACCCCGTATCTTGCAAATAAAGACACGGGGTTTCACGTTTTTTATACCGATAGCGGTAATCGAAAGATCAGTT
>CEGE01000742.1_pt1 | contig 18016 bp, 16 predicted proteins | sample 306311 | NCBI WGS metagenome assembly CEGE01 (sample SAMEA2755654, study PRJEB7226) | microbial mat metagenome | biome: microbial mat; feature: hypersaline; material: grass silage | place: USA | collected 2014-02-19 | depth 0 m | reverse complement strand
GCGGGCTGCTCGAAACCGCGATGATGCACTATTTGGCACCCACGTTGGTACAGCTAAAGGGCTACCAGGCAGCACCGCCCGCGGAGCCCCAAGGTGATGCGTTAGTCAGTGCCGAAGGGGCCGCGGCATTTGCTTGGTTAGCGGAAGACCTGAGTGCCCAGGGTGTGGCCGGGGATGCCAGCCACGCCAGCGTTGAATTAGGCAAACGGTTGGTGCAGCATTATGCTCGTCAGTTAGCGACAGTGGTGACGGAAACTGCCCACCTACCGCCGCTGGCCAACTAACATCGCTGAACCAGCGGGAAGCAACTTTAGCCAGCGCCCCATCAGGTTCATCGCTGGCTGCTTAATACGTCTTCCAGCAAGTGTCCACCGCGGGTAGCTTTGGCATTCAGATAGCGCTGATTGTGGTCGGTCACGCTGCCATACAGTGCTTGGCGTGAGACCACCTCAATACCGCCCTGACGAAGCGCCTCCATCTTCAGCGGGTTATTGGTCAATAGCTGCACTTGGTCGATATTGAGGGCGTTGAGCATATCCACCGCCACCGCATACTGGCGCTCATCGTCACCAAAACCGAGTACTTGATCCGCATCCACGGTATCCAGCCCACCATCCTGCAAGGTATAGGCGCGCAGCTTATTGGCTAAGCCAATGCCCCGGCCCTCTTGCGCCAAATAGAGCAGCACGCCGCCCCCCATGGCTTGAATATCCGCCACGGCGTTGCGCAGCTGCTCACCACAGTCGCAGCGTAGGCTACCGAACAGGTCGCCGGTTAAACATGCCGAGTGCAGGCGTAGCGGCACCGCGCCTTCCCAGCGCTCCGGCTTACCGATCACCACCGCAACGTGCTCGCGCAGGCCGTCCGGCTCACGGAAGAGTACAAAGCGGCTGTCGGCAGCATCCTCAAGGGGGATATTCGCTTCACTCACCCGTTTAAGCATACCCGGCGCCCCGGCAAGGCACTGTTCAGCGTCTTGAGCGTTGACTTCTAGCAACCGCCCGTCTGCCAGCTGCTCCTCAATATCCGCTGCGGTTTCTTCACTAACAAAGGCGCAGAGCGCTGCTGGGATTAGCAAGGCGCGGCGCATTAGGGTAACCGCGCCTAGTTCGGCTAACCCTGCCGGTTTTAAGCCGCTTAGTAGCCCACTAGCGGGTTTCGAAAGCATTTCCGCAGCGGCCAAGTTATGCAGCTCACTGGTCGTAATGTGGGCCACCAACGGCAAGCTGGCGGCTTCGGCGGTTAAGCTCATGCCTAACGCCGCTAGGCGGTGACGGGTAAGCACCAGCGAAGGCCGCTCGCCCGCTAACTGGGCAAGCACTTCAACTGACTCACTGCCTTCCAGTGCCTGCACGAGCAAACGCTGCCCACTGGCATTCACCACCACTGGCAATCCACGACGGATATCGAAAATAGCGCGTTCAATCTGGTACATGTAGGCCTCCTGGCTTCCTTACAAGGGGGATGGTGCACGCTTGCACTGAGCTGTTTGCTCTCAACTGTACGACTTCTTGCTCTGAACAACTTGCTCTCAACTGACCAGAGCCCGCATGATGGAGCGGTTTATTTAGCCCGGAGGCGTCATGCCCGAATCCCATATCAACACTATTGCGCTGGGCGATGCCTGGGAATGGCTGCTGGCGTTGCGCCATCAGCGCTCTAGCGATGTGGCTATCACCTTGACGCCTACCGGCGAGTGGCAAACGGACAAAGCGGTCGCCGCTGAGGCGCGTGAACTGCTCGATTGCCTGACCCCACTGGCCAGTCGGCCTGCGTGGGTGGTGGCGCAGTTGGGGCAGAGTATGGATGGCCGCATCGCGACGGAAAGCGGCCACTCCCACTACATCAACGGCCATGAAAGCTTGGTTCACCTGCACCGCCTGCGTGCTTTGGTCGACGCGGTGGTTATCGGTGCGGGTACCGCCAGCGCCGATAACCCCCAGTTGACCGTGCGCCACGTTAGCGGCACTAACCCGTCGCGGGTGGTGCTTGATCCACGCGGCCGAATTCCCAATAACTTGGCGCTGCTGAATACCGATAGCGCCCCGACGCTGCATATAGTGGGGTCTGCCGTGGGGACTGAGTCGCAGGCGACGACGAGCCTGGCCCACGTTGAACGTTGCGAGCTGCCGCTGAATGCTAGCGGTCAGTTCACCCCCAGTGATGTTGTCACTCTGCTGGCCGACAAAGGTCTGACGCGGGTACTGGTAGAGGGCGGCGGTATTACCGTATCTCAGTTTATCGAAGCGGGTGCCGTTGACCGGCTGCACCTGCTGGTTGCCCCACTGCTGATCGGCTCCGGCAGGCCAGGCCTCAAGATGACGCCCATCGAAACGCTTGAGAGTGCGTTGCGCCCGCCCACGCGAACCTTCCGCTGCGGTGACGACACGCTGTTCGACCTGCGACTGCGGGATACCACCGCCTGAGGGCTGAGCTTTTTCACGACAGCTAAGCGCCACCCAAATGCCGGGCAGACTCGCCAGCAACACCAGCACACCGTAAGCTAACGACACCGCTACCCCTTGGGCGGACGGCAGGCCGACCAGCGCCCAGACACCGGCGGCGGCGCCTTCACGTAGCCCCCAGCCTGCGACCGAGAAAGGAATCAGCATGGCCAGCAGCAGTACCGGTGTCAGTGCCAGCACCTGCAGCGCCGGTAACTCAACCCCGACCGCCCTAGCCGCACAGACCATAACCAAACCGTAGCTAAGCACAATCACCAGTGACGAGAGCAATTGCTGGGGCCACACGCCTCGACGCAACAGACCGCGTCTTACATCGCCAGCCAAGGCCTGGCACCAATGCGGCAGTCTTGCTAACCAGTGGCTAAAACGCTGGCGCAGCAGCAAGCCAATGACGATGACCGCCGCAAGCACAGCTAATGCGCTTAAGCCCACCGCGGTGATCAATGCCCCTCCCAACGCAGCATGCCAGAGCGGTGAAAGCAGCAACGCTGTTAACGTAAGCACGACCACGGCGACCTGCCCTGAAGCGCGCTCAATAATCACCGCACGCCAGGCTCGCCCCTTAGAGTGCGCTTGAGTGGCATGACGGTGCGCCCGTCCGGCGTCGCCTAATACACCGCCGGGCAACAGTTGATTGACCAGTAGCGCCAGATAGTACTCACGCAGGGCGTAAGCAAAGCGCAGCGGCACATCGATCAGTCCCGCGGTAAACTGCCAGCGCCAGGCGCAGAGCATGATCTGAAGCGTGCTGATGGCTAACGCCAGTACGACCCATTCGGCAGAGAAACGCCGTACCTCCGCCACGACAGCCTGAGGTTCAACCCACAGCGCCACCGCCGCTAATAGAGCAGCGCTAACCAGCCCGCGGCGAAGCCACGGGCTGGACAGGCGAGTATGCCAACGCTCAGCAATTCCCATCGGCTTACGCCTCTTCCTGAGGCATAGCAAGCAGGTCACAGTGCCCCACCCAAATGCCCAGCTCGCCATTGGCCACCGCTTGCTGACGCTGTTGCAGCCAAGTGGCAATACGCGCCGCAGCTTCAGGGGCTTGCTCGGTGGCGGCTTCGGCCCAACCCTCGAGCAACGCCACCATCAATGGCAACTGCTCTTGACTGCCCGCAGCGAGCTGCCACGGCGTTTCGGCTTGTTCAACGCGATAATCAGCCCTCTCCAGGGCGTCGATTAGTGCCCCGTGAGCCTGTCCGCCCAATGCATCACCCAAACCTTTATCGCGCTGCTGGTGAGCCATAAACATCGCCAGCAGCCAGCGGTCTTCGTCATCCAGCACCAGCGCGCCTTGAGGGTCAATAAAGTGCCACTCACCGGTCACGCTTAGCGCTATCAGCAGCGCCTGTTGCTGCCCGGCAATGCGGGCCACCAAAGCATCGATCCACTGCTGAGAGACCAGATCCAGCAGCGCCGATGCGGTGACGAGGTGCGCGTCGTCGAGCGGCACCTCAGCAAGCGCTTTCAGTGATACGCAGTGCGTCTCAACGGCCACGGGCTGCCCTTGGCTATTGCTTAATCCGGCAGCACGCTGGCGCGCCTGGGCTAACAAAATGGCGTCGTGATCGATCAGCTTCCAGCGCTGGTGACCATTCAGGCGCGGCGCCAGAAAGCGCATATTACTGCCCCGGCCGCAGCCAAGATCCGCTATCAGCGGCGCCTGCGTACGCGCGCTCAGCCACTCCGCGGCAAGCTCAGCCAAGGGCTGGCTACGGGAATCGATATCAGCCGCCTCTCGCAGCGTCAGCCAGTCGGACGCAAACTGGCTGCCTGGGCGTAAATTGGGAGAATCGGCGGGCGCAGTTAACGCCGCGGCAAACTTAGCGCCCGCGTCTTGCCAGTCGCTTAACGCATCCCGGGCCTGGGCGGCTCCCTGGCGCAGTTGGTGGCGTAGCTCGTCATCATGGCAAAAACGGCTGAGGGCACCTTGAAGCGCATCGACGTCACCTGGTTCAACGCTCAAACCGGCGCCGGCAGGCAGGGTGTCGCGAAGCGCACCACCGGTGGTGGTAATCACCGGCAAGCCGTGGGCCAAGGCTTCGGTGACCACCATGCCATAGCCTTCATACCAGGAGGGCAGTACCAGTGCGTGAGCGCCGCGATAGGCCGCTTCCAACGTAGCGCCATCACACTCACCGTGTAGCTGTACGCTGTCTTGCAAGCCGTTCTGATCAATCAGTTGCTGTACGCGCTGGGTGAACTCACAGTCACGTGCACCGCCATAACAGTCGCACCGCCAGTGGTCACCGGCGATGCCCGCCAACGCTTGTACCAGAATATCCTGCCCTTTGCGCGGCGTTAGCGTTGCCACACATAGCAAACGTAGAACCTCACCCGGTTCTGCTGCGGGGCTGATCGGCGCCAGGGCAACGCCCGGTTCAACCACAGTGACACTAGGATGGAGTGGCATTTCATAATGGGCCGCCAGCTCCGGTAAGCGCCGGGCGGTAAAGTGGCTGGTGACGATAATCCGCGCCACGTGGGCAAGCGCGTTTAACTCACTGCGATGAAAGCGCTGCTGATCGACCTCATTAAGGCCAGATTCATCGCCTAATGGGTGATGCAGCAAGGCGGTGATATCCAGCCGTTGGGCATGCAGAGCAATCACCTCCGGCAGCGCCCCCATGGCCAGGCCATCAATCACCACCGCCGCCTGATCGGGAAGCGACGCTAGGGCCTGTGTAAGCGCTTCTGCCGCCTCGGCATCAGCATCAGGAAATGTGCCTGCCAAGCCAACGACGTCAATTTCCCATCCCTGGCCACGCAAGGACGAGACAATCTGGGCGTCGTAAATATAGCCGCCGGTACGCTGAGCAGGGTCACCGGCAACGATTAAAGTGAAACGCTGACTCATAGCGCGCCTTCGTAGCTTGCCCAGGCCACATGGGATTCATGCAGTTTGATCTCCATATGAGTAATCCCTTTGGCGGTGATGCCCATTTTGCCCTCACTAATCGCCTTGGCGAGCTGGTCAAAGATCACCTTGGCCATAAACTCGGTGGTGGTATTTTTACCGGCAAATTCAGGCACTTCATCCAAATTACAGAAGTTGTAACCCGCCAGTACCGATTTAACTGTTTCACTGGCAAGGCCGATATCGATCACCAGGCCGTCCTCATCCAGCTCGGGGCGCTGAAAAACTACATCGACAACATAGGTAGCCCCGTGGGTACGCTGGGCAGGGCCAAAGATCTCACCATTAAAGCTATGGGCAATCATAAAGTGGTCACGAACACATAAACGGAACATAAAAACTCCAATGATAAGTAAATAGGTTATGAGGAGTAGCGCAGGCGATGGCAGAGCTCAGCGCTACCGCGGCCAAACAGCTTAGGGGCCAGCGTGGGCAGCTGCTCAAAATCGCTTTCACCGCTGATTAGCGCCTCCAATCGCTCGTCTGCCAGCAGGCTCAGCGCTAATTGAAGGCGGCGCTGGTAGTCCCAGCGGGGACGTAGCCTGGGTGGCAGCTGGCCTACCTGGCTGGCCTTGAGCGTTAACCGCTGGGAGTGAAAAGCACCGCCTAACGGTATCGCAATATCCCCCTCGCCAAACCAGCTCATTTCGATAATGCGCCCTTCGCTGCCCACTAACGCCAGTGCTTGGCGCAAGCCGGCAGACTGGCCGCTGGCGTGAATCACGCAATCTTGATCATGGAGAGCTTGCTCGGGAGTGCAGAAGGTGACGCCCAACTGCTCGGCGAGCTGGCGACGTTCAGGGTTAATATCGACTAACTGGACGGTAATACCGGGCACCTTGGCGCACAGGTACGCTACCAGCGCACCGACGACACCGGCGCCAATGATGGTGATTCGCTCACCCAGCATCGGCTCGGCGTCCCACACGCCATTAATGGCGGTCTCCATATTGGCCGCCAAGACGGCGCGTTTTGCAGGCACATTGGCGGGCACTTCCAGCACCGCCGAAGCAGGAACAATGTAGTGATCCTGATGGGGAAACAGGCAAAAAACGGTTTTATCCAGGAGGGCGTTTGGCCCCTGCTCAACGCGACCAACGCTACAGTAGCCATATTTTACAGGGGCAGGAAATTCACCCGACTGGAAGGGAGCCCGCATGCGGGAGAATTCACTTTCAGGCACACGACCATTGAACACCAGCGATTCGGTGCCTCGGCTGATACCGCTGTACAAGGTACGTATATGCACCTCACCCTGGGCGGGAGGAGTTAGTTGTTCACGCCTCATCTCGCCTTGTGCTGGGTTGGTCACCCAAAAGGCGGTGGCCAAGGTTTTTTTGGCGGCATTGGGGGCTTTGCCTACATCGTCAAGCGCCGACATGAGCGTTCCTTTTCGTTACGGGCCCACTTGATCCGGGCTCTCTTTCATTCCGTTGAATGTGGCGTGGCACCATTGCGCTTAAAGCTAGGGATAAGAGACACACCGTATGTCTCAGCCCTCGAGTATAATGTGTGGCCATGCATTGCACGGCCCTAGGCAGAACAGTTTTCAATGGTTCACCATCTTCAGCTTAGCGGGTGAAAAGAAAATATTCGATTAACCATTTGGAACAATTGAAACTAACTTGGCTATTTCTTGATCGTATGGACAACCCTACCTTCTTCTACAAGAATGGTACATATAAAAATAGTTGCATCATTTATTTCAACTGCGGATAGCGACGCCGCTTTGTGAGACACCATGCCGCTCTTCTCTAACGCTTCATCTTACACCCTGCCTAAACGCCTCTATGGCGCTGCAGAGCTACTGCTGGGTGGCATGCTGCTAATATCCTTGGGCAAAGGTCTGCCCCTTTTAATGGCTACTCCCGCTAACTGGGGGGTGGCTATAGGCTTCTACACGTTTATATCCACCCTGGTCGTCATCTTCTGGCCCTACGGCTCACTGGGTTGGGCAAACCGGGTCACGTTGGCCCGAGCGGTGTTGGTGGCTCTCGTGGCAGGCGCGCTCGCCGACAATGCTTTTGCAGGAGGTATCTGGCAGTGGTTGGCAATTGCAGTGGTCGCCCTGCTATTGGACGGTGTTGATGGCTGGATTGCCAGGCGCACCAAAAGCCATACCCGATTCGGTGCGCGCTTCGATATGGAGCTGGATGCCCTACTAATTTTACTGCTATGTGCAGGCTTGCTAAGGTTGGAATCGCTGGGGCTTTGGGTGCTGTTGATAGGCGGAATGCGCTACCTGTTTATCGTCGCCAGTTGGCAGTTCCCGTGGCTCTCAAAACCGCTGTTTACCAGCTTTCGACGCAAGGCTGTTTGTGTCTGGCAGGTGGTCGCACTACTACTGGCGTTGACGCCTCTCACGTCTCACTTTCTTGCCAGCCTGCTCGCCACTAGCGCATTGATATCTCTAACCTATTCATTTGGGTTTGACGTTTGGTGGCTGTACCGAAAATCAAAGCATAGCAAGCAGAATTAACACTCTAATCCTAAGCGCTGATGCCACTCGGCAAGGCTTTCATCCGGGTATTCATCGAAGCATTTATCTTGGAACTGTGCATTGACCTCGACCCAGTCGGCCCGGCTTCCCAACATCATGTGCGTTCGTTTGGGAGGTGTAGGTAAAGGAGTATCGATCGCTGAGGCGAAGGGATGCACAAGCTCAGGCCATTCGGGGTCGTAAACCCACAATGACGTGGCGCAGTGCTTGCAGAAATGCCGCTCTCCTGTGCTTTGTACGCCGTTGATGACCGCACGATAGACGGAGATGTGCTCATCGCCACTTACGTTGAGCGTTTTGCTTTCTCCACTGAGGTTGATAGCGTAACCACCCCCGCCGGCCGTTTTGCGACACACAGAGCAGTAACAGCGATTGAAAGGATAAGGGTGGTGTGACTTAACACTGAACGTCACTGCCTGGCAGTGGCATGATCCTCTGAGCAGCATAGCTACCTCCGTTTGCAGCGTTTAATAATCACAAAGGCCCGTTAGATAGCACCAGAGCGCCACTTTTTAGGTGCTCTTTTACTATAGCCCCACAAGCGTTAAACCATAGGACTAAACCAGAATCAACGTTCACCATGCCGAGCTTTTTGAGTCACATCGATGGCAATCTTGAAGGACCAGAAACCAAAATCCTCACCAAATCAACCTCCACTTGGAACTTAATAATTTTGCACTGAAACCCATCCTCTATGCCAAAGTGCCTCAAGATGAGTATCGCTCTCGGCTAAATACAAAAAAAACGATAAGGATATCGTGAAATATAATTATGGAATAAAAGATATTCTTAATATTCTTTTACGGAATATCAAAACTGCCAACTGATCGGATACTCCTCGCTATGAATATTCAGCAACTACGCATCGTACGCGAGACAGTGCGTCAGCACTTTAACCTTACTGAAGCATCTAATGCCTTGTTCACCTCTCAGTCTGGGGCAAGTAAGCACATTCGAGATTTGGAAGAAGAGCTAGGCGTTGAGATTTTTGAGCGCAGGGGCAAGCGGATTCTTGGGCTGACTGTCGCAGGTAGCACTCTGATGGAATTCATCGAGCGCATTTTGCTTGATGTGGAAAATCTTAAACGTTCAGCCCATCAGCTTACCCATGTTGATCAAGGCAGCCTTGCCATTGCGACTACGCATACCCAGGCACGCTATGCCCTACCGCCCATCATTGCCCGCTTTAAGCAAGCATTTCCTAAAGTGCACTTGGAACTTCATCAATGCAGTCCTGAAGAAATTGTCTCAATGCTGAAAGCGGGCAAAGTGGATATCGGTATTGCCACTGAAGCCTTGCATGAAGAGGGGCAACTATTCGCTTGCTTTCCCTTCTACCACTGGTATCACGGCGTCGTGGTGCCAGAAGAGCATCCGCTCAATGACGGCTTACCATTAACACTTGAACGCATAACTGAACACCCGATTGTGACTTACCACGAAGGGTTTACTGGGCGTACCCGTATTGATACCGCATTTTCGGCGGCGGATGCATTCCCGGATATCGTGCTTACCGCACTAGATGCGGATGTGATCAAAACCTATGTAGAACTGGGCATGGGCGTTGGGTTAATCGCCTCCATGGCGTATCACGAACAGCGTGATCAGGGGCTAAAGCTACTAGATGCCAGTGGTCTATTTCCCCGCAATACTACTTATTTAGCACTACGACGCGGCCATTTCCTGCGCGGTTATGCTTATCAATTTTTGCAGCTTTGCCGCGAAAACCTGGATGAAGAGACCGTAAACCAAGTATTAGCAGGCCGAAGGGACTAGCTGTCGTTCACCGCCTTCGTTTTCCATCTTTTCCAACCTCCCCATGACGAGCAGGTAACCACGCCACCTGACCGTTGTGGCTTTTCAATATGCCTGATTTCACTACGTAAGCTCGCTTGTTTGTAAAGACTGGCTAATCACAAAAAGATATAAGCAATCCATTTTTTATTGGTTAATTAGAATAAAAGACATGGTTAGGCTGTGATCATCAACTCAACAAACGATTACTTGGATTCTTTGACTGGAGCAGCCGCTATGCAAGCTATTAACACTTCAAATATTTGGCAACTTTCCAAACTCACCACTGCCACCCTTCTCGGCGGCGCCTTGCTCACCGGTGCACTCACACTCAGCACATCTGCTCAAGCTCAAAGCGACAGCGTTGAGCTTCTCAATGTCTCTTACGACCCTACTCGTGAATTCTATCGCGAATACAACGAGCTATTTGACGAGTTTTGGCAAGCCGAACAGGGTCAATCTGTGACTGTTCGTCAGTCCCATGGGGGTTCAGGTTCGCAAGGCCGGGCAATTATTGACGGTATTGATGCTGACGTAGCGACACTGGCGCTTGCCTACGATATTGACGCGATCCATGAACGTGCTGATTTGAATCCCCAGGACTGGCAGTCACGCCTTCCCAATAACAGCTCTCCCTACACCTCCACCATTGTTCTCCTCGTGCGTGACGGCAACCCCAAAAATATTCAAGATTGGGACGATCTAGCTCAGGAAGGGGTTGAGGTGATTACGCCAAACCCGAAAACCTCAGGGGGCGCGCGTTGGAACTTCCTGGCGCTATGGGGTTACGGTTTAGAGCAGTTCGATGGTGATGAAGAACAGACTTATGATTTCGTTCGCCAAGTTTATGAAAACGTACCTGTTCTTGATCCAGGCGCTCGTGGCGCGACTAATACTTTCGTTCAGCGCCGTATTGGCGATGTGTTTATTGCCTGGGAGAACGAAGCCTTCTTGTCAGTAGAGCAGCTCGGACAGGGTGAGTACGAAATTATTGTGCCATCTCAGAGCATTCTAGCTGAGCCCCCCGTCACCGTTATAGACGCCAATGTTGACCGGAAGGGCACCCGCGAAGTAGCCGAAGCTTATTTAGAGCACCTCTATACAGACGAAGCCCAGCACTTAGCTGCCAAACACTATTACCGCCCAAGCAACCAGGAAATTTTGGCTGAGTACAGTGATGAGTTCTCAGCGCTTAATCTCTTCACGATTGATGACGTTTTCGGTGGCTGGCAGGAAGCTCAGCAGCGCTTCTTTAACGATGGCGGCGTATTCGACGACATTCTTGAAGATATCAACACACAGTAAACGAGCTTATTGATCCACTTGCCAGGAGGTTAGTTACCTTCTGGCATTTTAATGAGAGTCTATATGTCATCAATTACGCTTGCCAAACGCCGGGTCATTCCCGGTTTCGGTCTCACCATGGGGTTCACCCTGCTGTATATGGGCCTAGTGTTTCTTATTCCGGTGGGTGCCTTTTTGCTTTATACCACCACGATGAGTTGGGAGACGTTTTGGAATGCGATTAGCCAGCACCAAGTGGTCGCTTCCTACAAGCTCTCCTTTGGTGGCTCATTAATTGCCGCGACGATTAATCTGGTTTTTGGTGGGCTAGTTGCTTGGGTGCTGGTGCGTTATAAATTCCCAGGCAAACGCCTTGTGGATGCACTGGTCGACCTCCCCTTTGCCCTTCCTACCGCGGTAGCCGGTATCGCTCTAGTGACGTTATACGCCAGCACCGGTTGGGTGGGCCAGTACCTGGATGTTTTCGGTATACGCGTTGCCTATACACAACTGGGTGTCGTCATTGCCCTTACTTATATCGGGCTGCCCTTCGTTGTGCGCACTGTGCAACCGGTATTGGAAGACCTAGAAGCAGAGCTGGAAGAAGCTTCAGCAAGCTTAGGTGCTGATCGCCTTACCACTATTCGTCGTGTTATTTTTCCGGCTCTTTTCCCCGCGCTGCTAACCGGCTATGCGCTAGCGTTTGCCCGTGCCCTGGGTGAATACGGCTCGGTGGTGTTTATCTCCGGCAACATGCCGTTTCGTACCGAAATTACGCCGTTGTTGATCGTCTCCAAAACAGAACAGTACGACTACCACGGTGCAGCCGCTATCGGCACTGTGATGCTGTTGGCAGCGTTTTTAATGCTGCTGATCATTAACGGCCTGCAGTGGTGGGCCAGCCGCCGCCATGGATAACAGGGGAGCACCGTGACAACACCCTCAACGGTTATTGATACCAATGACACAATCGCCAAGCGCTGGCGACGCGCCACAGAAGAGCCCGCTTGGATTCGCATCACTTTAATCACCATTGCCTTAACGTTTCTAACGCTCTTTTTAGTGCTTCCCCTGACGGTGGTGCTTTACGGCGCTTTTGAACGCGGCATTGGGGTTTGGTATGCGGCGGTAAGCGATCCTGATGCGCTATCTGCCATTCGCTTAACGTTACTTATCGTGGCGATTGTAGTGCCGCTTAATACGCTCTTTGGGGTGGCGGCAGCGTGGTCAATCGCCAAATTTGAGTTCCGCGGCAAATCAATTTTGATCTCACTGATCGATATGCCCTTTGCTATCTCACCTGTGGTGGTGGGCTTGATATTCGTGATTTTGTTCGGCTCCCAAGGGTGGCTGGGGCCATGGCTATCTTCCCATGACATGCGGATTATCTTTGCCGTGCCTGGCATCGTCATCGTCATTGCCTTTGGAACGCTACCATTTATTGCCCGAGAGCTGATCCCTCTTATGCAGCAGCAGGGTAAAGAGGAAGAGGAAGCCTCACTAACACTCGGTGCCAACGGTTGGAAAACTTTCTGGTACGTCACTCTTCCCAACATTAAGTGGGGGCTCATCTACGGCATTATTCTGTGTAATGCCCGTGCCATGGGTGAATTCGGCGCGGTAGCGGTGGTGTCAGGCCGCATTCGCGGTGAAACCAACACGATGCCACTACACATTGAAGTGCTCTACAACGAATACATGTTTACCGCCGCTTTTGCCGTCTCTTCGCTTTTGACAGGTCTTGCGCTCGTCACCATTGCGATTAAGAGCGCCGTCGAGTGGAACGATGAGCGCCGCCAGCGTATCGCCGCCGCCTGATCCCCTAGCGCATCACAGAGATAAGAGACTATTTATGAGCATCGAAATCGATCACGTTAATAAACACTTTCGCGACTTTGTCGCGGTCGACAATGTCAGCCTAACGTTCCGTGATGGCGAACTCACTGCCCTGCTCGGCCCTTCTGGTTCCGGCAAGACAACGCTTTTGCGCATCATAGCCGGACTAGAACAGCCAGATACCGGGCGAATCCGCTTTCACGGCGAAGACACTACCGACCTGCATGTCAGCGAGCGCGGTGTTGGCTTTGTGTTTCAGCACTATGCTCTGTTCAAGCATATGACCGTGTTTCAAAACGTCGCTTACGGGTTAACCGTTCGACCACGCAAAACCCGCCCCAGCAAAGACGAGATTAAACAGAAAGTCATGCGTCTGCTGGAGCTCGTACAGCTGGACTGGACCGCCCACCGCTACCCCCATCAGCTCTCTGGCGGCCAGCGCCAGCGAATTGCGCTGGCCCGTGCCCTGGCGGTGGAGCCTAAAGTGCTGTTGCTGGATGAGCCTTTCGGCGCACTGGATGCCAAAGTGCGCGCCGAGCTTCGCCGCTGGCTGCGTCGACTCCACGATGATATTCACGTGACCAGCGTGTTCGTTACCCATGACCAGGAAGAGGCGCTGGAAGTCTCTGACCGGGTTGTGGTGATGAACAAAGGCCGCGTTGAGCAGGATGGTTCACCGGAGGATGTGTATGACCACCCGGCCAACCCATTCGTGTACCAATTCCTCGGCAATGTGAACCTGTTCCATGCGCGGGTTCATGATGGGATCGCCCGCATTGGCGATATACAACTGCCAGCGCCTGAATTTCAAGGGTACAAAAATGAGCAAGGTCAGGCGTATGTAAGGCCACATGAAATTGAGGTATTCGCTGGGCGTGAACACTCAGATGCACTGCACGCCAAAATAGAAGTGGTATCGGTAGTCGGCCCTACCGTTCGTCTTGAACTGCGCACCGACAATAGCGAAGAGCTTGTCCATGCGGAGCTCACCAAGCACCGTTTCCGTGCGTTAGGCTTAGCACAGGGTGGCGATGCCTGGATTCGCCCCACTTACAGCCGCGTGTTCTTGCCGGATGAACGTGTTTCAAACGGCTAAGGGTCTAATGAGAAAGTGGCGTCGCTGGTGCAAGCAGCACCAGCGGCCAGCCCGCTCTGCCTCAGATAACACCCAGCCAGTCCCCTGGTTTGGACCGCGTGACATTATTGACTGGGTGGATGGGCCATAAGTGATATTAAAAGTTAACGAAGGCAAACACGAGTGGCGTTTATACCTGCGACAACTCGATACTCTTCTCCATTAATAAACCACTAACCAACATCGGCTCCAACTGCGTCATAATTCCCAAGTCTCCAGGTCGATCAAGTTTTGGCCACCACACTTTTAAGCCTGCGAGTCTCGCATCCTTGCTCCACTCCGTTAAGCGGGGAAAATGTTCGCGACTTTTGCGCGCTAGCGGCAATGCATCAGGCGGTGGCGTTACCCAACGTATACCGTTCAGCTTCAAGCGCTGCCACTCGTTAGCCGTGGTGCCAAGCGGTACGGCTTGCGCCAATAGTGGATAGCCTCGTTGGTGAAAGCTATGGGCCGCGGCCTGAGCATGCTCCTCTTCCAGTACCACTGAGCCATCTAGCCGCAAGACCACTTGGCTAGGATGCAGACCCAACTGGGTTAACAAACTTTCAAATACACTGCCATGAGAAACCTCGACTGCTTGGATATGGCGCCAGTGCACATCTACAATTAGCGGTTTGGTGCTAGCGCCATTCAGTGCCAAATGATTCAGGGCATGAAGAACCCGTAAAAAACGGTCTAAAAAAACCACATCTTCCTGGTTCCACGAGAGAAAATAGAGCCAGTCTGATGGGTGCGGTACGTCATGTTGGTCACGAATTTCTACCCCGGCTTCCCAAGCGGCAATATCTAGCCGCTCTAATGAGAAGATAGGCTGCTGTGATGGATACAGCGTTAGATTGGAGAGTTTTCCCCATATTCTTCCCCTCTCCCAATGAAACGCCCCATGGTGTCGCAGGCTGGCGTTTGGATTAAAAGCGTCGAGGTGCTCATTTAAGTAGTGGGTTACTTGTGTTAACGGCATCAGAAAGTCTCCTTTTTAGGCATCAGCGCACCATGCCCCAGCGCTTCACCGTTAGGCGCTCAACGCTGTCAAAAATGATGTTTTCCATCAGCAGGCCAATCACAATGACGACGACCAAGCCTGCAAAAACGTTATCGGTGTAAAGCTCGTTACGGTTCTGGAAGATGTACCAACCAAGCCCGCCTTTGCCTGAAGAAGCACCAAACACCAGCTCGGCGGCGATCAGGGTGCGCCAGGCAAACGCCCAGCCAATTTTTAACCCTGCCAGCAACGCCGGAAGCGCTGCAGGAATCAGAATGAAGGCCACATAGCGCAGCCCCTTAAGGCCGTAGTTACGCCCGGCCATGCGTAGCGTTTCTGAAACGCCTTGAAAGCCTGCATGAATATTGATCGCCATGGCCCACAGCACCGAGTGCACCAATACAAAGATCAAGCTGGCCTCGCCCAGGCCGAACCACAGCAGCGCCAGCGGCAACAGGGCAATGGCGGGCAGCGGGCTGAACATGGACGTTAACGTGGTGAGCAAGTCTCGCCCAATACGGGTTGAGACCGCCAAGGTCGTTAACGCCAGGGCGAGAAACGCACCTAAGGCAAAACCTTTTAGCAGCACGCTCAGCGATGCACTTACCCGTGCCAATAGAACGCCTGACACCAGCCCATGCCAAAGTGCACTCGCGGTTTCCATAGCACTGGGCAGCATCAGTGGATTGTTCTGTACCCTGGCAACCACCTCCCAAGCGACCACCAACAGCACCAGAATGACGCTTTTACGCACCACGCTTTGATCCCACAGCCGCTGACCAACGCTGCGAGCGACTTTTAGCTCGCGTACATCAACAGGCGGTAGATCAAAGAACCGATCAACCCGTGGATCAACGGGGCCACGCAGGTCATGTACGCTCATGTGAATCTCCTGAAGCCGTCGTGAAACCTGTAGTGGGAATAGCGCTCTTTTTATCCAGCACGTCAACGTGGAACGATTGGCTATCCGGGTATTTGATGCCTGCGCCGGTATTCAGCGCCACCACACGCTCATGAGTGCCGATTTCGCCGAGTGTGCTTAACTCCCGTGCAGCAGCGAGAACAGCGGCACCCTCTGGGCATACAAAGGTACCCTCTAGCTGTGCCGCCCGGGTTTGCTCCCAACGAATCGCCGTTTCACTCACCGCAATGGCGCGGCCGCCGGTGGCATATAGGGCGTCTAACACCAGAAAATCCCCCAGTGCTTTGGGTACGTTGATCCCAAACGCATGGGTATGACTGCGCTCCCAGAATTCCGATACTCGAGCGCCCTGTTGCCACGCCTTCACAATGGGCGCGCAACCATTGGCTTGCACGGCAATTAAGCGGGTTAGCTTGCCGGTGACCCATCCCAGCGTCTGAAGCTCCTGCAAGGCTTTGTAAATACCGATCAGACCCACGCCACCGCCGGTGGGGTACAGAATCACATCCGGCAACTGCCAGCCGAGCTGCTCGGCTAACTCCAGCCCCATGGTCTTCTTGCCCTCAATGCGATACGGCTCTTTCAGGGTGGAAGCATCGTAGTGGCCGGTGGCTTTTACCCACTCGCCAATCTGCTTACCTGAATCACTAATCACCCCATCGACCAGGGTTAGGCTGGCACCGGCAGCCGCGCACTCTTGACGAGTAATAAAGGGGGCATCTACCGGCATACTGATCGTGGCTTTAATACCTGCTCGGGCGGCATATAACGACCATGCGGCACCGGCATTGCCATTGGTTGGCATGGCTAGGTGGGTAACCCCCAACTCTTTAGCGCGGGATATGCCCACCGCCGCGCCGCGCGCCTTGAATGAACCCGTGGGCAGCAGCCCTTCGTCTTTCATGACCAGGTTATGCAAGCGCATATCGGCACCCAGCGCAGGCAATTCGATCAGCGGTGTGACCACTTCACCTAGGCTGACGACGGCGTCTGGCGACGTTACGGGCAGCAGTTCGTGGTAACGCCACAGGCTCCAGGGTCGCGAGGCAAGATCCGCCTTCGACCATGACGCTTTGAGCGCCTTCAAGTCATAACGCACCAGCAGCGGCGAGCCACACTGGCACAGCTGTTGAACGTGTTGATGGGCATACTCCGCAGCACAGCGCGGGCAGTAAAGCCCTTCAACATAGCTATAACGTTGACCTGCTAACGGTGTGACTGTTGCGTCTACACGCGGGCTGGATAAAGCACTCATGGGGCCACCTCGTTTTCAAATAGCAGCCGATGAATGGTTTGGGTACGCGCTTTCGTGGCTTCACTGCCTAAGCTGTGCAGGCTATCGTCAGCGCAGCCCAGCTCGGCGCGTACCCGGCCTGGATGGGGCGACAAAAGCAGTACGCGGTTGCCGATAATTTGCGCCTCTTCAATGGAGTGCGTCACAAACAGCAACGTAAAGCCCTCCTGCTCCCACAGCGCCAACAACTCTTCCTGCATTTTGCGCCGGGTGAGCGCATCGAGTGCGGCAAAGGGTTCATCCATCAGTAATACTCGTGGCCGCATGGCCAGCGCGCGGGCGATGGCCACACGCTGTTTCATGCCACCGGAAAGCGTATGCGGATAGGCATCCGCAAAACGCCCCAGCCCAACTTTTTCTAGCGTTTCTAACGCCCGCTGCTCTGCCGCTTTGCGCCCCAAGGTGCGCGAAGCTATCAGTGGAAACATCACGTTTTGTTTAACGGTTTTCCAAGGCGGAAGTTGATCAAACTCCTGAAACACCACGATACGGTCAGGCCCTGGGCCATGAATAGTGTTGCCATCCAGGCGAATGCTGCCTTCTGCAGGGGTTAGAAAACCGGCGATGGCTTTGAGTAGCGTGGACTTGCCACAACCGGATGGCCCCAGCAGGACAAACCGATCCCCCTCTTGCACGTTAAAGCTCACCTGCTGAGTCGCTTTCACGACATGTTGGCGAGTCCGGTATTCAAGGGTAACGTTGTCTACTGCCAGCCTGGGAGTTGCTGCTGCGGATGACGTATTTGTCGGTGAATAAGCCTCGCGATCCAGCGAGGCCTCACCCAGCACATGGCGATTACGAAGGGCTAGTGACATTAGCTTCCCTCCCAGGAATGGATATCTTCAAAGAAGTAGTCCTGCCATGAGCCCGGCTTATTCATGAGG
>CEGE01001340.1_pt1 | contig 18045 bp, 21 predicted proteins | sample 306311 | NCBI WGS metagenome assembly CEGE01 (sample SAMEA2755654, study PRJEB7226) | microbial mat metagenome | biome: microbial mat; feature: hypersaline; material: grass silage | place: USA | collected 2014-02-19 | depth 0 m | reverse complement strand
AGATAGATGAGCTGGTCGTTCGCCTCTCCGACCACAACGGTCCAAGCTCCGATTGCCTTAATACCCAGCCGATCGTAAATTGGAAGGTTGTGTTTGTTAAAGCGTTCCACAAGTTTCCCCAACTGCTTGGGTGCCGCGTGATAGACTCTGCGTTCATGGATCATGCTGGTCTCCTTTGTATTCAGGGGTCGGATTATTTGAAGGATTGCTTCATCGCGGTGACTTCGGAAGGTTTTCCCTTGGCGTGAGGGGCATCTTCACCGTGCAACTTGGTTCAAAGACCACGTTCGACAGCCCTTTGACGACACATATCCTCGATCTCGGACAGGGTGGTCGTTCCGTACAGTTCCGGCTGCCGCGTGCCCAGTCGGTTGAGTGAAGGGCCATTCAGGATGAAGATGCCTTGTTCCATGCTCCAGTCCCTAGCCTGTTGTTTTCGACATGATAGGTGCCAGAAATTCATTGGTTGCATAACGAACGAGAGGACCATCTTTGTCAGTTTCGGCCCAGATCTTTTGCCATTCCTCATCCTTCATGAAGGCAGCCCATTTCTCTTCCCGTTCCGCAAGGCTTTCCCACTCCAGAAGATAGATGAGCTGGTCGTTCGCCTCTCCGACCACAACGGTCCAAGCTCCGATTGCCTTAATACCCAGCCGATCGTAAATTGGAAGGTTGTGTTTGTTAAAGCGTTCCACGAGTTTCCCTAACTGCTTGGGTGCCGCGTGATAGACTCTGCGTTCATGGATCATGCTGGTCTCCTTTGTATTCAGGGGGATCGGATTATTTGAAGGATTGCTTCATCGCGGTGACTTCGGAAGGTTTTCCCTTGGCGTGGGGGCATCTTCGCTGTGCACCGACTTTGCTCTGGCTCGCCACGGCCATTCGAACTCGCGTCCGCCCATGATCCCGTCTTTCCGGAAGATGAGGATAAGCAACATGCAGATCGCCAATACCATCTCCTGCGAGCCTGGAGGTATCGACCACTCGCTCGCGCCGATCTCGAACCCGGCTTCCGCCCGACGGAATATTTCAATCACGATGCTTAGGACTGTCACACCGACCACCGTACCTGCAAGGCTACGCATGCCGCCTACGACGATCATCGCCACGATAAGGAACGTGTGCGAAAGGAAGTAGGAACTGAGCGAAACCGTGCCTGTAAAGTGTGCGAACAGGACTCCCGCAGCCCCGACTACGGCGCCCGAGAGTGTAAAAGCAATAAGACGGGGCCAGTAGAGCGAGATGCCCGAGGCCTGCGCAGCTACGTCATCTTCCCGCGTTGCGCGCAGCATCAGACCCCACCGCGACTTCTGGAAAAGAAAGGCGACGATGATTGCGACGATTGCAGCCGCCACGGCGATCTCGATGGTGACAAAAACTGGAAGCCCGATGATGGTCGAGTTCCCCATCGTGACCGTTACCCAGCCCGAATAAACCGTATTCAGAATGAACAGGAGCGCGAGTGTTGCAATTGATGCGCTGAGGTTATGCAATCGCATCAGGATGAGGCCGGAAAGGAACGCCGCGAGTCCTGCAAGGCTGATCGAAGCTATTGCCGAGGGCACAATCGGGATCGTGTTGCCGCTAAGAAATTCGGGCAGGCCGGACATCGTGATCGGCTTGAGGGCCGAACAGCAGGTCTGCCACGCGACTGCATAGGCTGCGATCGCGCAAAAAGCCATGTGGCCGAACGAGATGATGCCGGAGTTGCCCGAGAAGATGTACAGCCCGACTGCGAACACAATCCGAATGAGAGCCTCGGTCGCCACGCGCGCCGTGCCAGAGAAACCGGAAATTTCAATCAGAAGGGATATACCCAGCAATGGAATCGCCAGGGCGAGAACGGGGAAGGATCGTTGTAGGAGTTGCATCAGACACGCTCCCTTGCGCCAGCGGTTACGAAAAGTCCTTGCGGACGAATGAGCAGTATCAGGATAACGATCATGAAGACGAAGGCATCCCGAAACGGACTGATCTCGGCGGGTAGATAGGCCTGAAGGAGCACACTAAGGATGCCAACGATATAGCCGCCCAGCACGGCACCAGGGAGGGAACCGAGGCCGCCAATGATCGTCGCAAAAAACGCATAAACTGTTGGCATTAGACCCATTTTCACATCCAGACTTCCTGTCTGAATGACAAACAGGAGTGCGATCGTGCCACCAAGGATACCGCTGATTGCGAAGGAAACTGCGACCACTAGGTTGGCCGGCACACCGAGAAGACGCGCCATGTCGAAGTTTTCGGCGGCGGCGCGAAGTTGAACTCCCATAGAGGTTTTTTTCAGGAACAGGACGAGGATGACGAGCAGAGAAAGCGCGACGCCCATCGTCAGAAGCTGAACGCCCGGCACCCGGATGGAGAATATGTTCACGGCTGATGTGAGGCCTTCGCCGATGTTAATGGTCTTCGGGCGCCCACCGTGCAACATCAGTATCAGACTTTGCAGGAAATAGCTGACGGCAAAAGACGAAATCAGAAGCGTCGTCATGTCCGTATTGCGAAGCGGGCGGAACGCCACCCGTTCGGTTAGCAGTGCCAGCAGCGTTACAACCATGATCACACAAACAACCATCGGAACCCATGGAAGTGCCCCGAACAAGAGGCTAGGTATAGCCGATGTCGCCGGTATGACCAGAGAATAGGCACCGATCGTAATAAAATCCGCCTGCGCGAAGTTGATCAGTCTCATGACCCCGAACACGAGGCCGATGGCCAGCGCCACGAGAGCATAGAGGCTACCCAATGCGATTGCGTCGAATAGAATTTGTATTGTGTTAGTCATTGCATCACCTATATCGCCATATGGTCGCTGGGTGCATCATCGCCCAGGTAGGCGCGAAGGACTTGCGGATCGTTCCTGATCACTTCAGGGCTGCCCTCGGCAAGGCTCTTTCCGCCATCGAGAACATGAATCCTGTCGCAGACCTCCATGATGACCTGCATATTGTGCTCGATCAGCAAAACACCACAGTTAAAATGAGCGGGGATCTTTCTGATTGTCTCCATCAGGCTCTCGCACTCCTCGTCGTTCATTCCCGAAGCCGGTTCGTCGAGTAGAACGAAGGAAGGGCTCAGGGCGAGCGCCCGGGCAATGCTGATCCTGCGTTCATCACTGTACGGAAGCGCCGAGCAACTCTGCTCCGGATCCTGGCTGAATTCCATCCAGTCGAGAATTTCGATGGCTCTCTGCTCGGCCGCCTTTCTCGACAAGCCGACGCCCAACCCTGCGGCGACGAGGTTTTCAAGCACGTTCAAACCGCCAAAAAGTCTTGCGGATTGGAAACTGCGGGCGATCCCCACACGCGCCATCTGGATGGCCTTGAATTTCGAAATGTCCCGATCGTCGAGCGTAATGGAGCCAGGGCTAGGCTTCTGAAACCCGGTCAGGACGTTTACCATCGTCGTTTTGCCCGCTCCGTTAGGACCGATGAGGCCGAGAATATCTCCCGTTTCCAGAGTGAGGTTGACGCCCGTCAGTGCGTGAATCCCTCCGAAGGAAACATGAATATCAGAGGCCACTAACTTTCTTTTTTCTGGACTTGTCATATCGGTTGGCTCTCGCTTGGGTTTTCGTTTCGCGCGCCGCAAGATTTGCTGGAGACCGCGTTGGCGTTTTAGTCAAGAACCCGGCTAGAAATGTCCTGCGCGGGTTTAAGGACGTCCCGTGCTCAGTCGGGTTTGTTGGTGGGTGGTCCGGGCGCACTCGGCGCCCGAACCCTTACCTTTTCGGAGACCTCAGTCCTGCCCGACGCGCAGCAAAAGCGATAGGTCCGGAACGAATTCGTTACGGAACATCCCCAGCGGACGGAACTTCCCGTCCTCGACCCGCATAATCAGCTGCGGACGATCCAGCTGGATATGAATATCCTCCGAATACGTTGTCGGACCGCAGGTGGTCGGTTCGTCTGCGAAAGCATTCATGACTGGAACAACATCCTCGGCTTCAAAGGACTGGGCCTTTTCGACCGCTTGGGCCCACATCTCGATAGTGCAGTACCCCAGAATCGAGAACTCGGTGGTCGGTGACTCCCCCCAACGTTCCGCATAGGCGTCGAGAAACTCGTTGACTTCGTCACGCGGGTCCTCTTCGAAAATCGACATCATCGTGGGCACATAGAAATCTTTCAGACCGGGTACTCCGCCGAGCCAGTAATCGCCGCCCATGCCCGTATCAGCCATGATCGGCAGGTTGACGTCAGCGGCCCGGAGTTGGCGGACGGCCGTCGCACCCTGGGGTTGAGTGGCACAGAGGTAGATGAAGTCCGGCTGTGTTTCCAAGCCCTTGATCCGAGTGATCTGCCCTGCAATGGAGGAATCCCCGGCTTCAAACGTGTCGCGGCCTACGAGGGTGCCGCCCGCCGACTCCCATGCTGCACGAAAGCCTGCGCATGCCGATTTCGTAGCTTCGATCGAAACGTCTTCAAGCTGGTATGCGGTCTTGAAGCCAAGCTCCTGGTCGGCGTACTCGGCCATCACAATACCGGCAACTTGTGCGGCAGTGTGCGCCGAATAGACGTTGGGACCCACTCCCTGCACGCCCATCTTCGGATCGCTTGCGCCACTCGAGATCGCGACCAGACCCTCATTCTGAGCGACGAACGCCGAGGGTGAACCCATGTCATAATCGGAGGATACGACTATCATGTCAGCCCCCCACTCCACCAGCTCCTGGGCCGCATTGATGGCCAGGTTGGGGTCTGTCTTTGTGTCGACGACGTCGTATTCGATCTGGCGCCCCAACAGGCCACCTGCCGCGTTTATCTCCTCGATCTTCAGGACGGCGGCTTTCTGGGGATCTGCATCAAACGCAGCCATCCATCCTGAAAGCGCGACGGCGAACCCGATTTTCGCAGGATCCTCGTCCTGAGCGAACCCGGGACCCGAAAGAGCGATGGTGCTGACTGTTGCGCCGGCAAGTAACCGGGTGTGCGATGAAATTTTCATGGCTTCCTCTCTGTTGTTTTTGATATTTTGCGCTTCCGCGAGCTGGGCGGTTCGGTTCTCGCCTTGATTTGGGGGTCTCCAATCCCTAATCGCAGCGGTCTCTTTAACTCGGTTTCAGTGTTGATTTTGTTCGCGTTTCAGTTGGCAATCGCCTCCGTCGGAGGTGATCTCGTGTCGTGATCGAGTCGACCTGACGTCCCACTGGCACCCGAGGAGGCCAGGTTCGACCAAGGGCTTGCAGGCCGACAGTCGCAAGGGCTAGTAGTTGCTCTTATTTCGCCTAGCCACCTATACGCTTCATGTCGTCACTCAATCATATGGTCATACGCGGCGATATAAAGGTCCTGATTCTGCATAAATGATGGGACCAATTTCTGGAACCTGCCAGTTTTGCAGTCTCACGAAGCCTAGGAGCGTCTGAAAAACCTCGCGGTGTGAGCGGCCTTGAGGGGTCTGATGCCGGAGAGGGAAGAATCCTTCACTCTAAATTGCCGTGATCTCTCACCTCAGCCGGGGAGACCGGGCGATTGCTCGACCCGGCCCCCACAAATCCAATGGGATGGAGTCCGCCCCACCCTACCCCGACGTCGATACGCCACACTGGGAGTGTAAGGGGACATGGCCCTGACCACGGCTGAGGAGACCCTCCTATGAGCATTTCTCGCGTTGGTGTTGATATTGCCAAATCCGTCTTCCATGTTCACGGCGTCGATCGCCATGACCAGGTCCAGTGGCGAGGCAAGTAAAAGCGCGACAAGTGGCTGGATGCCATCGTCAAGCGCGTCCCCACGGGGGCCGAAATCGCCATGGAGGCGTGTGCCTCCGCCCACCACTGGTCGCGTGAACTGCAGGCGCGGTGGTATCACGTCAAGCTGATCGCCGTGCAGTTCGTCACGCCCTTCGTCAAGAGCAACAAGAACGATCGCGTCAATGCCGAGGCGATCTGCGAGACCATGGGCCGACCCCACATGCGCTTCGTGGCCGTCAAGTCCGTCGCACAGCTAGATGTTCAGGCGGCCCATCGCATCCGCAGTGAACTGGTTCAGCAACGTACCGCCAAGGCCAACCAGATTCGTGGCCTGATCGGCGAGTACGGACTGGTGGCTCCCCACCGGCATTGGCCAGCTGCGCGCGGCCTTGCCACGCTGGCTGGAGGATGCCGAGAACGGCCTGACCGATGACTTCCGTGTCCTGTTGGCGGAGCTCGCCGAGGGCCGGCGCCTGGGCGATGTCCAGGCCTTCCAGCGCGGCCGCGACTTCGCCGCCTCTTTGGGCCTGACACCGCGGCAGCACAGCACGGGGGGTCATGACCGCTTGCTGGGCATCAGCAAGCGCGGCGACAGCTACCTACGCACCCTGCTGACCCATGGTGCGCGCGCCGTGCTGCGCTACAGCGAGGGCAAGGAGGGCAACCTGAGTCACTGGGTCCGGCAACTGGCCGAGCGAAAGCATACCAATGTCGCCGTGATTGCCCTGGCCAACAAGACGGCGCGCATCGCCTAGGCGATCATCTACCACGACAGGTCCTGCGCCCCCGACCTGGCAGCGCATGCGGCGTAACATCTGGATTCGTGTAATACCACTGTTCGTTGCGACGGGTGGTCGTGGGCCTGGTCCTCCTTGGCTGTGGGGTGCTGAACGAGCCGCCAGGCCATCACCATGGCCGGTCCCAGAGTGGTGCCGGGGCCCGGATAGGTACCGCGGAACATCGAACCCAGGTCGTTGCCGCAGGCGTAGAGCCCGTGGATCGGCCGTTCGTCCGCATCCAGCACCCGGCCATCTTCATCGCCCTTGAGACCGGCGCTGCTGGCCATGTCGGCCGACCATACCGTCCGGGCGTAATAGGGGCCGGGGCCGAGAGGCCGCACGCAGGGGTTGGGGGCCTGCTCGGGGGTCGCCGTTAAAGCGGTTCATGGCGCTCGTGCCGCGGCCAAAAGTGGAGTCTTCGCCGCGTTTGACATCGCGATTGTAGTCAGCCAGGGTCTGCTCCAGGGTGGCCGGGTCGACGCCGATCTTTTTGGCTAGCGCCTGGGGGATTCCCCCTCGGTCAGGTAACCGGCCTTCAGGAACAGCTTGAGGCGACGGCTCCCGTGGAACACCATGCCCAGGATGTACTTGTCGAGGAAAACCCGATCACAGATCAGGTGGGCGGGCTTGTCCGGCGCCTGCTCGGGCGAGCGCAGCATACCCATCACGAAGTCGTGGTAAGAATCCGACTCGTTGACAAAGCGTCACCCGCTAGTGCAGCGTGGTGGTAGTCTGGGAGCCTCCGGGTAACCAGTCGATGCGCTCTCGTGTCGCTCCACAGATCGGGCAGCGCAGGCGATACACCGAGACGTCGAGCTCCACCCTGTGGATCAGCAGTGGTGCCTCGCGGACGCGTCGGCGTTATACGTCATGCAAGAAGAAACAGAGGTACTGCTGCTGCAGACCGCTGGGGTCTGATTATCGGGCTTCAGCGGGAACCGTAGCATCTCCCGCCTATGAACCTCGTTCCCACATCCCCAGCTCTCACTACGGTGAAGCTATGGACTGCATCGGTCATTTCCAATGCCGCCATCATAATACGGAGACGCTACCGCATACGACAAGGAAAACATTTATAACAAGTACTCAACTATATAAATGAGTATGTTCGGTTATATGTCGCTCGATCAATCGGGCTATCCAACTGCTCAATGGAGCATATAGCCGGTACCTGAGGATTGGGCACCTTATCGTCATGTATTGAAATTGGAAGAGCTCCATTGCAGATAGCAACCTCGTGCATATCCACATGCCAAGAGGCACTATTTTCCCTTACCCGAGAGAATATTTATTCGCAAATAGTCGACAAATAAATATTCACGTATCGGCTAAATATTCTCTAAATTCGACATAACGAAAATTCACATGCATAAGCCATTGATTTTAATCGTCTATTAATTAACTAATACCACTAGGGAACCGCTGATCAATTCGTCACTGAGCGTCTGAGAGGCTCAGGATGATCGGGCCATTTTGGCTCTTCAGCCGCACAGTAGAGCATTGTTCAACGGTTCCCTAAAGTCGCAATCACGCGTTGGCGCGACTTTCCGGTCTCATCGAGGAAAGACTCGACGTGCCTCACGTAGCGGCGCGGCCCGGATTTGGTGATTTTGACGAACATGTCACCACCATAGACAGCCTACTCATATATTGGCAAGGCATCACGAGAAAACGCGTCACTAAAAGAATGTTGGCCCCGATTCGATATGTCACTGTATTCTCGGACCACAGGCGCCGGTTTCAGGCCAAAATCGGGCTGGAAGTCTCGAACTCGGGGGGGGGTGGGAGTAGTTCGGCTATCGACCTATTTGTGCAACATATAAGCCTTGCTGCCCCACGAACGAGAACAAGGCGGATCGGAAATAGTCTGGCAATTCGTCTTGCGCTTCGTGCAGCAATTTCAACAGCGCTTATACACCTCCGGGGCCGGTAGCCGCAATAATCCCATATTTCGCGAAATGCGTGCCAACCCTTCGGCTGCGGTCGCGAGACACGGAGCGGAGTGAGAACGGTGCCGGCTCAAATGCAGTCGACAATCCCACCGTCAACACGGAGCGCGGCTCCGGTCGTCGCCGACGCTTGGGGGGAGCAGGCATAGACAACCATGCTCGCCACCTCGTCCGGGGTCGCCGCACGTCTGATGATAGAGGACGGGCGACGCGATTCGATAAACCTGGCTGCGACTTCTGCCAGGGACTGGTCGCCGTCGTCAACCTCTGCATTCAGCAGTTTTGCCACCCCTTCCGAGAGGGTTGGACCCGGCAAAACCGAATTTACCGTCACTCCGGTTCCAGCCATTCTTTTCGCAAGGCCGCGTGCGAGCGAAATCTGCGCCGTCTTGGAAACCCCGTAGTGGATCTGGTCATCGGGAATGCTCAGACCGGATTCGGATGCAACAAATACGACCCGTCCCCAATCATTCTTTACCATATCAAGCATGTAAGCCCGGCAGAGCCGCACGCCGGACAGTACGTTTGTCTCGTAGTATTTCGACCAGACGTCGTCCGGCGTATCGAAGAAATCCGCCTGTCCATATATTCCAAGGTTGTTGACCAGGATATCGCATTTTGGAACCGCCCTGACCATCTCGGCGCAGCCCGGGCCGGTTTCGAGGTTAACGGCGAAACCGGAAACGCGACAGCCCGGCACGGCAGTCTCGATCTGGGTTACCGCCCGGTCGACCGTTTCCTGCGAACGACCATTGACGACGACGCGTGCCCCGCACTCTGCGAGGCACCTGGCAATGGCCAGCCCAATCCCGCCGGTCGATCCGGTCACCACCGCAACCTTCCCAGTTAAATCAATCTTCATGTCGCATTATCCTGGTGTTCGGTCGGTTGGCACCGTGGCCGATCCGATCAGTTTGAATCTTCCGCGAAACCGAAATACGCCGCGTCCAGCTCAGTGTGCTGAAGTTTTTCTGGAGTTCCCTCCAGCACCACTTGTCCATTTCTCAGGACGTAGATGCGTGACGCGAGCTTCATAATCCGGCTGGTCGACTGCTCCACGATCAGAAGCGTGAGGCCGGTGTCGTTCAGTTTCTTCAGGTTGTCGTAGACCTGGTCGATGACGAGGGGAGCCAGGCCGAGAGAAGGCTCGTCAATCATCAACAGGGACGGACGCTGGAGAATAGCGCGTGCGATGGCGAGCTGTTGCTGTTCCCCGCCCGACAAGTTGCCCGCGATACCGCGGTACCTGTCGCCCAGAATAGGGAAGAGCTCCAGCACCATGTCAATGTCAGCACGGACTTCGCTGGTGTCCTTGCGTATGAAAGTCCCGACGCGGAGGTTCTCTTCTACGGTCAGCGTCTTGAAGATATGCCGCCCCTCGGGGATAAGCGCCAATCCACTCCTACATATCTGTTCAGGCGACTTTCCATTAGTGCGCGTGCCGCCAAACTTGATTTCACCGGATTTCGGCGTCATCAGCCCCGATATGGTTTTCAAGAGCGTCGATTTTCCCGCGCCGTTCGGGCCAACCACGAAAACGACTTCCCCCTGTGTAACGTTCAACTCGATGCCCTTCAGCGCGTTGAGGCGTCCGTAACTGGCAACAAGGTTTCTAACTTCCAGCATCTCATTATCCTCTCGAACAGAAGGACAGTTTGTCCTATTCAGGCGGTAGGCAAGAGCGGTTTATTGCCACTGAGCAATGATCTCTTTCTCGACCTTGCAAATAAACGTCGATTTGGGGTTCATGACCTGTGTCGCCCGGCCCTCGGCAATGGAGGACAGCAGCATATAGGCTTCTGGTTCCGGAATATTGTACTCGTCGGCGAGCCAGTAGATCATCTCGCGATATGCAACCCGCATCGCGTCATCCAGCGGACGACCGAGCCCGACCGTGCCGATGTGGGTGTCTGTTTCAAATCGGGGCCAGAGCATCCGAGAAGGACGGTCCCTGACTTCGAAATTCAGAGTGAGGCGGGCGCCCACATCAATTGCCCCCATGCCGCAGGGCTCGCCGTCGCCTTGACGGGCATGACAGTCACCGATGTAGAAATGAGCGCCGTCAACATTGACCGGCAAATAGACGGTACATCCCGGTCCCATTTCCTGAACGTCGATATTGCCGCCGTGGGGGCCATTGTCGAGGCTGAGTATGCTGCCATAGGACGGCGCCACTCCAATCACACCGGCCATCGGGGCAATCGGAATTCGGCGCCTGTCGTCCCAATGGATCATACCGTCGGCGATGCGGACAGGCTTGAAGACCTCGAAATCGTCCGACCGTTCGAAGATCCATTCCTGAAAAAGCCCGCTATGACGCTCGAGACCGGTGAGACCGAATTCTTCCAGTTCCATTGCCTTGATCTTCACGCAGAGCATTTGCCCTTTCTTTGCACCGACGACCTCGATCGGTCCGGTCATGGGATTGAAGAAGGGATAGACGAAGTCGTTGCGATCCAGGTTCGGGTCAAGCGAGGTCACGATACCACCGTTGTAGGCCATCTCGCACTCGACGATCACATCTTCGCCCGGCGACACTTGTGCAACCGCATCATCGCCAGCGGTCATCTGGTATTTGAGGTTTTCCTTCTTGATGACTTTAGGTTTCATATCGATTTCCTCCCGTGTGCGAGTTGGCAAGGCCGAGCAAGTCGGCCTTGCGAGATGCCGTCATATCTGGATTCATGTGACAGCGGCCGTGTTGGTCGCGGTCTCGGATACCTTTGCCCAATCCAATCTGCATCCCGCGCCAGGCTCCTCCGAAGGGGCCATTTTCCCGTTCCTCACGGGCGGAAAGTCCAGAAGTATGGATCGGACCGGATCAGTGCCGGTATGTTCGGGGATGTATTCTATCGCCATTGCCGAACCGTGCGCGCATGCCAATTGCACATGCAGGTACGGGAATACATGCGGAAACGTTTGTCGCCCCAGTGCGGCTGCAACCGACATCGCGTTCATCGCCGACGAGATTCCACCGCTGCCCGTTGCATCGACTCTTACAATGTCTGCATTCTCAGCCACGTCAAGAAAACCGTAGAGGTCAAGCACGTCCTCGCCCACAGCAACTGGGGTCTTGATCCGATCGCGAAGTTCACCGGCCAAACGCCATTGCTGGGGCAGGAACGGATCCTCGATGAAGGCCAGACCCAAGTCGTCAAGCCTACGGCAGGTGTTCAAGGCCTCCGTGATCGTCCGCCAAGACCAATGCGCATCTACCCCGATGGTGACGGTCCCCTCGAACGCGGCGGTAAGAGACTGGATATAGGCACTGTCGCCAACCGCATCGGATCCGGAAATCATTACCTTGACAAGGTTTTCGCTCTGATCACCGTGCCTTGCGATTTCTCTCTGGATCTCGTCCAGCGGGCGCATATGGGAATTGAAGCCGACGATAGGTACCGCCTGAATCTCCGTCCGGATTCCACCAAGGAGCTTGTAGAGCGGCATGTCCGCAGCTTTCGCCGCTATGTCCCAAAGAGCGACGTCGATCAGACTGACGGCCCGGACATAGGATGCCCTGGATGGGACGAAGGATTTTTCTAGTGCAAGCAGGATTTCCTGACGCATAAGGGGATCCTGGCCGGCAAGTCGGGGCGCCAAGGCTTTTAGATTTTCAAAAAGCTGGCTACCGCTTCGGTATCCGATCGCGAAACCGTCGATGCCAATATTGGTCACAATGCGGATGCACACATAGTCACGCGTTTTAACACGCACCGACCCGAGATGAACCGGAGTCTCGAGCGGGAGCCTGCAATCCGCGATCTCTACACGCTCGATTTTCACGTCGCCTTTTGGCATGTCGTCTCCCTACAGTTTCTTATTGGGCCGGGCCGGTCTCGCTGAAACCGCCCGGTTTTTCCGCGTCGGGGATTTTTAGGCGCTGGACAAGGGGCTTGCTTCCGAATCCCGACCTCTGGGCTGTGCCGACGCAGCCTTTGGAGACATGATCAGTCCAAGTCGTACCGGACCGGCTCTCCGTGCCAGCCGTTGAGCCGCTTCTCCCAGTACATCTCCCGCAGCTTTTCGCTAACGGGCCCCGGCCGTCCATCATTCATGATCCTGCCGTCGATCCTGCTAGCGCCGATGACACCACCCGCTGTGGAAGTTACGAAGAGTTCGTCCGCATTGCGAAATTCATCGGCAGAAATCCTACGCGACTCAACCTCCAAGCCGAGTTCGTCACATAAATCCAACACCGTTTGCCGGCTGATACCTTCGAGTACGTTGTAATCCGGTGTTGCAACCCGGCCATCCTTTACCATGAATACGTTGAAGCCCGGACCTTCGGTGACGTTCCCCTCCATGTCGAGCAGGATAGGATAATCGCCACCTTTGTCCTCGACCTCGAACATCGCCATGTTCATGTCACCCCAATGGAAATTCTTCGCGCTCGCATCAACACAGGCATGCGGAATACGCGGGATCGAAGAGATCATCAGGTGCAATCCCTTGTCGATCCCATCCTTCGGAACCAGACTGGTGAACGGAGCAGCATAGCAGGCGAGATAATTGGTCGCTCTGGAGGGCAGGCGCTCCCCGGGGCCGCCCGATCCACGCAAGCAGTCCATTGCAACGTAGGCGTTCCTGAGGCCGGAGAGAGACATGAGCCGGTGCAGAATCTCCTTTATTTCCTCATCCGTCTCCTTGATGTTAAAGCGATAACGGTCTATCGATCTCCGGAATCGGGCAATATGATCGTCGAGCCGAAAGAAGACTCCGTCCCATACGCTCACGACATCATAAACAACGTCACTGCGGCGATATGCCCAATCGGTGAGGGGAACTTTGGCTTCCGCAATCGGCATGAAACGGCCGTTTACATACCCCGCACCGGCTGCCCAATCCGATGAAATATCTTTTGCCATGATGATGTTTTCCTGTACCATTAGCGCATCCATCCGTTGTTTTGTTGTTTTCGAGACGTCATGCCTGAACGCACCGGAAACCAGACAATTCGGTAACGTGAACGATGCCAGGATCAGAAGATCCCCGAAGTAGCGTTCGCGCACAAAGCCTTTCACCTATTCCTGGCTCGCGGTACATCTGCAAACCGTTGACGTTCTCACCTCTGTGTAGTCACATCCTCAGCCTGACTTGCTTCCTCAGTGCCGATAGTAAATAATCCTAGACCCCTAATTGGCCAAGCAAAAGGTCCAGTTACATGCAAAACGACAGGTCCAATTCCGAAATCTCAAGCCTTCCCGTCGACGCGATACCTATCGATCGAGAGAGTGGAGAGCCGATTCAACTGCAGTTATACAGGGGCCTGACGGACCTTATTCTTCGAGGCGTGCTGAAACCCGGTCTGAAGCTCCCGGCCACACGAGAATTCGCAAAGGACTTGTCCGTTTCACGAAATACCGTGGTCAGGACATATGAGCAGTTGCAAAGTGAGGGATATATCGAGACGCGCAGGGGATCGATGACCTATGTCGCCAACCTGCCGTCGACCTCGCCTCCGGAAAACCTAGTTGACGACGATGTTCCGAAAACCATGCTTTCGGAATTCGCCTACAGCTTCGATCAAGATGAACGGATTGACTTCGCGAAGAATACGTCGGCCCTTCGACCAAATACTCCCGATATTTCCGTTTTTCCATTCAAGACTTGGAACAGGCTTCTGGGGCTGAAACTGCGGCAGAGCAATCTTCATCTTCTCAATTACAATTACAGCTACGGTTACCCGCCGTTGCAGCAAGCAATTTCCAATTACCTTCAAGCCTATCGTGGCGTGCGCTGCGAACCAGACCAGGTTGTCGTAACGAACGGTGCGCAGTCAGGTCTGGATCTTTTGACGCGCGTCCTGCTCGAACCGGGTGACGTCGTCTGGATGGAAGAACCTGGTTACGTGAATGCACGTCTTGCATTTAGTTCAGCGCGTTCCGAAATTAGACCGCTGCGTGTCAATGAAAGCGGCTGGGCTCTCGACGAACTGCCGCCGGAAAGCCCGAAACTGATATATGTAACACCATCGTCTCAGCACCCTCTGGCAATCACTATGCGGATTGAGCAACGCCTTCGCTTACTCGAGGTCGCTTATCGAGAAAGCGCCTGGATCGTTGAGGACGATTACGACAGTGAGTACAGGAATGATGGGCGCTCCATTCCCGCCATGCAAGGAAGCGATACATTCCAGAGAACGATTTACGTCGGGACGTTTGCAAAAACACTCTTCCCGGCGATCCGCCTAGGATTCATTGTAGTGCCCCCGACACTTTCAATGCGGGTTGCTCGAGCTGCACTGTATACCGGGAACCAAGTCAGCCTTCCGCAACAGGCTACCCTGTCCGACTTTATCGAGAAGGGATATTTTGCGCAGCACTTGCGCCGGACGAGAAGGTTGTACGCCGCACGGCGAAAAAAATTCCTGGAGCTGAGCGAATCCTTATTGGGCCAATATCTTGAACCGTTCAATACAGATGTGGGCATACAGATCGCCTTCAGGTTCAAGCTCGACGTCGATGACAAGGCGATTGCTGAACGGGCAAACGAATTGAGTCTCAACGTAATTCCTCTTTCGAGATATTATCATGAAGACCCGGTACCCGGCCTGCTTCTAGGCTACGCTGCCGTGGACGAGGCTGTGATGGAGAAGATGCTGAGTCAACTGGCGGGTGTGCTGGCAGAATTTCTCTAGCCCTCGTTCGCCGAAATTTCGGAAGCGACGATGATTTTTCGTGTGGCGACGTGCCTTTGGATCAAACCCGAAGTTAAGGTGCTCGGCAATTAGTTTATCCTGAACAACTCTCATCCCGCTGTTAATGCGAGATAATGCAGCGTTTTGCTTAGGTTTTGGATGCAGCTTCCGGTATTATTTAAGCCGGGACTGATAGAGATGATCGACATGCGCCACGAACTGGTGAATCTTGCCGCCCTAATCGACTGGGAGGTATTCGAGCAGGCATGGTCAGGACTCTTCCCATCGCCTGCCGGTCGTCCCGCCACGCCGACCCGCCTGGTCGCGGTTTTTTTCTATCGCCAGCATGCCTTCCGACTGTCCGATGAAGCCGTCGTGGCACGGTGGGCGCCTCGCTGGTGAAGTTGCCTTATCATGAGAAATTCCTCTCGGCTCAGCATGGCGCGGCGCTTACAGGTTTGGTCACCAACAAGGAAAGGTCATGCGGGTCGGGGGGACAAATGAAAACGGCCTTACTGCTCCCGGCCGGTTGGCTTCATCCGCTGCCATTCGCTGACCGCTTCCATCTCAAGCTCTTACAGCGTATACCGTGGCGCCTCACTGAGCACCTCCCATCCATTTTCGCCCACGGGTGTGAGTCGATCTCCTTGAGTGATGACACTCCCGCGGAGTTTATCTGAAGAAGCCGCCATGAAGCATGACCCTCGCCTACTGATATCAATCATAGGGGGCTGGTCCGCCAGCCTTGATTGATGAGCCAACGTTAATAACCGTACAAGGCAGCTTATCTACCCTTAACAGCAGCATAGCATCCACGGTTGCGACCTTGTGTGTTGCGTTGGACAGAGATCGAGTAACGTCAAGTCTGCCTGGTGAGGGTGAAGGCCAAACCCATTGCGCTAGAGAGATCATGTTCCGTGAATGGCCGCCTCGGCAAGTTCACAGTGCTCAAGGTAACCAGAGGCAACCTTTAAGCAGCCCCGCCTGAACCCCATCGATGGGCGAGTATGATAGAGTTATAGAATTCGTCGACAGCGTAAAAATACGGCTAGCGCTAACTTGAAGAACATGAGCCAAGACCTAGCGGCCTTACCAGAAGCTACCCTCGTTTCTAGGCTAACGTCTCAACAAATAGTCATAAGGCTCATCCTTAACATCGAAGAGGAGTCTACAAATGCAGTCCTTATCGCCTGATGTTTTGGCTATTCTTCTCCCTATCGGCATCCTGTGTGCCGCCCTACTGCTTTTTGGGGCCGGCCTAGTTTGGGCCCTCTACCGCGATCGCCAAAGCGAGGAAAATCGAGAAAAGTTGACTCAAACCATATTGGAACTCGTCGAACCTTGGGCGGGCTCTCGCACCGCTGCCTGGTCGTGGTATCGAACATATACTATTTCTGCCCTGGAGGGACTGACAGCCGAACAACTGATTATGCGGGGCAGAGCTAACGATGTAATCGCTTACCTCGCCCACATCCGCCAAGGCGGATATGCTTAACGCGGACAGACACCTCAGATCCTCTTCCCGGTCGTAAGGTCAATGCTCTGCTTCGAACTCCCTTCAGATTCGCCTCGTCGGAGGTGCGCTTGCCATCGGCTTGTCACGCAAAATGATGGGCGAGCACTCACCGCGTAAACCGTTTCGGATTGGAAAAGCGAGTATTTTCGTGCCGTCTACGCCTGGACTTTTCATTATTTTCGTACGCTGAGTCAGCCAGCCTGCTCCATAGAACCGACTAAATAAAATTGACTACTATTTTATTATCAAACAATAATGAATCGCCCCAGGTTTCATAGACACCTCCAGGCCTTATACTAAAGGTATCTAGGAGGATCCATGAGCCGTCCCCGTTACACTGAAGAATTCAAAATCGAAGCCGTTAAGCAGGTGGTAGAGCGTGGCCATCGAGTTGCCGAGGTCGCTGAGCGTTTAGGCGTGTCAGGCCACAGCTTGTACCACTGGATCAAGCGCTACGATAAGCCGGTAGAACAACGGCAAGAAGATGATGATCTCCAAGCTGAAAACCGTCGTTTGAAGGCTGAACTAAAACGCGTGTCAGAAGAGCGAGATATATTAAAAAAGGCCACCGCGTACTTCGCCAGGGAGTCCGACTGAGGTACGCGTTTATTCAAAAGCATGCGGGGCAATATCCGGTACGTCGCTTGTGCCGCATGATGGCCGTGCACCCTAGCGGCTACTACGCATGGTGCAAAAAAGCACTGTCTAATCGAGACCGGGATGATCAGCGCCTCTTGGGATTGATCAAGCATGCGTGGCTTGAAAGCGGCGGTGTATATGGCTATCGCAAGGTCTACCAGGATTTGCGTGAGGCTGGCGAAGCCTGCGGTAAGCACCGAGTGGCCCGCCTGATGCGTAGGGAAGGTTTACGCTCTCAGACCGGCTATCGACGACGCCCTGGCTGCTATGGCGGTGGAAAACCGGCCATCGTATCACCCAACCATTTAGACCGTCAGTTTGAAGTAACAGCGCCAAATATTGCTTGGGTGACGGATATTACGTACATCCGAACGTACGAAGGCTGGCTTTATTTAGCGGTGGTTATCGACCTGTTTTCGCGTCAAGTGGTTGGCTGGTCGATGAAGTCACGTTTGACCACGGAGTTAGTGCTGGATGCTTTATTGTCGGCAGTTTGGCGACGCAAGCCGCAAGGAACTGTGATGGTGCATTCGGATAGTAAGCCAGTTTAGCAGTGGAGACGGGCAAAGCTTTCTGAAAGCTAATCGCCTGGTGGGCAGCATGAGCCGACGAGGTAACTGTCATGACAACGCCGTTGCTGAAAGCTTCTTTCAACTCCTCAAGCGAGAGCGAATCAAGCGACAAGTTTATTCGACACGCGAAGCGGCTAGACTCGACGTGTTCAATTACATTGAAATGTTCTACAACCCAAAGCGCCGACACGGCACAAGTGATAACTTGTAACCGGTTGAGTATGAAAGGCGTTACTTTAAGAGCCTAACGGGTGTCTA
>CEGE01000411.1_pt1 | contig 18048 bp, 32 predicted proteins | sample 306311 | NCBI WGS metagenome assembly CEGE01 (sample SAMEA2755654, study PRJEB7226) | microbial mat metagenome | biome: microbial mat; feature: hypersaline; material: grass silage | place: USA | collected 2014-02-19 | depth 0 m | reverse complement strand
TCCTTGGCTTGCTTGCATCGCTCAAACTCACGGCCTTTGTCGAAGCACTTCTGAGCAAAGTTATCGAACTCCTTCCTTATCTCCTGATCCAGCTCATCAATTGCTAAACCTTCTCTATTGTCGAATATGTGCTTGTAGTCACCCTGAGCGGCTTTGGTAAATAAGGTGTACAGGTAATTACGATCAGCGCTGTTTTTGATCTCAACCCTTTCAATTACCTCCACTATGCACCTCCTTAGCTTTCTCTGCTCTGCACCGGCAGTATGTGCCGTATGCGCCGCATTCCAGTTCGCAGCTGTCCCTCTCAGGTCGCACCTCCCTGGCTTGCTGAATTAACCGGTTGGCATATGCCTCGAGATCATCAACACGACACAACCATGCGTTGCCACCCTGATTGAACGATGTCCGGGTTTTTGCTATGGCCACCCTGATAGCTTCGGCATCATGCCTTGCAAGATCGAACTCATCGATTGCAAAGAAGGCGTTATTCCACGGGCAGTTCGCTGATGAGTGCTCGCCTATATCGACGCCCAGCGCTTTTGCTATACCGTCTGCAAGTCGGTCGGCGTGCGCCTCTACACGGTCACGGTTGCTGATCTCCTCCACGACATCGGCATCAAGTCGTTTTGTTTCAGCCTTCAACTGATTGCACTCTTCGGATATCTCCAGTACCGTATGCTCCAGTTTCCGCGCCCACTGGTCTGTATCAGACGTATAAGCCCGCAACCGCTCCACCTCGGCCTGTAGCTGCTCATTCTCAGCAGTCAGTACGGCATTAGCTTCCCGCTCACTTTCGATTGCCTCCGGCGAGTTTTCAGCGGCCAGCTGCTGGCCCTTTTCCATCATTAAAGCGCCTGCAGCTTTTGCTGAATCCATGCCTCGCTTGGCTGCGTTGAGCTGTGCCTGCAGCCGCTCCGCCTCGGCCTTCAGCTTCTCAACGCAGTATTCGGCAAAAAACTTGGCGCTTGCAGTGGTGACGTACTTGCCTCTGCTGCCTTCCGGGAATTCTATGAATTCCTCAAACGCTTTATCGATATCTATCATCGATCGATCCTCTCAAAGCCTGTGCATTTCACAATCACTTCATCGCCGTCCTTTTGCATCGGCGGCATGGATTCAAAGTCACGCCATGAACAGTCGGCGTCACGGTACTTGCAGGCGGCGCAGCGTCCGCCTTTGGGAAATACCTTTGGCTGGGTCATGCCACCGCCCTCACGCCGTACTTGGTTGCCAGCTCTTTCAGCAGCTCAAGCCGCTCGGCGTTGATCGCATCTTCAAAGCGACTGCGCAGACGGGTCAGCATTTCGCCGTCGATGTACAGATCATTGGTGCCGTGGCGCTGGAATTTGATCAGATCCGTATTCGTGGAGCCGACCGCTGTCAGCAGCAGCTCCAGTTTTTCGATCTTCTCTACAATCGCATTGGCTTGCTTAACCTGTTCTGGTGTCATCACTCCACCCCCATCAGTTGCAGCTTCCGCGTCAGAGTGTCGCGGGCTTCTTTGATATCTTGCGCTAGTGACTTGCCGCCATTGCGTGTGCCTGACAATAGGATTTTCTTGCTGGCGTGCTGCAGGCAGCCTGACGGGTCATCGACACGGAAAGTGTCATGCACTGCGTACACGTCCATTTCGTCCAGGTGGCGAACGTCCCGGTAGTAGTCAGGGTACAGCTCGGCCATGCTGGGTTTTTTCTCGGTAGGCTTTTGAGCGGGATTACCAAGCCGTTTTAACTCCACAAATCTCTCCGGCTCATGATCACAGTTAGCGAGCGGCTGCCAGCCGTGCTGGTTGTGCCAGTAATATTCATTCCCGCGAGGTGTCGCATCGATTTTTATCCAAGATTTCAGCCTGGTGTCGTAATGCGTGGCCTCAACCGGGGCGATCTGCAGATCGAAGCCCTTGATCACAAGATCCTCTATTGCTGTATCTGTCACGCTGGTGCTCTCTGTTCTCACGATGCTGTTCTCCAAGGTTTACCAAGCCACTCCCGACTGATCGAACACATGGGTGCATCCATTGGGTCAGGCTTTTTGTTTTCCATCTTCATGCGCTCCACCCGTATTCGGCGGCCTCTTGCGTCTGCGTCATAGCGCAGGTCAAGCAGGATGCCGTACATCATCCTGTGTGAGATGCCGACTGCTTCAGCGATCTCTGCCACTGGCATGATCGTGTTCTCCAATAGATGCAGGATGGTGCCATGGTGCTTTTCAGCAATTTCGGCACGCTGCTTTTGTGTTTGCTCTCTGTTTTTGGCGTTGGTGATATCCAATCCTCGCTGACGCAGGTTGTACTGGTAGCGACCAATGGCCACGCGCCTGAATGATGTCTCACCAATGCCGTGCTTCAGGCATATTTCACGCACCGTCAGTAGCGAGTTTTCAATATCGTCAATCACTTCAGGCGGCAGCGGGTATTCCGCCTGCTTGTACTTGTTGGGCCTGTAGCGCCCGTTGTCCGGTATGATCACGCCCACTTCCTCCCGAGCCAGTAGAGTGAGAAACCGTCACCGGTCATTGACTCCCTGATGAACTCTGTTGGCTCTGGCCGGTGAAATGTATCGCGTTGCTTCTTGGGTCCGCGCCCATTGGGTCTGGGTCTGCTGGCGTTCAGCCGGCGCATCCGGTCGGCGCGCTCTTTCATCCACTTTTTTGATATGCCGTGCTCAAGGCACAGGTTGGTAACGCGAAGGCCGTTCTTCAAACCGTGTTCGGCTGCGATGGCCTTCAAGGATTTGTCTGACTCCTTCACGTCATGGAGTACGGCGTTCACGTTCATGGTTATAGTCCTGTACTACCAAAACCTCCGGCGCCGCGTTCGGTGCCGTCCAATTCATCCGCCCATGCCGCCGGAACAGTCAGGCACTTCTCAATGATGAGCTGGGCAATGCGATCACCGGGCTTGATCTCTACCATTTTGTCACCGTGATTGATCAGGCAGACGCGTATTTCTCCCCTATAGTCACTGTCCACCACCCCGGCGTGAACCTGTATGCCGTACTTGGCGGCAAGGCCGGAGCGGGGTGCAATACGACCGTAGTGGTCAGCAGGGATGGCAACGGCAAGACCGGTCTGGATCATTACCTGGGCGCCGGGCCAGATATCCATCCGCTCAACTGCGTACAGATCCAGACCGGCGGCATGTTCACTACCGCGAGTAGGCAGCTGCGCGTTTTCGTGTAGCTTCTTGAAGTAGATCATCGGTACTCCTTGCAAAGAAAAGCCCCGGCTGGCGGGGCTATGGTTCGTCAGGCACCTGCTACTACAGATGCCGTCAATACAGGTGGGGCAGGGCATGGTTATGCTGCTGCTTGTTCTTTCATCTCAGGCAACGGCGCTTCATAGCCGAACATCTCGCAGAGCTTTTCCACGATCTTGTTGAGCACGAATACGCGGGTGTTAGCTTCGGTCAGCCATTCCTCTTCGGCGCTGTCGAATTCAACCTCTGACGGCTCGCTGACAAACACACCTTTGATGTGGAACTTGTCGGTCAGGGTGAAGCGCAGGCCTTTGTAGTCGAGCTGGATACGATGGACACGGTAGCCAGTGGCGATCTTTTCCAGCAGTTGGTATTCATCATCGCCGTGCGGGAACTCGGTTTCCTTGAGGGTGACGCTGGCGCCGTCCTCGGCGTTTTTAAGCTGCAGATTGCTGCCCAGCCCAAAGACGCCGAACGGGTCGCTGCCGCCATCCAGGTGCGCGGTAAGGCGAGTGGTCAGGCCCTGTTTCTGGTCGCTGATATGAACGGTTGAGGTTGTCACCTTGCCGTCAGCCATGCAGACCAGTTTCAGCACGGCGCTGCTGTAACGCTCGGTGGTGTTATCGACAAACAGGTTCTTTTCCTGGCTGTCGTAGAAGCCGTAGATGGTGCGCTCTTTGGTCAGTGCCCGGGGCAGCAGGTCCATGATCACTTCGTCTTTGATCTCAAGGCGCTCTTTGCGGCCCACTGCGCGGTCCTGCTGCTCCTCGATGTTGCGCACCTTGCGGTCCACTTCGCTCTTGATAGCGGCCGCCGGCAGGATCTTTTCCTGCACCAGTACGCACAGGCTGTACCCGCGCAGCAGTGGGGTGACGTAGCGGCTGGTGACGGGGTTGCGCTGGAAGCTGAAGCGGATCATCTCGTTGCTGTCGAGCGGATCGTTGCGGGTCAGCGCTTCATTGCCTTCGATGGCGGTTTCCAGATCGGCCAAGACAGGCAGACTGGCGCGGTAAACGGATACGTTTTTCAGTTGTTTGAACATGGATAAACCCTTTAATCACCGCACCAAAACGGCGCGGACGTTGTTACTGCGGAAAAGCTGCCGGGCGTGCCGGTTGGCAACTGCCTCGCCATGACAGCGGGGAAAAGTAGAAAGGCTGATCTTTGTGACCAGCCTTCCGTTGAGGTAGATGAGGTAGTCGGACATGGCGTTATGCCGCCTTGCGGAACACCTCGCCGCCGTAAACGATTGCAATCAACTGGCCCGGTATCCAGATACCGATAGGCTGCTGATCAAGAAGCAAAGCATCTCGTTCAACATCTTCCAGCGTTGATGCAACCACGATGGCGCTGCGCGGATCTTGCAGTGGCCCGTAAGCGTATTTTTGGGTGACGGTGGGTGACTGTGTAGCAGGGACCGGCTGCTCCGGTTCAGGTTGTTGCTGTTCGGGCTGCGGAATTGACGCTTCGGTAGACTCGATTTCCGCCTGATCGCGCTGCTTGCGCTCAGCCTCTGCTGCTGCCTGCTGTTCCTCTCGTGCTTTGCGTTCAGCGTCAGCCTTGGCTTGGGCTTCCATCTTCTGGCGCATACGCTCCTGCGCCACCTTTTCGCGCTCCAGTTCAGATTCCAGCATGGCATCAAGGCGCTGGTTGTACTGGTCATCCGGTGAGAAAAGAAAGGGTTCAACGTGCGCACGGGTGAGCGGAGCTGCAAGACCGGCCTTGTATGACTGGTTCTCCAGGTGCAGTAAGCGCATTTCTGTCTGCTGCTGGAGCTGCTTATCTGCCTGTACTCGGTTGCCTACTTCGTTTGCAGTGGGTGCGGTGAGGTTTCCGGTTTTGGTCAGGGCGCTGATTTTGATCAGATCATCAATCACTGTATTGCGGAACTCATCGGATACACCGTGATGATCCCATGCCTCAAGACGGCAACGCTCAAGTTCAGTTTTGGCTTTGGCTCGGGTTTCATCTTCAAACACTTGCACCTGATCCAGCAGCTTCTGCCGGCCTTCCTTGCACATTTGCTCAAGTGATTTAGCCTGATCCTCAAACAGCTTGATCGGTGCGCTGACCTCTGCAACGGCTTCGCGGCGGCGCTTGCTGATCTCAGCAGCCAGTTTGTTCAGCTCGGTGGCGAGCTTTTTACTGCCGGGCAGGGTTTCTGCTGTTACAACAACATCGTATTGCTTTAGCTCCTGTTCCAGCCATGCCTTGGTTTCTTCGTAGTTAAAGGCAATGGCGGCAGGGGTTGAGTTGATCACAACCAGATCGGTTGTTTGTACGTCCAGTTTTTCGGCGGCTGACATGATGAGTCTCCTTGATGTTTTATCAGTCGGTGTAGGCAATAAATTGGAAGCGGCCGTTGCCGAAGCTCGTAAAGCGACCTCCAAATGTTCCATCAACCACTTTCTGCACTTCTTCTCTGGTGGTGCCTTCTGGATAAACGCCTTCCTTGATCATCGAAGAGCCGGTGTGCGACTTGCTGCGGTAATCGATTTTTGTGCCATCAAGAGGGCGTGGACGATGCACCATCATTGCCAGACCGGGAGCAGCCGGAACATATTTATGCTCAGGTTCGTGCTCTGGAGCCTCCCATCCACATTCGGGGCACGTAAGTGGGGCATCGGTACATGCGCTGCAAGGAGGGGATATATGGCAGCTGCAGGGCGCAATTCGGATAAACTTAAGCACTCCTTTACATTTCGGCTCCGGGCACGTATCCCCTTCTTCGTGATAGCCATCAATCATGCCGTTCTCCTTGCGTGCTCTGGGTTTTCAGCTGGGCAACGTGGGCGCTGTAGGCGTCAACCAGTTGCTGATATTCAGGTGTACCTTCCGGCCAAGCCATTGCGTCCTGCTTCCACTCATTCAGAGCTTCGCGTGTGGTGCAGGCGGGCAGATGCTTTAACAGCTCGGACGGCGGTACCGCTTCAATCTGCGGCTCGTCAAAGTCAGGCATTTCTGGCTGCGGTTGCGGCTGTGCCAGCTTGCTGTTGATGCTTGTGCTGGAAGGGTTAACCTCGCGCTCCTGTTGCAGATTGGTCTGCTTGTAGCGTTCGGCTTCATCCTCATCAATGATGCCGGACAGGCCAAAGGCGTAGCGTGCGGCCTGAATGGTGGCTTTGTGGCGTAGCATTCGCGCCGGCCACTTTCTCCAGGGCTCAGAAGTACCTTTACATTCGTTCAGGTACTCGGTCACTTCGGTGGGGCGCTGGCGATCCTTGCGATAGATCCGGCAGGTGATTGCCGACAACTGGCCGTTGGCGTCCAGCGTGTCCTCAAACTCCATGCCATCAAACTGCGGATGCTCATTGATAATCTTCAGCCAGCCATCAATCGAAACGATGGGCTGAATGGCGCCGCGGTTATTAAAGGCATAAATCTCTTTCGTCAGTGGATTTAGCCGGTACTCGTTGGCGATGGCGAGGAACGTCACCAGTTCTTCGTTGCTGACCTGGCCGTTATTCTTGGCCTTCATCAGCGTGTTCATCATCAGCGAGCGGGTTTCCTGCTCGTCAATGTTCAGACGGGCAGCCATTACAGCGAAAGGGCTTTTCTGCACGGGCTGTTGTGCGATGGTGGCTACGTTACTCATGACAATCTCCGTTCATCCTGGCGAACAGCCCATGCTGGGCGCTCCAGTTTGCGTATGTGCAACCAGTCATCGTTGACCTTGCACTGGTGGTAGGTTTCGAGGTTCTGGCGGAACAGTTCGTGGCCGCGCCGTTTCCAGTCCGGTTCGATCTCGATCACGTCAACCGCATACCGGCCAGCACCCACCGTCGAGCTGACAGCCAGGAACAGGAAGGTGGGCTCCACACCGAAATGACGGTGATACCCTTCCGAGTACATGGCGTCCTGAACGTGGTACCGAAACTCCTCAATGTGCTTTTCAAACCGATCCATGCCGTCCACTTTCTTCACGTCCACGATGATGTGGTGGTCGGTCAGTATCCGGTCAGGGCGTACCCGGCACAGCTCACCGGTCTGCTCATCGGTCCAGTAGATAGAGGCCTCATTGACGCCTGCCTGCTCGAAGATCCAGCGGGCTGTGGGGTGGGCCATGACACTGCCTTGCATGATTTGCAGCTGGCGCCACTCGTCAGCTGTCATGATGATCTTGTCGTCATGCTCCAGCTGAAAGTTTTCCCACTCTTCTTTACCCGCATTGGTGCGGAGGTTCAGTTTTGGAGCGACCACAAACTGTAGGTCAAACAGATGAGGCTCCAGCAGAAGGCAGTGCAGCGCGCTCCCGAAATCCATAGCCTTCAGCTTTTCATCATCAACCGGGGCTTCGCGTGACCAAGGTAGGGAAGAAGGGCAGTGGTCAATGTGGTCCAAACCGCTCTTGCTGATGCCTGGGCCAGAGTGGTATTGCTCATTGCTCAGGCCTTTATAGAAACCGGGACCCAAAAAAACCGACTCAGTGGCCGGTTCGTCTATCAGGTCGAAAGGATTGGCGGGCATATTCATGCGGCTTTCTCCTGTAGAAACGTGTATTCAAAGTTGATACCGCGAATAGCGGCAGCCTGTTTGGCGGCACGTATGCAGGCGGCATCGATCATGATCCTGGTGAGCGGCGGCGGCTCTTCGCCTTCAAAGAACTCATCGATTGGGACCATGCCTGAAAGCAGCTCTTCACGGGATACTGGCATCGAGCCGACATGAACCCAGTCCTGTAATTTGGAGCTGGCAATGCAGCGGTAGAGGGTAGTTTTCATGACAGCACCTCATTAATCACCATATGCAAGCCAGCGTGCTTCCGCCTTCGACAGGCCTTCATGAATGCGAACCCAGTCGCGCCCGCGTTTCTCTTCAACAATCCACCCTTTCAGGTAGATGTATCTGGCTTTTCGTTCGGGCTTCATGCCGCGTCCTCCTCCCATTGCCTCAACTCCCAAGCCAGAGCCTTGCGGGCAATGTCTTGGGTCGCCTCGGCAAACCACTGACTGAAAAGCTCGTTGTATTCGGCCTGTACCGCTCGCATTTCGGCAGCGGTCTTGCAGGCCTTCTTGCGGTTGAACCAGTCACCATATTCACCGCTTGCGAACACGATCTCTTGCGCATCATCAGTGCCAAGAATGTCGTGAATATCGGGGCCGGTTTCCAGCGATCCCACTGCATGGAATTCTAAAATTTTGGCCTGCAGTGCCTCGCTTTGTTCTTCGAGCTGCAAGAACCGGGCACCGGCCTGGGCACGCAGACTTGCTCCGTGGTCGTACATGGCGGTTACTCCGGCTTGTAGATGGGAATGTTGAACTGCAGTGTTGGCTGCACGTTCCTGGCGCTGAGCCGGTATACCCAGCGAAGACGCCTGACCTCATTGGCAATGTCACTATCGGGGTGAATCCAACCATCACCGCGCAAGACGATGACCTGTGAGCGGCTACGCTGCCGCTTGAATAGATTTCTCATGGCTATATCCGGCAGAGTGTTCAGTACGTAGCGAGCAATGACGCTACGCGCTGGGTTTCAGTGTTATTGGCATCCGATTGGGCCTCTTCATTCGCAATTTCACGTGCGGCTTCTTCACTGCGCCGCTGCTCAACTAAGAGATCGAAATCCTCTTGCCATCTCCCCTCATGCAGCCAGCCATAAGTCTCTGTCCATCCAGGCTGACCACCGGTAATGCCATAGACTTCAACTGCATCTTTATTGAGCGGTGGATTGTGAGGCCCGTTCTGCTTTGCCTCTTCGTTAGCGGGCAGAATATAGACGTGAAATGTCTTGCCCCTGGCATGGCTCCCAGAGACCAAATAAAGCCTTCCGTATTGTCCTGTTTCGAAAAGCCGTGCGTATTCTCTTGCGCCTTTCATAAGGTCCTCCTGTTTCAATTCCGGTAGCACCCTGTTACCAAGGCGCTACGAGAATTTTTCAGGTCTTACTTATGTCGCGTTCGCTTACTCGCCAGCGAAAGGGGCGGTTACTTATCAACCGTCGCGCTGTACTCAGTACATCAGCCCGTTCTGAGGGCTATCTGGGAAGGGAGCGTTCGGGGAGCACGGTGCAAACCGTGGCCGGGACAGAGCCGGCATGGACCAGAAACTTATATCCCGCACTGTGCCCACAAACGTGGGGATCTGGTCGCGGGGATCGGGATTGTTAAAGAGCAGTGCAGGGCTGGCCTGCTATGTTGATGAAACTATGAACCATAAGTACACATTCGGTCAAGTACCAAAAGTACATAAATTTTATTTAGGCACAAAAAAACCCGCCGAAGCGGGTTGTGATGTATTGGCTCTAAAGGGGAGGGCTATCTACAAATTGACTCGCACGGGGTTCCATCGCTATCACCGTCCAGACTATGAATGCCGCATGACTTCAGATAAAACCGCGCCTCGGCGCAGCTTCTCATTTCGCCACAAGTTGATTTCATACCGCAGGCATCTGGAGTGCTGGGGGCAACTGATGCGACAGGCTTACGTTTATGTCTGCGCCAATCCCAAGGTGGAATTCGCTCCGATTCAGGTAGAGCCCATAGACCTGCCATGTTTGCACGCGCCTTTTTCTCGGCCACCAAAAAATCAGGGTCTGTCATGTACTGGCGATAAACCCAAGCACCGCCCATCTCAACCATTGATTTATTCACGTCACGCCCAGATGAAAACACCCGCCCGATAGTTCTACCGTATCTGTCCGCACCGTTTGAGCGAACCTGCACCGATCTACCAGCCACCATATCGGCCAGTATTTGAGCTGCCTTTGATCCGTATGGTTGGCCGCGCTCAGGAGCATCAATCTCGGCAAGTCGTACTTTTCGCTGATTATTGCCCGGCACCAAGATAGTAATGGTATCCCCGTCAGAAACCTTAACCACCTTGCCGGTAATTGTTTCAGCGTGAGCCTGATGTAGCGCAATAGCGAACAAGAACACTATCGCTGCTTGTCTAAGCAATATCGACACCATTTGGTTAGTCCATCAGGGTTTTTATCGGATTTATAAAAGCTTGTCCGAAGTCTGCGCTTCTTGCATTTAGGGCAGTGCTTATATCTCGAATCTTCTTCATTTTTATTCGCGTGACATGTTTTACACCATACAGAAAACCCATCAGGCTGCTTTGAGCTCCGATAAAACTCCGTTACAGCAGGTTGTGACTTTCCGCACTTGGCGCATCGCTTTGTGGTTATTGTTTTCTGGGTTGTACTGATGCGCTCAGGGGCTGGCATGGCGTAATCCTTTTGCCGCGAAGGTGCTTGTAGTGACGGGTCTCTGCCAAACTTTCGCGCAGTTGCCTCGTAAGGCAGCTCAGGCCGGTTGGCAGCACGATTAAGCGCCTCTGGTGAGGCTTTATCGCTTTCTGATATGGCGCCAAATCCAGCTATATCAGCATCGCTCAGGCCAGCCACTGGATCTACGGGTGTGTTTTGAAAGTTTACCGATCCGTGCGCCGTGCCGCGCACGTACTCTTGGTGAATGACGGTCTCTGTTGTTGTTTTTCCGCCACTCTGGCGAATGGTTGTAGTCTGTCGAACGGTGTCCTTGTTTTCTGTTTTGCTGCTTGCAGAGTCAATTAACTTCCAAATGACAACACAGGCGGCAATGAAAGCCAGTATCTCCATTTGCCAGCGCCTCCATGGTTATAACTTTATCTTTGCTTCCTTAACAACACCCACTATCCGGCAGTTACCGTTGATCTCAATGGTACGGTAATTAGGATTCAGCGGCTTGAGATACTTCTGGCCGGCATCGATCACCAGTTTTTTGAACGTAACCTCATCCGTATCAGTTAGCTTTGCGATCACCAGACTGCCATTGTCAGCAGGGGATGCCGGATCAACCAGGATCATATGGCCTTCAGGAATGCTCAGGCCTGAGGGTGCTGTCATGCTGTCACCAACAACCCGCAACCAAAAGGCATTGTCACCCACGTTGCAGTCTGATGACTCCCATTGATCAGCATCCCCAGGGTGAAACATGTCGATTGCTTCAGACCATTCACCGGCCTGTACCCAGCTGATCACAGGGAACCTTCTTTCGTCCTTGAAATGAGCTGGAGCCACATTGCTTGGCTCTGCCGATTCCCCGGGAAACATTGGCTCGGTGCCATATTCCAGCCATTCGCTACGAACACCGGTCTCATTCGCAATCTGAACAATTTTCTCACGGCGAGGAACGCTCTCGCCGTTCAGCCACTTACTCGCAGCCTTAGGGGTGACACCTGTCAGCCGGTGAAGCCACGCGCCCGAACCGTGCTTTTTGACTCCCCTTAGTTCAAGGGCTTTTTGGAGCCGCTCACCAAACTCAACACTCATTGTACCGCCTCGCGAATGAACCATAGGTTCAATGATGCAATAGTCTTGCGGAACAATCAGTTCATGTTCTATCATGTACCCAAAGTTCACATTGAGACCCCGCAAATGAATGTTTTGAAGACCTCCATTGACCAGATACCGGGCAAGATCCCAGCCGCAGCAAAGGCTTGTGGTGTCAGTGTCCGTGCGGTCTACAAATGGATCGATGCAGGCCGACTGCCGCGCACCGACTACACAGGCGAAACCGAGTATGCAAAGCGGCTCGCTGACATTTCCGGCGGTGCGTTCTCCTCTGACTGGCTTCTCTCAGAAACATTGAAGTCACCATCTGACGCAGCCTAAGGATAGCTCTCATGGCAAAACTACCCGGCCACCTGGCCACACACGTCACCGATGAAGAAGAAGCGCAGATCAAGGCGCTGGCCGATCTGGTCGGTATCTCTGCATCTGAATATCTGCGCGATCTGATCATGGCTCACCTCGCTGAGAAGCAGCGTCAGTTTCAGTCTATGCACCGCATCTTCGGTTCGGCAAATGGTGCGGCGAGTTCTGAAAGAACTGTCGGAACCGGTGGGGGAGCTGGCCGTGGCTGATGTAGTTGACCAGGCGCAGGAGCGCATCGAACGCGAAGAATCCTATTTCGTTGCCCGCGCAAAGGCGAATGCCAGCAGCATGAAGGGCGAACCGGATTGCCGCAAGTGCGGTGAACCGAACGACCGTTATCACCTTGGCTACGCAGTTTGCACGGACTGCGTGCCGAAGTCCTGAGCATCTGTGAAGGGCAGGGCATGTAGTGCCGCTGGCAGATCGGCGCCCGAGACAATCTGCAAGCTGGGGTTTCGATTTGTTTCCCCTTCAGCCGGTATCCGCCTCGCCGGTGGCGACAGAGAGGCGGCAACGCAAAGCAGCTCACAAACCATTACCTGAGTGTACTGGGGCGTTTAAGACAGGGCTGCTTTCCGTTGTGACCAGTACCACCAGCGGACTACCCGCACAGCAGTGTAACAAGCTGGCACGCCGGTCAAGCGGCAATCACAACACAGCAGTGCAGAAAGTTACGGAGCCGAGGGCTGCACCCTGAGGACGCTCCAGCAAGATCGAGGCAACCGCCGATAGGAGGTGATCCGCGATCTACCCGCTGCAGGTTGAAGCAGCACGGACGGCCCCAGCTGTGAAGCTCGGAGCCGGAACCACGGGGGCACAGTAAAGACTGCCATAAGCCCCGCCGGATGGCGTAACCGGCAACAAAATACAGGCAAAAGAAAACCCGATACTTAATGGCCTGGCAGCCGCATCGGGTTAACTCAAGAGGTGTTCATTATGAACCATGTAATTGTAGCAGGCAAATCCGAACAGGTCACCATGAGCAGTACTGAGATCGCTGATCTGGTTGAGGCTCGCCATGACAGTGTTAAGCGCACGATTGAACGACTGGCTGAGCGCAGTGCAATTCAACTCCCACCATTGGTGGAAGTTCAAAATCACTTGGGTCAGCGGGTTAGCGTCTACTCAGTGGGTAAGCGCGACAGCTATGTGATCGTTGCGCAGCTTTCCCCTGAGTTCACGGCCCGCCTTGTGGATCGCTGGCAAGAGCTTGAGCAGCAGGTTGCGAAATCAGCCGAACCCGCATGGCTGGCCAATCTGACGCCTCAAGCCAAGATCGCCATCGAAGATTTGAATAATCAGGTCGAAGCACTGACCGATGAAACCAACCGGCTACAGGGTGTATGCAATGACCTGGCCGACAACCTTGTTCACGGCATTACACCTGCCGCCTTTGGCCGTCAGCTGAATGGCGTCAATGTCCAGCAGATCAACAAGACGCTGGTTTCTCGCGGCTACCTGATCAAAACGAAGCACGGCTACCGGGCTTCAGCCTACACACGAGACAAATACTTCACCGAGCGCCGTGAGCCCAACAGGGACGGCTTTCTCTCTGAGGTGGTAGTTCTGACCGCCAAGGGCGCGAAATGGTTGTACGCGATGTATGAGAAGGACCAGTTGGTGATGAAAAAAGAATGGGACGGCGAGTACCGCCATGACCTGCACCTGATTGAAGAGGTTGCGGCATGAGCAACGTTTATCACCTGAATGCCGTCCGCGCTGCCGTAGAGCCTGCACCCGAGCAGATTGAAGTGCCGGAAGGGGGTTATATCAAATTGTTCAGATCGCTTCAGGACTGCGCCTTCTCAAGCCGTCCTGAATATCTATCGACCTGGGTTCATATCCTGATGCTGGCCTCGTACAAGCCGCGCAAAACGATGCTGGGCAACAAGTCGGTCATGCTTCAAACAGGGCAATTTGTGTCAGGCCGCAAGGCTTTGGCAAAGCGTGTCGGTGTCACTGAAAAACAGATGCGCGGCATTCTTGATTTCTTTGAAGGCGAGGGGATGATCACAAAGTCATCAAGCCGTGCCGGAACTGTTTTTACTGTATGCAATTACAGTTTTTTTCAGTCAAACAAGGGCCAAGAAGGGCCAACGGTTTTGGGCCAACAAAAGGGCCAAGCCAAGCCCAGTAATGACGAGGCTTGTAGCGAAACAGGGGCCAAGGAAAGGGCCAACAAAGGGCCAAGCAAAAGGGCCACTACACAAGAACACAATAATACTATCCCTAACGGGATAGTTACTTATGACTCATCCAGCGATGAGTCGCCTGCAAAAACGCCAACACCCAAGAAATCCTCCCCTGAATACCCGAAAGAGTTCGAGTGGATCTGGCAGAACAGGCCCCGCCGTTCAGGCTCAGACCCCAAGCTGAAAACCTACAAGGCATGCAAGGCTCGCATCAAGCACGGTGCGACATGGCGAGAGCTGGCAGAAGGCATGAAGCGATATACCAAGCATTGTGAGGCCTCCGGCAAACTGAATACGCAATACGTGATGCAGATGGCTACGTTCTTCGGACCTGATGAGCATTTCAGGACTAAGGATTTCGGGACTGATCAGCGTGATGGCGGCCAGCCCCGTGCTGCCAAGGGCCCTGACTGGGACGACACTAGCTGGGCAAACGACTTGGGAGGGCTGTAACCATGAAAACCGTGACCGCAGTAGCAAACCAGCTGGCACACCAGCACCGCGCAGGCCAGGTACAGGCTGTACCGGAAGCACCGAAGGCACTGAATGCCGAAGCTGCCCAGAACGTGAACGACATTTTCCGGGCACTGCAGGCGGCATTCCCGGCCTGGCGATCCGCTTTCCCTGATGACGCGAGCCTCAAGGCCGCCAAGGCGTCTTGGGTGAAGGGCTTGATGGCCGCCGGCGTTACTGACCTGAAGCAGATTGCCAGAGGCGTCGAGAAAGCGCGCTTGTCCGAATCTGACTTCTTCCCATCCGTTGGTAAGTTCATCAGCTGGTGTCGCTTGAGCCCCGAGGAAATGGGTCTGCCGCCAGAAGATCTGGCATGGCGCGAGATTAATCAGCATTCGCATCATGTGCTGGTTCACCAGTGGAGCCACCCTGCAATCTACGAAGCAGGCAGCAGGACTGGCTGGTTTGATATCCGGACCAGAAGCGACGAGCGCGAGCGGGCAGGATTGCGCAAGGCATTCAGCGGGCACTACCTTGCTGTGATTAAGGAGCTGGAACAGGGGGCTGAATTCACAATACCTGCTGCAGATGAAACCCGTCTTGAGCACCACCGCAACGGTGAGCAGGTCATGACCGAGGAGAGCAAGGCGAAATCACGGGAAATCATCAGGCAGCTGCGGGCTTCTCTGGGGATGAGCCAATGAAACAGATCACTCGCAACATACGCTCGGCGTCCGAGCTGAACCAAGCGGCGCTGCTTCTACAGAACCAAAGCAAGTTTCCGCTGCAAATGGTGTTGAAGCCCGGCAAGGAGCCTCGCAGCAGCCAGCAAAACCGGTTGGCATTCCAGTGGTACAAGGATGCCGCCGAGCAGGGCGATCATACCGCCGAGGAATACCGCTGCCTGTGCAAGCTGCACTTTGGCATTCCGATCATGCGCCAGGACGACGATTTCAGAGCCAAATACGACCGCGTTGTGAAGCCAATGCCCTATGGAACCAAACTGGCATTGATGGATGAGCCGTTCAACTTCCCGGTTACTAGCCTGATGGGCGTCAAGCAGTTTACGCAATACCTCGACCGTATGTGGCACCACTTCACGGGCCGGGGAATGCAGCTGACCGACCCAGCCATGATGGGGATTGATGACTACAGCAAATGGGAAAGGGAGATGGCTGCATGAGTGCATCAACCCTCAAGTGCCGCCACTGCAAGCAGCGCAAGCCTCGTGAATCGATGCTGAAAGTTCCTCTTGGTGCCTTCTGCGATACCCAATGTGCAACCGGCTATGCCATCGAGAAGGTTGCCAAGGAACGCCAAACAGCCAGGCGCAAGAAGACCCGAGAGGATCGCCAGCGACTGCGCGTCGATAGTCTGCCTCACCAGTTGGAGCTCACCCAAAAGGCGTTTAACGCGATGATCCGCGAACTGGATAAGCTCCTGCCATGCGTGAGCTGCGGCAAGCCTGCAGGCCAGTACACGCTGACGGCAGGGCATTACCAGACCGTAGGCGCACACCCGGAGCTACGCTTCGATGCCCGCAACTGTCACGGCCAGTGCAGCGGCTGCAATTCAGGCGTCCAGCGATTTGCCAAAGGCGACAAGGCCAGTACCAGGCAGAAGTTCACTGCCACGTTGGTATATCGATACGGGCAAGTATTTGTGGATGCGGTGACTGGCCCGCATGAAGCAGCCAAGTACACATGCGAGGAGCTGAAGGCCATGCGGGCCGAATTCCATGCCGAGCGCCGCCGGTTGGAAAGGGGTGAAGCACCGAGCCGGGACTGGCGGCACTCCAATCCGCAAGGGAAGGACAAGGCCGCATGACACCCGAGGACCGAGAGCACTTCCTTGACTGCCTGGCTCGATGGGTGGATCAGCAGCCACGGCAGCGCCAAGAGTCTTGGGCGAAGAAGCAAAGCCAGCAGATGAAAGATGAGATACGCGAGCGGATCATTAAGCAGAGGAGAATGCGGAATGCGCGGCGCTGAACCAAGCAGAGAGTATCAGTCACTCAGGAGTGCGATTGCGCTCGGAATGGAGAACCTTGAGCGGAGAGTCAGCGAAAGCCCAGAAGAGGCGGACAAGATAGCGGTTGAATGGATACATAGCATGCGCACTTGGATTGATCGGGAGCTGCCAAATGAACAGCGCTGAACGTCACGCAGATAAGCTGATCGAGGTGTATCTGAATTGGGTTCTGAGCACCGACACGGCAGCAGGTTGGCATCAACCCAGCCTGCTGCAGTCGCTGATCGAGTTCCGGGGCTGGTTACCACCACCGACCGGGAATGATCAGGCGGATCTCAAGATGATCAGAGAGGTTGAGTTTATTCGCAATCCGCACGCGCTGCTGCCGGAGGCGCGGGAGTTGATTGGTCGGCTGCCGAAGCTGCAACGGACTTGCTTGTTGGTGCATGAGCGAGCAGCTGGAACATACGACCGTCAGGGCAAGCGGTGGACTGAGAAGAAAATTGCAGCAGAGCTGGGGATGACTGGCGCCCAGTATCGGCATTATCGGATTTCAGGAAAGAAGCGAATTATATCTTTGCTGGAGGGCAGGGCTGCATTTAGTGCTGCGGCATAAAACCGTTGCTTGAAGTCTGCGGCGAGCGCCGGTGTCAGTATCCATTAACTATTTTCAAGAGCGGCGCGCATTCTATTTGCCTAATACTCTGTTGTAAACAAAAACATATAGGTAATGACTCAGTGATTTTAGAGTGCATACTTTTCTTGATGATGTTTTTTAATATGAAAAAAACTCATTTTTAATTCCGCTCCCCTGTAGCCCCTGTAGTGCCTCATTTGCAGCCGTCAGCCGGTATCGGCTACACCTCAAACGGCTTAAAATCAAGATTGAAATCTTTCCCTCGATATCTATATTTAGTGCCCTGTAGGCAGCGCGACACAATATCTTGTGCTCTGATGCTGATTCCATAAAAGCGCGTCAAGAGCCTTAACGTATGTGCCCAATTTGCTGCGCATGTTTCCAATAAACGAAGGGCATTTTGCCTGGCACTGGAGATAGAAAGGAGGGACAAACAATGAATAGCAGATAAAGAAAAGCCGGACGAATGGTCCGGCTCGGTAGCTGCAGGATCTATCGTAAGCCAGTTAGCGCTGGTTACTGAATCCATACGAGCTTATTACGCACAAGAGCGAAGTATAGGGACACAGCACACGATAGACAACCTGCCTCCTGTTGCAATTTTTTCATCAACAATGAGGTGGCTTATGCTTCACTCTATTGGAAGGCTGATCAAGCTCATAGCTTGCATCGGCAGATGTCTGCACTGGTTTTCAGTTGCATGGCCTTACTTGGAAAGGTTTGGTCTGTTTGTCTGTGACAACCTACTGGAACCACTAGTCAGCGCTGTGTCTGATTGGTTCGGATAGTGCCAAAGCCCGCATGACGCGGGCTTTTTCAGTAGTGCGCCAGGCATGGCGCGTAGCGCCTTGACGGGCGCTGTTCCGATGCGCGTGGTGGCGGTCGGATGACTTGGAGGTGCAAGTCCTCTGTGGGCCCGGCAAGGGGAACCACTAGCCGAACGGCAAGGGTGTCCATCGCGA
>CEGE01000799.1_pt1 | contig 18469 bp, 16 predicted proteins | sample 306311 | NCBI WGS metagenome assembly CEGE01 (sample SAMEA2755654, study PRJEB7226) | microbial mat metagenome | biome: microbial mat; feature: hypersaline; material: grass silage | place: USA | collected 2014-02-19 | depth 0 m | reverse complement strand
CGCAGCCACCCACGCCAATGAGTAAGTCTGGCTTTTTCTGCTTAAGGTTTTTCCAACGCCCCAGCTGATGGAAAACCTTTTCCTGAGCTTTTTCGCGAATGGAGCAGGTATTCAGTAAGATCAGATCAGCGTCTTCTGCTTCTTCTGCAACATCGTACCCGTGCGTCGATTTGAGTAAGTCAGCCATTTTCGCTGAATCGTACTCGTTCATCTGACAACCCCATGTTTTGATATATAACTTCTTGCTCATGACTACTCGATGGTTGATAGGTTCTAGAATTAAGACCGCGTATTTTATCGTTTATTGGGGCAAATTGCCAAACACGAATTTGCTAGCTTTTACGACGCGAACGTATCGCAAAATAGCCCGCCACAAATATAATCAGTGCGCCCCAGAGCATATGCCATGCAAGTGCTTCATCAAATAACCAAAAGCCCAGCAAGGCGGCGAAAATAACCGAACTGTAAGTGAAGACGCCGACTTTTGCGGGAGGCGCTATAGAAAACGCTTTTGTCATCGCCAGTTGACCGTAAACGGCAAGTAGACCAAGTGCGAAAACGCCAAGCCAATGATGACTGGGAATGGGCTCCCATAACCAAAGCAATGGCACACCAGAGGCAATGGTTGCTAACGTACTGAAGTAGAAAACAATTTTGCTGGTTGACTCGGTGCTCGACATACGCCGTATCACTGTTTTGGTAAAAGCGGCCAGGGCAGCCGCCAAAAACGCAACAGCAATAACCGGAGAGAGTTCACTGTTCATCGGGTCGAGGAAGATAAAGACGCCGACAAAACCTAGGGCAATGGCCAGCCAAGTTTGGCGGGCGACGTAGTCTTTTAACCAAAGCCAGCCAATGATTGGTATTAAAAAGGGCGATAAAAGTAGCACCAGTGTTGCCTGAGCCAACGGGATACTGGCTATGGCAAAGAAAAACAAGTACATGGCGGTAATGCCGGCAGCGGCGCGAATCAGATGCAAACCTAAACGGGTTGTTTTGAGCGACCCAGGTCCTTTTCGCCATAGCCAGGGCAGCAATACTAAAAATGCGGTTAGGTTTCTAAAAAACACCAGTTGTTCAAAGGGTTGGTCTTGGCTGATGAATTTTACCAAAGCACTGACACCGGCAAAGCTCGCCTCTGCGCTTAAAATTAAAAACGAGGCGAGAATAACGGCTTTTTGTGAGGTGTCTGTCGTTGCCATTGAGGTGCTCTTAAAAAATGTGGCATTTACACTGATGAATATGACTATGATACCGGAAATAAGACCGGAAATGTGTTATTTATAGAGAACTTATACTTACAGGCAATTCAGGTTCTATGCGAGATTTAACGGTTGTCATAAATGGCGGTGGCATGGTCGGTGCTGCGTCGGCGCTGGCATTTGCTAAAGCCGGGGCTTACGTCAAATTATTTGAAAGTCATCCACCAAAGCTCGAGGGTCAAACCGATGATTGGGATCTCAGAATTTCGTCCGTCAACTTAGCCAACTGGCAGTGGTTACGATCACTGGGGGTAAATGAGGTCATTGCTCACAGCAAAGTAAGAGACTACCAGCGGTTAACGGTAACCACTCAGTCAGGAAAAAGTCTGACATTTGATGCCAGTGAAGTTGACCAGGCGTCACTGGGAGTGATGGTAGAAAATAACGCGTTGCAAACAGCACTTTGGCAGTGTCTGCGAGACTATGAAAATGTCGAGCTCGTGACAGAGCAGCGTATTAACTCCTTGAATACTCATGACAGAACCGTCGAGCTCACTCATGGTGAGCGGAGCAGCTTCGATGTCTTGCTGGGATGTGACGGTGCGAATTCCATTATCGCTCAGTTGACCCACACTGCTTATCGTGGCTGGGATTACGATCAACGCTGTTTGCTGACTAATGTTGAGCTTGAACAGCCTGTTGCTTCCGAAACTTGGGAAGTTTTCAGACCACAGGGACCTTACGCATTACTGCCACTGTCTAACAATAAAGCTTGCCTTATTGATTATGACAAAAGAGCCGGTATTCGCTCGCTTCAGCATGATAAAGCCGCGCTGCAAACTCATTTGACACAGTTGTTTGAGCCCCATATAGGACCATTTCAGTTGATAAAAGCCGCGAGCTTTCCGTTGCAGCGAAAGCATGCATTAACTTATTGTTCATATGGCTGCGTTGCGTTACTCGGAGACTCCGCGCATAGCATTCACCCGATGGCAGGGCAGGGCGTTAATCTTGGCTTTGCCGATATTCGTTGCTTGCTCGACGAATTATCAAACAAGCCAGTGACTCCAGCGCTTAACGCATACGAAAAACAACGAAAATTTGAGAACGCTAAAATGATGCGGTTAATGGATGCGCTTCAAATAAGCTGGCGCAGCAGCAATCCGATAGCTCGTTTATTGGCTGACGTCTCCTTGAGTGCCGCCAGAGCTCCGATATTGAAGCACTTCTTAATAAAGCAGGCCATTGGGGAAATAGAATGACTCGGGAAACAGGCACAAAAAAACCACCCTGAGGTGGCCATTGTCTGTTGTGGTGCGGAGGGAGGGACTTGAACCCTCACGTCCTTTCGGACACTAGCACCTGAAGCTAGCGCGTCTACCAATTCCGCCACCACCGCAACAGTAGTTAGTATGGCTGGGGCACCAGGGATCGAACCTGGGAATCGCGGGATCAAAACCCGCTGCCTTACCGCTTGGCTATGCCCCATCCAACTAAGGACAGCAATCACAAAATAAATTAAAGAAGCTAATGGCTGGGGCACCAGGGATCGAACCTGGGAATCGCGGGATCAAAACCCGCTGCCTTACCGCTTGGCTATGCCCCAATTTTAGCTACCCTGAGAGAGAGTTGGTGCGGACGGAGAGACTTGAACTCTCACGCCGTGAGGCACTGGAACCTAAATCCAGCGTGTCTACCAATTCCACCACGTCCGCACATTTCTCAGTTAAGTTGGTGGCTACGGCGAGATTCGAACTTGCGACCCCAGCATTATGAGTGCTGTGCTCTAACCAGCTGAGCTACGTAGCCAACTTTTTTAACTTTCCGCTCTCTGTGAGTGCGGCGCGTATTATGCAAATCGCTCCGCAACCCGTCAACCTATTTTTGAGAAAAAAAGCAATAAAGCAGCGCGTTTGTGCAAAAAAACAGTCATTTGATTAAAAAGGCGTCAAATCACCATTGGAGAGGGTCACCATTACTATGATAAAACTCGCCCGTCGACTCCATTGAGAGTTCGTCGATTCGCTGCATAAGTCGTTCGGCTGCGGTTTCTGCCGGAATATCGCCCGCATGGTTGACCATGTCGGTCTGGACGAAGCCTGGATGCAGTATCGCGACAGCAATGCCCTTATCTTTCAAATCAATAGAAAGAGACTTGCCCGCCGCATTTAACGCAGCTTTAGACATTCTGTAACCATATCGGCTGCCTGATCCGTTGTCAGCAATCGACCCCATCCGGCTGGTAATCAACGCAATTTTGCTGCCTTTTGATAAGTTATCCAGTAAAGCTTCGGTTACTCGCAAAGGCGCCAGTGCATTGACCTCAAATTGTGCCCGAATGGTACCAGCGTCCAGCTCACCTAAAACCTCTTTGTGCAGTAAACCAGCGTTATTAATCAAAATGTCCACTTTCTTGTCGCCTAATGTTTCTTTTAAACGCAACAAGTCTGAGGCTTTAGTAACATCGACACCTTCTATGATGTCGACATCCAATTCGGTCAGCTGCTTAGAGTTATTACGGCAAATGGCAGTGACTTTGTAACCTTTTTCGGCATACTGTTTGGCAAACTCGAAGCCGATGCCTCTGTTTGCGCCCGTTATAACGACATGAGATTGGCTCATTCTACGGCTCCTTTAATCAGTTATTGGCTGACGCCACCTTCTGTTAGCTTTTTAGGGTCTAATAATTGTTCCAGTCGCTCACGACCTAAATCGGTCATTTCGTCTGCAACATCGATAATAGGGCGACCGTTTTGGTAAGCCTTCTTCGCTATCTCAGCCGCTTTACTGTAACCAATAACAGGGTTGAGTGCGGTCACTAAAATAGGGTTCTTAGCCAAGGCTTCATTAAGGCGCTCTTCATTGACCTCAAAGTCCTTAATGGCTTTATCAGCTAAAGCATGACAGCTGTTTGTCAGAAGCTCTATCGACTGCAGTAAGTTATAGGCCACAACCGGTAGCATAACGTTCAGCTGAAAGTTTCCTTGCTGAGCTGCCGTCGTAATAGTGGTGTGGTTGCCGTTAACTTGTGCAGCCACCATAGCGACGGCTTCTGGTATTACCGGGTTCACCTTGCCGGGCATGATGCTGCTGCCGGGTTGAAGTGCTGTTAACTGAATTTCACCCAAGCCGGCTAGTGGACCGCTGTTCATCCAGCGTAAGTCATTGCTCATTTTTAACAGCGTCGTTGCCAGGGTGTTCAATTGGCCGTGTAACTGCAGGTTCAATTCTTGCCCCGCAATACTTGTAAATGGATTCGGAGATGCCTTAAATTCAGTGCCGGTGAAGTCGCTGAGTTCTTTTGCAAAGGCTTCTGCGAACCCCTCTGGTGCGTTAATGCCAGTGCCTATTGCTGTGCCACCCTGAGGCAGAATACGGCTGTGTTGGAGCAGCTGTGGCAGTTGTTCAGCGGTGTGGCTGAGCTGACTCGCCCACGTTTCTAACTCCTGCGCAAGCGTCATAGGCATGGCATCCATCAAATGGGTGCGCCCGGTTTTTACGACGTCCCGAAGCTCGACAGCTTTACTCCGAATAACCTCCATTAAATGCTTAATGGCAGGCTGTAAGCGTTTTTCAATGGCTAACACGCTGGCCACTTGAATGGATGTGGGTATGACGTCGTTACTCGACTGGCTTTGGTTGACATGGTCATTCGGATGAACATCAACGCCGTTTCTTTTACACAAATTCGCGATAACTTCATTGACGTTCATATTCGAGCTTGTGCCAGACCCTGTCTGAAAAATATCAATAGGGAAGTGCTCTTTATGCTTGCCGTTAATAATTTGCTCGGCCGCCTGAACAATCGCGTCTCGTTGCGTTTCCTCTAAACTACCGACCTGTGCATTTGCTTTGGCGGCAGCGGCTTTTACGCGGGCAATCGCTTGAATCATATCATCAGGCATTGTCAGCCCGCTTATCGCGAAGTTGTCGACGGCCCGCTGTGTCTGTGCCGCGTAAAGTGCCTCTTCCGGAACCTGAACTTCACCCATACTGTCGCTTTCGGTGCGATATTCTTGACTCATAAAGAAAACCTCCTGCGGCAAAGCATTTGTGTTTAATGTCATTTTAATAGGTATAACACATTACGAATTGACTGAGATGAAGATCACGTTGTTGAAGATGCGAAAGTTGCGGAATTTGTGATGTGGGGTAATCTAGAGCTATCAATCTAAAATGGAGTGTCATTTGAGAGCACTTAAATGTCTGTTGGTCACTTTAGTGTGTTTGCTAACGGTTATGGAGGTTAACGCTGACGAATTGACTCTGACTATTGTCGATGAAAAGGGAAGCCCCTTGCCAAATGCTGTGATCATTGTTGATAACGCTTATGTTACTGACAAAGCAAAGCTTAAGGTCGAAAATAAGATCATTGATCAGGTTGATCGCCAGTTCACACCATTCATGACGGTTATAAAAGCGGGAAGTGAAGTCACTTTTCCGAATAGCGATAATATTCGTCACCACGTTTATTCGTTTTCTAAGCCGAAACCTTTTGAGCTCAAGTTGTACGCCAATGAAAAAAAACCGACATTGAGTTTCAATAAGCCCGGCTTAGTGACGCTGGGTTGTAACATCCATGATCAAATGATTGCCCATATTGTTATTACCGAGGACGAAACCGCCTGGATAACTGGCGAAAATGGTAAGGTGACGTTAGAACTAAATACAGCCGTTGAGTCATTGTTAAGCGCTCGTATCTGGCACCCGCTGATGAGTTCAGACTTAACGTCGGCAAAAGACGTCACTTTAGATAACGTAAACGGCAAAACGCTAATGTTAGACTTAGTGAAGGAACAAGCCGATAAGGAGCCTAAGTCTCGTTTAGAGCAGCGCTTTAACCGAACGGGGAATTTATGATTCGGCGTTTTCGCACCAGACTGATAGTTATTCTCCTACTGCTTGTTTCAGGCTCTATAGCAATATCACTGTTCGCAATGAACTTCAGTGTAGAGCAACAGGCCGAACGCTCTATTGCTCAAGAGCTGAATGTGAGTGAACGAGTTTTCCGTGAACTTTTGAACAGCCGTAGTGAACTGTTACTGCAGGCCGCACAAGTATTGACTGATGATTTTGGTTTTAAGCGAGCGGTGGCTACCGGCGATAAAGACACTATCGTTTCCGTATTGGTGAATCACGGGGAACGAATTAACACTGAGTTGATGGTGCTTCAAACGCCAGCGGGTGAGGAGATAGCTGCAACTCACCCTATCGGTAATGAAGTGACTAACGATTCACGTGGTCAGCAATTAGCTATTGTTGACGGTGAGCTGTTTCAATTGATAACGGTGCCAGTAAAGGCGCCACAACTGATCGCATGGGCAACTTTGGGTTTTCAAATTGACTCTAATTTAGCTGCTGAATTACAAAATTTAGCGAATGCTGATATCAGCCTCTGGCAGGAATCCTCGAAAAAGGTGATAGCGTCCAGTCTTGAGCCGGAGCTTCAGGCTAATTTACAAAACGCACTTAAACGTAAAGGCTCGCTGACTAACTGGCTTGAAGAACAAGCATTAGTGGGTAAAGAAACGTTGCTTGAAGCCTCCCAAGGCGATCAGGTACATGTGCTGTTGTCGTCGTCACTCGAGGAGGCAATGGCCGATGTTCACCGGGTTCAGTGGCAAATGTTGTTGATTGGTGCAGTGGCTGTACTGATTGCCGGCGCTGTTGCGTTACTAATGGCTCGCAGTGTTTCAAGACCGCTGTCGAGGCTAACTGAAGCGGCTAAACAATTGCAAAAAGGTGACTATGGCAACCTGAACCTAGAAAAACGAGCCGATGAATTTGGTGAATTAGCTATAACCTTTGAGTCAATGAAAGGGGCGGTGTCTGAGCGTGAGCGGCGCATATCTTTTCAAGCGACGCATGACCAGCTTACCGGATTACCGAACAGGGCTCAGTTTGCAGCGGACTTAGAGCGACTATTGAATAGAGGTTGTGAAGGAACGTTATTGCTCATCAATATCCGCAAATTCAGAACACTCAATGACACACTCGGACAGGAGGTGGGCGATTTTGTGCTAAAACAAATTGCGCAGCGACTGACGGACTTTGGCGAACAAAGTCTTTCTGCCCGTATTGGAGGAGATGAATTTGCCTTGGTTTTTGAGGACAAGTTATCCGCTAACCACGATCTTATTAAAAGCCTTCGCTCATTTATAGAGAAGCCGGTAAAAGTCGGAGAAAGTGATTATCCGATACTGTTTAATACGGGAGCCGTGGAATTTCCCCGACAAGGTAAAGTCTTCGATACATTGTTGCGCCGAGCACAGGTGAGTGCACAAGAAGCCAAGCGCCGGCAAGATTTCGTGTTCTTATACAGCGAGGGACTTGATGAACAGTACTTGCGTAAGCTCGATATTCTGGAGCATTTGAAGTACGCCGCTGATGAGAAGGAGCTGACCCTGCTTCTTCAACCAAAAATAGAGACACAGACTGGAAAAACCATAGGTGCAGAAGCTTTATTAAGGTGGCACAACGAAAAGCTCGGCTTTGTGGGGCCTGATGAGTTTATTCCATTGGCTGAACAGTCAGGGTTGATAAAAAAGCTGACAGAATGGGTGTTTAAGCAGTCAGTATCTTACTTAAAGCGCATCAATGTTGCAGGTGATTTTAGTTTGAGTATTAACCTCTCTGCTATTGATTTGTTAAGTGATGAAATTCTCTCTGTTATCGATGAGCTGGAGAGGGAAATGCCGGAACTCAATAAACACTTGATTCTTGAAGTGACGGAAAGTGCGATTGTGAGTGATCCGGACGCTGCAATTGAACGATTAAACTGGTTAAGGGGAAAAGGTTATCAGGTATCTATTGATGATTACGGCACCGGCTATTCTTCACTGGAACAGATGAGACGCTTACCGGTCACTGAATTAAAAATAGACCGAGCTTTTGTCCAACCGTTGGTAAGCAGCGTAACGGATCAATCCATCGTTCGCTCAACGATTCAGCTGGCTCACGAGCTGGGCTTGAAGGTTGTCGCTGAAGGTGTGGAAGACGTTGAAAGCTGGAACTGGCTAAAAAATCAGAATTGCGATGTTTTACAAGGGTCTATTTTAGCAAGCCGATTCCGTTTGATGGCTTTAATGAAAGGCTACAGGGAGAGTCTCGTGACTAACCTACGATTATTGAGAAGTGCCGTTTTTGTACTTGCAGTATTCCCGCTAACAACGTTTGCGAATACCGGGTCAAAGTTACTGGCGACCGGTGGCGCGTCGACGATTGAAGGATCCGGTGGCGGAGGCATTGTTCCATGGGCGACGTTGAGTTCCTACGCTGATACTGACGAGTGGGGGGGCAACGGTTAATATGAGTGAAGTTGCCGTTGATGACTTTCGACTTAGCGTCCAGGGTGCCAGTGTTTCCTGGAACAATCGTGTCGAATTGTCTTATGCTCAGCAAACGTTTGATTTGTCGACGATTGGCGGAGAGTTGGAGCAAAACATCGTGGGTGCCAAAGTCCGCCTGTTTGGCAATCTGGTATACGGTGACTGGCCTCAACTGAGTGTCGGCGCCCAACATAAGAAGAATAAAACGTTCACTCTACCTAGTGCCGTTGGGGCGTTAGATGATAGTGACACGGATTGGTATGTCAGTGCCGCCAAAGCTTGGCTAGATGGACCATTTCACCGAACCTGGGTGGCTAATCTAACGATGCGACGAACACGTTCAAACCAACTTGGTTTATTAGGATTTGGTGGCGATAAAGAGGCGGACTCAAAATGGGTTGCTGAGGCATCGGTGGCTGCTTTTTTAAACCGGTACTGGGCTGTTGGTGTGGAATTTCGCGATAAGCCTGACAATTTAAGCTTCGCTAGGGAAGAGGCCTGGAAAGATATTTTTGTTGCTTACTTTCCCTCAAAGCATGTCTCTCTTGTCGGTGCATATACTGAGCTTGGCTCTATTGCGGGCTTAGATGATCAAAGTGGTTGGTACCTGTCGTTGCAAGCGGCGTTTTAAAAGGAAATAACTATGAGACGACTAAGTATTGTGTTTCTCCTCCTGTTATCGCCAATGGTGATGGGGCAAAGTCTTTATCAGCAATTAGGGGAAAAAGAAGGAATTTCTTCCATTGTCGAGGAGATGTTGTATCGCGTCGGTGGTGATGAACGCATTGTGCATCACTTCGACGGAGTAGATATTGTGCGTGTTCATAAACTTATTACTGAACAAGTTTGCGATGTGGTCGGTGGACCCTGTGAATACAGTGGTGAGACAATGAGAGTATCTCATGAAGGGATGGGAGTAACGCACGCCGATTTTAACGCGTTGGTAGAGCATTTGATTATTGCGATGGAAAAGCACAATATTCCTGTCTCTACTCAAAACCAGTTATTGGCAAAACTCGCCCCTATGTACGGGGATATTGTAGAACAATAAAAAAGCCGCTCAACGGGAGCGGCTTTGAAGTAGAATTCATGTATTCTCAGACGTTAAAGCGGAAGTGAATGACATCCCCGTCTTTAACGATGTATTCCTTACCTTCCAGGCGCCACTTACCGGCGTCTTTTGCGCCTTGCTCGCCGTTGTTTTCGATGAAGTCGTCATAGCCGACAACTTCAGCACGGATAAAGCCTTTTTCAAAGTCCGTGTGAATACGGCCCGCCGCTTGTGGTGCTGTAGAACCGACTTTAACCGTCCACGCGCGAACTTCTTTAGGACCTGCCGTAAAATAAGTTTGCAGGTTCAAAAGCTCGTAACCAGAACGAATGACACGGTTAAGACCGGGTTCGTCCTGACCAATTTCCGATAGAAACTCTTCTTTATCGGCATCATCCAGTTCAGAGATTTCTGACTCAATGGCGGCACAAACAGGGACCACTACCGCATTTTCAGCCGCAGCAATTTCGCGAACAGTGTCTAAGTGCGGGTTATTTTCAAAGCCATCTTCATTGACGTTGGCAATGTACATAGTTGGCTTCAAAGTCAGCAAGTTGTATGAGCGAATAGTCGCCCGGTCTTCTTTCGTTAACTCGACTGAGCGAGCCATTTGCCCCTCATCAAGAGCTGGCTTTAGCTTTTCCAAAACGGCAATTTCAGCCTTGGCCTGCGCGTCGCCACCTTTGGCTTTCTTACCTAACCGGTGTAGCGCCTTTTCGACAGAGTCTAAATCGGCTAATGCCAATTCGGTATTAATTGTGTCAATGTCATCAGCAGGGTTAATGCCGCCACTGACGTGTACAATATTATCGTCTTCGAAGCAGCGGACAACGTGCCCAATCGCGTCAGTTTCGCGAATATTAGCCAGGAATTGGTTACCTAAACCTTCGCCTTTTGAAGCACCTTTTACGAGGCCTGCAATGTCAACGAACTCCATGGTCGTTGGCAGAACCTTCTCTGGTTTAACAATTGAAGCTAGCTTGTCCAGACGAGTATCCGGAACCGGAACCACACCGGTATTAGGTTCAATTGTACAAAAAGGAAAGTTTGCTGCTTCAATGCCTGCTTTAGTCAGTGCATTGAACAAAGTGGATTTACCGACGTTGGGTAAACCAACAATACCACACCGAAATCCCATGATGAGTTAACCTTTCTGTTGAGGACGGTAGCTGTGGAGGCGTTGAAGCGCGTCCGTCCAGCCTTGTTCCATTAATGTGTCAATACTGCGACTGGCTTCATCGATACAGTCATCAATGAGTCGCTGTTCAGTTGCTGGCGCTTTACCCAGTACAAAACCAGTTACTTTCGATTTGTGCCCAGGATGCCCTATGCCAATTCGCAGTCGCAGGAAATCCTGGCTGCCAATTTGGGCGATAATATCTTTAATGCCGTTATGGCCACCCGCGCCGCCGCCTTTTTTAAATTTCGCTATACCAGGAGGTAGGTCGAGTTCGTCGTACGCGACGAGAATCGATTCAGGCGGAATTTTATAGAAGTTGGCGATATGTGCGACAGAAAAGCCGCTGCGGTTCATATAATTCTGAGGCATTACAATGCGCACATCGTGAGCGCCTTGTTGATAACGGCCAATTAATGCTTTTGATTTAGCGTCGACCGATAATGTAACACCGTGTCGCCTGCAAAAGTCGTCAACTAACCAAAAACCCGCGTTATGGCGGGTTTTTTCGTATTCGGGGCCTGGATTTCCCAGGCCCACTAATAGCTTAATGCTTGTTCCCATAGCTAGGACTAATGCTTACTCTTCGTCAGCGTCGTCTTTGCTCTTCTCTGCAGGAACTTCATCAGGAGCTACTGTTTCTTCTTCGTCTTCTTCTTTCTCTACACGTGGAGCAGAGATAGAAACAACTGCCTGGTCATGGTCTTCGCCTTTAGTCAGCTCAACCAGCTCAACACCTTTAGGAAGGTTCAGGTCAGTCAGGTGAATCGTGTCACCAACGTTCAGTTCTGCAATGTCCACTTCCAGGTACTCTGGTAAGTCTTTTGGAAGAACTAAAATTTCAACGTCATTGACGTGGTGAACAACAACACCGCCTTCTTCTTTAACGCCTTTCGCCGTCGTTTCATTCAAGAAATGAAGAGGGACGTGAGTGTGCAGCTTCTGACCCTTCTCAACACGTTGGAAGTCTAAGTGAGTCAGCTTAGGCTTGAAAGGATGACGCTGCATGTCTTTCAAAATGCACTGCTCTTTCTTGCCGTCGATGTCTAAGGTCAGAATGTGTGAATAGAAGGCTTCGTAGTCAGCCATGTTATTCACTTTGTTGTGATCCATTTCTAACGCTACTGGCTCACCTTTACCACCGTATAGGATGGCAGGTACTTTATCCGCATGACGCAGGCGGCGGCTCGCACCTTTCCCCTTGTCCGCGCGGACACTTGCTTTAATTGTGAAATCTAATTCAGCCATGATATTGGGCTCTCATTGTTAAATGTTTTAATTTGTCAGCACTCGCGACCAAGCTGCTGACCCAGATACTCAGAAACCGACGACGAGGCCGGTTTCCAAGGGCGCGCAATACTAGCACTGAAGTCTTAAAAAAACAACTGTATCAGTACTCGAACATTGCGGAGATAGACTCTTCGTTGCTGACGCGGCGAAGTGCTTCAGACAACATGCCGGACAGTGTCAGCTGACTGACTTTACCGGTGGCCTTCATTTCCTCGCTGAGAGGAATACTGTCGGTAACCACTAGCTCATCAATAGACGACTCTTCAATGTTTTTAACGGCGTTGCCAGAGAATACCGGGTGTGTCGCATAGGCGAAAACGCGTTTCGCGCCATGACTCTTAAGCGCTTCTGCGGCTTTACAAAGCGTACCACCAGTATCAATCATGTCATCGACGATAATACAGTCACGCCCTTTAACATCACCAATAATGTGCATGACCTGAGAAACGTTAGCAGAAGGACGACGTTTATCGATAATCGCCAAGTCAGTGTCATCCATTAATTTGGCAAATGCGCGAGCACGTACAACACCGCCGATATCCGGAGAAACAACCACCGGGTTGTCGAATTGTTGTTGACGCATGTGTTCAAGTAACACTGGGGTGCCGAATACGTTATCAACCGGAACATCGAAGAAGCCCTGAATTTGCTCGGCATGTAAGTCAACGGTGAGAACGCGGTCAACACCAACACTTGATAAGAAATCAGCAACGACTTTCGCCGTAATAGGTACACGAGCAGAGCGAACACGGCGATCTTGGCGGGCGTAGCCAAAATAAGGCATTACCGCAGTAATACGACCTGCAGAGGCGCGACGTAGGGCGTCAACCATAACGATAAGCTCCATGAGATTATCGTTTGTCGGGGCGCAGGTAGACTGCAAAATAAAGACATCGGAGCCGCGGACATTCTCATTAATAGCGACACTGATTTCGCCATCACTGAAACGTCCAACAGACGCTTCACCCAGCTTAATGTATAAACGATCGGCGATTTTCTGAGCTAGCTCGGGGGTAGCGTTGCCAGCGAAAAGTTTCATGTCAGGCACAACATACCTCGACTTTTATTGGGTTAATGTTTGGAAAAGTGGTGAACGGTTCTGGCCTTGAGCGATAAATGAAAACAGTTCTCTGGGAACGTGTTTTTGAGCTTCCTCTGCCGCTTGCCTGCTCTCGAATGTCGAAAATAGACATGCTCCACTGCCAGTGAGCCGAGTCGGTGCGTATTCTAGCAAGGCATCACGTAATTTAGCAACTTCAGGATGCAGAGCACAGACCACTGGTTCGAACACGTTTTCGTGCTGGCTTAGTTCCCAGGAAGCAGGGGCAAGGGAGTTACTGTCTCGCTTTAGGTCAGGGTGATTAAACAGTTCAGCAGTGGATATATGTACGTTGGGTTTAACGATTAAATACCAGGGAGTGTCTGGTGAAACATCGGTAAATTGCTCACCAATACCTTCTGCGAAGCAAGTGTTGCCGTGAATAAATACGGGGACATCGGCACCTAGCTCCAGCCCTATCGCCTGGAGCTCTTCATTCGATAGTTTTTGCCCCCACAAGTAGTTAAGACCAACTAAAGTCGTGGCGGCGTCTGAGGAGCCGCCACCCAATCCTGCACCTTGAGGAAGGTACTTTTTCAACTCAATTGTAACCCCGGGTAAGTTGCTAATGTCCTTTTTTAAGTAAGCACGTTGGAGTTGTTGGAGCGCTTTCCAAATCAGGTTGTCTTGCTTCGCCACATTAGAGCCATGATCGATCAGTTCGAATTGGTTTTCTGGCGCGGAATGAAAGTGTAACCAGTCGCCAAAGTCTAGGAACTGGAATACGGTTTGCAGCTCATGATAGCCGTCTTGGCGACGTCCGATTATATGCAAAAAAAGATTCAGTTTGGCTGGCGCGGATAGTTTTAATTGTGGGTCTGCCATTCTTGCATTTGTACCTTTATTTTTAATGTCGGGCTGTCAATATGGACTTGCTCTGGAAGAGGAAGCTCGGCGTTTGTTTGTGAATCATAAAACCATCGAATGCGCCATTGTTCATTATTTTGAACGACCGAGGCGCTGGCTAATGTACCATTGTTATAATAGGTCAGGTTGTTCAGTCGAGCGGTTTTTTGGCCGATTAACCATTGGTGCAGCTGTTCAAATGGAATATAAACCTGTAACACATCTGCCAACAGCACCGGTGCAGTCACTGCAGAGCGAGTGGCGCCATTAGAGTCTACTAACGTTGCCTGGCGTTCGCTCACCGTCAGTTTCGCGAGCTGACCTTTCAGTGGATGCGAAAAACGAAGCTCTTGATACTTCGGCTGGTATCGCCAATTGACATAAAACGAGTCGCGCTCGTCGAGCTCTTTTTGTATTAATGCCATACGTCCGGACATTGACCAGTTATTAAAGGCGCTTAATTTATTTTGATGGCCGTTAACTAAGTCGATATTGACCTGACGGTTACTGTCCTGATGTGACGGCGTTGGTATTGAGCAGCCGGTGACAAGCAATACAGTCAGCAAAACGGCTAATTTAGTAAGGTGTTGAATCATATTTTTCTATTGGCGTAATCGGTGAGTCGTTAGTTGACCAGAAAGCGCTGTGACTTTCAATGACTGGGGCTTTCACGTACAATCACTGCCACTTAAATATGATGACCGCGTTGAGATAACGAGTTACACAATCCGATGACCATTTCAGCTCTGGGAATAAACCACAAAACAGCCCCCGTTGATTTACGTGAGCAAGTTGCTTTTAACGCAGAGCAGCTGGATGCTGCGTTGCAGGCGGTTCGTGGTTTGCAAGGTGTACAGGAAGCGGTCATTGTGTCCACTTGTAATCGTACTGAGCTGTATTGTCGCGGTGATGTATCCGATGATCTATTGTTAGGTTGGTTCACAGGCTTTCACAGTTTACCGCCGGAGGCTCTGCAAAATCATCACTACCTATTTAAGGATGACCAGGCGATTAGTCACTTAATGTCCGTTGCCAGCGGCTTGGATTCCTTAGTGCTGGGTGAACCCCAAATACTCGGTCAAGTGAAGCAGGCCTATCAAATAGCGAAACGACAGGCGGCTGTCGGTGGTATTTTAGAGCGTTTGTTTCAGCAAACATTCCGTGTCGCAAAAACCGTACGTAATGAGACAGCGGTTGGGCAAAACGCTGTGTCGGTGGCCTATGCCGCTGTGTCTATGGCACGACATATCTTTTCCAACTTAGCGAAATCTAAAGTCTTACTGATAGGCGCTGGGGACACCTCTGAATTAGTTGCCCAGCATCTAAAGCAACAGGGCGTAACCGACATAACCGTAGTGAACCGAACGTTGCAACGTGCTCGAGAGTTGGCTGAAAAAGTCGACGGTGCAGCACACAGTTTGTCAGAGCTTGCTGAGCTACTTCCTGATGCGGATATCGTGGTGAGCTCAACGGCAAGTACGTTGCCGATAGTTGGTAAAGGTACGGTTGAAAAGGCCCTTAAAAAACGTCGTCATAAGCCAATGTTGCTTATCGATTTAGCCGTTCCTAGAGACATCGAAGAACAAGTCAATGAGCTGGATGATGCTTATTTGTATACGGTCGACGACTTACAGAGCATTATCAGCGAAAACATAAGAAATCGTGAACAGGCGGCAAAAGAAGCGCAGGTGATTATTCGTCAGCAGGCGCAGGAATTTACCGACTGGTTACAGTCGCTCAATAGTGTCGAGCTAGTTCGAGCTTACAGACAGCATACTAAGGCCGTTGCTGACGAGCATTTGGAGCGGGCACTAACTCAGCTGCAGCAAGGTAAAGCGGCGGAAGAGGTGCTTAAACAGTTTAGTCATAGGTTGGTGCAGCAACTGACTCATCAACCCACCAATTTGTTAAAATCTGCCGGTGAAAATAATGACCAGTACACCCTGGCAGTGTTACAGCAATTATGGTCAGACGAGAGTTCTGACTCCTAAGAAGGCAAATAAAAATCTATGTTGAATCCATCCATTGAACGAAAACTTGAAGGTTTGCTTGAGCGTTATCAGGAAGTTCAGGCGCTGCTCGGTGAACCCGACGTTATTTCTGATCAGAACCGTTTTCGTGCGTTGTCGAAGGAATACTCGCAACTTGAGGAAGTGGTTGACTGCTTTGAAAAGTATAAGCAGAACCAGGAAGACCAGATCGCCGCTAAAGATATGGCGGAAGAAGATGACCCGGAAATGCGGGAAATGGCTCAGGAAGAATTAAAACAAGCCAAGGAAAACGAAACTGAGCTTGAGCAACAACTGCAAATTTTATTATTGCCAAAAGACCCGAACGATGACCGCAACTGCTACTTGGAAATACGGGCCGGAGCCGGTGGTGATGAGGCGTCGATATTTGCCGGGGACTTATTTCGAATGTATAGCCGCTATGCGGAAAAGCACGGGTGGAATATCTCTGTAGTGAGCGCCAACGAAGGTGATCATGGTGGTTATAAAGAAGTGATTGCACAGATGAATGGTGACGGCGCTTATGGCCGTATGAAATTTGAGTCGGGTGGCCACAGAGTGCAGCGAGTGCCCGAAACGGAATCGCAAGGTCGTATTCATACGTCTGCTTGTACCGTGGCTATTTTACCGGAAATTCCGGAAGCGGAAGCGATAGAGATTAACCCAGCTGACTTACGAGTCGATACTTTCCGCGCTTCCGGTGCCGGTGGTCAGCACGTTAACCGGACCGAATCCGCGGTACGACTGACCCACAACCCCACCGGGATTGTCGTGGCCTGTCAGGCTGGTCGAAGCCAGCATCAGAACAAAGACCAGGCCATGAAGCAGCTCAAGGCCAAGCTCTTCGAGCATGAAATGCAGAAGCGTAATGCCGAGAAGCAGTTGCAGGAAGATGCCAAGTCTGACATCGGCTGGGGCAGCCAGATCCGTTCCTACGTTCTGGATGACAGCCGCATCAAGGATTTGCGTACCAAGGTGGAAACCAGCAACACCCAGTCGGTGCTTGATGGCGACATCGACAAGTTTATTGAAGCCAGTCTGAAGATGGCGCTGTAACCAGCGCCATACCAACCGATCCGGACATCCCCGACTTCTAGTGAGCCAACATGACTGAACATACCCAGAACGCCGCACAGCCCGAGGACAACAAGCTGATTGCCGAGCGCCGCGCCAAACTGGCGAGCCTGCGTGAACAAGGCAATCCGTTCCCGAACGACTTCCGCCGTGATGCCACCGCTGCCGAGCTGCAGGAAAAATACGGTGATAACTCCAAGGAAGAACTCGAGGCGATGGGCATCGAAGTGGCCATTGCCGGCCGCATGATGCTCGACCGCAAGGCGTTCAAAGTGGTTCAGGACATGACGGGCCGTATTCAGATCTACGCCCCCAAAGAGGTCCAGAAAGACACCAAGCACTGGGATCTGGGCGATATCGTGGGCGTGCGCGGCATCCTGTGCAAGTCCGGCAAGGGCGATCTCTATGTGTCCATGGACGAGTACACGCTGCTCACCAAGTCATTGCGCCCGTTGCCTGAGAAACACAAAGGCCTGACCGACACCGAAGCGCGCTACCGCCACCGGTATGTTGACCTGATGGTGAACGAAGACAGCCGCCGGGTGTTCCATGCCCGCTCAAAGATCATCAACGTGATGCGCCAGTACTTCACCGATCGTGACTTCATGGAGGTGGAAACCCCCATGCTGCAGGTCATCCCCGGTGGTGCCACGGCACGCCCGTTTGTGACCCATCACAACGCCCTGGGCATCGACATGTACCTGCGAATTGCGCCGGAGTTGTTCCTCAAGCGGCTGGTGGTCGGTGGCTTCGAGCGGGTGTTCGAGATCAACCGTAACTTCCGTAATGAAGGCCTCTCTACCCGGCACAACCCCGAGTTCACCATGGTCGAGTTCTATCAGGCCTACGCCGATTACAACGACCTGATGGACCTGACCGAAGACATGCTGCGTACCATCGCACAGAAAGTACTGGGTACGACCACAGTCACCAATACCCGGGTGTTGAAAGACGGCACCGACGAAATCATCGAATACGATTTCGGCAAACCGTTCGAGCGCCTGACCGTGGTGGATGCCATTTTGCGCTACAGCCCGGACATCACCCGCGAGCAACTGGCAGATGATGCCAAAGCCCGCGAAGTGGCGAAAAATCTGGGCATCCATGTCAAAGACATCTGGGGCCTGGGCAAGGTACAAATTGAGATCTTTGAGGCCACTGCCGAGCATCGTCTGATGCAGCCGACCTTTATTACCGAATACCCGAAAGAGATCTCCCCGCTGGCCCGCTGTAAAGACAGCGATCCGTTTGTCACCGAGCGCTTCGAGTTCTTCGTCGGTGGCCGAGAAATCGCCAACGGTTTCTCCGAGCTTAACGATGCCGAAGATCAGGCCGAACGCTTCCAGGCCCAGGTCGCCGAAAAAGACGCTGGCGACGACGAAGCCATGTTCTA
>CEGE01000707.1_pt1 | contig 18550 bp, 19 predicted proteins | sample 306311 | NCBI WGS metagenome assembly CEGE01 (sample SAMEA2755654, study PRJEB7226) | microbial mat metagenome | biome: microbial mat; feature: hypersaline; material: grass silage | place: USA | collected 2014-02-19 | depth 0 m | reverse complement strand
TCCCAAGCAACAAACTGAGGCTAAAAGTGCTGCAACGGTAGATGCCAAGAGTGTCGTAACCCGAAAACGTTTTTGCGTCATGAGTTCACTTACCTATTCTTTCGTCGAGTTTATGTTAATCTTAATTCCGTAGTTAGGTACGGAGTCAAGTTATGTCGATATCTGTTAACTCAATGACCATCAGTGGCATAGCCAAAGCTGGCTCGGTGAATGTCGAAACGATACGTTATTACCATAGAAAGAATTTGTTGAGTACGCCCGTCAAACCCGTCGGTAGTATACGAAGGTACTCTGAGATTGATTTAGCGCGTCTTAAATTTATCAAGAGTGCACAACAACTTGGTTTCACGCTCGACGAAGTCGGTGAGCTCTTGGCATTAGATGATGGCAGGCATTGCAGCGAAGCAAGTGCTTTAGCGGAAGGGAAAATAGCGTTAGTACGAGAAAAAATACTGCGGCTGCAAAGCATAGAGCAAGTGTTATCTGATATGGTTAAGCGTTGTCATCAAGAGTCGACAAAAGCAAAATGTCCGCTTATAAAGTCCTTATATGACCATCACGAATTAAAAGCAAAGTAAAAGCTATGGGGTTATTTTGATCTGTCGCAAGTGAAAAACCCGAGATGTTTTTTCATTGTCGCAGTCGACCATGACCGCAATGCCGTCAATCGTGTCGACGTCAATTCCATGATAACGCTTAAAGTCGGCTTTAATGTAGCGGTTAATGGTTTGCCATTGTTGTACTGGGGCATCCTGGTCGGCCACAGACAACATGATGGCTTGATCGGAGAACGGATTCTCCCATGACGATCCCACCGGCTCCTGACTGCTCCAGACATAATTGATGGCACGGGTTGCTAGATTTAAAAAGCCTCGTTTCACAACAACATAAATTCTGGCGTTAAAGTCATCGCCGATTTTCGCTCGTTCATCTTGATTATTTGTCGCACGCTCTGGTAAGCGCCAGGTCCATTCAAGAGTCGTCTCCTTGGAAATAGATATTTCTTGCTCATGGAACAATGCGGATGCATTACCCGATTTACATGATGCCTCTAAATACGGACTACCACTCGGCGTTTTCTTATACTGGTAATCGGAGTACCCTGAGAAGGAGCGACTTTGCCAGTTGACAATTTCGCTTGGAAAAAACGTCTGTGCACTCGCCGCTACCGGAAAGTAAAGTGTCGCGAATGCACAGACAAAGGGACGAGCAAACAATTTTATTCGCTCTGCTTATTGGCGGTCAGCTTGCATACAGAGTAGCCGAGCACAAAGCCAAAAATAAGGTGCAGCACTAACGTCGCTATGGCTGGTTTAGGTCCTGCTTCCATCCCGATGGCAAAGGCGCCATGGCCCATCATTGGCATCAGTGCAACCATCATTACCAACCAGCCGATTATTCCGAGAAGGGTTCCAAGTAAGATGGGTCTTTTATCGGTAAACAGTTTGATTAATAAAATAAAGGCAACCCCATAGCCAATCACACCAATCACAAAATGCACTATCCATCCGGCGAATAATGGCGCATTCATTTGACCCGCCAACATTTTAATGACATTGAGGTTTGGCATAATGCCCATGCTTGACTTGATGAGCATGAGAAGAGATAAAACAATCGTCGCGATAGAACCCGCAATAAAAGGTGCTGTTTTGTTAGTCATAAGTTTTCCTTAATATTAAAATGATATTGCGTTCGCCGAGGAAAAATCACTGCTGAGGGCCTCGGGAACATTTCCCTCAAGATAAGCTCGGTGTGCGGGGCGTGGATAGATATCAGCTAAGCTCTTAATAGAGTAATCTGCCATACGCCGATAAATATGCCCCCGTTGAATTTCCTCAGTGCTTTTCAGAGCTGCTGCTGAAAGCAGTTCCGCTGTCGCGCGCAATGTCGCTGCGTGATAGTGGTACACGCGCTCCGCTTTATCAGCAACGACCAAACCTTTACTTAAACGTTTGTCTTGCGTGGCAACGCCTGTTGGACAGCGATTAGTGTTACAAGATAGTGATTGGACGCAGCCAATCGCAAACATCATACCGCGCGCACTGTTACATAGATCGGCACCTAAAGCTAAAATCCGAACAATATGAAATGCAGTAAAGAGTTTTCCTGAAGCGATGATTTTGACATGCTCTCTCAACCCCATTCCCGTAAGCGTATCATCAACAAATACTATGGCATCCCTTAACGGCATGCCAATTGAGTTAGAAAACTCTAGGGGAGCTGCACCGGTCCCGCCTTCGCCGCCGTCGACAGTGATAAAGTCAGGGTAAATTTGGGCTTCATTCATGGCCTTAGCGATCACAAAAAACTCGCGACACCGACCAATACACAACTTTATCCCGACGGGCTTTCCGCCGCTAAGTTCGCGCAGTTGCTTTACGAACTGGAGCAACCCCATAGGGTCATTGAATACCGAGTGGGATGGCGGTGAAACCACATTCTTATCCGTTGCTACTTGTCTAAATCTAGCGATCTCTTCTGTCAGCTTTTCCTTTGGAAGAATGCCTCCATGACTCGGTTTGGCGCCTTGAGAAAGCTTGACCTCAATCATTTTCACGGCAGCGTTTGACGCTTTTTCTGCAAAAGCCTCCGAATCGAAATTACCGCTATCATCACGGCAACCAAAATATCCAGTGCCGATTTGCCACACCAAGTCTCCGCCGTGCTTTAAATGGTACGGCGTTAATCCCCCTTCGCCGGTATTTTGATAAAATCCGCCCAACTTGGCTCCCTTGTTTAAAGCCATGACTGCATTGTCACTCAACGCACCGAAACTCATTGCAGAAATATTAAAGAGGCTTGCTTTATAGGGGCGATTGCACTGTTGATTGCCAATTTTTGTGGTTAAACTTTTGTCATCTAAAGAGCCAAATTTAGCAGCCAACGAGTGTCCAAGCCATTCATAACCAACTCGCTCAGTGTCGACTTTGGTGCCAAACGGATTGGTATCAAGGCTTTGTTTGGCACGCTGGTACACAATACTGCGATACATGCGGTGAATGGGAGAGCCTTCGGTTTCCCCCTCTATTAAGTATTGACGGAAGTAAGGGCGTACAGCTTCAACCAGCCAGCGCATGTGACCGATAATTGGGTGGTTCCTGAGAATGCTGTGGTGAGGTTGAAACTTGTCGCATAAGCCGATCATGAAAAGTGGCAAACTCACAAGTAACGGCCAGCCGAAGGCGGTGTGGACCGTTGTATACAGCAAAATGAAACTGACGTTTGCGGCTGTGACAATCCAAAAGGTTAGCATTAATGAAATTCCTTTATCTATTTTCTGGGCTGTTCAAGGACCAATCATAGTCCAAGTAACGGATTGACAAATTGCCTTTGAGTGTTGCTCGCTCCGTCTGGTTATCGGCGAGTGCCTTGCTGTAGCGGCGCAGATAATTTTTCAGGTTGTTAAAGTCTTCACCGTACCAATCGAATATTTTTGATAAATAGACCCCGCTGGTATCGATTCCATTCTTATCGTTATCGCTGAGAAAGATATTCATTTGTTCTTCAAGTTGAGCGTCTAATTCCGCTGCGATATAAGCTTCGCTTCGTAGTTTAGGGCAGCTCATCGCGGCGCAGACTAATGCCGCATGAATACGCGGCTCATTAAAATCAACACGAATTTTCTCGTGCTCCAGCCAGTCGAGGCTTCGTTGCTCTCTAAGTAATTTAAAGAATGGTTGTTCCCAGGGCGATGAAAATAAGCCGCCAAGGTCTCTAATTGACTCGGCATCACCGCTTTCAAACTTATCGATATGGTCAATAATTAGTTTGAGAGTGAAGGCGTTATAAGCATTGATTAAGAATGCCAGTTGCTCAGACTCGCTCCATTGCTTGTAATCTGCAGAAGATATTTCGGAAAGTTGTGTCAGATAGTTGTTTAGGGACTTGGGGTTACCAGCAAGCTTTCGGTAATTAACAACCGACTTCCTGCCTTCGTCGTAGACAATAACAAAGCGCTGGAGAACGTCACTATATGCGCTGTGGCTGTGATCGAAGCCTTGTCCAGTAGACGCCGAAGTGAATAAGATAAGTAATATAAGCCAGTATTTCATGATAACCCCCAACGAGTTAGGATGCCGAGAGCTTGGTGTCGTGTTCGCGCAACATAAACAAGGCGACACACGCAGCGAGCATCGGCCATGCGGCGAAAAATAGTAAATTATTAAACGCGTCGATGTACTGTGGGAAAGAGGACAACGTCGATACGCCATGCATCACCATAATGATGCCGTAAGTGACGGTTTTCCAGAAACCAGCGAGAAACGCAAGACAGAGTAAAATTTGTAAAACACCGAGTATTGTTGCGATCGTGCCAGAGAGTCCCGAGATACCATAAAAGCCCTCGAAAACCGCGGCTGTGTGACCAGGGTTTAAAAGCTTATCAAGTGCCCAGACGAACATGACAATAAAAATCCCGAGCCTAAGCAGGAGCAGTGCCCAAGGTAGTTTTTGATCAAGGTTATTTGACATTATCTTCTCCATAATTTGGATGAAAAGCGACCTACAGAGCGTTTTAGTAGGCCGCCTAAGTTAGCGTTAAATAAATTTTTGAAACGGCTCGTCGACAGGTGTCCCGGTAATGGCATTCGTGTAGTTGCTCATTGTTTTTTGCGCAATCCCGAGAACGACTTCCAGCGCTTGACGATTGCTAAAGCCTGCATCAAAAAATGCATTTAAATCTGATTCGGAGGCTTGTCCGCGTTTGTCTAGCATCGCTAGCGTGAATTCACGAAGCGCCTGGAGCTTGCTATCATCAAGCGACTTGCCCGCACGGATATTTTCCGTAATGGCATCATCCGCTCCCATTTGCTTGGCAATCGCCGTGTGAGCGGGGACACAATAGTGACAGTCGTGATAGACGTTTATTGTTTGCCAAACGACAGTCAGTTCATTCTTGTCGAAGCTGCTGTTAACGAATAGCTCATGAATATCTTGATAAGCCTTCAACAAGCCGGGCGCTTCTGCCATTACCGCATGTAAGTTTGGGATCATGCCGAAAGACTTTTCCGACCTCTCTAGTAAAGGTTTGCTATCCTCGGGAGCGGAGGCCTTATCGTGTAGTTTAAAGTCTGTCATCGTACTTCTCCTTTTGGTATAAAAACTTAAGATTGAGTCAAAGGCGCAACTGTTTGCGCAATAAATCGCTGAATGAGTGCTGAATCTTCTTTCGGTTGATTACTCACAGCATCGACGTAGTGTCCTGTTGGTTGCGCTGACCAGCCGTCATCTGATTTAACCAATTGCATTTGCGCATTACATAAAGGGCAAGCAATAAGATCGCTTTCGCTCGCATCGCTTGGTTGTGTGACAACAGGGCCACAACTGGGGCACTCGTGTAGCGGAATCCCGTCAGCACTATGCATTATAATGAGGTCTAACAAACCCTCGTTCTCAAGTTGCAACATGACATCCACCCAGTGGCTGTCAAATTGTCGACCGCTATTTTCCCTGAGTATGTCTAATGCTTTTTCCTTAGGTATTGGTGAGCGATACGGACGAGCGCTCGTCATCGCATCGAAAGCATCGGCAACACCAATAATTGCAGCCTCTACGGGTATGTCAGTTTGAGTGAGACCAAAAGGGTAACCCTGACCGTCGGGTCTTTCGTGATGTAGCTCAACGGATTTAATGACTAAATCTGACAGGGGGTGAGCAGCTAACAAGCGAGCGCCATTGGACGGATGTGTTTTAATGATAGAGAACTCGTCATCGGTGAGGCTGTCAGGCTTTCTCAAGATCTGGTCCTCAATAGAGACCTTCCCGATATCATGCAAAAAACTGCCAAGGCCCACACGTGCAACATCAATATCAGAAAAGCCTTGATGCTTGGCCATTAACTTAGCGTATTGTGACACGCGCCATAAGTGACCACCGGTGTAGGGATCCTTCGCTTCAACAAACCACGCCATGACCGCAAGGCTGGTCAGTAACTCGGTTTGAACTTCACGAGAGAGCTCCGGTGATGTTGTACCGCCAGAAAGTAATGATGTAATCCGCTTAAACATAACGCTCGCCTCTAGTTGTGTTGAAATCATCATAGAAGCAAAGGTGTTGTGCAGGAAAGTATGTGTGCAGCGGTAAGGCGTTTTGGTTGTATGTTCCGGTGTTTTGTATAGGACGTTGAGCAAACGAAGCGTCTAGGCTAATAAATGCAACAACAACCAATGGAGTGTTTATTATGAAAAAAGCAAATGTACAAACTGCGTTAATGAGCGGCATTGCCATGGCTTCACTGGCTAGTGGGGCGGCTGTGGCTGCCGGAAACTCACAATTAAGCCTGCAAAACGGAGCACCTCAAGAAGTAAAGAGCAAGTTTAACCAATGGATGAGTGGAGAACAAGTCGATGGGCGTATGGAGCGATGCTATGGCATTGCCTTGGCTGGGGAAAACGACTGTAGAGCTGGCGCAGGAACGAGTTGCGAAGGTACTTCAACAGTAGACTTTCAAGGTAATGCCTGGACATTTACGCCAAAGGGCACATGCAGCTATATCATGACTCCAGAAGGTGAGGCGTCTTTACAGCCGTTAGATAGAAACACGGCTTGAGCTATGCCTTCCTCGCGTTCTAACTCAGTCCCTCCTCGCGTCGACGGGGTTGGGCTGAGTTTCAAGCCAAGCTTTCATCAAGCAGTGAGCGAGCTCAACGAGCCGAACCTTTGGTTTGAAGTGCACACTGAAAATTACTGTGCAGTGGGCGGGCCGCGTCGGCACATGTTGTCTCAGTTGGCTGAACGCTTTCCGATCAGCCTCCATGGCGTCGGAGGCTCTCTAGGCAACAAGTCACATGATCTCGGTTACCACTTAAAGCTGGTGAAAGCACTCGTTCAGGAAATTAATCCAGTATTGATATCGGAGCATGTCGCGTGGTCAGTAAGAAACCACGAATATTTTGCTGATCTACTGCCGGTTCGGCGCACGCATGAGGCGATGAATATACTGATTGATAATATTGACTGTTACCAAAACGCGGTTGGCAGACCCATTCTCGTTGAAAACCCTACGCATTACGTTGAGTTGTCGCATGACGTTGCAGAGCCAGAGTTTTTGCTGGAAGTCGCAAAACGCAGTGGTTGTGGGCTTTTAATTGATATAACCAACCTTCACTTGAGTGATGTCAACTGTGGTATCAGTGCGACAGATTTTATTGAACAAATTCCGCCTCACGTCGTCGGTGAAATCCATGTTGCAGGCTTTGATGAAGACCCGTCCCTTCATGGCAGATTAATTGATAGTCATAGCCAACCGATACCGGATAGTGTCACAAACTTGCTTAGGAACGCCTATGAAGCGTGGGGGGCGAAACCGACCTTGATAGAAAGAGACGCTAATCTGCCTGAATTCTCTGAGTTGCTGCTTGAGTATAAGCAGTTGAGAGCAATAAGAGAGGAATATACTCATGACATCGCTTGAGCGCCAAATCGTTGATAATTGTCGTCGCGGGCATATCGGTAGTCGATTCGCGATCTATGCCAATAACCGTATGGTGGCGTTGCGAGGAGCGCTTGAGCAAAACTTTCCGACATTGGTCAATTACAGTGGGTACGATGCAATTCGTCCGCTATTGAGGGAGTACTGCCAACGCCATCCACCGGATTCACCTTATCTCGTGTTTTATGGCGAGGGGGTGTCTCGCTTTTTACGGACATTCGGCTTGCCGATAGAGGCCGATATTGCAGCCCTAGACAGAGGGTGGCTATCAGCGCTTATGGCACCTGATGCGAAAATTGTGACTCCAGAAGCAATCAGTGATGTCAGTCAGGTGTCTGTGCTGCGCTTAAATCCATCGTTTCATGTTAGCAGTGTTAGTAGAGACAATCTCGCGCTCTGGCATTCGTTAAACAGCCGATCTATTGAGATCCGCGATGCAGATATTTCACGACGCACTGACATTCTTTTTTATCGAGATGATGTCATGCGCGTTCATACTGCTTTGTTATCCGATCCTCAATCACTTTTCTTAGAATGCCTTTTTCAAGGAATGACAATAGAGCAAGCTGCTGAACGTATTGTGACCGGTTATCCTGAGTTTTCTCTAAGCGAATGGTTTGCAAGCTTATTGGTAATGGGAGCATTTTGTCATGGATACACTTAGGCACATACCGAGCTTACTGCAAGACTTATTGTTGCTTGCCCACCGCCTTTTATTGAGTCATGTGTTTTTAAACTCGGGGTTATCTAAGTGGGACGGCTGGCTTGATTTTGATGAGTCTAAATTAACGCTATTCAAATACGAGTTCTTTTGTCCAGACCCTCCCCGTAAGGGCGCGCTACAGTTATGTGAGCCCGAAACTCTGACTTATGTCCAAGATAGCCTTGGTCTTCGCATCGCCGAAACAATGGCCTACTTAGCGGGTGTTGTCGAAGTTACATTGCCACTTTTACTTATTATAGGCTTGTTGAGCCGTTCAGCTGCGGCTGGATTGTTGGGTATGACAGTGTTTATTCAAGTTGCTGTTTACCCGAGTTGGGACCACTTTATAAACCCAGCGGCTTGGTGGATGGTGGTAGCGGCAACGCTACTGTTGTTTGGCCCAGGTCGGTTAAGCGGGGATTATATGTTGAGTAGACTATTTAAAAAGCAAGGTCAGCTATGAAATTAGTGCACAAAATTGTAATTGCTTTTGCTGTCGTTGGGCTGGTGTTCGTTGCCTTTATCGGTTTGATGACTTTCACTCTCAATGTAAACCAAGAAAGCATCGAGACGATTGAATCTTACAATGCGCAGTTAGAGCAGCTTAGTTCTGCACAGCGATCTTTACTGGCTATGGAGAATGGACAGCGCGGCTTTGTTATTACCGGCTATGAGGACTTTATGGCGCCTTATGAGCAATCGCTCGCTCGATTTAATGAAAACCTCAGTAAATTGCGCGACTCAGAGAAAACTCAAGCTGGGCAGTCCGCACTGCAAGACATCCGCGATATATTTGACGGCTGGCATGAAATTGCCTTGCTGCCTACCATTGATATGGCGAAAAAGGGGGAGTTAGATAAAGCTCGTCGCTATATAGGGCAAGCGCGAGGGGAAATGCTACTTCAGGATCTAAGAGCGCTATTTTCAGATTACCGAAAACTAAAAAAGCAGGCGATTACGGCTCAGCAAAAGAAGGCGGCTTTTTATGATTCTCTTAGCGTGTGGGTAATGTTCGGGGGAGCTGGACTGCTAATCACCGTAATTGTTGGAGCAGCACTCTCCGTGCGACAGCAGTTAAACGGGAGGCTGAAGCAGGTAACTGATGTTGCTGACGCGATTGGTCAGGGGGATTTATCGGTAAATGTTGAAACTGACCAAAAGGACGAGGTAAATACGGTCATGCTTGCTCTGGATAGTATGCGGAGCCAGTTAAGAATACTATTGAGCGAGGTAAGAAGAGCAAGCAATGAGATTCACCAAGTAGGTACCGACTTAATTTCCACCTCTGGTGATTTGGGTCATACGGTCGAACGCGAGAGCAAAGCCAGCGATGATGTTTTACAAGCGATACAAGCGTTGAATGAGCACATCGATAATGTTGTGGCGCAGTCTTCACAAGCTGGAGACGTTGCATCAAATGCAGGAAGGCGAGTTCATGAAAGTGCTACAACGGTAGAAAATGCTGTGAATACAATGCAGTCAGTTGCGAATACGGTTAACGAGGCATCGTCCGATGTACACAGCCTAGGTGAGCAGTCTGAACAAATTACCGAAATCGTTGACACGATTAAAGTTATAGCAGATCAGACGAACCTTCTCGCGCTGAATGCTGCGATCGAAGCGGCCAGAGCCGGTGAGCATGGCAGAGGCTTTGCGGTTGTCGCTGATGAAGTTAGGGCGTTAGCAACGCGCACCAGCACGTCGACAGGAGAAATCGAAACAATGATTGAGCGCATTCAACAAGTAGCCGAGCGCTCAGTACAGCAAATGAATGCGGGGGTCGAGCGTGTCAACCATGGTGTTGAAGAAGGTCAGGCCGCAAAGCTTGCTATGCAAACTATTCAGAGTAATTTTGACGATGTTGTTTCGTTAGTTAAAGATATCTCGGTAGCGCTTGATGAACAGAAGCAAACGAGCGAGCAGCTCGCTGATAGTAGTGAGCAATTTCAGCATAGTGTGGACGAGACCGCGACTGCGAGCCAAACGACCAGCTCAGCGGCTGAACAACTTGAGCACCTATCTTCTGAGCTTCAGGAGTCATTATCAAAATTTCGGATTTAGGCGAGCGATACAACAGTCAGTGAGTATGTCGATACTCACTCGCTGATATTCCCTCGTAGCGCTTGAAGAAACGATTGAATGCTGTGGCTGATTGGTAACCGAGTTGCTCGGCAACTAACTCTAGCGGGAGTTGAGTTTTGCTCAGCAGCATTCGGGCACGTTGAAGACGAAGTTGATCAACAAGCTTTTTAGGAGCCATTCCGGTTTGCTTATGGCAACGCTCAGCAAATGCACTGGTCGAGAGGTAAGCCTTCTTTGCCATTGTCTCTACTGACCAGTCACCCGCGGGCTCATCAATAATTGCGAGAACGAGCCCTCTTAAATACCTGTCTTGTAATGCCGCTAGCGGCCCCGTAAGTTCCTGCTGCCCATCAATGACAGCTCTTAACAAGTGAATGGCTAAGACATCACTGAGACGTTGTACGATAGCCTGACTTCCCGATTCGCTATGCTTGGTTTCCGCTCGGATCATACTGATGAGTGCCTGCATCTCGCTCGCTTGGCAGTTGTGATTCAGCACGATCCATGGAGGCAACAATCGAAAAACAGTATCGGTGATTTGTGACGGACTATTTATGTCGTAACAGACGATCCCGTTCTGTTGATGCTCGGGTTGGCAAAAACTGGCTATTTCATCTTCCGTAATATTATTCGGAATCTGATTGTAGCTTAGAAAATGCGCTATCCCTTGATTTACAAAAATCACGTCCCCCGCATGAAGGCGAATGACATCGGTATTCTTAAACGGGAAGCCGAACCAACAATCCCCCTCAGTTACAAGATGCAGGGCGGCTTTCTGTGGTTCGTTAGCCATTAATGTCCAGTCACCGCAAAGCCCCGATTGAAAATGAAACTCCGTACCCTGCGCAACTTGATTGAGGAGTGCTTCGACAGTGTCGCTCGTTTTGGTTGGTTGTTCCGGTGTTTCAGTCATGTTGATTTATTCGGGATAGTGACAGCATATGACTAGTAAATCACTACCGTGACTTAAGGTAAAGAGGTACGACCCGTTGACGATAAAATCAGTAACACTGGCACGCCCCCATCCCGCTATTGTAGGAGACATGGTTCCCTTTTTGGAGGAGCTCGGCATCAGGGTAGTTCAAGCAACAAAGGTAAGTGAGCTACGACATCAGATAACGGTTGCTACGGATGCGGTTGTGATCTCACTGGCGGTGACATCCACCATACGGGCTTCAGTTGAGAACGTGTTAGCTGAGGTAATGCGCCTGAACCCAAATGCTTTATTAATATTTTCAAGTGAGTTACCTCTCACCAAGAAAAAAAAGAATTTGATTTATCTACTATCCAAATACTTTTCGAACCCGTGTATTGCAAGCTCAGACAACGCTTGCAAAGGTCAAGAACGGTGTTTGTATATCTGCGGAAACGATCTTACTGATGAGTCACGTCGAAACCAACTTGTGAAGTTAATTACGCAGGGATGAAAGGATAGGTGCTAATGATGAATAAAAGGAGCTTTAAATTGAGGCGCCACCAACAAACAACTCTGTTTTATCAGCAACACCCAAGTAGAGTTTAATTTTTTCCCGCTGGCTAAAAGACATGACCTCGAAACTCAGTAAGCTATTGACCTGCCCAATAAAACCAGTTTCAGGCGATTAGTTAATGCCATACTACCCGGTTTCGTTTATCTGGTCTCCGGAGGCAAAGGTAAATTGTGGCCGAACATTTCCAGACTAACGTTTCATAAACTAAACTCAGCTTGTCACTGTATTTTAATAAGGTACTACCCTATTAAAAAGGCGAAAGAGTGTTAAAACCTAAATCTTTGTTTCCTCAACAGTTCATAGACGGCCACCCTATTCACCATGGGGAAGATTTTGGTGTGTTGTGCTGGAATACACAAAAACTGACCGAGAAATCAGAGTTTCAGCGTACTTTAGCAAGCGTTTTAAAAGACTATCCCAGTTTGTTTTTGTTGCTTCAGGAGGTGAAGCTGAGTACCCAAAATAATTGGCTGCTGCCAAGTTGGTCTTATGCGGTAGCGCCGAATATGCAAACACGTCGCTCCGTGTATGGTGTTCTCACTGCTAGCGGCTATGCTTTTAAAGAAGCTCAGGCTCGACTGAGCAGCAAGCGCGAAGGCATGTTAGCAACCCATAAAAGTTACATGCTCTCTCATCATTCGCTGGCAGAGGGCGGCTCACTGCTGGTGGTCAATGTCCACGCGATTAACTTTGTTCGTGCGCGCCAATTTTCTCAAGAAATAGAGCTCATCAAAGAAGAAGTACTAGAACATATAGGACCGCTTATTGTGGCGGGTGATTTTAACGTGTGGAGTCGCCGGCGTCGCCTAAGCTTGTTGCAGTTCTGTCGTAGTGTGGGTCTTCGCCAAGCCATTATGGTCGACCCACATCATGTTAAGGCCTACCGGCAGCATCCGCTCGACTTCATCTTTTATAGGGAGCTCACACTGCAAGAAACACTAGCCATCAATACCAGTAAAGTGTCCGATCACAACCCGCTTTATGCGCGATTTAAACTATAGCGACTCAGGTTTGGTATTTTGCCACAAAAAAGGTGAGCCCCTTATATAGAGCTCACCTTCATTCTTAGGCACTTAACAAAACGCACTACAGTGTTTTCAACAACTCATCCACTGCACGTTTTAACTGTGGATCCACATTTTTAGCTTTATATGCGGGTGGGTTAAACACTTCGATATCAGGCTGTGCCGGCGTAAAGTCCATGTTAGCGTCAGACTCTTTAACCCACCATCCTCTAAATGGCATTCTGATAATCGAGCCATCAACAAGGCGTTCAGCCCCGGTACTAATCACAGCGCCAAACGTGGGGCGACCAACCAACTTGCCAATACCTAACGATTTATAGGCATGCGAGAAGATCTCGGCATTTGAGTAGCTGTTTTCGTTACTCATAGCAATGGAAGGCTTGGTCCACGCCGATAACGGTAAGCGCTCAGAGTAGGGATATTTGTCTCTGAACTTTTTCTTATTTTCGTCAAGGTTGTCTGTGGCACCACGAGGAATCGTGTAAGCATGCTGTTCAACGTTTAATACCGCCATCAGGTAGTCTGTTGTCCAGCCACCGCCGTTGTAACGAACGTCAATGACAATCCCTTCTTTACCGTAACCAGCAGCCATGAGCTCCCGTTCGAAACGTTCAAAGCTGGTCCAGTTCATACCGCGAATATGCAAGTAGCCCAAACGGCCATCAGAGTATTTCTCAGTCATTGCACGGCGTGTGTCGACCCAGTTGTCGTACTTTTCGTCACTAAGGCTGGTGGTTGGCCAGAGTACGACTTCAGTATCTTGACCGTTGCGTTGCACGTTCAGCAAAACGCGTTGGTTGGCGTAGCCATTTAATGCCGCATAAAAGTTGATGTCGCTGACCGGCTGTTGATTCACGTGAGTAATCACGTCATTCACTTGCAGGCGGCTGTCATTGCGTGCCGCTGGACTATTATTCAGCACGGACGCAACCGAGAGTCCTTCGTTGGTCGGTAAGAGCTCGACGCCGACTAAGCCCGTCCGTGTCTTTTGCGTCTGCTTTTGGTTTTCACCGCGGTATAAGCCCATATGACTGGCGTTAACCTGACCCAGCATCAAGTTGAAGATATACTGAAAATCTTCTTTGGTTGATGCCTTCAATGCCAAAGGACGATACTTTTCCTTTAGCTCCTGCCAGTCATTGCCATGAAACTCCGGATCATAAAACCCGGCATCGAGTGCTTGCCATGCCTCATCGAAGATTTGTGCACGCTCGGCCATGTGTTCAATGTTTTGCTGCGACACGGTCGTTAACGTTTCGGCCTCGTCTTTTTTCGTATTAACTTTGACCAGTGTGCCGGAGTTCGTCAGCGCGAACAGATGCTTTCCGTCATCGCTCAACGACAAGTCACGAGGCCGTTTATCGCCCTTAATGACAAGCTTTTTATCCTCTCCATTCCACTTAATTTTGAACAGGTCCCGATCCATTTCAAAATTCTGACGGCCTGCTCCGCCAATGGCGTAATAGATATGCTCGCCTTTGTTATCAAAGGCTAAACCCGTCTCATTACCGGCAAAACGAGTGACCTGAACCAGTCGTTCATAGATGCCATCTAAGTCAATTTGTATCGGTTCGACGACTTTATCCGCAGTTTCTGAGTCATCTTCGTCTTTTTTGGTCTGAGCGGGTTCTTCTGCAAATTCATCGCGCTTCCACTCTTCTTGCGAGCGTTGCCAATCACTTTCTTTTAACCAGGCAAACCAGATATCGTAGTCGCCATTGTTTCGCATTGACGTAAAGCCCAGCTTACTGCCATCGGGCGACCAAACAGGACTGTAATCTCCCCGGGGGTGCATGCTGACATTGACGGGCTCTTGCGAGTTGTCTGCAGGATGAATAAAGATCTCGCTGTTAAACGATAAGTCAGAAATAGCATAAGCGAGCCAGTTGCTGTCTGGTGACCAGCTTACATCATTGGGGGTCGCCCACCCGTCTAACAATACCGTCTGGTTTGTGAAGGATTTGTCTTCGGCAACATCAGCTACAATCATCTTACCGCGGCCTTCACGATAGGCCACTTTTTTGCCATCAGGAGAAACCAGAGGCTGGCGTTCTTGCGCGTCGGTGCGTGTAACAGGTGTTACGGAATGCTTCAGCGATTTAAACAAGTTCGGCTCTTCAGCGTCCGCTGATTTCACAGCAAAAATATCGTTTTGGCCGTCACGGTCAGACACAAACAACAGCGTATTATCGTCAAGCCAGGTGACATCTCTGTCACGCGCCGCTCCAGTTGTTAGCCTGACCGAGCGCTGGTCGTCTTTGTCGTTGCGCTTCACAAATAAATCACCACGCACGGCATAAGAAATCAGTTTGCCGTCAGGCGACACGCTGTATTCATCCAGAGAGTTAGTCGTTGATTTTTGTGTGACAGGGTCAAAGCGAAAGTCCGTAGGAATTGAGAGGTCGAGCGACGTGCTTTGACCTTCCGTAATCATTTCAACCTTATCAGCGGCCTGATAAACAAGATGGTTTGCTTGCTTATCAATACTAAAGTGCTCAACACCAAACTCGCTCTCATTAGTGACTTGTGTTGCCTTGCTAGCGTCGAGCTTTTGCTTAAACACGTTGTATTTACCCGCACGAGCAGAGATAAAGTACAGCTCGTTATTGCTCGACCATTTAGGCATAAAGTCATTGCCATCAAAGTCGGTTAATTGGTTATATTCACCGGTTTCGGTGTCGTAAATCCAAATATTACGGTTGGCCGGACCTCGATAGTCCTCACGCGACACTCTGGCGGTACTACGCACTAAGGCAACTTTCTTGCCATCGGGGGATACCACGGCGTCAAAGCCTAAAGCGTCCATAAAGCGGAACTCGGTTGCATCACCCGTTGTGGCAACGCTGTACACTTCCCATTCACGCTCTACCTCAGCGTACAAACGGCGAGTGTTAAAAAGTACTTGGTTATCGTTGTTAAAACCTAATACGCGGTCTGAGGCGCTGTGATAGGTTAAGCGATCGGGACGCCCCCCCTCGCTTGGCATAATAAAGACATCGTCATTGCCGAATCGGTCGCTGCTGAATGCAATAGAGTTACCGTCTTTTGACCATTTCGGTGAGCTTTCATAGCCTTCGTGAATGGTTAAGCGGTTTGGATTGGTGCCGGATGTCGACATTGTCCAAATATCGCCTTGGTAACTAAATGCAATTTGAGTTCCGTCCGGGCTAATTTCCGGCTGCATGATTAACGGTTGTTCTGACGTACCACCTGACGCAGATGCGCCAAATGCCGCAGAAACAAGTAGGCTTGTGACCAAACGTTTCATAGTAAGTTGCCTGTTTTAGTTAGTATTATTAGTTGTGCTCTGATGTTAGCAAATATATATGGGGGAGGTGTTGGGGTTGAGTGTATTACTCGACAAGTCGCGCATTCAGCGCGACAATTAGAATGTTAAGAGGGAGGGCGATAAGTCCGTTTTATAAGTGCAGAAGGTAAACAATGAATTTGGCTTAACAAAAAGAATCTTAAAACGAGGATTATTCTACTAGGATTTGTACAGGTTTATGACAAAATAACCATGTGGTTACTAAGGATAAAATATATGTTATTAACTCATGGAAAAGCTCAAGCCTACCTGGAAGCTTTCAGTCGTGGTGAACTCTCCGCACATGACGCACCAGACTGGATGTCGCCACTATTTACATCGCAAAAGTCATCGACAGACATTTATGGTATTGCGGATAGTAGCATCGATTCCATTCGTAATATTGTTCGCTTCGGGCGTGAGGGGTTAACATTTCAAGAGCAAATTAATCGTATTGAGGCTGATACCGAACAATTAGCAACGGCCGTGGAAGAAATGTCGTCTTCAGCAACGCAGGTTGCCGCCTATGCTGAGCAAGTTTTGTCTGCTGCACAGCAATCGGCAAGCGATGCAGATGATGGGCTTAAAAAGCTGAAAACGTTGGTTAGCCACATGAGCGATGTAGAGTCATCGATTGCACAAGTGACAGAGCACACACGAGCTTTTGTGAACCAAACAGAACGCATCACGCATTTAACGAAAACGGTTAATGACATTGCTGATCAAACTAACCTCCTGGCGCTTAACGCAGCGATTGAAGCGGCCCGTGCAGGTGAGGCTGGTCGTGGCTTTTCTGTCGTTGCTGATGCAGTACGGGAGCTAGCTAACCGCAGCTCCGAGGCTGCTACTGAAATTGATACAATTGTCAATGACGTAGTTAATGGAGCCCGCGAAATTGAATCAGTGATTGAAAGGAGTAACGATGCTTTAACCGAGTCTCGTGAGGATCGACTTCAAGTTTGCGATATTCTAGAGCGTGCGCGTGATTCAGCCGAACAAAACCTCTCTGCTACTACAGAAGTTTCCACCGCAACTCGTGAGCAGTCGAGTGTTGCCAGTGATATGGCACTGCGCTTGCAGCATGTATCAGACTCAGTTAAAACCGCCAGTTCTTCTTTTAAAGATATTGCTAAAGTTATGCGTCATTTGCGCGAAAACCAGCTGGAAGAACTTCAATTTCTCCCTAGCGACGAACCTGAAATGTTATTGCGACTGGCTAAATCAGACCATATCGTATGGGTTGATAAAGTCGTTCGCTATGCGATATTTGGTCAAACCTCACTGAGTGAAGGGGAGTTGAAAGATCATACCCAATGCCGCCTCGGTAAGTTTCTGGATTCGGAGCGAGGCCAGGCGATGTTGACGAATAAGCCAAACTTCTCTGAGCTTTATAGCAATGTGCACCCTAAGGTGCATCAATTGGGTCGTGAAATCTTTGCTAAAGCTAAAAGAGGTGCTCGGTATGATGAATTAGAACCGATGGTGGAAGAGCTTATTGCTACGTCCGATCGCGTCATCGGGTTGCTTGACGAATTTATCTGATAGAGCTTACTGCGACCTAAAATAGTTGAGTAATGCCGAGTAAAATAGCGTAACGACCTGACTTACTGACGAAGACCAGAATCAAGAACTGCCAGAAAGTGAGTCGAAGCATACCGGCAATAAAGGTGAGAGGGTCGCCAATGAATGGGGCCCAGGCCATAAGGAGAGACCACTTACCGAAGCGCTCAAACCAGCGGTGACCACGCTCCAGAGATTTTGGTTTGAACGGAAACCAGCGACGATCCTGATACTGGACAAGGAATCGACCCAGAATGTAATTCACCACAGATCCTAACGTATTGCCAATTGAGGCGAGCCACCATATTGCCCAGATGTCGTAACCCGCTTGCTGAGCGCCGGCGACTACAAACTCAGACTGCGCCGGAAGTATGGTTGCCGCTAAAAAAGCCGTTAGAAATATCGTTAAATACATACGGTCATTAGACTACCCTAAATGTCCCGTCTTCACCCAGATTACGGTTTCGTCATCAACAAAGGGGTGGTGCGTACTCATGTGTGGGCTGCGCATCCAGGTGCCTGTTGGATAGCGCCCGTGTTCATCACAAAACTCCCCGGATAATACCAGTATTTCTTCGCCGCCCATGTGGCGGTGAGGTTTGAATACTTCTTTAGCTGGCCATTTCACCAGAGCTACGTGCTCGGTGCCATGACTATGTAATGGCATAACTTGTAATCCACTCTGGCCGGGCAACCATTCCGCTTCATTGGTATTAATGCGTACTGTTTGAGTGTCGTCTGTTTGAAACTGGTGCAGCTTGACCAGTAACTTGCAGCCATCCTTACTAAACGGCGCATGCGAGCTACCAGGTGGATTACGGATATAGGTGCCGGCGGGATAGTCACCGTTTTCATCAGAAAAAACACCTTCAAGCACTAATATTTCTTCACCCAGCGGGTGAGGGTGGCTTGCAAACGCGGAGTCGGGCAGATACTGCACAATACTGGTGGTGT
>CEGE01001964.1_pt1 | contig 18721 bp, 14 predicted proteins | sample 306311 | NCBI WGS metagenome assembly CEGE01 (sample SAMEA2755654, study PRJEB7226) | microbial mat metagenome | biome: microbial mat; feature: hypersaline; material: grass silage | place: USA | collected 2014-02-19 | depth 0 m | reverse complement strand
CGAATTCTGTTAGATGGTAGCGACCTGCGGGATTGGAGTACCCAAGCACTACGTGAACGCACCGGGGTGATTTTTCAGGACTTCGTGCGCTATCAGTTGCAGGTGGGCGAAAACCTTGGTGTCGGCGATACTCATGCCTTTAACGACCAAGAAAGGTGGCAGAACGCCGCTCGTCACGGTATGGCGGATGAGTTTATTACCCGCATGGCCAACGGCTACAAAACCCAGCTTGGCCGCTGGTTTAAAAATGGCCAAGAGCTCTCTGGTGGCCAGTGGCAGAAAATTGCCCTCTCCCGAGCGTATATGCGCGAAAACGCGGACATTTTGGTACTGGATGAACCTACCGCTGCCATGGATGCTGCCGCAGAAGCCGAAATATTTGCCCGCTTTCGCGAGCACAGCCGCGATAAAATGGCGATATTGATCTCTCACCGTTTTTCCACAGTACGCAGCGCTGATCTCATTCTGGTTATTGATCAAGGGCATATCGTTGAACGCGGCACCCATGAAGAACTGCTGGCCACTGCAGGCCGCTATGCGAAGCTATTTCAACTCCAGGCAGCGGGTTATAAATAGCCACTAAAATATTAATAATTCTTATTATAATCATGTTTAAACTCTTACCAAGCTAATTAAAACCTCGAACGTGAACAAACGTCACAAGCGTTACAAATCTGTCGACCGTTCTAACGCTTTAAAGGTAATGTGCTCTCATGGTTTGACACTACAGGAGTGGCACATATGAACCGTCTTCATCAGATAAGAGTTAAGTATGCTCTTGCCTTTATCAGCGTTGCGTTAGCACTACTGGTTATTGTGGTAGCCGATGCACTGCTGGTTAATATGGTAAAAAGCCGTTTAGATACGTTTATCACCAACTATATTCCGGCGACTTCAGCCACACTCAACGGCGACCGAGACCTTTATCAAGCACGCGTTGCTGAGATTGAGTATCTGTTATCTGACCCCAGCTCCGAGCGAGCAACAGCGTTAATCGCCGAGTTTGAAGAGAATGCTCAGCAGGCTTATGACCGCATGGGGCTCTACGCCGAACTAATGCAGAACTACCCAGAGCTAACCAAGCAACTAGCGAACTTTGAAACGCTGTATAGCGATTGGAAACAAGAGGCAACACGTGTTTTTGAGCTGCACCAAAGCGGTAATACCGCAGCAGCATTAACGATGCTATCCGGTTCATCATTAGACGACTTTAATGCACTGCGTGATATATATGATGTATCGGGAATAAATATTGAGACAGCCACTTATCAAGCAGAAGCAGCGGTGGTTGATAGAATCCAAGTGCAGCAAACATCCACTATTATTGTTGCTTTAATCATCTTTATTGCTGCAACGCTTATTGCGCTACTGGGGCCGCTAATGATGTCTCGGGCTATCCGTCAAATTAGTGGACGTATTAAAGAGATTACCGAAGGCGATGGCGATTTAACCGCGCGGATTGAGAGTCAACGCCGTGATGAAATTGGTGAATTGGCACAACAGTTCAATGCCTTTATTAAACGCATTGACGATACGCTTCAGTCAGTTAGCAGCAGTACCGTTAGCCTGCAGCATGCATCTACTGAAATTGCCAAAGGCAGTCAGGAGCTTGCGGCACGTACTGAGCAAGCAGCTGCGAATTTACAGCAAACCTCTGCTTCGATGGAGCAAATCGCAGCAGTGGTCAACAACGCCTCTGATTCTGCCCAGCAGGCTGACCAGTTGGCGCTTTCAACCCGGGATCTCGCTCAACAGGGTTTGCACTCCATGCACAGTGTTGAGCAGACAATGGATACGATTAACGACTCTTCCTCTGAAATCAGCAGCATCGTCAACCTTATTGATAGCATCGCTTTTCAAACCAATATCCTGGCGCTGAATGCGTCTGTAGAGGCCGCCCGCGCAGGCGAGCATGGCCGAGGCTTTGCGGTAGTTGCCCAAGAGGTACGTATATTGGCCAGCCGCTCAAGTGATGCATCCAAAAACATTGCCACTCTGATCAATACGTCGTTAAACCGCACAAAGGTGGGCGTTGACCAAGTGAAACAAACCGGCGTCACCATGCAGGAGATGGTAAAAAGCATCGAGCGTGTGGCGGACGTGATTGCTGAGATCAGTGCTGGTGCTAAAGAACAGAGTGTAGGTATCGGTCAAGTAAATGACGCAGTCAACGAGCTGGATAGCATGACCCAGCACAATGCCTCCATGGTAGAAGAGTCCAGCGCTGCGGCGGCGGAACTAAGAGAACAAGCCGACCGACTGGGCGTGCTAGTGGGAGGCTTCAAGCTCAGCAATGCTAACGCGCAACCAGCTCTTGGCAAAGCAGCGCTTGCCCCTACAGCTAATAAGCCCTCACCTACGCCTAATGTCCCGCGTCGTTTGGCGAGCTCACAGCAGCCTGAATGGGAGTCGTTTTAAGCAATCCCCCTTAGTTTTCTAAGTATCCTTGGACTTATACTGAGTCCAAGGAAGTTTCGTTACCGGCTTATATGCTCATCCATTTCAGCAAGCTCTTCGTCTAGCCGCAGCCGCTCATCGTAGTCATCAAAGGTATATGTATGCTGTCTGGTGCTTTAATTATTGATGATGATTGTAGTGTCCAACTATTGGGCAGAATGCTACTACGCCAGCACGGTTATCAGGTGGTGACGGCAAGCAGTTTTGGCGAGCTGGTGCGCCAACCTGACCTACTCAATGTCGAGCTGATCTTGCTTGATCTCGGGCTAGGTGAATTTACGAGCCTTGATATTCTGGAATATCTTTATGATTTACGCTTAAACGCTTCAATTTTATTAATTAGCAATTATACGGAAGAAACTGCCGCGCATGCGCTTGCAGCAGGTGAAGCAAAAGGCTTGAAAATGTTAGGTTTCCTATCTAAATCCAAGCTACTCACCGGTCTAACGACATTTCTGGGGCCCTTAAAAAAAGCGCCCAAAGCGCCTACAGGCGATGAATTGGCGAAGGCCATTCGTGAACAACAGCTTTTTCTAGCTTTTCAACCCCAAATAAGCCTGCAACAAGGCCCTCAACAAGGGCAGGTTATTGGCGTTGAAGCGCTGGTACGCTGGCAAGACCCTCAACGCGGCGTGCTATACCCCGACAGTTTTATACCTCTAGCAGAGCAAAACGACCTGATGCTTCCACTCACTTGGTACGTTATTGAGCTTGCCATGAAGCAGCAAGCCCAATGGCTGTCACAAGGGTGGGACTTAAACGTCTCGATAAATATACCGGCGGCCTTTATTCAGGCAGAAGGCGTACTCGACGCGTTTGATCAACTCACCCAAGCGCATCATGCAGTGCTTAGCAAGATCACCCTGGAACTCACCGAAACAGCGGGGGTTGAGTGCTTGGGCTACGCTAGCTACGTGCTCAAAGCGTTGCGACAACGGGGCTGCAAACTGGCGTTAGATGATTTTGGTACCGGCCACTCTTCGCTGACACAGCTCTATCGGTTGCCTTTCAGCGAGCTCAAAATTGACCGTAGCTTTGTCTCACTGATCGACCAGGACAAAGAAGCACTGGTGATAACAGAGTCGATTGTCGACTTAGGCAAACGCCTGGGACTGACTGTTGTCGCCGAAGGTATCGAAACGTCGGCACAGTTCACTCGGCTTGTTGAAGCCGGGTGCACTGTTGGACAAGGCTACGGTATTGCACACCCGTTAACCGCCGACGCTTTCAACACCTGGTTACGCGAGTACTCACCGTCCGCACCCTAATAACGCATCAAACGAACATGCTTTCTTGCTCCAAAGCCAGCTTAGTAGTGGCCTCAAGAGCAACTAAACGCTCCAGATAGATCATCAATTCGCTTAATGGGGCTTCTAGCGCTGCTTGCTCCAATTGGCTTGCTTGCTCAGCAATCGCAGCACAGCCTAGAGAGGAAGCGGCACCCTTTAGTGAATGGGCTTCTAGGCACAAGGCTTGTCGATCCTCTGACTGCCAGTAGGCATTCAAGCGAGCGATACGTTCACCAAGCCGTGTTAAAAACGTGGTCAGCAGCACATCCAGTGCCTTGGGTTCAAAGGTACTTTGCAGCTCTTCGCAAAGACGCTTATCGAGTACTTGAACTGCCCCAGCACTATCACCCAGCGATTCGGGGCTTTTAATAGGAACGGTAGCGTGAATACTGACAGATTCAACGCTTTCATCATTTAACAGATAGCGGCCAATCACCTGATGCAACTCATCGCGCGTAAAAGGCTTGTGAATCATATCGTCCATGCCGCTTTGAATGCAGCGCTCTCGGTGCTCAGGCATCACATTGGCGGTCATCGCCACTATGGGCAACTTAGGCAGTTGATGCACAGCTTCATAATCGCGCCAGCGTTGGGTGGTTTCCGTGCCATCCAGCTTAGGCATCTGCATATCCATTAACACCAAATCAAATCGACCATGGTCTGCTTTCAACTGATCGAGCGCTTCCTGGCCGTTCTCTGCAACCGATACCTGCTGGCCAAGGCGCTCAAGCATGACGCGTGCCACCGTTTGATTTAGCGGGTTATCCTCTACCACCAAGATATGGTGATGGGAGGGCATTGCTGGCGGGTGTTCACCGCTTTGGTAAATGGCCAAAGGTTCGGTTTCCGGCAGGCTGACGGTGAACCAGAATCGACTGCCGAGCCCCTGCTGGCTGTTAACACCTATCTCGCCCTGCATGGCATCGACCAACCGCTTACAGATTGCGAGCCCAAGCCCCGTGCCTTCGTGACGACGCGCCATTGAGGTATCCACTTGCGAGAACGCCGAGAACAGCTGTGCTTGATCCGCTTCCGCGATACCACAGCCAGTATCGTGTACCTCCATAAGAATATTATCGTCTCCAAGAGGTTTTATCTGGCATTTGACGAACCCCTCTTCCGTGAACTTCAAGGCATTATTGATTAAGTTCATCATGACTTGGCGCAGCCGCGCGATGTCTCCCAGCACATAACGGGGCAGCGCCGGGTCGATAGCGTAACTAAAGGAGACCTTCGCCTTTGGTTCGCGGAGGGTATAGCTTTCACAAAGCTGGTCGATGCATTGGTGAAGATCAAACGGCTGGATATCCAGGTCGAGGCGCCCCGACTCAATTTTGGTGTAGTCGAGAATATCGTTGATCACCGCGCGTAGACTCTCCGCACTGCGCTTAAGAGCGGCTAAATAAGTCTCAGCACTTGTTGTTTTAACCTCCTCGCTTAACAAATCCGCCATACCCACGACACCATTTAACGGGGTTCGAATTTCATGACTCATCACCGCCATAAACTCAGATTTTGCCAGACTCGCTTTCTCTGCTTGCCTAGCTGCCTCATTTAGCTCTTGGCTCTTGGTTTCTAACGCCTGAGCCTTACGATGACTGGAGCGCCCTTCTAGAATCAGCGCGCGAACCAACATGCCACCTGAAAGCATTAACAGGACAATAAGCAACAGCACCAATCCGTTGAGACTTGTCAATGCGCGGTGTTCCTCACTATGCATATGGGAAACATGGGCGTTGGTTTCGATCAAAATGTTACCGCTGAGTTGCTGTAGCTCAGCCGCTTGCTGCAGGAGGATAGCCGTTAACTCGCTATTTAACTGGGTAGGGTGGTCCCATACCGTTTCGAGTAGGGTTTCCATCTCTAGAATGCGGATGTGAGCTTGTTGAATGACCGCCTCAATATCCTCGAGTTTCGCCACGACTTTTCCTATTTCACCTTGAAAAAAAAGTGATTGTCGGCTGAAGAGAATCTCAAAACGCAGCAACACATCATCAACCGTAGCCTTCCCAGCACTCGTTTCGAATAGCGACAAGCGCAATTCGCGCACCTCTCGATCAAACTGATACCCGGCCCATAACACATTTTCGAGCAACCGCTCCTCCTGCGCATGCTGACGGTTATAAATAACCCCACCGGTGGTTAGCGCTGAAAGAAAAAAAAGGATCGCCGAGAATGTAGCGACCCTGGTACGGCGGGAAAAATAGAACTTAAAAAAAGCCAGCATGATTGCTACTCGGTTATATTACTCAACGTCGATTCGTGTCACCTGCCACACAGAGCGCGAAAATATCTCTTCATCTAGCAGTTCGGGGTGCTGGTCAAAGGGGTAAATGACAAATAGCGGCCCCTGATCACGAATTCGCAGCGCTTTGCCGTTTGCCTGCATAGCCAGAATGACATCGTAATTCTCAAAATCGCTGATAGGCACCGTCGCGGCGTACTCATTCAACGCTACCACACGAATATTCTCCCCCTCGGCACCGACGGCTTCCAGGATAGCTCGCCCCAATGGGCCAGAGAAGCGCATCACGCCGTCGTGCCAGGGCGTGCGGGTAATCGTTTCGTGCTGCGCCAAGCCTTCTAGCATCGCTTTATCAAAGTGGGCTTCGTCACCCACATTCGTCTGCCCCACCTTTCCACTCACCACCAATATCACCGGGCCTTCAGGTACTTCCAGGGCGATAGTGTGGGCCGACAGCAAGGCAAGTCCTACCGCGACGATGAAAACCACGAATTTAACAACCATAGGGCGACGTATCATGCTGCACCTCGGTACTGATCGTTGAAAGTGCAGAAATTGTATATCGGCCGTTGGCGGGCTAACTGTGAACCTTTGTGTCAACGCATCATCATCCACTAAACTTAACGCGTGAGCTTGCCGCCTCTACACGGGTGACATTTATAAGACGACAATAAGGGAAATTAGCATGCATATTGGCGTACTTGAAGATGACCTCGACCAACAGGCCTTTATTGAGCAGTGCCTACTAACGGCAGAACACCAAGTCTCGCTGTTTAGTCGCTCCAGCGAGCTTCGCCGCGCGACGCAGCAGCACACCTTTGACCTGCTCATTATCGATTGGCGCCTGCCCGACAGCGACGGCATGGATGTGGTTGCTCATCTTCGCCAGCACGACAGCTGGCGTGGGCCAATCCTGTTTATTACCGCCAGCCAAGGCGAAGACGATGTTGTTAAAGCCCTGGAGCGAGGCGCCGATGATTTTCTCGCCAAGCCCCTTCGCCCCAGTGAGCTGATTGCCAGAGTGAGTGCGTTAGGTAGACGCTCTGGCTATGCCACATCGCGCCCTGCACCGGCCTGTCCCGAGATATTTACCCTGCATACCGATGAGCACTACATCAGCGTGGCGGGCGACGCCATTGATTTAACCGAACGTGAATACCGGTTAGCCACGCTGTTTTTCTCTAAAATGGGTGAGCTAATTACCCGTGCGCACTTACTAGAACTGGTGTGGGGCATTAAAGGGGATATTTCGACGCGTACCGTTGACACCCACGTAAGCCGCCTACGCCGCAAGCTGGAACTGGATGGTCGGCATGGCCTGCGTCTACGTAGCGTTTACCAATCGGGGTATCGCATGGAAACTTGCCAGCCCCCCCACCTTGAACAAGTCGCTAAATAGATTGACGCTCATATAAGCATCGGTTAAAACATAAGAGCTCCCCTTTAAGGGGCAGTTCTTTTTTATTAACGAAACGTTTTCAGAGACCTTCTCATGCGCTGGCAAATCCCCGCGACACGAATGAATAAGCTGCATCGCATTATTAATAATGCGGTATCAGCTTATTATTGTCGCGCGCCAGAGATGTAAAGAGGAAATTGGCCGCGGCAAGTGTCGCGGCCATGTTGTTTTATCGTTACCTTTGAGACTCCCTGATCGCGATGTTGCCCGGCCTCCTAACCCAGGAGACCGACCCCATGGCAATCGCAACCATTACCCGCAAACTACTCAGCGCTTTCACCCACTATCGTACCCAGCGGCGCTTTTACGAAGACCCGCGCTTTCATGACCCGCACCTGTTAAAAGATATCGGTTTACGCTGGGAGCAGGGCCAGCTGGTATCCATTCATGGTGTAGAGGAACCAAGTCAGCGCAACCAACGCCATCAGGCTGAAACCCGCGATGCCTACGAAAAATGTCCACACTGTGGGAGTAGGTTGGCATAGCCAACGCCCCGGTCACAGGAAGTGGCCGGGGCGTTTTCAGTGGCGTGCCACGCCTGGCGCGCAATAAAAAAGCCGATCCATTGGATCGGCCAAGCTGATGGGATATTGCACAGTATGGGGAATACTGCGCAGAGATGCCTGGGGAAGGCATCGCCAAAACGCCGGGTTAGGCGGCTTGGCGATGCCCTCCCAGAGAATTGCGTCCTTTCCGGGAGTAGCTCCCTTTACCTTTTTTCGGGGTTTGCTGCTGCATTTTAAACATCGGCGTTCGCAGCTGCGCTTTTAAAGCGTTGTCTTTTATCTTGCGCTGTTTCATCGTTTTCTCCATTCTTTTAAAGATGCCTGCCTGGGCAGGCACCCACTACGACACATACTATTAATTGAAGTTCATCGTTTAGCGTTTCAAGTCCTGGTTATTCATTCCTCTTACTCATCCCAGAGCGGCGCTATTTCAGGGTTGGCGATACGCTCTTTACGATCCAACTTGGCGATTTCCGTCATCTCGCTGTCGCTCAAGACTAAGTCAAAGGCGGCAATGTTGCTTTGAATATTTCGCGCTTTGGTCGATGAAGGAATCGTAATCATATTGCGCTGTTTTACCCAAGCAAGGGCAATTTGCGCGGGCGTGGCGTTATGCGCGTCGGCGATCTGCTTAAGGGTTGGGTCATCCATGACTTTACCCACGGCCAGGGGCATAAAGGCAGTAATCTGAATGCCATGCTGCTCGCAGTGCTCGGCTAGCTTACGGTTCTGTAAGAAAGGATGAACCTCGATCTGATTGGTGAGAATCTCACCTTTGCCCAGAATGCTGACCGCTTCGTCCACCTGTGCGATGGTAAAGTTGGAAATACCGATATTGCGCGCTTTACCCTCGGCTTTGACCTCTTTTAGCGCCGTCAGGTAATCGACCATTGGCACTTCGTCCTTAGGTGATGGCCAGTGGATTAACAGCAAGTCGACATAATCAGTGCCCAATTTCTGCAGACTTTCGTCCACGCTGGCTTTCAGCGTGGCGGGCTCCAGCTTATCAAACCACACCTTGGTGGTTAGGAAAATATCGCTGCGTGGCACGCTGCTGTCGCGAATCGCCTCCCCTACCCCTTTTTCATTGCCATAAAACTGTGCCGTGTCGATGTGTCGATACCCGACCTCAAGCGCTGTGTGGATACTCTGCTTGAGCGTATCGCCTTCCAGGCGAAACGTACCAAAACCGGGGTTAGGCATCACATTTTGCATCATTAACATCCTTTTCTATTGATAGCGTGTTAACTAATATGGGGTGGAGACCGCCCCACTTCAACCCCGTTGTTTATTGTTCCCTGATCAACAGTAGTGCCATCAACGCAATAAAAGAGCGATAACCACTACCGCCAACACTAGCGACACCACCTTCCAGAACAGCACCGGATCACGTTCCAGCAGCGGTAACTGGGCGCGCTTCAGCATGTCTGGGCTTGGCGAGCGTAGCTCGAAGATAAACTCCGAAAGCGCCGGAAAGCGTTTGTGGGGAGTGGGATGTAATGCCTTTTTGAGCACCTCATCCACCCAGGCGGGCAGTTCACGGTTCTCGCTAAGCGCCGATTGGTAGGCAAGCTTATGCTGCGCTGCCCGAGTGCGAGTTTTGGCCACCTCGGTGCCATAGGGCAGCGTGCCGGTTAGCATCTGATAGGTAATCACTGCCAGTGAGTACTGATCCGAACGGGGCGTGCCTCCTTCACCCAGAAAATACTCCGGCGCGGTGTACTGGACAGTGCCTAGAATATCGTCGCTAGCCGCCCCGACCTCTTCGGCAAGGCCCGCCACCTTGGCAGCGCCAAAATCGATCAGCTTCACCGTTCCGTGGCTATCGATCATGACGTTATCGGGGCGTAAATCCTGATGCAGCATTTCCAGGCGATGAAAGGCGCGTAGCCCCTTGGCAATCTGCTCGACGATGGGACGAACGCTGGCTAATTCGGCGTTGGGGTGGTCGCGCATCCACTGGGTCAGGGTTTGCCCTTCGATATACGCCAGCACGGTGTAAAGGTAGTGGCGTGGGCGCTCTTGGGCGGGGGCTTTAAGCACGTGCTGATTATCGATGCGTCGGGCAATCCACTCTTCGCGCACAAACCGCTCGATACTCGCCGAGTCTTGGCTTAGCTCGGTTGAGAGGGTTTTAAGTGCCACCTTCTCGCCACTCGCTACCTCTTCCGCCAGGTAGACATGGCTGCGGCTGCTGGCATGCAGTTGACGCACAATGCGGTAGCCATCCAGCTCACTTCCTGCGCGCAATTCAGACGGTGACGGCAGTGTGCTCAGCGCCGCGTAGAGTTCATTAGCGTGGCGCTCAGGCAGCGAATCAATGCGCACAATTTGCACGGTGAGGTTGTCATCGCTGCCATGATCGATTGCAGCCGTGATTAGCGCCTCAGCCGCCGCATCGAGATCGCCCCAATGGGCATGAATCAGCGCGGCCATTTCAGCGCCGGTTAGCCACTCATAAACACCGTCGGTAGTGAGTACAAACACATCGCCCACACTCAGCGATACCGAGGAATAATCCAACTCCAGGTGTTGGCTGGCCCCCATGGCACGGCTTAAATGACTAACTTCCCGGGATGCCCAAAAGCGATGATCCTCGGTCAGTGGCTCCAGCGTATTGCCGGCGAGCTGATAGATACGGCTATCGCCAACGTGAAACAGGTGCGCAGTGGTGGATTTAATCACCATAGCGCTGAGGGTACACACATAGCCACGATCCAGGTTGTAGCGGTACTGGCTCTGCCGGGTTTGGGCGTAAAGCCATGCATTGGTGGCCTGCAGTACCCGTTGGGCGGAGGGTTTAACCGCCCAGGTAGCCGGGGTGGCGTAGTAGTCTGTTAAAAACCCACCCACCGCCGCTTCACTCGCTTCCCGGCTCACTTCGCTGCTGCTGATCCCATCCGCTAACGCAATCGCAATGCCTTTGGTGGCACGCAGGGGATCGCTGGGTAGATAAGCGCCGTAAAAATCCTGATTGCTTGGCTTACGCCCTTTCTCAGAGTGCTGGCCGAGCGAAATGGTCAGCGCTGCCATTATGCTTCCCCTAAAAAAGCCTCCGCCGGAGCGAAGGCTTGGTTAATGACAAACTCTATTGCAACTTTATCGAGGTCTGAACCAACCCGTAGCGGGGGTCTTTCGCCATGGATGGCGAAAGTAGCGCCCAAGGATGGGTCTACAGCGCCCCCGCATAGGGTTGTTCAGACCGTTTGAATGCACAAGGCTCGCTCACCGTAGTTAATCATAGGGCTTTCTGAGGCGCGGTACGCACGTGAGTGGTGTAGAGCGTGAGCCCCGTTAATGCCAAGCCACCGATCAAGTTACCCAGCACTACCGGAATTTCGTTCCAGATCAGGTAATCCATAATCGAGAAGTTACCGCCCATCATCAGCCCAGATGGGAACAGGAACATGTTGACCACCGAGTGCTCAAAGCCCATACCGAAGAACAGCATAATCGGCATCCACATGGCAATGACCTTACCGCTCACCGTGGTTGAGATCATCGCACCCACAACCCCCAGCGAGACCATCCAGTTGCACAATATGCCGCGAATAAAAATCGTCGCCATGCCGCCAGCGCCATACTCTTTATAACCAACCGTGCGCCCTTCGCCCACTTCACCAATGACCCGCCCCACTTCGCTGGGTTCGGTGCTAAAGCCGTAGGTGAACACAATCACCATGAGAAAGGCGACCGTTAATGCCCCACCAAAATTACCGATAAACACAATACCCCAGTGCTTGAGAATACGATTAATCGTCACCCCAGGTCGTTTATCCAGCCACGCCAGCGGCGTTAACACAAACACCCCGGTCAACAGATCAAAGCCCATTAGATAGAGTATCGAGAAGCCGACCGGAAACAGGATGGCGCCGATAATCGGGTAGCCGGTTTGCACCGCTACGGTCACCGCAAACACCGCCGCGATGGCCAAAATAGCCCCCGCCATAAAAGCGCGAATCAGCGCATCACGGGTAGACATGTTCAGCTTGGCTTCGCCAGCATCGACCATCTTGGTGGCAAATTCAGCAGGCAATAAGTAGGACATAGAGAGCTTTTCCTTTGTTGTGGGTTTTAAGGGACAGAAGGGGCAGAAGAATAAAACGCGCACCGCAAACCCTGCCGCTAAGGCGTGGTTTGCTGTGCAGAGCAAAAATTGGTGGCTAGGACAGCGGGCGTCGTGGCGACTCTTTGCACCACACTGCCCACCACAATCAAACAGGGTGACGGTAAGGGAGTTGCGGCGAGTTTTTCGGGCATATCCGCCAGCGAGCCCACCAGCGACTGCTGATCACTCTGGCTGGCGTTAGCCACCAGCATGATCGACCACTCATCCGGCAGGCCTGCTTGGCGTAGGCCGTGGCAAATTGCACTCACTTTTGAAAGCCCCATATAAAACACCAGGGTTTCATCCTTGCGCGCCAGCGATGCCCAATCCGGCGTACCGTCTTCGCGGCATAGCTGGGCAGTCACAAAGCGCAGTTGCTGCGCATGACCGCGATCGGTGAGCGGAATGCCCATGCAGGCAGCGGCAGCAGAGGCCGCGGTAATCCCTGGCACAATGGCAGCGGGGATCTCTGCGGCGGCCAGGGCATCCAGCTCTTCGCCCATCCGCGCGAATACCGCCGGATCACCGCCCTTCAGACGCACCACCGATTTACCTTCCCGGGCGAGTTTTACCATCAGCTCGCCTATCTCCGTTTGGGGTACACTGTGGTGGCCGCGAGCTTTGCCAACGTAGTAGCGTTCGCTGCCGCTAGGAATCAGCGCCAGAACGTCATCGCCCACCAAGCGGTCATATACCACAGCGTCCGCCTGCATAAGTAAGCGTGCGGCCTTGAGGGTTAACAGCTCCGCATCGCCGCTGCCTGCGCCAACCAGGTAAACCTGCCCGGCGCGGCACTCGCCACGCAGTGGCAAACGTATGTCTACAGCCTGCTGAACCCACGGCGTTAGCGCGCGGTGCGATAACCGCATAAAGGCGTTAAACCACTTCTGTAGCAAGGGGTTGCTTAGTGCGGGCATTGGGCCGTTCCTCTTCAATAAGTGATTTCAATTCGGGAATACAGCTACCGCACTGGGTGCCGCAGGCGAGCCTGGCGCCCAACGCTTCTACGCTGGTGTCGCCCTCGCGGATCGCATTGACGATGGTGGTTTGGCCTACTTGGTGGCAACTACATACCACCGGGCCGGTATCCGCAGCGCCGTCGTCGCAGCCGGCCAATAGGCGGCGGCGGTGGGTATCGCTCAGCGCCGCCTCGTTAAAACGCGCTTCCAGCCACGCCAACCCTGGCAACTCTTTGGGCGGGCCAACCATCAGCCACCAGCGCAATTGACCTCTTTCCACGCAGGCGGCGCGCAGACGTCCGTTAGTAGGGTCTTGGCTGATAACCGATACGTCGCCGGGCAGCCACGTTTTCAGTTGCGCCAACCAGTCATTAACCGACTGCGTATTGGCAAGCTGCCAGCGTTGGCAGCCGCGCATGGGAATACGTGTCCAGTAGGCACTGGTGCACCAAGGTGTTGATTCCGTTGCCCCTTCGGCGATCAGTAGAGTGGCCTGCCAATCAGTAGCAAGCGGCGCCAGCGCCACGGCGCCGTGCTTCGATTCAGGCTGCCCAGAGAGCGGATCGGTAATGCTGTCGATCAACGCGCTGCTTCTGGCCTGCTGGGTGAAGCAGTCAGTCCAGTGGATGGGCACGAAGACCTCACCACGGCGTTGAGCATTGGAGACCCGCACCCGAGCGCGAAATTCGCCTTTCTCGGCGGTTAACACCGCCAGCCCTTGATCGGTTACACCAGCGGTGTGGGCATCCTCTGGGTGAACATCCATAAAAGGTTCGGCGCGGTGATTCATTAACCGCGGTGAGCGAGCGGTGCGGGTCATGGTGTGCCACTGATCACGAATCCGGCCGGTGTTCAGACGCAGTGGGTAGGCGGCACTCAGCGCCTGTTCAGGCCCTTTGGGATGGATCGCCAGCAGCTTGGCGCGACCATTGGCGGTGGCAAACTCGCCATCCTCAAACAGCCGAGCAGTGCCATGGGGTGCGGCCTTTGTGACCGGCCATTGAATGGGGGCTAAGGCGTCGTAGCCATCCCGGCCCAGGCCCACCAAACCCGATATATCAAACAACCGCTGCGGGTTGCCGGGCACCGTGCTGTTATCAACACCGTTTTCAAGCCCGTTTTCAAACCCAGAGAGCTTGGCGTGCTCGTCGAAAATCTCCCAGGGGTGCGCGTAGTTAAACGCCTCGGCAAACCCCAACCGTTTCGCCACTTCGCAGATTATCCACCAGTCGTGGCGGGCCTCACCTGGGGGCGGCAGCATGCCCCGCTGGCGAGAAATACGTCGCTCGGAGTTAGTCACGGTGCCATCTTTTTCCGACCACCCCGAGGCGGGCAGCACAATGTCGGCATAAGGCAGTAGGTCGGTATGGGCAGCGCACTCGGAAACAATCACCAGCGGACATTTTTCCAGCGCAGCACGCACCCGCGCAGCATCGGGAAGGCTAATCGCGGGATTGGTGGCCATCACCCACAGCGCTTTTATTTCGCCACGCTCAATGGCTTCAAATAGCTCTACTGCTTTATAACCGGGCCCTTCCGGCAGGGTCGGCGTCAGGCTATCGGTGGCCCAGAAGCGGCTGACTAGATCGAGGGCGCCTGGGGTGTGGTACTCCATATGCGCGGCTAGCTGGTTGGCCAGCCCGCCTACTTCGCGCCCACCCATGGCGTTGGGCTGGCCAGTAATCGAGAACGGCCCTGCCCCCGGCAAGCCGATTTTGCCGCCGGCCAAGTGGCAGTTAATAATCGCGTTGCACTTATCGGTTCCGCTGGCGGATTGATTAACGCCCTGAGAGTAGAGGGTGACCACATGCAGCTGGCTGGCAAACCAGTAGTAGAAGGTTTCCAGTCGCTCGGGGTCAACATCACAGGCCGCCGCTACCTCCGCCACCGAGCCTGCGGTTTGCTGGGCTGCCGCCAGCGCATCGTCAAACCCTTCGGTGTGGCGTTCAAGGTAGAGGGTGTCGAGCTTGCGACGCTTTGCCATCCACGCCAATAGGCCGTTAAACAGGTAAGTATCGCTGCCTGGCTTAATCCCCAAGTAGAGGTCGGCGATTTCGCAGCTGTCGGTGACGCGTGGGTCGATCACCACCAAACGCATCAATGGATTGCGCTCTTTGGCCACTTTAATGCGCTGGTAAAGTACCGGGTGATTCCAAGCCAAGTTGGAACCCACCAACACGATCAGTTCCGCCTCTTCCAAATCTTCGTAGTTACACGGCACCGCATCCGCACCGAAGGCGCGCTTGTAGCCAACCACCGCTGAGGCCATGCACAGTCGTGAATTAGTATCTAAATGGGGCGTGCCTAAAAAGCCTTTAAACAGCTTATTGGCTACGTAGTAGTCTTCGGTAAGCAGCTGACCGGAGAGGTACGCTGCCACACTGTGGTTGCCATGCTCGGCCCGCAGGGTGTTTAAGCGTTCGGCAGTGGTGCTTAAGGCGGTGTCCCAGGAGACCTCAACACCATCAACGCGAGGGTGAGTCAGCCGCCCCTGACTCCCCAAGGTTTCATGTAGCGCAGAACCTTTGACACACAGCCGCCCGAAGTTCGCCGGATGCTCGCGGTCGCCCTCTACAGCGCTCAGCGTGCCCGCTTCAACGGTTGCCGTCACGCCACAGCCAACGCCGCAATAGGGGCAGGTCGTGGCCGTGGTCCGGGAAGCAGTCTGGTGGCGTGTCATCATCATTCCTCTTCTATTCGCCATAAAAAAACCCGCCATCCGGTGTCTGTTTCCAGGGCCGGGGCGGGCTTCTTTGCCGATGTTGTCTGATTTGTGCTTGATAGAAGAAAGCAATTACAGGGCCACAAGGCAGCGTAGCTTGCACATTCCTGCTGGAATGGCGCTTTGGCCATTGCTGGCGTGGATTTCAACAACTTTGTCATGTCTGGATCGGGATAGCGTCGGCCACACGGGCTGGCCCGACATGGTGCAAAAATCACGATTTCGCACCAAAACCAGACCGGGTTAACCGGAGATCACTTAACTGACAACTCCCATGAAAACTCTAACCTATTGAATAATATTAACTTTTATAGATGGCACGGCTGTTGCTGATTCTTTGGTGAACCATCAAGACATCACATCTCTTATCAGGCATCGGCGCCTGCTCTTCGGTAACGGAGGCAGGCGCTTTTTTTTGCGCCAGAGAAAGAGGAGGCAACGAGGTACGAGTATGAACACATTCCAACAGCAACTACGACGATGCCTGGGCATCGCTTTGCTTAGCCTGGGCGGGCTGGCTCAGGCGGATATCGGCCCGGCAGAGAAGCCTGACTTGAGGCTGGGCTTCATCAAACTGACCGATATGGCCCCCCTGGCCGTAGCCTGGGAGCAGGGCTACTTCCTGGATGAAGGTCTGTTTGTGGAACTGGAAGCCCAGGCCAACTGGAAAGTGTTGCTGGACCGAGTCATCACCGGCGAGCTGGACGGCGCCCATATGCTGGCAGGCCAGCCTCTGGGCGCGTCCATTGGCTATGGCACCCAGGCCAACATCATCACCGCATTCAGCATGGACCTGAACGGCAATGGCATCACCGTTTCCAATGACGTATGGCAAGCCATGAAGCCGCACCTGGAGATGGACGGCGACCAACCGGCTCACCCGATTCCTGCCAGCGCCCTCAAACCGGTGGTGGAGCAGTCTCGCGCCCGGGGCGAGCGCTTTCGTATGGGCATGGTATTCCCGGTGTCTACCCATAACTACGAACTCCGCTACTGGCTGGCCGCTGGCGGCCTGAATCCCGGCTTCTACGCCCCACAACGGGGTGATACCAGTGGCACCTTGCAGGCCGATGTTCACCTGTCGGTGACGCCACCGCCGCAAATGCCGGCCACCATGGAAGCCGGCACCATTCAGGGCTACTGCGTGGGCGAACCCTGGAACCAGCAGGCGGTATTCAAAGGCATCGGCGTGCCGGTCATCACTGATTATGAGATCTGGCCGAACAATCCGGAAAAAGTCTTCGGTGTGGCCGAAGAGTGGGCGGAAAAGTACCCGAATACTCACCTGCGCCTGCTGCGGGCGCTGATCCGCGCGGCCTACTGGCTGGATGAAAATGACAACGCAAACCGGGAGGAAGCGGTGGAGATACTGGCCCGGTCCAGCTATGTGGGCGCCGACAGAGAAGTGATCGCCAACTCCATGACCGGCACCTTTGAGTACGAAAAAGGCGACGTACGCGAGGTGCCGGATTTCAACGTGTTCTTCCGCTATCACGCCACCTATCCCTACCCCTCAGACGCCATCTGGTATCTGAGCCAGATGCGGCGCTGGGGGCAGATTCCGGAGGCGAGGCCCGACGACTGGTATATGCAAACGGCGGCCCGGGTCTATCGGGGTGACATCTACGCCCAGGCTGCGCAGTCGCTGATCGACGATGGCCTGATGTCTGCCAGTGATTTTCCGGACTTTGATGAAGACAACTTTGTGCGGCCCCACCAGGGTGAGTTGATTGATGGCGTTGCCTTCACGCCCCGTGAACCCAACGCCTACATCGATCAGTTTGCGATCGGCCTGAAAGGCACCGAGACGCCGTAAGGGAGCATTGAGATGACGACATTAAGCGTAAGGATTGGCGAGTCGGTGGCGGGTAACAGCCGTAAGCTGTTGGCCAGCCTGAGCCCGCCCCAATTAGCATCGGCCGGCAAGCATGCGTTGTTGCCGTTGATCGGGATTCTGCTGTTCCTGGGGTTCTGGCATCTGGCCGCACCTCAGGTGCAGACCTCTCTGGGGGCTTTTCCCGGGCCGGCGCAGGTCTGGGAGCAGGCCGGCCAGTTGTGGCAGGAGCACGCTAACCAGCGGGAACGGGCAGACAAGTTTGTGCTGATGCAGGAAGAGCGCAACGCCCGGATTCTGGCGGACAATCCGGATGCCGACGTGCGTATCCGGTCTTATCCCGGCGCGCCGACCTTCATTGATCAGATCGGGACCAGTCTGGTGACGGTGTTGGCTGGCTTTACGCTGGCCACGCTGATTGCGGTGCCACTGGGTATCCTGTTTGGCTTGAACCCGTATTTTCAGTCCGCAGTAAACCCGCTGATTCAGATCTTCAAGCCGGTGTCGCCGCTGGCCTGGCTGCCTCTGGTGACGATGGTGGTGTCGGCCACTTATGTCAGCGACGATCCGATGTTCGAGAAGTCGTTTCTCACTTCGATGATCACGGTCACCCTGTGCAGTCTGTGGCCAACGCTGATCAACACCAGTGTTGGGGTGGCAGCGGTCAATCCGGATCTGCTGAATGTATCAAAGGTGCTGAAGCTGTCGTTCTGGACCCACGTGCGCAAGGTGGTGTTGCCGTCGTCGGTGCCGATGATCTTTACCGGCTTGCGGGTGTCTTTGGGTATTGCCTGGATGGTGCTGATTGCGGCGGAGATGCTGGCGCAGAGTCCGGGGCTTGGCAAGTTTGTCTGGGATGAGTTTCAGAATGGCAGCAGTCAGTCTTTGAGTCGGATTATGGCGGCGGTGCTGGCCATCGGGTTTATCGGGTTTTTGCTGGATCGGGGGATGTTGTTGATTCAGAAGAAGGTGGCTTGGAATGAATAACCCACTTCGATCACCTGCACGGAGCAGCCTTGAATTCTTCGACGGCGGAGCATACCGCACCGGGTGGGCATTGCCTCCCGGGACCCTCAAAAACATGGATGTTTTTGCGGAGCGTACAGGGATGTACTCGCCGCGCGTCCCGGGAGGCAATGCCC
>CEGE01001682.1_pt1 | contig 18856 bp, 18 predicted proteins | sample 306311 | NCBI WGS metagenome assembly CEGE01 (sample SAMEA2755654, study PRJEB7226) | microbial mat metagenome | biome: microbial mat; feature: hypersaline; material: grass silage | place: USA | collected 2014-02-19 | depth 0 m | reverse complement strand
GTAGATGCCGGGGTTCAGTCTTTCGAGTGGGATGGTAAAAACGAACAGGGTGAAGCGGCTGCCAGTGGCCGTTACACCGTGCAGTTAGAGGCAACCGACGGTGAAGGTGAAAAGATTGAATCCACAGCGTTGCAATATGCGGTGGTCAACCGTGTAACGCCTAACGACGGCAGTGGCGGCGTTAGGCTGGATTTGGGCGCTATCTATGGCCAAATCAGCCTAAATGACGTTAAACAAATTCTTTAATTGTTGATTAAAAACAGCGATTAATTAACCACAGCATTTGATTAAACACAGCTTTCTTAGGGGAACATCATGAGTTTTTCACAAGCACTCAGTGGTCTAAACGCCCAGCAACAGAAATTAGGTGCGGTGGGTAATAATATTGCCAACTCGCAGACGGTTGGCTTCAAAAGCTCCAACGTTCAGTTTGCCGATGTGTACGCTCAGTCACGTATTGGCCTGGGTACCCGAGTGTCGGGTGTATTGCAGAACTTCAGCCAAGGTAATGTGGAATCTACTAACCGCAACATGGACTTGGCTATTGCCGGTGAAGGCTTCTTCCGCTTTCAGCAGCCCAATGGCGAAGTGGGTTATTCTCGCAATGGTCAGTTAACTATGACAGCCGATGGACGTCTGGTGAATGCTCAGGGGGCGCAGATTATGGGCTACGCTGCTGATGCGGAAGGCAATGTTCAAGCGGGTGGAGCAGTAGAGGCATTATCAGTTGAAGCTGGTAACTTAGCAGCTAACGCCACTACATCTGTATCGACCTCTTTAAACCTAGATTCACGTGTTGATGCTGGTGAAGGGTTACAACAAGCTCAAGTTGTGACAGATATGTCAAATGCCACAAATGTAGTGAGTCAGCAAGAAATAAACTATCACCATAATTCAAACTTTAGGGTCTATGACTCTCTTGGTAATTCTAGAAATATAACTATTTATTACGAAAAGCGCCCAGAGGCTGTTAATAGCTGGCTTGGTCGTGTCGTCATGGATGGTTATTATGGAATGAACTCTGATCCAGTAGGAACTGCGACAAGTAACGTTGTTGATGGCATTCAGGAAGCACAAACTGTTGGGAAACAGTCATATGACTCTCTATTAGGTGATATGTCAGGTGTTCAGAGCGGCCTTGAGTCTTTGCAACTAGCTATTAGTAATGCAGCGACTGCAGCCAATACAGCAGGTGCTGATCAAAACGATATAATTGATGCTGTTAATAGTGCGGCACAAAACTTTGCTTCTGGGGCAGGTTTTACGTTGAGTGAAGTGTTGACCAACTACCTTAATGGGCAACAAGTGACTCCCGCAGAGAATTCAGTTTACGCTGCCTATATTACTGAAGTTCAGAACCAAATGGCTGGAGCAGCGGATGCGAATGCAGCGGTTACAAATGCAACTTCAGTTGACCCTTTAACTGATGCTACCACAGTTGCTGAATTCGATAATTTTATTGCTGCTCGACAAGCGTCAATTGTAAGTGAAGTGCCCGCCCAGTTTGCTGGTGTGGCGCAAAGTGCAACAGACGTAATAGCTAATGCAGTTACTGCTGGCGCTAATATAGACGCTAATGTTACTGCAGCACAGGCAACTGTTTTAGATGACGACGCTGGCACTATTGCTGCAATTGAAACAATTTCTAATAATCTCGGACAACAAACGTTAGCAGGAGTAACCGACCAAGATATAATTGATGCTGTTAATGGTGTAACTAATGCAGTAACCACAGCTGCTGGCACTGCTGGTGCAATCATTGCTGATGTTGTCCAAGCTGCAGAAGATGCGGATCCAGGCGAAGCTTTTGAAGCATACGGAGAAAACGACTTTGTTATTGAGTTTAATCAAAACGGCACATTAAAAAGAATAGGCCAACCGCAACTTGCTGATGGTGGTGGTGTGGAATATGTCGATGTTGAAAATAATCGACCTAATATAAATTATGTGAGTGATCCGTCAACACCGTTGGGCGGGGAAACTGAAAATCTTAATTTTAATATTAATTTAGCAGGAACTACTCAGTTTGGTGATAACTCGAACGATAATGATGTGTCTCAAGATGGTTATACTTCTGGCGCCTTGTTGGGCGTTACCATCGAAGATGATGGCACCGTGATACGCAATTACTCAAACGAAGAGACGCGCGCTGCTGGGCAAATCGCCTTGGTTAGCTTCCGTAACCCTGAAGGCTTACAGCCAGAAGGTAATAATCTATGGACAGCTACAGGAGCTTCGGGTGAGGAACTGGTCGGCGCGCCGGGCACCGGCCTGCGAGGCTTAATAGAGCCAAGTGCTGTTGAAACGTCTAATGTCGATATGGCCCGTGAGCTCGTGGATATGATTGTTGCTCAGCGTGCGTATCAGGCTAACTCGCAAACGATCAGTACCCAGGACGAGCTCCTGCAGACCATTATTAACCTTTAATGATCGGTCATATTTGTAAGGAGTAAGTACCGTGGATCGAATGCTCTATACCGCCATGAGTGGCGCCAAGCACACCATGGATCAGCAGTCGGTGGTGAGTAATAACCTGTCGAATGTGAGCACCACTGGTTTTCGTGCTCAGCTACAGGCTGCTCGATCAGTGCCTGTTCAGGGCGAAGCGTTACTGGCAACGCGTACCTCAGCGGTGACGACTACCCCTGGCAGCGACTTTTCTCAGGGGCCAGTTGAGTATACTGGCCGCACCCTCGATGTTGCGATGCAGGATGATGCGTGGATGGCGGTGCAGGCTGATGACGGTACTGAAACCTATACCCGCCGTGGCGATCTGCAGATCGATAGTGACGGCGTGCTACTTAGTGTGGGGCGTCCTGTGCTGGGCGATGGTGGGCCCATCGCCATCCCGCAAGGGGCACAGGTCTCAATTGGTGCTGACGGGACAATTAGTGCCATCCCTGAAGGTGTTGGACCCGAAGCGTTGGTCGAGGTAGGCCGCATTAAACTGGTGACGCCTGAAGAGGGGGATTTAACCCGTGGTGAAGACGGCCTGTTTCGCGCGCCCCCTAACGAAGAAGGTGTCCCCGGTGCCTTGCCCGCCGACGAAAATGCCACGTTAGTAAGCGGTGCGCTCGAAGGCAGCAACGTTAGTGCTGTCGATGCCATGGTCTCGATGATCGATGTTGCACGCCGCTACGATATGCAGATGAAAGTGCTGAGTACGGCCGACGAAAACGCCCAGCGTGCCAACGGCATCCTGTCCATTCAAGGTTAATGTTGGTCATTCAGCACTGATGCTAATCAGTCGGCCAAGGGAGTTTAATTATGATTAAGTCATTGTGGACCGCTAAAACCGGTTTGGAATCGCAGCAAACAAAGCTAGACGTGATTTCGAACAACCTAGCTAACGTAAGCACCAATGGTTTCAAACGCTCACGTCCGGTGTTTGAAGACCTGCTATATCAAAATATGCGTCAACCCGGCGCTCAGAATAATATTCAGGATCGTCTGCCATCAGGCATGCAGATCGGTACCGGTGTGCGTGCTGTGGCCACGGAGCGCCTGCATACCCAGGGTGGGCTGGAGGAAACCGGCAACTCCCGCGATCTGGCCATCAATGGCCAAGGCTTTTTTAAAGTCTTGATGCCTGACGGAACGACGGGTTATACCCGTGACGGTAGTTTTCAGCTCAATGAAAACGGGCAAATGGTAACCGCCAACGGTTACCCGATTGAGCCCGCTATCTTTTTGCCGGCTAATGCTCTGTCAGTGAGTATCGGTGAAGACGGTACGGTGAGCGTTAGTCAGCCTGGTGTCGCGGTCGACAATCAGGTGGGGCAAATAACCGTCAGTTCCTTTATTAATCCAGCAGGTTTGCAAAGCATCGGCGGTAACCTCTACCTGGAGACGGGAGCTTCTGGTGCGCCCAATGAAAACATTCCGGGTGCTAATGGAGCAGGACGGTTGTTTCAAAATTATGTTGAAACATCTAACGTCAATGTTGTTGAAGAGATGGTCAATATGATTCAGACCCAGCGAGCCTATGAAATTAATAGCAAAGCGGTGTCCACTAGCGATGAAATGTTGGCACGCTTAAGCCAGCTGTAACGGTTGTTACTCACCGGGCTTACTTATAGGTTGCGTTATGCTGGAGTTGCACCACATGTCACGTCGTATTGCGCTAGTAGGACTGGTGCTTTTTTTATTGGTTGTAGCCGGCTGCGCTCAAGTTCCAAGAGCTTCAGTGGTGGGTGAGCAAGAGCAGATCAGCATTGTTGATCGCCCGCCACCCATCCCCAATGGCTCTATTTACCAGGCTAGGCAAGGTTATCAGCCACTTTTTGAAGATCGTCGGCCGCGCGCCATGGGCGACATCTTGACCATTGTGTTGGATGAGGAGGTCAGTGCGAGCAAAAATTCGCAATCCAATGCAGGGCGTAGCGGTAGCGCTAGCCTGGAGTTAACACAGTTGCCTGATGTCCTTGATACGCTTGCAGAATATGGCTTTGATATTTCAGGTGAAAACGACTTTACCGGTAGTGGCGGGTCGCAGGCCAATAACTCCTTTACCGGTACTATCACGGTTTCGGTGTTAGAAGTAATGAATAACGGCAATTTACGTGTGCGTGGCGAGAAGCAAATTGCCATCAATCAAGGTACTGAGTTTATTCGTTTTTCCGGCGTGGTTAACCCACGTACGATTACCGCTCAAAACACCGTTCCTTCCACTCAGGTAGCGGATGCGCGGATTGAGTACGTCGGTGACGGCTATATTAATGAAGCGCAGCACATGGGTTGGCTACAACGTTTCTTCTTAAACGTCTCGCCGTTCTAGCTCTATGGGGAGCCATCAATGACAGAGCTACGCCAGGCAGGCCCTTCAATGGCAGGTCGACCAATGAACGCGGGACAGCGGGTTATCGTGATGCGGTTAAGAAATGTGTGGATTAATTGTCGGCAAGCCATCAACGCCGGGCTTATTCAACTGACCACCTTAGCGCTAATGTGCGCGCTGGCTATGCCTGTTCAGGCGGAAAGCGTTCGTGAACTGGCGAGCTTTGCCGGCGTTCGAGATAACCAACTGGTCGGCTATGGCTTGGTCGTCGGCCTCGACAGTACCGGCGACCAAACGACCCAGGCGCCCTTTACCAGCCAAAGCCTGACTAATATGTTGTCCCAGCTTGGGGTGACCGTGCCTGCAGGCACGAACTTGCAACTGCGCAACGTAGCTGCGGTGATGGTGACCGCTGATCTCCCGCCGTTCTCAATGCCGGGCCAGCGTCTAGATATAGTCGTTTCGTCGATAGCCAACGCACGTAGCTTGCGCGGCGGCACGCTGTTGATGACACCTTTAAAGGGGGCCGATGGTGATACCTATGCTATTGCCCAGGGCAACATGCTCGTGGGCGGCGCTGGCGCCCAAGCGGGTGGCAGTAGTGTGCAAATCAATCAGCAGGCATCGGGGCGTATTCCCAATGGCGCACTGGTTGAGAAGGAAGTGCCGCTTAACCTAGGTGGCAATGGTGGCATGCTTGAATTACAGCTTAACGACTCTGATTTTGGCACCGTTCAGCGCATGGTAACGGCGATCAATAACGAGTTTGGCCAGTCGGTGGCATATGCACGTAATGGCCGAGTAATCGCCCTTGACGGTCCTACTGATGATAATGCGCGGGTCAACTTTATGGCACGCATTGAAAACGTTCAGGTCACACCTACGGAGGCTCCGGCACGCGTTGTGCTGAACTCACGTACCGGTTCGGTAGTGATGAACAGTGCCGTCACACTGCGTGAAGCAGCCGTAGCTCACGGCAGTCTGTCTATCATGATTGATACCCAGTTTGGCGTTAGCCAGCCGAATCCGTTTGGCGAGGGCGAAACGGTTGTGGTGCCCGACGCAGATATTGATATTGAGCAGCAAGAGGCTTATCTGCAAATTGTAGAGGGTGCCCAGCTCAACGAAGTGGTCAATGCATTGAATGCGTTGGGCGCTACCCCTCAAGACTTGATGTCGATTCTGGAGGCGTTAAAAGCATCGGGATCGCTACGTGCAGAACTGGAGGTCATTTAATGAGCGCGAGTGATATGACCAGTCAGTTCGCCCTGGACATGAACGGCTTTCAGCGGCTCCAACACAATGCACGAGTCGATCCTGAGGCTGGTGTGGGTGGTGCAGCCCAGCAGTTTGAAGCGCTATTTATTCAGATGATGATGAAGAGTATGCGTGACGCGACACCCAGTTCAGGACTGATGAACAGTAGTGCGACGGATACCTATCAATCGATGCTGGATCAACAGTGGTCACAGGTGATGGCTTCGCGTGGAATGGGCCTTGCAGATGTGCTTGTTGAGCAACTGGAGCGCCAAGGAGCCATCTCAAAAGCGCGGCCAGATGCGGATCAAGAGTTGCAAGCATTGATAGCCGGTATTCCCCGCGGCACCCCGCGTGTGCTTGACGATTCATTCGCAGCTAATCCTGACACGATTGAAACCCAGCATGAGCAGGGCAGCGGTCGATTCTTAGCCGAGCTAGAGGCCATTCGCCAAGGTGTCGAGAAGGGTAGAGCGGTGGATGAATCTGCGCTAAACCCGCTAGCGCAAACGACGGCCTCTGCTCACGTAGATCAGTTTATTCAAACGTTAGCGGCACCCGCTCAAGCGGCCAGTGCGTCCACCGGCGTTCCTGCTGAACTCATTTTGGCCCAGGCGGCGTTAGAAACAGGCTGGGGACGGCACGAAATTGCGACTCGCAATGGCAACAATAGTCATAACCTGTTTGGTATCAAAGCCGGTAGCCATTGGCAGGGTGAAACCACCGATATTGTGACTCATGAGTATATTAATGGGCGGCGAACGCAGGTGGTTGACACCTTCCGTGTCTACGACTCGTTTGAACACGCTTTTACTGACTATGCCAGCCTAATCGGCAATAACCCTCGCTATGCTGGGGTTGTTCAAGCACCCACCGCTGAGCAGGCCGCGCGTGAGCTGCAGGCAGGTGGGTATGCAACTGATCCGCTCTACGCTGAAAAGTTAGTCGCAGTGATGAATACCATGGGGCCGCTTAACGCTGAGGGAAATTTCCTGGCTGACGCTCGCTAGCCCTTTCCTCAAGTTTTTCTGTGCAGCGCCGATAATTGAAGTAATGATAGGTATCGGCCTAAGGAATTGAACCATGAGCATGTTTTCGATCGGCTTAAGCGGCCTCAATGCCGCACAGAATGCCCTGAATACTGTTAGTAACAATGCCAGCAATATGTTAACGCCTGGCTACAACCGCCAGATTACCATGCTTGGCGAGGGTAGCGCTGGCAGTAAAGGCGTGAAGGTCAATGATATTGAAAGGCAGTTCAACACTTACGTGGCCAGCCAGTTAAATAACGCCAAAACACAGTCAAGTGCTTTATCAACGTACAATCAGCAAGTGTCACAGATCGATAGCCTGCTGGCAGACCGAGAAGCGGGTTTATCTCCGTTAATGCAAAAATTCTTCTCCTCAATAGAAGATTTAGCCAGTGCTCCATCTGACCCGGCTGCACGTCAGGGGGTACTCGGTACCGCTAATACGTTGAGTGCCCAGTTCCGTTCTTTTGACGGCTATCTGCAAGATATGCAGGGCAACATAAACGGGCAAATTAAAGATGAAGTTACTCAAATCAATAACACTACTGAGCAAATTGCCGGATTAAATAAAGAAATTGCGTTGGCTCGAGCGCGTACGGGAGAAGCACCCAATAGCCTGCTTAATCAGCGCGATCATCTTGTCTCTGAGCTCAATGAGCGCATGGATCTGCGCCTGAATATACAGGATGGCAAAACTTACAATATTAGTTTGCCTAACGGGCAGCCGCTGGTGACAGGGGCGGATACCTTTAAGCTAGAAGCTAGACAGGCTGATTACGATCCTCAGCGTACCGTTGTGGGTTATATTGATGGTGGCGGTAATTCGGTTCAGCTGGATGAGTCAACGATAACGGGCGGAACCTTGGGCGGATTAATGGCTTTCCGTTCAGAAACGCTGGATAAAACCCAAAACCAAATTGGCCAACTCGCTGTCTCCTTAGCGACTGCTTTCAATGAGCAGCACAAACAGGGAGTGGATCTTAACGGTGACCAAGGGGAAAACTTCTTCGCGACCCGCTCTCCTCAGGGTTATGGTTATACAAGCAACAGCGACCCGAATCTGCTGACGTCGATAGAGTTCGACCCAGCAACCGTCGATAAACTGCGTGCCACGGATTACACCGTTTCATTCGATGCGTCTGGCACTCCTACTGTAACGCGTAATGATACTGGTGACGTGCTTGATAGCACGGATCCTGATGATGCTGACTTTGTTGATCTATCTGAATGGGATGCTGCAGCTGGCGAGGGTGAAATCACCTTTGGCGGCGTAACGGTTGCGTTTAACAGCGGTAATTCTGTCGCAGGCGGTGATCGTTTTGAAATCCAGCCGGTGCGTCGCGCTGCTGGCGGTATGGATACGCGTATCGCCGACCTCGATAAGATTGCGGCAGCTAGCTTGGTTGAACGTGAAGGTGACTTGGATATCAGTCAACTAAGTGCTGCAAGCGGTGCTTTTGCCACCAATGACGAATATGAGATAGAAGTTGACGATGCCGGTGGCTTGTCAGTTACTCCAGCGGCAACCGTCACCCGAAATGGCGAGCCTTTTACTCCAGGAACGGACACCCTGGCAGAAGGTGATATCGTCACTATTGACGGTCTTAGCTTTACCCTTGATACACTTCCTGAGACAGGTAGTACAGCTAGCCTGGATATCAGCCTTAGTGATGCTAGTTCAGGCGATAACCGCAACGCTCTGGCTCTGCAAAATCTGCAAAGTAAGGATGTTGTCGGCGGACGTGCCTCGGTAAGTGGTGCGTACGCATCAATGGTCAGTGATGTGGGTAACCGGACTAATATCACGCAGGTTAATTTGGAGGCGCGACAAGGCTTGACTGATCAGCTCCGTGCAGTGCAACAGTCAGAGTCTGGTGTCAACTTGGATGAGGAGTTGGCTAATCTCCTTCAATATCAGCAGTACTATGCAGCTAATGCGCGTGTCATAGATACGGCGGGGTCGCTTTTAGACACCATTTTGAACCTGCGTGGCTAATTTAGGAGCATAAATTATGCGTATTAGTACTGTTACCATGTTTGAGCAGAGTACCGCGTCCTTAAACCGTCAGCAGGGCAATCTGTCGAAGGTCAGCCAGCAGATTGCCAGTGGTCGGCGTGTAGTTAATCCTTCTGATGACCCGCAGGCAGCATCGCGTGCAGTGGGCGTGGATCAGTCACAAGCGATTACTCAGCAATATGCTGATTCACGCATTTCTGCGCGCAACTCGCTATCACAAACTGATAGCATTTTGAGAAGTATTGTCGATGCAATTGATAGCGCAAAAGGACGTCTGGTTCAGGCCTCTAGCGATACGTTAAGTGACGTTGACCGTGAGTCCGTTGCCAGCGAGCTCAAAGGCATCTATGAAACGATGATCGGTCAGGCCAATGCCACCGATGGTAACGGGCGCTATCTGTTTGGCGGCTATAAAGACAGTGCTCAGCCCTTCACGAAAGATGCCAGCGGTAACGTGCAGTATCAAGGGGACTTTAATGTACGCGAACAGCGAATCGACTCTACGCGGTTGGTCAAGGTCGCGGACAATGGCGACACCATTTTCAAAAGCGTACCTAGCAGTGCTGGCTACGTGGCAGAAGCAAAGAAAGATGACGGCAGTCTGAATAGTGGCAATGTGACATTTCGCGGGCCGCAGATACGCGATGTTAATGATGCAGATTATGGAACAGATTTCCGTATAACCTTTAACACCCCTGCTGATACATTCGACATCGAGACATTTGATGGCACTGACTGGAATGCAGTTCAAACTGAAGGTTATACAGGTAATTTGGGCGACTCTGCTCAGCAAGTAACCTACGGCGGTGTGTCAATTGATTTAGAAGGTACGCCTGCTGCTGGAGACTCGATTCTAGTCGCGCAAGCAGGTGGCGAACAACGCGAGCCCAATCTCTTCCGTAGCATGGAAGAAGCCATTCGCGTTTTGGAAAATCCGGCCGACACCGACGCTAAAAAAGCTGACCTGCGTAATACCCTGAATACCTCAATGCGTGATTTGGATAATGCGCTAGATAATGTTTCAACGGTGCTGGCTTCAGTAGGGGCACGGGTTAATGAGCTTGACGTTGTGGATGTTGTAGGGGGTAATAGGATGATGAACTATACGGAGACGTTATCTGATTTGGTAGACCTTGATTATGCCGAGGCCATTTCTGAATACAGCTTGCGTCAAGTGGGTTTGCAAGCGGCACAGAAAACGTTTGTGGATATTAAAGGCTTATCGCTGTTGAACTATATGTAATAGATCCGCTTTTTGCTATTGCTTGATCACTTTGCGTATTGCTCAAACAAACTTTAACCCATGCTTATGTGAAACCTTTCACCTACAGCATGGGTTTGTTAGTTTAAGGGCGCCATCGTTTCGATTAACGTCTGCATAAACTCTAGGCCTTGCGTAAACAACCGCTGTAGAAAGCGGTTAATGTCGGTCATGAGCACCATCATTAATATTAGCCCCACGATAAGAGAGGTAGGAAAGCCAATATTGAAGACGGTGAGCTGGGGGGCAGAACGGTTCAGTATGCCCAGCGCCAGGTTGATGGTCAGCAAGGATCCCACCAATGGTAGCGCCAATAACATTCCCGACGCAAAAATCGTGCCCGCATAACGAGATAACAAAATAAACGCATCTGGGTTGAACGTCCCAATGCCAATGGGCAGCGTTTGGAAGCTCATAATCAAGGTTTCAAGCACCATCAGATGACCATTCATGGCCAAAAACATGAGCAGAGTGATCATGTAGAGAATGCGTGAGAGCACCATAATGTTGGTACCACTCGAAGCATCAAAAAAGCTCGCAAACGCTAGGCCCATTTGCAGACCGATAAAATCCCCCGCCGCTTGAACAACCGCAAACATGATATGCATGACGAGCCCCATCGCCAAGCCGATTAGAATCTGTTCGATCATAATCCCCACGCCTGCCCAGGACATTACAGCTATATCCGGCATAGCTGGTAAAATCGGCGCGATGACAATGGCAATTAAGGCTGCCAAACCTACTTTGGCTTGGTTGGGAACGCTGGAGTGGCCCCATAGAGGCGACGCTGCCATGAAAGCTGTAATGCGCGCAAACGGCCATAAAAAAGCCACTAGCCACCCTTGCAGCTGTGCGAAAGTGACTTCCACCATAGCGCTACATCACCATACTGGGGATATTAGTAAATAGGCGGTGAGTAAAATCGGTAATTAAGCCAATCAGCCATGGGCCTGCTAATACCAACACCGCGAACACAGCCAGAATTTTAGGAATAAAGGTTAGTGTCATTTCATTTATCTGAGTCGCGGCTTGAAATAAGCTGATGATAAGGCCGGTGAATAGCGCCGCCAACAGCATGGGGCCAGCAAGTAGAAGCGTTACTCGCATTCCTTGATAAGCAATGCTCATCACCATCTCGGGTGTCATAGCTGGGTTCCTGTGGGCTGTATAAACAATGTGCGGTATAACGCGCTATATCATGTAAAAGCTTTCTGCCATCGAGCCAATAATAAGCTGCCAGCCATCCACTAAAATGAACAGCATCAGTTTAAAAGGTAATGAGATAGTGATGGGCGGAACCATCATCATCCCCAATGCCATCAATGTGCTGGCCACCACGAGGTCAATGATCAAAAACGGAATGAAAATGGTAAAGCCGATTTGAAAGGCCGTTTTTAGTTCACTGGTGACAAAGGCGGGCAGCAAGACACGCATTGGCAGTTCTTCCGGGCCTTGCATGGGGCCCACATCGGCTAGGCGAACAAACAGTGCCAGATCCGGCTCTCGGGTTTGAGCGAGCATAAATTCCCGAAATGGATCCTGAGCCAGCAGTAAAAACTCTTCAAAATTTATCGTCTCATTAGTCAGCGGCACCCAGGCGTTGTCATATACCTGGGCCAATACGGGTGACATGATAAAAAAAGTTAAAAACAGCGCTATCCCTAACAGCACTTGGTTGGGCGGCGTTGCCTGGGTGCCCATCGCTGTCCGCAACAGGCTAAGCACAATGATGATACGAGTGAAGCTCGTCATCATCAGCAGCATGGAGGGCAAAAACGCTAGAGAACTTAGGAAAAGCAGGGTTTGCAGCGACAATGACCACTGCTGGCCCCCGTCATCAAGCGGCTGAGAAATAATGCCGGGAATCTGTTGTGCATGCACAGGGCTGGCTATAAAACACGCGACAGCAAACACAAGCCACATCATGAACGGTTTAGCCGTTTTGCTATTCAAAACATGGCTCTTCAAAAAAAGGTTCTTCAAAACACAGGGCCAAAAAAGGTGCATCCGGTACCTCATGGCGTCTGATGTGGATCGGTGGGCGCAGACGAGTCGCGACGGCCTGCGGCTAGCGCTTTGGATAAACGACGCGCAAAGCGTGAGGAAGGCGGAGCTGATGCGGTTGGCGGGCGCTCTTCAGGGGCCGGGCGCTCGTGGAGTTTAGTAATTCGGCCACCTCCCACTCCAACAACCAACCATGTATCTTCTACTTCAACAATCACGATACGCTCACGATTTCCCACAGCCGTACTGCCCACAATGCGCAGGTGGGCGCCATGGCGAGTGGTATGGTTGCTCCAGCGCTTTAAAAGCGCTGTACAGATTAAAATGATCGCAATAACGAGAGCTAAAGCCGCGGCAGTCTTGCCCAAAACGGCCATCCCTACCAATGCCTCGCCACCGTTACCTAGTGCATCGAGCGAACCATTCTGCGCCGAAGAGGTTGCAACGCTCATCGGTTCAATTTATGAATACGTTCAGAAGGCGTGATGATTTCAGTAATCCGAATGCCGTACTTATCTTCGATCACAACAACTTCGCCTTGAGCAATCAAGTAGCCGTTAATCAAGATATCCATCGGCTCTCCGGCGAGTCCTTCAAGCTCAATAACAGACCCTTGTGCCAACTCCAGTAACTGCTTAATAGTTAGCTTTGTACGGCCGAGTTCCACGGTGAGCTTCACCGGGATATCCATGATCATCTCAAGCTCACGCGCCTGGGAAGAGCCGCTGTCTGGGCTCAACGGACGGAAGATATCCTCACTTGCCGCTTTCGCTGCAGGTGCTTTGGGCTCTTCTGGGGCAGCAGCTGTCTCTTCTTCGCTCTCTTCAGCAGCTTCTTGTTCCGCCATTGCGGCTGCCCAAGGATCTTCCTCTTCGCTGGCAGCATCGGCGCTGGAGGTGGGTTCTTCTTGCTCGGACATGGCATCCGCCCAATCGTCGTCAGAGACGTTCTGATCAGGCTTATTGGGATCAGTCATGCTTTGGATTCCTTGGCTTTCTGTCGCGTAGACCCTTTAATGAAGTCCTTGGACGATGCATTATTCATAGCGGCATGGTCAATCATATGTAACACACGCAGTGCATGCTGTTGACGTTGACTTCCGTACTCGCACTCCATGACGGGCACCCCGTCAACGCTTGCGGTGATTGAACTTGGAATGTCTAACGGCAGCACGTCGCCTTTTTTCAATCCCATCACATGGGCGATACGGCTGGGTATCTGAGCAAATTCAGCGACTAGCTCCACTTCCGACTGACGCAGCTCACTTGCCATTCGGCGTGACCAACTGCCGTCTTGGTCGTGATTGCTGTCATTAATTGGGTTAGCTAGTAAGTCGCGTAGCGGCTCAATCATGGCGTACGGCATGCATATCTGAAAATTGCTAGATAGGTTGCCCACTTCAATGTTGAACTTGGTGTTCACCACAATTTCATTGGGTGAGTTGGTAATGTTGGCAAACTTTGATTGCACTTCTGAGCGTAAAAAACTGACATCCAGCGGATAAACGACTTTCCAGGCCTCTTGGTATGCCTCAATAGCGAGATTGAGCAGGCGCTGGATAATACGCTGTTCAGTATTAGTGAACTCCCGGCCGTCCGATTTAGTGACAAAACGACCGTCACCACCGAAAAGGTTATCCACCACCATAAAAACGAGATTGGGGGGGAATACGACGAGTGCTGAACCCCGCAGTGGCTTCATCGACACAATGTTCAGGTTGGTAGGCACGGGAACATTACGTGAGAACTCGCTAAAGCTTTGATAGCGAACTGACTCGACGGTAATGTCCGCGCTACGCCGCAGTAGGTTAAACAGGCCAGTACGAAAGTAGCGAGCAAAGCGCTCGTTGATAAAATCAAGCGCATGCAAACGCTCACGAATAACGCGATGCTGGGTCGACGGATCGTAAGGGCGAACCCGGGCTTCATCTGACGCATGGGAAGATGAAGCCGATGGCTCATCGTCTCCACTAACGCCCTTTAGCAGGGCATCTATTTCTTCCTGGGACAGTAGATCGTCCTGTGACATGAACGGCTCCAGTTCCCGAGGTTATTGCACAATAAATTCGGTGAATAAAACTTCACGCAAATCAAGTGGCGGCTGATTCTCCGTCAGCGGGACGTTGAGTCGATCAACAATCGCTTGTGCAAGCTGCTGCTTACCTTCCGGGGAAGTAAGTTCATCAGCCTGCTTGCCGGATAGCAGCATCAGCAAACGGCTGCGCACTTGAGGCATATGCTCTTCTAGAATGGTTTTACTCTCTTCATCACCCACACGAAGAGTCACGCCTGTATAGAGCAAGCGTGAACCATAACTGTCATCGGCAAGATTGACGGTAAAGGGTTCAATACGCATAAAAATAGGCGGCTCGCGCTCCATCGCTTGCTGCATCTCAGCGTCTTCTGAACCGTCATCACGCTGATCCATTACCATATAAATAGCTGCCGCTGCGCCTGCTGACGACAGCAAGACCAGGATGATCATTATCCAGAGCAGTTTTTTTGACCCGCCGCTTTTTTCTGCCATTTGCGATTCCTGTGAACTCCATGCGTATCACTAGCAATGTATTATGCCTAAAGCGCATGCTGGTGATGAAATGAACAGGCTTATTTGGCAAGCCTATCTTTTGGTTTAGCTATTTCACGTACGTATTTATGAGCGTATTAATCGACGTAGTTCTAGAATGGTCATGCACTCTGTCAATGCTTAGGCGTATAGATCGACCCGCCCATCCAGTCTTAGCGGGCTGCGCTCGGTGCTTTGGGTAAGTGATTCATCCAAGCCTATATCGCCGTTGCCGCTCCCAGCCTCGGCACCCTGTTTGCCGCCTGATTGAGCAAAAGCCTGCTCGTTGGGGTCACGCTGTTCGCCAACCGATGTCTCGCCTAGCGAAATGCCTTGCTCAGCCAGCGCTTCCCTCAGCTGGGGAATCGCTTGTTCGAGCACTTGGCGTACCTGGGCATGGGCGGACAAAAAGTGCGCTTGCGCCCCCTGTTCACCAAACTTCAGGGAGATAGACAGCGGCCCTAATTCTGCAGGGTTTAATTGCATCTGAACGTGCTGTTCGCCACCACGCTGTGAGATCTGTACTAACTGCTGGCTCAACTGTTGTGGCCAGGCGGGGCTGTTGACAGGTGTCGCTAAAGTGGCCGCTGTCGGTGTGACATTGGGCGAAAAGCCTTGGGTAGATTGCGATGTAGCTAACGGACTGCTGCCGGTATTTAACGATAATCCAGTAAGTAAGTGCTCACTGCTTGGGCTTGCTTTCGAAGCCCCGTCTCCTGTCAATAGAGCGGACATTAGGGCTTCGCTGCTGATCTGGGTGGCTGCAGTGGGAGAGTTAATCTGCTGAGCTGCATTACCAGTGTTCATTTGAGCAAAGAAAGTATCAGGTTGTGGCCTTAGGGCTGCCTGGAGCTCGGCAACAGGCGAGCGGACATTGGTTAACTGAGCCGACTCTGCTGATTGGGGGGAGGCACTTTGTAGCTGACCAGCCAGCGCATTTAGCGCGGAGGCAAGCTGTGCTGCTTCCGTTTGACTAATATTTAACTGCTCAGCGACGACCTTCAGCTCTGCTGGGACGATAGGCTGCGCAGCATCCGTTTGATTAATATTTAACTGATCGGCAATGGCTTCCAGCGCGGCTGGGTCGATAGACTGCCCAGGCCCACTTTTATCCATACTTAGATACTGGGCAATTGTCTTGAGTCCCTTGGAATCGACCAGCTGTGCCGCTTCCGATTGACTAATATTTAACTGTTCAGCGATTGCTTCCAGCGTGGCTGGGGCAGCGGGTGAAGCCAACTCAGGCCTGCTTTCCGTAAAAGATGCCATTAGCGCGAGACGGCCGGCAATTTCGTCAAGGGGAGTCAATGCTTCTCCAGCATCTAGACCTAGCGTTTCTAGGCTGACCTCTGAGCTCGGCTGTTGCAACTGAGCCAATAATTCAGACAAATCGCGCTCACTGACATCCAGTCCCAGGGTTTGCAGGACTTCACTCAAATTTTCTACATCGTCAGCTGATGCATCCGACAAAAGAGAGCTGAGTTCATTTAGCTGAGCTTGCGATCGCGGCGTATGAGAAGCAGCAGCTTCACTGAAAGCAGACGCTGATAATCGCTGAGCGCCAGACGCTTGCAACAGCGTTTGATGAAATACGCCCTTAGCTGTGTCTTGTTGGCCGAAAGTGCCTTGAGACTGCGTCTGAGGCGAATTTTGGCTGACCGAAAGCAACTGGTGAATGTTCATGTTCAGTTCCCTGGCCCCGCTAATGCGGAGTGTCGTTATGCTGACGAGCCGCGCGGCTTGTCACCAAGTCATCGTTAGTTTTTTGTTCATGACGTTCACTGCGGCGGTGCTCTTCAAGTAGTCGACGCGACGCCAGTGTATCGTAGGAAGAGAGCTTTCGCTGCTCTTGTTGCCAGTTCTTTTTACTCTGTTCAACGCTTGCCTGTTGAGACGCTAACGCTTGTCGAGCGCGGCTTAGGGCCGCGTCCAAAGAGGCTAAGAACTGCTGATAGTTGTACATAGTGGCAGGGTCAATGCCGTCACGCATCGCTTTCTGCAAGCGCTCAGCGTACTCCGCCCGATAGCTCAGTAGCGACTGTAACTGAGCGGTCGTTTGTTGCTCCGTTTGTCGCTCTTGTGCCAGTACTTTACCCGCTTGGTCGCGGGCACCTCTGGCTAAGTCGGTTAACATTTCGAGCTGGGAAGTGCTCATGTGCGTCCTCCTACCAGTGCGTGCAGCGCTTGGCGAGCATCGACAAGCGTTGCACACTCATCAATATTCTGTTGAAGGAAGTTTTCCAACGATGGAAAGCGTTTCACTGCTTCGTCGAGCTGGGGATCATGGCCAGGGCTGTAGGCCCCCACGCTGATAAGATCCCGGTTACGCTGGTAGCGCGAGAAGAGCTGTTTGAACACTCGCGCTTCCTGAAGCTGATCGGCTGAGGCGATGGAGGTCATTGCGCGGCTAATTGAAGCTTCAATATCGATGGCCGGATAATGACCTGCTTCCGCTAGCGTTCTCGACAGCACGATATGCCCGTCTAGAATGGCGCGAGCAGAATCGGCAATAGGATCTTGTTGATCATCGCCCTCGGTTAGCACGGTATAAAACGCCGTAATGGAACCACCACCACGCTCAGCATTACCTGCGCGCTCCACTAAGCCGGGCAGCTTTGCAAAAACCGACGGCGGATAACCTTTAGTAGCGGGTGGCTCACCAATGGCCAGGGCAATTTCCCGCTGTGCCATGGCGTACCGGGTTAACGAATCCATGATCAGCAGGACATCACGACCTTCGTCACGAAAACCTTCTGCCAGGCGAGTCGCATACGCGGCACCCTGTAAGCGCTGTAGCGGTGAGGTATCAGCGGGGGCGGCGACGACGACAGCACGCCGTCGACCCTCAGGGCCCAAAATGTTATCGATAAAGTCTTGTACTTCACGGCCCCGCTCACCAATCAAGCCCACCACAATGACGTCGGCCTTGGTGTAGCGTGCCATCATGCCTAGCAATACTGACTTGCCCACACCGGAGCCTGCAAATAGCCCCATACGCTGACCGCGACCTACGCAAAGCAGCGCATTAATAGCGCGAATGCCTACGTCAATTTGCGCATCAATTGGCGCGCGAGAAAGCGGATTAAGCGGCGGCGAGCTGAGTGTTGCTCGAGGTATCTCATCGATGCCCTCCCGATCATCAAGCGGATTGCCATTGCCATCCAGTACCCGGCCCAGCAGACTATCGCCCATCGGGAAGCGGCGGGCACTGTTGTTGCCGCTTTCATCAAGAGGCGCGACGCGAGCGCCAGGCATTAGCCCTATGACCTCTTCCAAGGGCATCAGGAATAGCTTATCACCAGAAAAGCCGACGACTTCCGCTTCGGCATGCCTATCGCTGTCGGACAAGCGACCGTCGCTGCCCGGCAATTCAATCCGACAGGCGCTACCCACCGCCACACGTAGCCCAACCACTTCAATCACCATTCCCGTCGCACGAATGACGCGGCCGTTATTGCGGTAGCGAGGCAGATGGCTAACACGCTGCTGCGTGCGTCGCAATGCCTTATTCCAGCGATGTTGATGGGGACAGGTGGTATCTGCCATAGCGTATCCGCCTAGGATGAAGGGACGTTAGAGGAGGGTGGAGAATTGAGACCGCGTTTGCGCGATTGGGCTTGAATAGCGTGCCAACGGCTTTCAAAGGTTGCGTCAATTTCACCCTGAGCACTGGTTACCCGGCACCCGCCACGGGCCAGTTGGTCATCAGGCTGGAGCTTCCAATTGGCGGCCCTGAGCTCATTACCCAAGTGCTCCTCTACTAAAGCGTGATCATCGGGGTTAAGCCAAAGACGTTGCTGGCCTACCAAGGGAGGCTCGGTGTGCAGAAGCTCGCGGACAATGGCCAAAACTTGTTCAGGTGTGTCCTGTAGGGCATCGCTAGCAAGTTGTTTGCCGGTGGCCAGTGCTAACTCAACCAGGTCGTAGGCGATGGTGTCATCAAG
>CEGE01001388.1_pt1 | contig 19005 bp, 17 predicted proteins | sample 306311 | NCBI WGS metagenome assembly CEGE01 (sample SAMEA2755654, study PRJEB7226) | microbial mat metagenome | biome: microbial mat; feature: hypersaline; material: grass silage | place: USA | collected 2014-02-19 | depth 0 m | reverse complement strand
ACCAGCTTAAGGCCGCGGGAGCGAATCAACTCACCCGCTTCCCGCGGCGTGCCGGTGAACGCCGTTAGGTCATTTTCAAACAGCTCAAGCCCCTCAAAGCCGGCTTGAGCAATGGCGTCTACCTTCTCTTCCAGGGAGCCGCTTAGGCAAACCGTGGCAATGGATGAGTACATGGCATTACGCTCCTTGCATTGAGTAACATCAGTAACCCGCCAGGCGTGGCAGGAAAGTGACCAGCGCTGGTACGAAGGTAATCAGCAGCAGAATCAAAAACTGCACGCCCAGCATCGGCAGAATGCGGCGGATAATCGGCCCCATTCCCACGCCGGAGACGGAGTCGGCAACAAACAGGCAGAGCCCCATGGGCGGTGTGATCAGCCCCATCATCAGGTTGAAGATCACCACGATGCCGAAGTGCAGCGGGTCGATACCCAGCGCCATGGCGATGGGGTGAAGGATGGGTACCAGTACCAAAATGGCCGCGATGCCCTCCAAAAACAGCCCCACCACCAGTAGCAGGAGAATGACGGCAATCAGGAAAGTCCACTGGGTGTCGATGCTCATCAGCGCCCACTCGGTGAGCATGTTGGGCACGCGCTCGAAGGTTAATACCCAGTTGGCTGCGGCAACGGCCCCCATGATGACCATGATCACGGCGCTGTCGCGCATGGCCCGGGCGAAGATGCCAGGCAGATTCACCAGTTTGATATTGCGGTAGAGCACCACGCCCAGAATCAGCGCGTAGACCACGGCAAAGGCCGCCGCCTCGGTGGGCGTGACGATACCGGCAAGAATGGCACCGACCACAAACACCGGCATCAGCGCGGGCAGCAGGCCGTGGAGAAGGGCGTGGCGGCGCGACTGCTGTTTTGATTGCGTGGCGCCAAGATCTCCGGCAAAAAAATAGACGTAAATGGAGAGTCCCAGCGCCAGCAGTAGCCCGGGCACAATCCCTGCTAAAAACAGCCCCGGCACTGATACACCCGACACCGTTAACGCGTAGATAATGACCGGAATACTGGGTGGAATAATCGGGCCGATCACCGAAGAAGCCGCGGTAAGTGCCGCAGCGAAATCCCGCGGGTAACCCTCTTTCTCCATGGCGGGCACAAATACCCGCCCTAAGGCTGAGGTATCGGCAATCGCCGAGCCGGAAAGGCCAGCAAAAATTACCGAGGCCCAGATATTCACATGTGCTAACCCGGCCTTCATACGGCCGACAATCGCGGTGGCTAGATTAATAATGCGGTGGGTAATGCCCGCTTCGTTCATCAGCTCGCCAGCCAGGATAAACAGCGGTATCGCTAGCAGCGGGAAGGATTCCATACCGCCGAAGAACTGCTGCGAGACGATTCGGATGTGGTAGGGCAAATCGCCGGCGCTCATCAGCACCGTGAGCGTACCTAGAATGGCAAAGGCGAACGGCACGCCGAGTAGTATGAGGGCTAAAAGCAGTATAAAAATCATGAGGAAACCTCCTCTCCACGCTGGTCACTTAAACGCAGCGCGCTCATTACCAAGCCTGAGAGGCTTAGCAACCCACCGCCAACGAGCATGGAGGCTTGAAAGAGCCACATCGGCATACCTGTGCTTGATGAGGTGCGGCCACCACGCGCGGCGATGAATTCAACGGCTGACACCATCAAGCCAATGCCCACCACTAACACCACCAAGTCGACAGCCACGGCCTGCCAGCGCACCCAGCGCGGGGGCAGCAGGCGTCGAATAAGGTCAAAGCCGATGTGCTTGTCCTGCAAGTACGCCCAAGACATGCCAAACATCAGGCCGTAAATCATCAGATAAATGGCGATATCTTCTCCCCAGGTAATGGAGCCGCCAAAGGTGTAGCGCGCAAAAGCATTGCCTGCTACCAGCAGAAAAATCAGCACCATGGCAAGTCCTGCCAGGCTGGCATTGAACAGGATTAGGCCGCGGTGTAACCGGGCGAGAAGATGAGGCATAAGAGTACCTTCAATCGATAGTCAGGCACGCAGAGTCGCGGGTGGGCCGCTGATGGCCCGCCCGCAAGCGCTTTGATCAGGTGGGGTTTAGAAGCGCGCGGACGCTTCTTCTACAGCGGAAGAGAGACGCTCAATCCACTCCGCGTCATCGCCAAGCTCTTCCGTCAGGTACGCCTTAACCGGCGGTTGGGCGGCTTCGCGGAAGGCGTCCATCTGCTCAGCGGTGGGCTGGGTGATCTCCATGCCCTCGGCTGCCAGATGGGTGATTCCCTCTGCCGAGTTGAACTGCTGAATGGCACGGCCGGTGGTGCCTGCGACCACCGCAGCGCGCGTCACAGCGGCTTGCTCTTCCTCGGAGAGTGACTGGAAGATCTCATCGTTAATCAGCAGGTGATCCACGCCGTAAACGTGACGATCAAGGGTCAAGTAATCCTGAAACTCATAGAAGTTATTGCCGTAGATCACCGAGATAGGATTCTCTTGACCATCGACTACGCCGGTAGCCAGTGCCGTCGGTACTTCACCCCAAGCGATACCCTGAGGCTCAGCCCCTAGCCCACGCACCATTTCCAGGTAAAGCGGAATGGTTTGCACGCGGAACTTCAGCCCCTGCATGTCTTCCGGTGAGTGGATCGGGCGCACGGAGTTGGTGAAGTGGCGAAAGCCTGTCTCGCCGTAAGCCAGCGTGCGCAGGCCTGTCTGCTGCAAGCAGTGCTCAGCGAGTGCGGTGCCGAATTCACCGTCCATCACTTGCCATGCCACCGGCGCTGACGGGAAGGTGTAAGGGATATCCGTCACCGCCACCGCAGGGCAGAAATTGGCATAGGCACCGGAAACCATCGCAATGCTGATGGTGCCATCCTGAGCGCCTTCGATCAGCTCAGTTTCACCGCCCAGTGAGCCGGCGGGATATAGCTCTACGGTAAGATCGGTTTCGGCTTCCACCAGATTTTTGAACACCTGACCAGCTGCACCTTTTTTCGAGGTGGTCCAATCGTCTGGGTCAACGTGCGCAAAGCGCAATGTTTGGGCAGAGGCGGCAGTGGCCACAGCTAGCGTTGCTGCCGTAACGGCGATAGTGAGAGTATGCTTAGTCGACATTGTTGTTGTCCTCTTATCGGGCACTTTTCATGAGAGTGAGGGGGTAAGAAGCCAATGGCGTAATTGGCCGTTTCGTTCTGTTCAAATTAACAATGTACGAAATGGTACGTTCAGTCAAGCTATGGCATACTAGACAAAAGACGACCATGACAATAAAAGGCACGCTCTATGACAGCCCCTTCGACCAAGACCAGCCCCTCTACCGCGCGGCGACGGCGTAAAAATGACCCTGAATCCGTGCGCGCCGATATTCTTGCGGTGGCTACCCGCGAATTCTCAGAAAAAGGCCTCTCTGGAGCCCGGATCGATGAGATCGCCGAGAAAACCCGCGCCTCCAAGCGCATGATTTACTACTACTTTAATGATAAAGAGACGCTCTACCTGCACACCCTGGAAGCTGCCTACCAGAAAGTGCGCCTGCAGGAGGCTGAGCTGGATCTTGACCACCTAGCCCCGCTTGAGGCGCTTAGCCGACTGGTGCGGTTTACCTTTTGTCATCACGCCAAAAACCCTGACTTTATTCGCCTGGTAATGATCGAAAATATTCATCATGGCCGCTTTTTGGCGCAGTCAGAGTTGATTCAATCACTCAATGCCGGGGTGATTGATGTACTCACCAACGTCTATAGCCGCGGTGTAGAGGAGGGTTGTTTTCGCGAAGGCCTGGATCCTCGGGAGCTGCACTGGCTGATTAGTGCGCTGTCGTTTTTCAATGTCTCAAACCAGCACACTTTTTCGCGGATTTTTGATTGGCACCAAGCCGCGCCAGAGAATCAGCAGAAATTAGAAGACCATGTTACCGACATGGTGCTGCGCTACGTGTGTGCTGACGAGACACCACCTTCAACATAAGCACGCGGCTGCAAGATCTGCCAAGCAAGTTCTGCCGAGCCAGCTCTGCCGAGTTAGAGCCGAGCTGTTTTTAGCGTATAGTTCGAATGGCGAACAACTGTGCGGCTTTTTGGCTGCCGTTGAGTCATGCGTTTCTGAACCCCGTTAAAAGGAGCCTGCTAGCCATGTCCTCTGCCTTTCTAAAGCACCCCTTTATGAGCCAGCACGCTATCGCTGCGTGTGACGATGACGCCGCGGTGCGTGCCATGCTGGCGTTTGAGTTAGCTCTGGCGGACGTACAAGAAGCTAGCGGGGCAGTGCCTAGCGGCGCCAGCCAGCAGATGCGTGAGCAGCTCAAACTCGCTTCCTTTAATGTTGCTGAGATTGCCGAGGGCATTGCCAGCGGCGGCAATGTGGCGATTCCCTTCGTCAAACACAGCCGAGCACTGCTCGCTGATGACCTCAAACGCTATTGGCACCAGGGCGCGACCAGCCAGGACGTGGTCGATTCCGCGCTGATGCTGCTGCTTAAACCCCGCTTAGCGGCGCTGGATGCTTTGCTGCTGCGTTGCCGTTCAGCAGCGACCGCCCTGATGGACACTCACATTGCCACGCCCATGGTGGGGCGCACCTTAATGCAGCAGGCGCTGCCGATTACCTTTGGCGTGAAGGTGGCTCACTGGGCAATCGGCCTGGAGCAGGCGCGTCGCCGCTTAATTAGCATTGAGCTACCCGTGCAGTTTGGTGGCGCGGTGGGCGTGCACTCGGGCTGGGATGCTCAGGGGCTTGAGTGGATGGACGCCTTGGCTGAACGGTTAGGCTTGGCGGTACCCGTACTGCCCTGGCATACCGACCGCTACCCGATTCATGCACTCGGCACGGCGTTAGATGCCGTCGCCGGGGCGGCTGAAAAAGTAGCCCTGGATGTATCGCTGCTGACGCAAACCGAAGTCGGCGAAGTCGCGGAGCCTTCGGCGCCGGGGATGGGCGAATCCTCCTCCATGCCCCATAAGCGCAACCCGGTGCGCAGCGCGCTGATTCGCGGTGCGGCGCGGCAAGTGCATGGCCACACCAATGTATTGATCAACGCTGCCGCCCAGCCGCTAGAGCGCGGCTTGGGCGAGTGGCATGCGGAGTGGGCGCCACTTATAGAGAGCGCTCTGCTGGTGGAGGGCGCGTTAGAACAACTGGCGGTGCTGCTTGAAGGGCTCGAAGTGAACCCGGCCAATATGTGGCGAAACCTGGCAGCCACCGGCGGCGGCATTATGGCTGAGCCGGTGGCGCGTTTGCTGGCGCCGACGCTAGGCGTGGAGAAAGCCAAAGCGGTTAGCGCTGAAGCAGCAGAAACCTCACGCCGCGAAGCACGGCCCTATTCTGATGTGCTGACTGAGCATCCTGACGTGAAAGGGGTTGTAGGCGCTGAAGCCCTACGCAACGCTTGCAATCCGGCTTTATACCTTGGTAGTAGTGCGGCCCAGGTTGAACGCGCAAAAATATGGCTGGAAAGTGAATAAGCAACTGAAATATTTACGTTTATAGTGCGCTGTTAGGTACGGTAAAAAGACCATACTGACACACTGTTAGCGGCTGGGTGTTTGACCTCGTCAGCGATCAGCAGTAACTTGTTCGCATTGAGAATACATGTTCGTTTGGCGAACATGCACCTAAAGAGCCAGCAACAACCAGCTAAGAGGCACCCATCATGGCCGAGTTTCTCAGCTTGCATGACGCGGTAGCGCGCTACGTCCAAGACGGCGCCACCGTTGCCATGGAAGGCTTTACCCACCTAATTCCTTTTGCCGCGGGCCACGAAGTGATCCGTCAGCAAAAGCGTGATCTGACGCTGATCCGCATGACCCCCGATATCATCTACGATCAAATGATCGGCGCGGGCTGCGCTGAAAAGGTGATCTTCTCCTGGGGGGGTAACCCCGGCGTTGGCTCGCTGCACCGTTTGCGCGATGCGGTAGAGAAAGGCTGGCCGCGCCAGATTGAGATTCTTGAGCATAGCCACGCGGCCATGGCCTGCGCTTTTGAAGCGGGTGCCGCAGGGTTACCGCTGGCGGTTTTTCGCGGCTACATCGGTAGCGAACTGCCCAGCGTTAACGATCAAATCAAGTTCATCGAGTGCCCGTTTACCGGTGAGCGTCTGGCCGCTGTGCCTTCGGTGCGCCCGGATGTCTCGATAATCCATGCCCAGCGGGCGGATCGCCAAGGCAATGTACTGGTAGAAGGCATTGTTGGTGTACAGAAGGAAGCCGTACTCGCCGCCAAGCACAGTATTGTCACGGTGGAAGAGATTGTTGATGACCTGGGGGCTACCCCCAACGCCTGCGTGATTCCCAGCTGGGCCATTAGCGCCGTTGCAGTGGCCGAGAAAGGCGCGCTGCCCTCGTATACCCACGGCTATTACGGCCGCAGCAACCGCTTCTACAAAGAGTGGGATGCTATCGCTCGCGATCGCGACACCTTCACCCAGTGGCTCGACGAGAACGTTTACAGTAAAGGGGAGAAACGCTAATGAGCCTCGAATATACCTCTTCTGAGATGATGTCGGTCACCGCGGCGCGGGCACTGGAAAACGGTATGACCTGCTTTGTAGGTATCGGTTTACCTTCAGAGGCCGCCAACCTGGCGCGATTGACTCACGCCCCTGACGTCGTGCTGATTTATGAGTCCGGCACGCTGCAAACCAAGCCCGATACGCTGCCGCTCTCCATCGGCGATGGCGAACTGTGTGAGTCAGCGCTGACCACCGTGGCAGTGCCCGAAATGTTCCGCTACTGGCTACAGGGCGGCAAAGTGAGCGTGGGCTTTTTAGGTACCGCGCAAATCGACCGCTTTGCTAACCTGAATACCACGCTGATCGGCGATTACAAAGCGCCTAAGGTACGCCTACCGGGCGGCGGCGGTGCACCAGAAATCGCCACCAATGCCGGTGAAGTGTTTATCACCTTGAAGCACTCCAAACGGGCCTTTGTGAAAGACGTCGATTTCGTCACCACGCTAGGCTTTGGCCGCGACGGCAAAGGCCGCGACAACGTGCCCAATATCGGCAAAGGCCCCACCCGGGTGATTACCGACCTGTGCGTGATGAAGCCTGATCCGGAGACCAAGGAGCTGGTGGTGGTGTCACTGCACCCAGGTGTGAGTCGCGAAGACGTTATTGACGCAACCGGCTGGGAGCTTCGCTTTGCCGAACAGCTCGAAAGCACTCCAGAGCCCAGTGAAAACGAGCTGACGATTTTGCGTGAGCTCAAAGCGCGCACCGAACGGGCCCACGCGGACGCATAAAGGAGCTATTTATGAGCGATGTTGTTATGCAAGACGTCTTTCTATGTCATCCCCGCCGCACCGCTGTGGGACGTTTTGGTGGCACCCTGGCCAGCGTACGCCCGGATGATTTTGCCGCGACGATTTTTAAAGCCGTACTGGCAGAAGCGCCGGATCTCGACCCTGCCGCCATAGAAGAAGTCTTCATGGGCTGTGCTAATCAGGCCGGGGAAGATAACCGTAACGTGGCGCGCATGTCGTCGCTGCTGGCGGGCATTCCCACTTCGGTACCCGGCACGACCATGAACCGCCTGTGCGGCTCGGGTATGGACGCGGTGGGTACCGCGTTTCGCGCTATTAAAGCGGGTGAAATGGAGCTGGCGTTGGCCGGCGGCGTGGAGTCCATGTCTCGCGCGCCCTACGTGATGGGCAAGGCCGATAGCGCCTTCGCCCGTAGTCAAAAACTTGAAGACACCACCATTGGCTGGCGCCTGATCAACCCGCTGATGAAGAAAGCGTTTGGGGTCGATTCCATGCCGGAGACTGCAGAGAATGTCGCCGAGCAGTTCAATATCTCTCGCGAAGACCAGGACGCCTTTGCCCTGCGCTCCCAGCAGAAGGCCGCTGCCGCCCAAAAGGCCGGGCGCTTTGCCCAGGAAATCACCGCCATCGAGATCCCGCGCCGCAAGCAGGCGCCGCTGATCTTTGACCAGGATGAGCATCTGCGGGAAACCACGTTGGAAAAACTGGCAGGTTTGCCCACGCCCTTCCGTGAAGGCGGCAGCGTTACCGCGGGTAACGCCTCCGGTGTCAACGACGGCGCGGCAGCCATGCTGGTGGCCAGCGAAGCGGCGGTCAAACAGCACGGTCTTAAGCCGATGGCGAAAATTATTGGTATGGCCACGGCAGGCGTCGAGCCGCGCATCATGGGCTACGGGCCGGTACCGGCAGTGCAGAAACTGCTGAAGCGCACCGGTATTGCCATGGACGATATCGATGTGTTTGAGTTCAACGAGGCATTTGCCGCCCAAGCGTTAGCGTGTATGCGCGACCTCGGCCTGGCCGACGACGACCCACGCGTCAACCCGAACGGCGGCGCGATTGCGCTGGGGCACCCGCTGGGTATGTCCGGTGCCCGCCTGTTGCTGACCGCCGCCCATGAGTTGCAAAACAGCGGCAAGCGCTACGCACTGTGTACCATGTGTGTAGGTGTGGGGCAGGGTATCGCCACGCTGATTGAACGCGTTTAACGGAGACCATCATGGCATTTCATAGCATCAATGGCCGCAGCGTCGCTTACCGATTGCTCGGCTCGGAAGTGAATCCACTTATCGTGCTGGCGCATCCGCTGGGCATGAGCCAAGCGGTATGGGACGACGTGATCCCCGCGCTGCTGCCCCGCTACCGAGTGCTGACCTGGGATCTACCCGGCCACGGCGCAAGCCAAGCGGTCAGCGGTGAGCAGATTACGCCCGCTGACCTGGCCACTGAAGCGTTGGCGCTGGCAGATATTGCTGGCGCTGAGCGCTTTCACTTCGCCGGTACCTCAATTGGTGGCGTGGTCGGCCAGCAGTTGATTGCGGCGCACCCTGACCGCCTGCTTACTGCGACGCTGACCAACACCGGCGCAGTGATCGGCAACCCGGACTTATGGAATACCCGCGCAGGCCGCGTGCGGCAGGAAGGCTTGGCGGCGATGTCTGAAGAGATCGTGCCGCGCTGGTTTGCACCAAAGGCCTTTGAGGCAAGCCCGGCGCTGCAAGCGGGATGGTGCGTACAAATGGGCCGTGGCGACGATGAGTCCTACGCTCAGCTGTGCGAAATGCTTGGCCGCGATACGTTTGCCGGTAAGTTGGCGTCGAAGCACGTAGAAATGCAGCTATTTGGCGGCAGCGAAGATATGGCCACCCCGCCCGCGACGCTGGAAGCGCTGTCTGAGGAACTCGGCGGCGTCCCACTGGAGATTTTTGACGGCGTGGGCCACGTGCCCTCGGTAGAAGCCCCGGCGCACTTCGCACAAAAGTTACTCACGGTGCTCGCCGCCGATTTGGGCGACGTGGCGAACCACGGCGTGGCTTACGCCACAGGCCTGGAGACCCGCAAGCAGGTACTGGGAGACGAGCATGTAGCGCGCTCTACCGCCAACGCCAACAGCCTGGACGCCCCCTTCCAGCAGATGATTACCCGCCTGGCCTGGGGCGAGCTTTGGACCAATGACGACCTAACCCGCCGCGAGCGCAGCATGATTACCACCGGTATTCTCGCCGCGCTTGGCCGTGAAGAGTTAACGCTGCACCTAAAAACGGCTAAGCGGATTGGGCTGACAGAAGCTGAACTGCGCCAGGTACTGATGCACGTGGCGATTTACGGTGGCGTTCCGGCCGCCAATCACGCCTTTGCCCTCGCTAAGGAGTTGGGCTGGGGTGAGTAGATTAGTGGCTCCATGAGCGGTTGTTTTTTTTAAGAACAATGCATTTGCAAAGTGAGTGAGCCATTGCTGATCGAAGTGCCAACACCCCGGCATAGCCAAAAGCAGTGTGATGGTGCTGTACCCCTCAACAAAGACAACAAGAGGGTTAAGTGATGAAACGCCCTATCGCAAAAGAGCTACTCCTTGCTTGCAGCTTGGTTATATCCAGCTGCGTGCAGGCTGACACACGGCTTACCGTACTCGCGTCAATTTAGCGTTTTCATTGTTTGCGCTAATCGGCGAAAGTAGGGCATCTTTTTTCGCTGATATAGAACGCCATGCTGAACGCTCGAATCAAACTACGTCACTTGATGGCGTTTCTCGAAGTGGCCAAGCGGCGCAGCTTTGCGCGTGCTGCCGAGGCGCTGGCGATTACTCAACCGGGCATTTCCAAGGCAATACGCGAGCTTGAGGAGATTCTTGAAGCGCCACTTTTCGAACGCACGTCGCAAGGCGTGTCGCTTACCCAAGCGGGGTTGACGCTGCTCCGACATGCAGGCCCTGCCATACGGGCGCTGGATGAAGGCGTCAGCGCTATTGGCGATGCCCACCGGGGCGGACGTTGGCTGCGCGTCGGGGCGCTTTCCACTGTTGAGAGCCGTCTGTTGCCAGTGGCGATACAGCGCTGGCATACCGCCGCGCCGCCGGGCCAGGGCGATACCAGTGTATCGGTGGTGACCGGGGCCAGCGCCTATTTACTGTCGCGCCTGCGCCTGGGCGAGCTGGATATGGTGGTTGGGCGGATGACCGAGGCGCGAGAGATTGGCGATCTCTACTTTGAACACCTCTACTATGAGCCTTTGGTTATCGTCGCGCGAAAAGAGCACCCGCTTGCCCACGTCACGCCGGTCACGGCGGATCAACTGGTTGCCTATCCCTGGGCGCTACCGCCGCCGCAGACCACGCTGCGACAGCAGGTGGACAGTTTCTGCGTGCGCCATGCCATTAAGCTGCCGCCGCGGCTGCTGGAAACTCTCTCGCTGCCCGTTAGCTATCGCTACACTCTGGAGAGTGATGCGCTCTGGATAGCCCCCCGGGAAGCGGTGGCCGAAGAATTGGAAAAAGGTCAGCTGGTGAAGGTCGCGCTGCCTTTTGAAGCCCATGGTGGCTCGGTGGGCATTTGTACGAATGCGAGCATGGAAACGTCGCTGCCCCGTGAAGCGTTTTGCGAAACCCTACGCCAGGTGGCAGCTGAGCGCATTCAACTAAGGTCGTAAAAGCCATAACCTATGAGTTATGGGCGAAGATGACTCTTCAATTGGCAAGGGCTGAGCCGCAGGTCACACTTTGCGAGTAAAAGTGTAAAGGGGCAATGCCCCTCTGCCCCTGTAGCCATAAAGAGCATTTTGCCATGCAAAATAATCATAACCGCTTTGTGACCCGTGACCGCAACTGGCACCCGCCTGCCTACGCGCCGGGCTACAAAACTTCGGTGGCACGCTCGCCGCAGCAAGCGCTAGTGAGCATGCAGCAGCCGACCGTATCTGAGTTGACTGGTCCCAATTTTAGTCATCTGCGCATGGGGCCGCATGACAACGACCTACTGATGAATTTCAGCCAAGGTCAGGGGTTGCCGCAAGGTGAACGGATCATCATGTTTGGCCGAGTTGTCGACCAGTTCAGTAAGCCAGTACCGCACACGCTGGTGGAAATGTGGCAGGCCAATGCCGGTGGTCGCTACCGCCACAAAAACGATAAGTATCTGGCACCGCTGGATCCTAACTTTGGCGGTGTAGGTCGCTGTTTGACCGATGACCAAGGCTTTTACCGTTTCCGTACCATCAAGCCTGGTCCTTACCCATGGCCCAACGACATGAATAGCTGGCGACCCGCGCATATCCACGTATCAGTCACCGGCCCTTCAATCTCTACTCGGTTGATTACCCAGATGTATTTTGAGGGCGATCCGCTGATTCCTCTCTGCCCGATTGTGCATACGCTGAAGGACCCTGACGCCGTTGAAACTATGATCGGACGGTTGGATATGGCCCACAGCAAGCCAATGGATTGCCTAGCCTATCGCTTTGACATTGTGGTGCGCGGCGAGCTGCAAACCTACTTTGAAAACCAATAAGGGCGAGGATACATCATGAAACAGCCTTCTATTCAGCCCAACAGCCAGCCGACCAGCGCGCTGATGCTGCGTGAAACTGCCTCGCAAACCGCTGGCCCCTACGTGCATATTGGTCTTGCACTCGCAGCGGCAGGCAACCCCGTCCGTGAGGAGGAGATCTGGAACGAGATGGCCAAACCCAATGCTGAGGGTGAGCATATCGAAGTGGTCGGTACCGTCATCGACGGCAACGGTGATCTGGTGCGCGATACGTTTGTCGAGGCGTGGCAAGCTGATGCCAACGGCCACTATCAAGCCGATTACGACCTCAGCAAGCCGTTCAACAGCTTTGGGCGTACCGCCACCACCTTTGATCATGGTAGCGAGTGGTCGTTAACCACCATCAAGCCCGGCGCGGTGGAGCACCCTAGCGGGCAGTTAATGGCACCGCATATTAACCTGACGCTGTTTGCCCGTGGAGTGAACATCCACCTGCAAACGCGGCTCTATTTTGATGATGAGGCTGAAGTGAATGCGCAGTGCCCGGTGCTATCACGTATCGAGTCTCCGGCGCGTCGGCAAACCCTGATTGCCAAGCGGGAAGAAGCTGATGGCAAAGTGCGTTATCGCTTGGATATCCGCCTGCAAGGCGAAGGCGAGACGGTGTTTTTTGATTTCTAGCCCCTCGTCTGCAAAGTTTGTAAATAAAACTGAAAAGCGTTGCTTATCCGTAAGCAGCGCTTTTTTTGTTTGGGTTCGACCTTGGTCGGGCATTGATCTTGTAAAAATCCAACTTTTACCCGTCATTGTACCTTTTGGAGACGGCGTGAAAGCAGCAACACTGGTGATGCGAGGCAGGAAGCTGAAAAGACCGGGCGACATAGCCTGAACATAGACGAATGTCGATTAGCCCTACGCCTCATAGTGGACTAATGTGATTGCTTAAAGCGAACTAGTATTCGCTATGCGAACTTACAATAATCCAAGAAAGTCCTGGAGGCTCCCATGAAAATTTCCCTATCCCGTTGTGTGTTGGCGGCAGCGATTGCTGGCCTTGCCGTTAGCTCTGCCCAGGCAGAAACTACGCTGCGTATGGCGCACTTTTGGCCTGGCCCTTCAGGCGTTAACCAAGATGTGTTGCAGGCGTGGGCTGATACCATTGAAGAAGAATCCAATGGTGAACTAACCATTCAAATGTTTCCCGCCGGTACCCTAGCCAAACCGGATTCCATTTATGAAGCCGCTGCCAACGGTATAGCCGATATTGGCGCCACCGCCCAGGGCTATACTGCCGGTCGCTTCCCCCTCTCACAGATCGTTGAACTACCTGGGGTAGCGAGTACGGCAACGCAAGGTGCTTGCGTACTGCAAACGCTCTATGATGACGGCCATTTAGACAGCGAATACGCAGATACCCGCCCGCTGTTTATGTTTACCACGGGCCCAGGCGGCATCCACACCATCGACACCGATGTACAAACCCCTGCCGACCTGGAAGGGCTGCGTATACGCCGCCCCACCGCTGTGGCGGGTGAGATGCTGGAAAATATGGGGGCAAGCCCGGTGGGCATGCCTGCGCCTGATATTTATACCTCCATGCAGCGCGGCGTTATTGATGGCCTGAGTTTCCCCTGGGAAGGCTTAAAAGGCTTCCGTATTAACGAACTCGTCAACTACCACACCGAAGTACCGTTCTACACGCTGATCTTTGTCGCCACCATGAATCAGCGCGCGTACGATAATTTGACGCCTGAACAGCAGGCGGTAATCGATAATAACTCAGGCATGAAATGGGCTGAAAACGCTGGTGCGGTATTTGATCGTCTCGACGTTGAAGGCAAGCAAGAGGCTGCCGACGCCGGCCATACCATTCGTGAAATTGAAAATCCGCTGGCGCATCCAGACTGGCAGGAGCCGCTTGAAACAGGCATCGAAAATTACCTGACGCAGCTGGAAGAGCGCGGTCTTGATCAGGCGCGCGATGTCTATCAGGCGGCATTGGCAGCCAGTGAGTCTTGCAGCGCCCAATAGGGGTAATGTGTCATGCAGTCTACTCTTTACCGTGCCAGCCATTGGCTGGCCCTTATTTGTCGCTTGGTGGCCGGGGTCGCTTTGATTGGCCTGCTGGCGGTTACCATTGCTGATGTCAGCACACGCTACCTTTCCCGGTTGACGGAGGGCGCGATTGCGCTGCGCGTATCGGGGAGCGTGGAGTTGGTTAGCTATTTGATGTTGTTCGCGCTATTGGCAGCGATGGCGGCTAATGTCGAAAAAAGCCAAGTGGTGGTGGAAGCGTTCTCACATCGCTTACCACAAGCCATCAAAAATCGTGTGCAAGGCGTCTTTTTGCTCGGTTTTATGGCGCTGGGGCTGATCCTGTTTGTGGGGTTACTGGATTCTGCTGCCGCTGCTACGCGGCATGGGGAAATAACCCAAGACCTGCGACTGCCCATGGGGCCGATTTACCAGTTGGCAGCGGTGCTCAGTTTGCTGCTGGGAATACGTAGTTTTATTCACGCCTTGCTCGGCGTTATTTATGCAGTGGGTGAGGAGGCAGCGCATGGGGAGTGAAGCGATTGGTGCCATTGGGCTAGGGCTTTTATTGGTATTGATGATTCTGCGCGTGCCGGTTGCTCTCACGATGCTGATCGTGGGGGTGGTGGGCTTTGCCCAGATCATTAGCTGGGACGCAGCTGTCGCTCAGTTAAAAACCGTCCCGGTAGAGGTACTTTCCAACTACAGCTTCAGCGCCGTGCCCATGTTTATCTTAATGGGTGTGCTGGCTGCTCATTCGGGGATGGCCGGTAAACTATTTGATTCAACCCGGGTGATTTGCGGTGGCTGGAAGGGCGGCCTGGCGATTGCGGCCGTGGGCTCTTGCGGTATCTTCTCCGCTATCTCCGGCTCTTCGTTAGCCACGGCGAGCACCATGACCCGGGTGGCATTGCCGGAGATGGAGCGCTATGGCTATAACCGTGGCTTAGCGACCGGCGCGCTGGCTGCAGGCGGCACGCTGGGTATTATGATTCCGCCCAGTATCGCGCTGCTTATCTACGCCATTCTTACCGAACAGTCCGTTGGCGATATGTTCATGGCAGGGCTGATTCCCGGTCTGCTGGGGCTGGTGATGTATTCACTGACCATTACAGTAGTCATGTACCTGCGCCCTTCCCTTGCCGTGGCGGGTGAACCCACTGCTTGGAAAGAGAAACTGCTCTCGCTAACCGGCTTAGTGCCCTTCTTTGGCGTTTTTCTGGTGATGATTTTAGGTATCTATTTTGGTGCCTTTACACCGACGGAGGGCGCTAGCGTCGGTGCGTTCGCCACGCTGCTTTACGCCCTAGTGAAAGGCATGCGCGGTGCGCAGCTATGGCACAGCGTACAAGAGACTTTGGCGCTGTCTGCGGTGGTTTTCTTTATGCTGGTGGGAGCTGAGACGCTCGGTTACTTCATCTCGGTGTCGCGTATTTCATTTTCGATTACTGATCTGCTCTACGGCATGGATCTAACCCCTATCGTCGTGGTGCTGTGCATTCTGGCGCTCTACTTTGTGCTGGGTATGTTTATGGACTCCATCGCCATGCTAGTAATCACCGTACCGGTGGTTTATCCGATTATTCAGGCGATGGGTATCGACCCGGTATGGTTCGGTATTTTGACCGTACTGACCGTTGAACTGGGGCTGATGACCCCGCCGGTGGGGATGAACGTGTTTGTGATTAAAGCGATGGCACCGCACGTGGGGCTGGGGGAGATATTTAAAGGGGTGGCGCCTTTTGTCGTCTCCGACCTGATACGGCTGGCGTTATTAATTGCTTTCCCCATTTTAAGCACGCTGTTTCTACTCTAGCGGCAAGTACGCTTGCCTCTATTCAAGCCAGCGCGATCACAACCACAACTACAGGAGCTTATGACATGTTCACCACTCAGCTAATGTTAGCGGGCCAATCTACCCCTGCCGAGCATACAGCCACCTTTACCCGTGCGAATCCGTTAAGCGGTGAAGTGGTGACCACTGCTGCGGCGGCAAGTGTCGGTGACGCTAACGCGGCCGCCGACGCCGCAGGCCAGGCGTTTGAGGCATGGTCACAAACGGGCCCTGGGGAGCGGCGCGCCAAGTTGCTGAAAGCCGCCGAACTAATGGAGCAGCGCCAAGCGGATTTCATTGATCGGATGGTAGAAGAGACTGGCGCTACCCTTGGCTGGGCAGGTTTTAACGTTAAAGTGGCGGCTGATGTGCTGCGTGAGGCGGCGGCGTTAACCACCCAGATCCAGGGCGATATCATCCCCTCTAACGTGCCTGACAGCATAGCCATGGGCGTGCGCATCCCGTGTGGCGTCGTCGTGGGTGTTGCGCCCTGGAATGCGCCGATTATTCTGGGTACGCGAGCCATTGCTACGCCCTTAGCGTGTGGTAATAGCGTGATCTTGAAGGCTTCTGAGCAGTGCCCAGCGACACACCATTTAATTGGTGAAGTGCTGCAAGCAGCGGGGTTGGGCGAGGGCATCGTCAACGTGATTACCAACGCGCCTGAAGATGCCGCTGACGTGGTAAGCGCGTTAATTGCCCATCCTGCTGTGCGGCGGATTAACTTCACTGGCTCCACGGGCGTTGGAAAAATCATTGCCGAGCAAGCGGCCAAGTATTTAAAGCCCGTGCTGCTTGAGCTGGGTGGCAAGGCACCGTTTTTGGTATTGGATGATGCCGACATAGACGCTGCCGTGGACGCGGCAATCTTTGGCGCGTTCTTTAACCAAGGCCAGATCTGCATGTCCACCGAGCGGGTTATTGTTGATAACCAAGTGGCGGATACTTTTGTGGAGAAGTTTGCCGCGCGGGCTCAGGCGCTAAAAGCAGGCGACCCACGTGATGAAAGCAACAGCCTGGGCACTTTAATCAACGCGCAGTCAGGTGAAAAACTAAATAGCCTCATCGATGACGCAGTCACTCAAGGCGCGCACTTAGCCGCGGGTGGTAAAGCCGAGGGCGTGGTGATGCAGGCCACGGTCATCGATGGTGTGACCAGTGCTATGCGGCTATATAGCGAAGAGTCGTTTGGCCCGGTCGTCGCAGTGATCCGTGTTGATGGTGAAGAAGAGGCAGTGCGCATCGCTAACGATAGCGAGTACGGCCTCTCATCAGCGGTGTTCAGCCGCGATAGCGCACGCGCCATGAAAGTGGCAGGGCGCTTACAAACGGGTATCTGCCATATCAATGCGCCCACGGTACACGATGAACCGCAAATGCCCTTCGGCGGAGTGAAATCCAGCGGCTACGGACGCTTTGGCGGTAAGGCAGGCATCGAAGAGTTCACAGAGTTACGCTGGATGACGATGCAGCTAGGGCCAAGGCATTATCCTATTTAGTGATCTCGTTAACCGCCACCGTTTGACGCAGCCGAAATTCACGCGGTGAAAGCGTGGTATTGCGCTTAAAAAAGCGCGTGAAGTAAGCCGGTTCAGAAAAGCCTAAGCTGTCAGAGACTTGGCCAATGGTCATATTGGTATAGGTGAGCTGGCGCTTGGCTTCCAGCAGCAAGCGTTCATGCAGCAATTGCAGGGCGCTGCGTCCTGCGAGTTGGCGGCAGAGCATATTCAAGTGCGCGCTACTCACCCCAATCTGCTCGGCTAACTGTTCAATACTCGGCTGCTCGCGATAGTGCGCTTCGATTAGCGCTTGATAGTGCTCTAAATGCTGCCGACCTTTGTCACTTTGGCGGGGGCCGTAGCGCTTTGCCGTGCTGCCGGTATAAGCACAAAGGCGCGATAGCTCGACCACCAAGGCTTGAATAAGTGCTTCGAGTAGGCTGTTTCGTCCAGGGGCAGGGTGGCGGTACTCCTGGTCGACCTGAGAGACCAGGGTGGCAATTCGTTCAGCCCGGTTGGCCTTTAGCAGCGGGTAGAAGTCGGCTTTTTTTAGCGTACTGCTCTCACCCATTAGCGCATGTAAGTGGTCTGCCAATGGCTTGGCCAGGGTAATGATGTGCCCCTGCACATCCGGTGAGAAGTGAAAGCCATGAATGGTCATGGCGGGCACCACGATAGCGCTGGTACTCTGCAGCTGATGGTTCGTTCCCTCCAGTTCTAACTCAACGCTACCTTGAGCAATAAACAGAATATGCACTAGATCGGCGTGGCGATGCGGGCGTATACGCCAGTCATGTAACTGGCTGCGCTCAGGAATGGATTCGCAGTGGAGCAAGTCTGGCGTGGGCCAATGCTGCGTCTCGCCATAGAGCTTAAATACGGGCACGGACGTTGCCGACGAGGCTGGCATCACCGGTATCTCCTATACGACTAAGGTGGGGTGAAAAAGCGCTAAATGTCCAATAATTGATCTAGATCATGCCTTATTATGCGGCGTGTTTCATTGAAAAATACAAGTCATAAGTTTTAGATAATGACAATGATGAGGCATCCCCTATGAAAACACAGGTCGCGATTATTGGCGCTGGCCCTTCTGGTCTACTGCTGGGGCAGCTACTCCATCGCCAAGGCATTGATAATGTGATTGTTGAGCGGCGTAGCGGTGAATATGTATTGAGCCGTATCCGCGCCGGTGTGCTTGAGCAAGGCATGGTGGACTTGCTGCGCGAAGCGGGTGTTGACCAGCGCATGGATGCAGAGGGCTTACCCCATGACGGTTTTGAGCTTGTTTTCGACAACCGCCGCGTGCGAGTCGCACTGGATGAACTGACCGGCGGCAGTAAAGTCATGGTTTACGGCCAAACCGAGGTCACGCGGGATCTGATGGAGGCCCGCGCCGCCGCTGGCGCGACAACGCTCTACGAGGCGGAAAACGTGCAGCCCCACGACCTGGAGAGCGACAGCCCCTACCTCACCTTTGAACATAACGGTGAAACGGTCAGGCTTGAGTGCGACTACATCGCCGGGTGCGATGGCTATCATGGTGTCTCCCGCCAATCGATCCCTCAAGAGCGCATTAAAGAGTTTGAAAAGGTTTACCCGTTTGGCTGGTTAGGGGTGCTCTCGGACACGCCCCCGGTCTCTGATGAGCTGATTTACGCAAGCCACGAGCGTGGTTTCAGTCTTTGTAGCATGCGCTCTGCCACCCGCAGCCGTTACTACCTGCAAGTACCCTTGGATGAAAAGGTAGAAGATTGGTCGGACGAGCGTTTTTGGGAAGAGCTCAAGCGCCGCCTACCTGACGAGGTGGCCGCCAAGCTTGTCACCGGGCCTTCCATCGAGAAGAGCATCGCACCGCTGCGCAGCTATGTGGTCGAACCAATGCAGTACGGGCGACTGTTTCTGGTCGGTGATGCGGCGCATATTGTACCGCCCACCGGTGCCAAAGG
>CEGE01000335.1_pt1 | contig 19231 bp, 26 predicted proteins | sample 306311 | NCBI WGS metagenome assembly CEGE01 (sample SAMEA2755654, study PRJEB7226) | microbial mat metagenome | biome: microbial mat; feature: hypersaline; material: grass silage | place: USA | collected 2014-02-19 | depth 0 m | reverse complement strand
AGCTGAAGAAGGCCTGGACCAAATGGACGCCGCCTGAGCGCATCGGCTCCCTTGAATGGGGCCTGAAGTATCGCTGGCTCAGCCCCGAGCAAACCAGCATGCCGGGCCGCTTCAAAGATGATCTGTTCCCCTGGGCCAAATACATACTGGCCGCCATGGATGATCCGAACGTCCGCGTCATCGTGGTCGTAAAGTCCGCCCAGATCGGCTGGACCGACGGCATCTGGAACACATTTCTCGGCAAGATCATCCACGTCGATCCGTGCAACGTGTTCATCCTCTTCGCCAAAGGCGAGGCGATCAACAAGTATGTCGACAAGAAGTTCAATCCGTCAGTGCGCGCCACTCCGGTGCTGCGCGAACTGATCGATGTCGACAGCCAGAAAAAGAACGGCAACCGCGCCAAGTTCAAACGCTTCCCGGGCGGATCGCTGACGATGGAAGGGGCGAACAGCCCGTCCAACATCAAGTCCGACTCCATCAAAATCGCCTGTGTCGAAGAGCCGGACGACTGCTCAAATAACGTCAAAGGGCAGGGCGACTCGGTCTACCTGCTGGGCGAACGACTCAAAGCGGTACCGGGCAGCAAACTGATCAAAGGCGGCACGCCCACGATCAAAGGTCTCTCCCGAGTTGAAGAGGACTACAAGGCCACCGACCGGCGCACGTTCCACGTGCCGTGCCACGAATGCGGCGAAGGCCACGTGCTCAGCTGGGAAAACGTCATCTGGGATACAGACCCGGATCGCAACGACGAAATCTTCGGCCAGGCCGTGATCGAGTCAGCCGTCTACGTCTGCCCGCACTGCGGTACCGAATGGGACGATGACCAGAAAGCCGACAACGTCAAAAACCTCTACGAGGTGATCGAAGGCACGCCGGGTCCAGACGTAGGGTTCTATATCAACGAACTCTACGCCATGACCGATGGCTCCCGCCTACCGGAGCTGGTCAAGAAGTACCTCAAAGCCCAGCACAAGTTCAAACAGGGTGACGACTCCGAGCTGATCGGCTTTTACAACAACACCTTGGCCCTCGGCTACGAATATCAGACCGACGCGCCTGACGAAGAGGTGCTGGAAAAACGCGCCGAATCGTACCGCGAAAACTGGGTACCGGCCCATGGCCTGATCCTAACCGTTGGCATCGATGTCCAGCCCGACCGCCTCGCGGTCACCATCTGGGCATGGGGGCGAGGGGAGGAGAGCTGGCTTGTCTACTGGGGCGAACTGGCAGCGCACCGTGGCGTCACCGACACCACCGACCCGGTATGGACCGAGCTGGACAAAATCCTGTTCGGCACCTACGAACACGAACGCGGCTACACCCTGCGGGTAACCGCTGCGCACATCGACTCCGGTGACGGCAACACCAACGACGCTGTTTACCACTACGTGCGCACACGCAAGAACCGAGGCGTGAAGCTGCGAGCGATCAAAGGTGCCAACACACTGGATGCAGAGATCGTCACAACTCCGAAGAAAGTCGAAGTGAACAGCCTCACCAAAGCCGCCAAGTATGGCCTGCAGGTGTGGCACGTGGGCGTAAACAAGGCCAAAGACCTGATCGCCGGCCGCATGAAAAACACCGGCAACGGCCCTGGCCGCATGCACTGGTATCAGGGCGTGCGCAGTGATTTCTTCAAGCAGATGCTGGGCGAAATCAAAGCCCCGTCCCGCACCCAGCGCGGCAAACTGGTCTGGCAGAAAAAGGCAGGTGCTGCGGTTGAGGCATGGGACTGCTGCGTCTACGCCACCCACGCGGCCCGCGTAGAGCGCCTGCACCTCAAGACCAACGCCCAGTGGGACGCCATCGAAGCCGACCTGGCACAGGGTGACATGTTCGCCCCGCCGGCAGAACCGGTAGCGGCCACACAGCCGGTCACCGTCAACACGACCAAACCGGAACCGCAAACCCAAGCGGCTAAACCGTCCCTAGAGGACATTGCCCGCATGATGCACGAGGATTGACATGGCCACCGCCCAAGACCTGGCCGAAGCCCGCGCCGCACTGCACAGCCTGATCATCGGCAAAAAAGCCGTCAGGGTGCAGATGAACGGACGCTCGGTCGAATACACCCCAGCCAGCAAAAGCCAGCTGGAGCAGTACATCAAACACCTCGAAACAGAACTGGGCCTGACGCAAGCCAGACGCCCCGCACGGGTATACCTATGAATGCACCGACCGTTGAAATACTGGGACCGAATGGCCAGCCTGCCCGACAGCAGATGAGCTACCAGGGCGCCGGTGCCGGCTTCGGCGGTCAGCTGCTGGACTGGTACCCCGGCCTGAAAAGTGCCGACGCAGCACTGCTGCCCGATCTCAACCTGGGCAACGCCCGCGCCGAAGATGTCGTGCGCAACAACGCCTTTGCCAGCAACGGCGTCCAGCTGCACATCGACAACATCGTCGGCCACCTGTTCAGGCTCAGCTACAAGCCACGCTGGCAGAACCTCGGCATCAGCGAAGAGGACGCCCGCGCATTCGCAAAGGAGGTCGAGCAGGCCTGGCTTGAAATCGCAGAAGATCCAACCGGTTGCTACCTCGACGCCGAGCGCAAACGCACCTTCACCATGATGATCCGCGAATGCATCAGTGTTCACACCCGTCTCGGTGAAGACTGCATGACCGCCGAGTGGATCCCGCGCACCGGCGCACTGATCAACACCGCCATCAAATCGGTCAGCCCCAAGCGGCTGTGCAATCCAAACGGCCGCAGCGACACCGCCACCCTGCGCGGCGGTGTGGAAATGGATCGTTACGGCGCTGCCGTGGCCTACCATATCCGTAGTCAGCAAACCGCGCATTACGCATTCGGCAACGGCATGGGTAACACCTGGCGCCGCATCAGCCGCGAAACCAGCTTTGGTCGGCCCCAGTTTGTCCACATCTTCGAACCCATGGAAGATGGCCAAACCCGAGGAGCCAACCAGTTCCTGACCGTGCTGGAACAGATGCAGATCCTGCCAAAACTGCAGCACACCAAACTGCAGAACGCCGTGGTCAACTCCATGTACGCCGCGGTGCTGGAAAGCGAACTCGGCCCCGAAGCGGCCATGGCCCTGATCGGCAGCGACGATGTAGACGCAGGCAAGCTCACCGAATACATGATGCACGTGAACGCCTACCACAAGGCGGCCAGCATCAAAATGAACGGCGTGCGGATCCCGCACCTGCTGCCCGGCGAAAGCCTAAAACTGCAGACCAGTGGCAACGTCGACAACGGCTATGCCGATCTGGAAAGCTCTGTGCTGCGCTGGTTGGCCGCAGGCCTGAACGTACCCTACGAACCATTCGCCAAAGACTACCGGCAAAGCACCTACAGCAGCGCCCGTGCCTCCATGCTCGAAAGTTGGCGGTACTACATGGGCCGCCGCAAAGTCATTGCAGCTCGTAAAGCTTCGATGATTTTTCGCCTGGTGCTGGAGGAGATGCTCCATCGCAAGCTGGTGACACTGCCGAAAGGCGCCACCCGCGACTTCTACCAGGCAACCGCCGCATGGTGTAACTGCGAATGGATCGGCTCCGGCCGCTTGGCGATCGACGGACTCAAGGAGGTCAAAGAAGCCGTACTGCGCATCGAATCCGGCCTCAGCACCTACGAAAAAGAACTCGCTCAAATGGGTGAGGACTACCAGGAAACATTCGCCCAGCAGGTGCGCGAACAAGCCGAACGCCGAGACGCCGGCCTGCCACCGCCCAGCTGGATGAAGCTGCAGGCGTTGGCACCGGATGAACAGGCGCAGGAAGCGGCATAGGGGGATGTTGACTCAGCAGGGTGCACGGGCTATTGTTCGTCTGTCGCTGCAAAATCAGCGGCTCGGGATTGGCATCTCGATAGTCAAGGCGGACACACCGCCATCAGCGCGGTTTTTTTGTGTCTGTAGCACGGCTTTGCTATGAGCGGGCCGTGTGGGGCCCTTCGGGGCGCCGGTCCTTGACCCGGTATGCCAACCTGCACGGTTCCGCTCACCATTTGGCATTGGTGGCGGAAGCAACCAAGTCAAGGAGACGAAGCTATGCAATCCTCTGCTCAAATAATCCCGTTCGATTTTGAATCCCGTGAAGTCCGCACACTGCTGATTGATGATCAGCCGTGGTTTGTAGCTAAAGACGTTGCTGAAATTCTTGGCTATAGCAACACCCGCAAGGCTATTAAAGATCACTGCAAGGCCCCGTCGATGCTCAAACGTAACGAATCGTTACCTTTGAACATTCCACCGCGTGGGTTGATGATTATTGCTGAGCGTGATGTTTATAGATTGATCATGCGCTCCAAGCTTCCGGCGGCTGAAATGTTTGAGGAGTGGGTTGTTGATGAAGTCCTCCCAGCTATCCGCAAGCATGGTCACTACAATGACGAGCAGGGCAAGATGAACACCCTGATCGGCCAGACCATCGGCACCGACGGCTTCCGCTGTCTGGGTGCAGTGATTGACGGCAAACTGAGCAAATACCCGGCACCGGTACGCAAAAGCATTCGCTCGCACATTTGGTCACAGGTACACAAGGCATTCAGCGTTGTATCCGCTCAGGACATTCCAGCCGACAAAATGGACGCCGCCCGTAACTTCATCGCGGCATACGCAGTCGAAGGGGAATGGATCGGCAAGGATGAAGGCAAAGAAAAGCGCTTCACGCTCACGCTGGAACAGGCCCGCAAAGTAGACTACCTGCTGCACTCGGTTGCATGGGTGAACTTCCGCTGGCGTCAGGGTATTGGTAAAGGCGTTCAGGCGCTTAACCGCGAACTCTACAGCAGCACCTTTGAGCACGTAGACAACATGGCCCGTGCCGGGCGGTACCTCGATGCAGAGCTGACCGACATCCGGCAGCACTTCAGCCACAACGGCGGGCTGCGGCCAAACGAAACAACACGCCATGTCATGCAGTATGGCTAACTGACAAACCCGCTCCGGCGGGTTTTTTTACGCCCGCACCACAGGAAAACTCCCATGAAAAACATGCCACACATTGCCAGCCGGGTGCTGAACAAGCCCCTGTTGCTGGAGCCCGGCTATGCCCGCACGTTCTTCAGCGCCCTGGCCCCGCGCCTTGGCATCATGGAACTGCACGACGCCGAAGGCACCGTCCTAACCGGCGAGCAGATGCGGATGCGGGCGGATCGTTTCAGCAGCAGCCGTGAACGCAACCGGCCTTACCAGGTAATCGACGGCGCCGCCGTGCTGCCCGTCTCCGGCTCGCTGGTCCACAAATACGGCCACCTGCAGCCCTACAGCGGCATGACCGGCTATGACGGCATCATTGCCCGCGCAACCGAAGCGCTGGCCGATGCCGAAGTGAAGGGCATCATCCTCGACATGGACACCCCCGGCGGTGAAGTGTCGGGCTGTTTCAACACATCCCGCAAGCTGCGTGAAATGGCCGACGCTGCGGGCAAACAGCTTTGGGCGCTCAGTTACGACATGTACTGCAGCGCCGGCATGGCCTTGGCCAGCTCAGCCCACCGCCGCCTCATCACCGAAACCGGCGTAGTCGGATCAGTGGGCGTGGTCATGGGGCATGCCAGCTTTGAGAAACAACTCGAAGGGCAGGGCATCAAGGTCACGCTGATCCACTCCGGCGCCCACAAAGTCGAAGGCAACCCCTACCAAAACCTGCCCGAAGACGTACTCGCCCGGTTCCAGACAGAAACCGACGCACTCCGTACCGAATTTGCCCAACTGGTCGCCGACCACATGGGCATGAGACTGGAAGCCGTACTGGCCACGGAAGCCGCAACCTACCGCGGCAAGGCCGCCATTGATGTTGGGTTTGCAGACGAGCTGGTCAACGGCCTTGATGCAGTGCCCCTGTTCGCTGAACACCTGTCCGCCCAGGGCAGAACCATAACCATAGGAGCCATTATGGACCCGAAAAAAACCCAGGCCGAAACGCCTGAAACCCAAGGCCCTGCGGCAGGCACCGAAGCACCGGCGCCCACTGCAGATGTCACCCAACTGCAGCAGCAGGCAGCCGCTGCGGCACAAGCCCGCATTGCCGGCATTCTGCAGCACGAAGCCGCCAAAGGCCGCGAAGCCACCGCCAACCACCTGGCCTTCAACACCACCATGAGCGTGGAAGAGGCCGCGCAGGTACTGGCCACCGTGCCCGAAACCGCCACCGGTGCAGCCAACATGGAAACCGCGCTTGATCGCCACATGGCGAACGAACCGCAGCCGCAGGTAGGGGCAGACGCCTCCGGCGGTGACGAAGAACCCGACCTTGCCGCGCAGATGGTGAGCGACTACAAAGCCGCCAAAGGAGTTAAAGCATGACCACCGAAACCTACACCCACGACGTCTGGATCACCGGCTCAGACCCCGTCGCCCACACACAGGGCACCCTGGCAGCAGGCAACGACCTGCCGGCCCGCACCCCGTTGGGTCAGGTGACTGCATCCGGTGAATTTGTGCCCTGGGCACCGGCAGCAGCCGACGGCTCTGAAGTCGCAGTCCGCATGACTGCCGTAGCCGTTGACTCCACCGGTGCAGCCGTCAAAACCGCCATGATCAAATCCGGCACCTTCAACCCGGAACTGGTCAACTGGCCCGACGGCACAACCGACCTGCAGAAGGCCCTGGCCTTCGTCGGCACCCCCATCAGCCTGCAGCAGCCCAACGGCTGAACCAGCGACCCAACATCAATAGCGGCTGACACCAGCCGCTAACAGGAGAAAAACTCATGTCATTGAAAGCCATTGACACCCGCACCCTGCTGGGTGTGAAAGAACAGCTGCCGAAGTTCACCCCGTTCTTCACCTCCCTGTTCTTCCCGCAGATTGTCGAATTCGACACTGAAGAGATCGCCTTCGACAAAATCAAAAAAGGCGTCAAGCTCGCCCCGTTCGTCGCCCCCATGGTCGCCGGCAAGCCCAACCGCAAGCAGGGCGGTGTACTCACCTCATTCCGCCCGGCCTACGTCAAACCGACCGACAACGTCACCGGCGGCATGCTGCTCAAGCGCATGCCGGGTGAACGCATCGCCGGCGAACTCAGCCCGGCAGCGCGCCGCAACGCCACCATCACCCAACTGCTGGACGATCAGGAAAAGTCCATCACCTACCGCGAAGAGTGGATGGCAGTGCAGGGCGTCATGACCGGTCAGGTCATCGTCAAGGGCGAAGACTACGAAACGCAAGTAGTCGACTACGGCCGCTCAGCCGCCAACAACATCACCCTGGCCGGTGCGGCCAAATGGGATACCGTCGACGCGGCCACCTACGACCCGACTGACGGCATCGAAGACTGGGCCGAAAAAGCCTCCGGCACCGTTGGCCGCTTGATCTTCGACAAGTACGGCTGGCGTAAATTCTCCAGCTTCAAGGCCGTCAAGGACAAGCTCGACAACACCCAGCGCGGTGGCAGCTCATCCCTTGAACTGGGTCCGCAGCTGCAGAAAGAGGTGATGTTTAAAGGCTACTTCGGCGAGTACGAAGTCTGGGTCTACGTCGGCAAGTACACCGACGAAGCCGGTGACGACCAGTACTACATGCCGCCCAACAGCCTGCTGCTGGCTCCGCTGGGTACCGACAACGTCATGGGCTACGGCGCCATTCAGGACGCCAAGGCCAACGCGGCAGGCATCGTCGCCACCTCTCGTCACCCGTCCAACTGGTTCACCGACAACCCCTCGGTTGAGTGGCTGCAGACCCAGTCCGCACCGCTGCCGGTCATGCTGGACGCCGACGAATTCGTCGCCATCACCCTGTTCTGATCCTGACGGATCGTTAAACGGCCCACGCCGGGGAGACCGCCCCGGCGAACAACCCTAATCCGGAGAATCAGACAATGGCTAACACCAACGTCATTATCACCCGCGCCGTGCAGTACAAAGACACCGACGGCAACACCGTCGAACTGCTGCCCAGCAACGACCCGCAATCCATCCCGGCCGATCTGGCCAAAGAAGGCATCGACCGCGGCTGGGCCGAAAAACCCGCCCGCAAAGCCAAAGCCACCCAGGACAGCCATGACGGTCAGGATGACCAGACTGGCACCGGCGATGACGGCGCAGGCGACGGGCAAACGCCGGCCAGCTAACCGGCACCCGACCTGCAGCGGTCAACCCTGCAGGGCGCAACCGCGATCAATCTGACAGGGCGGGCCTAGTCCGTGTCACGTAGGGGCGCCCGACGGACGCTGACACCAGATTGATCACTGTTGCGATGAATGCGCAGGCGATGCGCCACGGGCTTGGACGTGTGACCTAGGGCCAAAAACCAAGCTGACACCACCGTCAATGCCGGACCAACTCAGCTACCGGCCATCGCAACACCCTGGCACACCGGAGGGCCAGCAGGGATAAAACGAAAGCCGGAAAGCCCGAACCCTGCAATCACCGAATCAGCCATCAGGCGCAGGAGGTGCATCCATCTCGCCGCTGCAGCGTGACGCAGCAGGACGGCCCCAGTCGTGAGACTCGGAACCGGAACCCACGGGGGCACAGCAAAGCTGCCATAAGCCTCGCCGGGACGGCGCAACCGGCACCGAATAACCAACCAGGCAACCGCAATGGACAACGCAGACCTCATCAAACTCGTGCAAGAAGAGGGCATCGGCCCCGCCGAAGTCATCGCCCTGCGCCGGGCCGTCTGCGGCTTTGTCGTCAATCAGGATGGCACCGAAGAAAAACTCGACCAAACCTGCGAACACCTGCGCTACAACCCACGGCTCAAAATCCAGCACTGGTGTGGCGCCTGCGGCTGCAAGCTCGCCTGGAAAACAACACTCCTAAGAATGGGCAAATGCCCCAAGCAAAAATGGTGACCCCATGAAACTCATCGTAACCAAAGCCGCCTACGGCGTAGAAACCGGCACCTACGAACGCGAAAAACTGCGCAAAGACACCATCATCAGCCTCGTATCCCGTGGCTACGCCCACTGGGAACACGACAAACCCAAGGCCCAGCCACCGGCCACCACCAAAACACCGGCCAAAGCCACCGACACCCCCGCTGACTGAGGCCTGCCATGAGCGACTTCGACGACATCATGCGCGACGCCGACACCGCGATCTTCGACGTACTGGGTAGCAACAACTGCCCACTCACCGACGGCACCACCACCCACAGCGTACAAGCCGCCGTTGAGCGCAACCTCGAAATCATCATCGACGGCATGGTACAAATCGTCAGCATCGGCATCACCATCAACCAACCCCCCGCAGGCCTCGCCAGCGGCTGGCTGATCACCGTCGACGGCACCCAGTATCAACTGCTGGAGCGGATCGAAAAAGACGGCTTCATCAGCCGTTGGTCAGCGCGCGAAATAGGGTAAAAAAAACCAAAAAAACTTCGCCTGAACGCTTGCAATAGTTCCTTAAAAGAACTATTATTAACTCAACGGTAAGGGAATGGCCCTCAACAAGACCCTAAGCAGACAGGTGAATCAGATGAACAAGGTAATCTTCAAAGCAAAACGTGCCCAAGTAGAAGAATGCGTGTATGCCGTTGCTGCGATCCGCAACATGGAAGACGGTTCACAGATCGCCGGTCCGCATAAGCTCGAGAAGCTGGTCATTCGGGGTGGCGATTTTCACGCCGAGCGTATAGAGTTTGACAGTGCTGTTCGTGAATGCTATGACATGAGTGAGCGAGTCAAGCTGGAAGAAAACAAGAAGTTCGCTGGCTTCATCTACCGCATGGGACGTCGCGCAGCACGAGTCAGAGCGATGCGATAACAGCGTAAAAATCATTTATCTGCCGCGTAGGCAGTGAAGCGAGATACATTAGAACCCGCATAGGATTTTGCATCATGAAAACAATAGAACGAAAAGTTGAATCCGCCTTCTGGACCCTGCTCAAACCGGGTGTTGAGTCTGGCTTTGAAACTGGAAATTTCTGCGTCTACGGCATTAAAACGACTCACGGCGATAAAGAAAAACGGGGCTGGAGTTACTCTGAAGAAGAGGCAAAATCACAAGCCGAATCCCTCGGAGCCCGGGATGATGTTCCAGTTGTTGCTCTGGAGTCTAATGGCCGCCTTCCCGGTCGACGGGACTTCTACGAAGAGCGTGAAGCCCTGTACAAAGAACAGTACATTCAGGAAATCAAAGACGCCGGGATAGCATTTAGACCGATCGAAGAAATCAGGGCTTTGCCGACCATCGGCGGGATTCTCGAAGACGGTCCCTTGTCTCGGAAAACAAAATACCGCTTTCCAAAATCTGTAATACTTCAAGTCTCCGATCGGGTCGCCGAGAAATTCAAAGCCGAAGGGCCATTCCCTAACTGGCTTGTTGTGGAAATGGGGGGGTGCGGCGTAGCTGTATTGCCGGAAGAGGCCAAAGCCTTTGAAGCCGAAGAAGCAAACAACTGGATTCCTGATCTTGGGGATGGATTCCCTTCCGTTCCGTCCCGTGAAGATTTTGAGCGCGCCGGGATAGTGTGAATAATGAATGTATACACGATACCGACAAATGATGCTTTTCGGGCGCTGCTGGCAGTGCTGCGCCTGAATAGCGACAAAGACTACGTTATATCGCTATTTGCCGATAAAGGGGTTGAGATAACGAAGTCCAAACTAAAAAGCTGGACAACCCCTTCAAACGGCCCGAATCGAAAGGCTTTTCGCCCAATGCCTCGGGATATGCTTGAGCTGTTTATTGAGTCTCTGAAGGAGGCACGGTTGGTAGATGACCCCCTCTGAATACAAACAAGCCCAGCGCGATCTGGGCTTCCACGGCCGCAACAAACTGGACGCATGGCTCGATGCTATCGGCATCAGCGAATCGACTCACAAAAAATACACCAGCGGCAATTCCACCGCTGGCATTTCGCCGGTAGTCGAACGCCTCATCAAAGCCCTGCTGCGCATCCAACAACTGGAGCAGCAACTGGCCGACAAACACCCTTGACGCCCCTGGCACTACAGCCTAATATTTCACATAACCTGCCATTAGGTGGGTAAACAGAGTTTTCTTACAGTAGCTGTTGCTACCAGCGCTGTCATCGCGCCTCATTGCTACATTCTGCTATTGGTAGCCCTGATCGGCTACGTAATATGTGAAACAGTGGATATCACAATCAGTGAAATCTTCGCAGAAGGTAAGGAGGTGATCATGCATAAAGACGTGAAAACCAATCAAAGCAGTAACCTGGTAACAAGTTGTACTTCGTTTGTTCGTGAAGTGTTGCGGGATGTGGCGAAAGGCGCGTCGGGACAGATGCTGTAAGAGAATTCGATTGATAATAGATAGATGAACCCGCCCATCCCGGCGGGTTTTTTTATGCCTGATTCAGAGGGATCAGTCGTTCTGGTCATGCTGCTTCTGATATTTGTTGGCCGCAAGCGTCTCATGATTGGCTTGCTGACGGAGATGGTAGTCCCGCTCGACTTCCAGCTCTTTCAAGGTGATTTCTAACCCGTGAATGATTGAGTACAGCTTCCCCATCGTATGGGTGATGGCATCGGCTTGGCTGCCCATCCGCTCGGCCATCCCGGACAGCTCGGCAACCTCATCCATGCCAAGGCTTTGTCTCAGTCGATGCACGATCTCGGCGTTCATTGAACGTCCGTTGGCATCTGCCTCGTCGCGGATACGGTCTCGCATGCCATCGGGGAACCGAAGCATGAACTTGTCTTGCTTGTCACTTGGATACTGTTTTTCTGCCATGTGCGAACAATAGCAGCGACTCGCTATATTTTTCCATGATAGCGACTTGACACTATTCTGCAGTGCGTCTAATGTTTAGGTGTCGACTCGACATACACATGACATTAGGCAGGTGAGAAGATGACAAAGCAAAAAAAGGTTGGGCAAATGATCCGCTTGGATGAGGCCCTTCATAAGCGCGCGAAAGCTCAAGCAGAGAGCGATCGCCGTAGCCTGAATGCCTGGATCAACATCGCCGTAGAGGAAAAGCTGGAGCGTGACCAGCGGGAGGCCGCATGAGCAACGTCATACATCTACCGGTAGTTGCCGGAGTTGAAATCACGACAGATGAGCATGGGCGCTTCAATCTGAATGCACTGCATCGCGCAAGTGGCTTGGGCAAGCATAAGGCACCGAATGAGTGGTTGCGTACGAAACAAGCCAAGGAACTGATCGGTGAGTTAGAACCGGGAATCTCCGGTTTTAAAAGTGTAGAAGTACGTAAAGGTCGTGGTATTACCGGAACCTTCGCTCACGAACTCCTCGCCATCAGCTACGCGGGTTGGATCAGTCCCGCTTTCCAGCTCAAGGTTAACCAGGTGTTTCTGGACTACCGCGCAGGGCGATTGAAAACCCCACTGGCATTGCCATCCCGCAAAGAACTGGCTCAGCTGGTTATACAGGCAGAGGAAGAGGCGGAACGGCTGAGGCTCGTTAACAACAACCAGTCAGACAGGATTGAAAAACTCGAAAACCTGTTCCGAAGCGGCATGACCATTGCCCAGTTTGGCAGGATGCTGAACGGCGTAAACGTCATGACCCTGAGTGACTACGTTGCCAACAGCCTTGGCTGGATCTACAACGGCAGCCGCAGCGGTAAGTCCAAAAAATGGCGGGCGCACCACACGGCGCGTGACAAGTTTGTCACCGAGACTGAGTTTCAGGTGGGTGCCCACGGGCATGAAGCCTTCATGAAGCCAGAAGTTCGCCTGTTGGCGGATGGGGCAAAACACCTGCACCAGTTGTACCTTCAGGGCAAGTTGCCAATGAAACGCACTTGGAATGGGCAATACACCCATATGAAGATCACAGCGAGTGGACAGATTGAGTTACTGACGAACGTGCAGGCCGCGTAATAAAAAGCCCCATAGGTGGTAGGACACCGACAGGGGCCGTTCAATCCACGGAGGATGTATGAACACATGTAGTGTAGGACAGGCCGCGCCTGCCCACAAGGGCCCCGGTGTTGGCGTAAGCCGTGCAGACATGAGGCGAGCAGGGGTTGACCCTGAAAACGCTCGGCTGTGGCATGTTGAGGACGGTGTCGACGAAGTGCCCATAGGCGCATTTGTCGGCATCGACCTAACCGACACCGATCTGACCACCCGCACGGCGGGGGAACTGTACATGGTACTGCTGGCAGGCAAAACCTGCCTGCGCTTTCTGGTACCGAACAAAGGCCGCATCGCCACGGCCAACACAGAACCGGGACCGTACTCGATCAATCCGCCCGGATCGGTCGAGATTATAGGCCGCGTGTTCTGGTTTGGTCGCCACCGATGGCGGTGGCAGCCGGAATAAACACCTCACCCTCAACCCGCTTCGGCGGGTTTCTTTTATCCTTGGGAGGTGATTTTTGTGACTGATATTGATCGTCAAATATCTGAGTTAATACACAAATTAAGGGCAATCAGTACATCTGATGTGCCGGCAGCAACAAGGCGTGCAATCAGGGTTACTGCTGATGCGGCGCTATCAAGAACCGGCAGCGCTGTAGCTCATAAGCATTCATTGCCTGTAAACCGGCTTAAGAAACGGCTTTACCGATCTCGAGTGACTGGCACTCAGCGGGTAGTGACGGAGTTGTCTGGCTATCTGCGGCCAATATCCGCAATTTCACTTTCCGGTGTACGTGATACAGGGCGTTTTGCCTCTGGTAGTCGGCGCGGAAAGATAAGAACAAAAAGAGGTGTGCGTACAGGGCAGGGTGTTAAAGCAGGTGGCCGGCATTGGCCCTCGGCTTGGATAGCTGAGGGTAAAAACGGCAAAAGACATGTCTTTGTGCGTAAGGGGAGCGTTGCATATCCAGTTGAAACAATTTCTATAAAAATCAAGGATATGGATGCAATATTACCAATAGCGCTTAAGAGGGAGGTGGCAAGTAATTACAAACGTAGATTCTTCACAGAGCTCAATTATCGCCTAATGAAGCATAAGGTATAGAAATGACCACCCGTACCGAAATCCGCAACGCGGTCGCCCAGCTGTTGGAGCCCGCGCTGCTCGCGCTCGACTCCAAGCTGCAGGTCTACCCGTTCAAAAAATCGAACCCCGACCGGTCAGACCCCATCGTCTGTGCCTACCTCGAAGAGGCCGCAATCGAGAACGGTATCGACTACCGCGAAAACGACGCCCAGCTCACCATCCATGTGCTATCGCCCGACCGTGACAACGTGGATGACGAACTCGACACCATCGCAGACGTATGCACCGCCACGCTCGATGACAACTTCCTGCTCGATGGCTTGCTGACCAACCAGCTGCACACCGGCTGGAAGTATGAACGCGAACTGCTGCCGGGCTGGACCGGCCTGACCCTGACCTACCAGATCCGCTGGTAACCCTCCCGCCACCCTGGCGGACAACACAAAACCGGAGACAACCATGCCAAACAAGAGCATCGCCATTCCCGCCCAGGGTACCACCTGGGAGGTGGAGGACCCGAACACGCCCGATACCTGGATCAAGATTGGCGGCATCAAAACCTTCAACCGCAATGAAGCGGCTGCGCAGGTGAATGACGAAACCAACCTGGATTCGACCTACAAGGAAAAATCCATTGGCCTGCCCGATGCCGGCCAGACCACTCTGAACGTGCAGTACAACCGTGCCGATCCGGGTCAGGCTGCGCTGCAGACCGCCAAGGCAACAGGCGCGCTGATGAAGGTGCGCGGCACCATGACCGACGGTAGTACCGAGACCAACAGCTGCTACGTGCTTACCGCGCCCTACGATGGCACCGCCAACGGCGGGGGCATGAACGGCACCTTCACGCTCGAAAACACCGGCGAGCCGACCTGGACAGAACCCACCCCGTAACCCGAGCGCCTTCGGGCGCTCCGTGAGGTATCTATGAACGAACTCGCTCTTGAAGACACGCTGGTCATTGGCCCGCAGCCGGAGACCCTGCGTGGAAAAACCGTCTACGTCAAACGCCTGAACGCGTTGGAATCCCTGCAGCTGGAGCACGAACAGCAAGCCCTGCGCGAAGCGATCGACATCGCCCAGCAGGCCGGTGGCGTGGCCACCACTCAGGGTGTCGGCCTGCGCTTTGCAGCCCTGCTGATCAAGCACCACATCTGCAACAGCCAGGGCAAGCTGATCTATGCCGGCAAAAGTGCCGAGCAGCTGATCAGCCTGATCGACAATGACTGGATGGAAGACCTGTACCAGCTCGTTATCAAACACCGCAATCGGCTCAGCCTTGAGGACGCCGAAAAAAACTCCTGAACAGTCCGGGGCTTGAATGGGCGTTTAACCTCGCCCGCGAATTCAAGCAGCCCAACCCCTTCAAAATGCTGGCCGAACTGCCCGAAGCCGTCACCACCTACTGGCTCGGATGGCAACGCCTACAGGATGAAAACTACCGCTCAGAAATCTACTGGGACATGCTCGCCACGACCGACCCGGACCGGTTCCAGCGCGAACAGGCTGAGCTAATTGCCCAATACAAACAGGCTTCTAAAGCTGGGCCCTAGTTATACAACGGTGACTCCATGCCAGAAATAAGCAAATTATCCATTGAGCTAGAGGCTAAAAGCGATAGGTTTCGCTCTGAGCTACAGAGGGCTGAGCGTCGTAGTCGTAACTACGGTGATGCCGCCAAAAAGGCCACCGGTAGCACCAACGCTCTGTCCACTAGCCTGACGCAAGCGGCCAACAGTGCCAGCAGCTTTGGTGGCCCGGTGGGAAAGGTGACCGGTATGCTCCGAGGGATGAGCGGCCTAGTATCTGGTGGTGCCTTGGCTTGGACTGGCTTGGGTGTAGCGATCGGTGTTGTTTCTTCCGTCATGGGAAGTGCAGCTGCGGCTTACTCTGAACTAGAGCGCCGTCAGGCCAAGACCGAAGCCCTGCTGCGCGCTACCGGCCACAGCGCAGGCTTTGCCGGGTTTGAACTCGACAGCATGGCCCGCTCGGTTGCACTGGCAACACTGGCCAGCACCGATGATATCCGCGAAGCACAGGACGTGCTGCTCACCTTCCGCAACGTGCGCGGCAAAGTGTTCAAAGAAACGATCAGCCTGTCGCAAGACCTGGCCGTGGTCATCGGCGGCACCGCCAAAACCGCAGCCCTGCAGCTCGGTAAAGCGCTGGAAGACCCCGTCACCGGCATGACCGCGCTCACCCGCTCGGGTGTGTCATTTACCCAAGCCGAAAAGGACCTGGTTAAAGAACTGATCAACGCCAACCGCACGCTCGAAGCCCAAGAGCTGATCCTGAAAAAGGTCAGGGCTCAGGTCGGTGGGGCAGGCGAGGGCGAAGCCGGGGGCCTTGCCGGCGCCGCTGATACTCTCGGCCAGCGTTGGCAAGAAACCCTCGAAAAAATCGGGCGCACCTCAGGCGTTACCGACACGGCTGGCCGTGCGCTGAGCACACTGTCTGACGCCCTGCTGCGCTTTCAGTACCTGATCGACCCTGAAAACACCGACGGCCAAGCCTACTTCGACGAACTCTTCCGCGAGCGGCAAGAGATCATGGACCGCATGGCAAACGCGGGCAACCCGGACGACCTGTCATCCATGCCCATCCCGGGCGTGTATGACAAAAACGACTGGTATGACGATCAGCGCCGGGCCAGCGCCTTGGGTGAAGAACTCAAAGCCCTGCGGGACGCCAATGTGGCCCGGCAGCAGCAAGCGGCAAAAGCCCGTGAGGCAGCCGAAGCAACCGAAAAGGCTGCGGACGAAGAACGCCGCGCAGCCGACGAAGCCGAGCGCCGCACCAAAGCGCTTGAAGAGATCGCCAAGCTCCAGCAAAACCCCCAGGGCAGCAAGCTCTGGAACGAAATCATGGGCATCAGCGGCCCGCAGCGCAAAACCGATGGCCCGATTGAAAAGAACTACCACTTCAACCAGGCCACTCGCGCAGCCAATGCCCGCATCCAGGATGGCGATGCAGTCAACGCCAAACATTGGATGAACATCATGCAGCAGAGTTACGAAGCTGCAATGAGAGACTCGCGCCACAACTACGACGTGGCAGGTATGGAGCAGATCATCAAGCGGCTGGAAGCCGAAGCGAGTGTCGCATTCGGTGACCTCGACAAGTCAGCAAAAGAAGCGCTCGAAACCGGTGCGGCCAGCTTTGAAGTCGAGGGCATGGGTCAGTCAATCACGATGGTGGCCGACAGTGCCCTGAAGCTCAGCGAGTCCGTCAACAAAATGCTCGGCATCGACACCTCTGGCACATCAGTTGCCGAGGTCACAAAAGACGGCAAAACCCGCAGTTGGAGTGGCGCCACCGCCGAAGACGTTACCCGCGAATACGAAAAACGGCGCGAAGAGGCCGAGCGACAGTCGCGCAAAGATCAGCCCGATATGGGTGTGCTCACAATCAAAGTTGTGAATGAAGGCGGCGAAGAATCCACAACGATCAACGGCGAACGCACAGGCCTAGAAAACCTCACGCGCATACTCCAACGCGCCGCTCACGCAACCCCAGGAGCCTAACGAATGGCCAGCAACTTCAAACTGTACGAAGACGCCGCCGGTACCGTCCCGCAGGGGGCGACCAAGGGGCTCACTCACAACGCCAACTTGGGCGACAACCCCAAAGACTTCATCGTCTACCTCATGAACAAAGACGACGACCCGCTTGATGCTGGCTCGATCACAATGCTCGATCAAGCAAACCCCGGTGTCGATCCGATCATGATCTATGCCGAGGATGTCGCCCCCGGGGCAGGGCATGAGGTGACCGAGATCACCCTCGCGCTCAGCGCTGCCGAGCTGGGTACCAATAATCCCGGTGATCCGCTCGCCTTGGGCACCCAGATACTCAGCGGCGTCAGTAACGCCGTGGCCATCCATGTGCGTGTCGTCAACGCCGTTACCACCGTCAGCATCTCAGACGAGCTCGAAATCTGGCTATCCGCCACCGTCGAAACCGCATCCGCATAGCAGGTCGCCATGCCACTCAATCGCCATACACTCAACAGCCGCACCCTGGGTGGGCCTGCGCTTGATCGGGGTACCCCGTACCCGGCGCGCAAACTGCTCACGCTGGAACAGTCGGTGTATGCCGAGTACCCTGCGCGGCAAATGCTTGGCCTGCGCCAAATCGTAGCGTGGCGAATCACGGCGGCCCGGCGTGTCATGCGCCTGCGGCAGTCGGTTGTATCATGGAACGAATACCCCGCCCGCAAACTGCTGGGCCTGCAGCAGTCGGTTGTGCGTCGCGTACCGGCGCGCAGTATGCTAACCCTGCGGCAGCAGGTGGTAGACCCGACCGCACCGGTCAGCACCCACGTTCCACCGGCACGGGTCACGATCGGCAAGCTGGACGTAACCGGCCAAACCAAACTGATGACGCAAATCGTCATCACCCACGGCGAAGATCAGCCCAGCACCGCCACATTCCACCTGCGGTTTGATATCGATGTTGAAATCAACATCCCGGCATTCCACGGCAAAACCGTCGAAATCGACGTGTACAGCGATCCGCGTGATGCCAACAGCCCACTAGTCCGGCTGTTCACCGGCTGGGTGAATGACGCCCGGTACGACCGGCGCACCCGCGCCGTTGTGTTCGACTGCTCTGACCTGCGCGGCGAGCGGCTGGGCGAAGAGTCAAAGCAGGACCTATTGCAGCTCACCCAAGCGGTCTACTCAGAGATGACCCAGCGCGAAAAAGCCGAGGGCAACGAGTTCGTCAACGAGATGATGAAAACCGTGGCAGGCACGCTCGGGTACACTCGTGACGGTGCGCTCAACTTCTACGAGTGGGGCACCAACAGCCAGCCGATTGACTGGACGCTGACCAACGGCCAAGTACACCGCGACGATATCACTGTTGATTTCCAGACCCGCGACGAAATCAAAAACACCGTCACGGTTGAGATCGCCTACCGCTACTACGCGCTGCGGACCGTCAAAACCAAGGTTAAGGGCCTCAAGGGGCTACATGACTTTTTCACGGACGGTAAGGGCAGCTTCCTGCGCGAGGCAATTATAGACCGCATTCAAAACGGATTCCGCCCGTGGTTCGCCACCAGTTACAAGGTGTACGGCACCCCGCCACCGGGCGGCTATGGCCGCACCCAGCAGGGCATCAAAGAGTTTTACGTCACCGTGCAGCGGCTGGATAAAGCACTGGGCTACGAAGCCGACCTGGAGCGCTACATCGCACAGCCGGTGTCAGAGCATTACACGCTCAAAGTCACCGCGCCCCAGTCCGTCCGCGCATATCGCAAAGAGGTGAAGGGCTCGCAGCTGTCGTTCAGCATCGAAAGCGAGTTTGACACAGCCAAGTTTGAAGACCGCGAAGCCACATACGACGAAAGCAAGATGAGCCGCCCCACCGGCTGGACGCAGTGGCCCACCGGCGGCACCCTCGCAGCGTTTGAAGACGCCGTGGC
>CEGE01000930.1_pt1 | contig 19270 bp, 15 predicted proteins | sample 306311 | NCBI WGS metagenome assembly CEGE01 (sample SAMEA2755654, study PRJEB7226) | microbial mat metagenome | biome: microbial mat; feature: hypersaline; material: grass silage | place: USA | collected 2014-02-19 | depth 0 m | reverse complement strand
TCGATGCACTCGTCCGGGTCGATGACCAGAAAGTTGGGGCCTTCGTAGAAGCAGTCTACCGGACAGACTTCCACGCAGTCGGTGTATTTGCACTTGATGCAGTTATCAGTAACGATAAACGCCATAGTCAGATCCCTGGTTCGTAGAACGTTCAGTCTCATCAGGAGCCCTGAAAATCCGGCCCCTTCTATAATTTGTGCGCGATATTGTAGGGAGCGCCCCGCGCAGCCGCAAGCTTTGGCCTGCTATAACCTTATTACACAGATCAAGTTTGGCCCAGTTTCCTGTTATTTCTTCAGCAATGCCCGCAGCTCGTAAAGCTGGTTCAGGGCATCCCGGGGTGTCAGGTCGTCAATATCCAGTTGCTGAAGGGCTTCTTCCACTGCGCTTGGCTCTGCCATCGCAAACATATCTCCCTGATAAACCGCTTGCGTGCTGGCCGGTTGCCTGGCGGCTTTTGGGGCGGGTTCCTCGATACGCGCCTGTACCGGAACGGACGGATTGGCTGCGCTTCCTTCCAGATGGGCCAGCTGCGCCTTCGCGTGGCGGATAACATCCTGGGGCACACCGGCCAGTTTAGCTACCTGAAGACCATAGCTCTGGCTCGCGGGGCCGTCGTGCACGTTGTGCAGGAAGACGATGGAATCGTCGTGTTCGGTGGCGGTCAGGTGAACGTTCACCGCGTGTTCCAGGTCATCGGCCAGTTGGGTCAGTTCGAAATAATGAGTAGCGAACAAGGTGTAGCAGCGAATCTCCTTTGCCAGATGTTCGGCGGTGGCCCAGGCCAGCGACAAGCCGTCAAACGTGCTGGTGCCGCGGCCGACCTCATCCATCAGCACCAGGCTAGGATCGGTGACCAACGCACGGGCAATCGCCACGCGCTGGCGCTCCCCGCCGGAAAGCTCACCCGGCTTATGATCCGCCCGCGGCTGCATGCCTACCCGCTCAAGTATCTGCATGGCACGCTTCTCGGCCGCCTTTTTCGACTGACCGCGAATAATCAGCGGTAACGCCGCATTTTCGAGTGCAGTGAATTCCGCCAATAGATGGTGGAATTGATACACAAACCCGATGTAACGGTTACGAAAGCTGCCAAGCGCTGCTTCATTCAGCCCTGATAGCGGCTCACCGGCGATAACGACGCTGCCTTCACTAGGGCGGTCAAGACCGCCCAGCAGGTTTAACAGCGTTGTCTTACCTGACCCCGAGCTGCCGACGATGGCCACCCGTTCCCCGGCGCGCACCTGCAAATTGAGCTTATCCAGTACCGTCAGATCCTGGGGGCCTTCGCTGTAGGTTCGTGTCAGCGTCTGGCAATCGAGCATGACGGCAGCTTCTTGCCCTGTATTTATCGACATCGTGTCATCCTTATTCCTGAAGCCATTATTCATAGCGCAATACATCCGCCGGCTGAACTTTTGCCGCCCGCCAAGCGGGATAAAGTGTCGACAGGAACGTCAGACCAAAGGCGGCCAATACGATACGACTGACATCATTCCACTGCAGGCGTGAAGGCAGGTCGCTAATGAAATAGACCCCAGCATCCAGGAACTGAATCCCCAGCGTTCCTTCCACCCAGCCAATCAGATCCGCAATGGTCAGCGCCAGCAGCACACCCACGGCCACCCCAACAGCGATACCAATCAGCCCGATGGCCATGCCCTGAACAATAAAAATCCCCATAATAGAGCTCGGTTTAGCACCGATAGTCCGCAGAATGGCGATATCCGCGCGTTTATCGGTGACGACCATGACCAGCGTCGAGACGATATTAAACGCCGCCACGGCGATAATCACAGTTAACAGTAGCGCGATCATGCGCTTTTCCATCTGTATCGCCTGGAAAAGATTGCCTTGAGAGAAAGTCCAATCGCTGCCCCGATACTCCGGGCCAAGCTCATTGAGAATCGCCTGGGTCTCGCTACTGGCAGCAAACAGATCATCCAGCTGGAGGCGAAGCCCGCCAACCGCATCACCCAGGCGCGCAAGAGTCTGCATATCTTCAATATTGGCGTAGGCCAAATTAGCGTCTAGTTCGGCACCGACGCTAAAAATACCGCTAACGGTAAAGCGTTTTAAGCGTGGAAAGACCCCGGCGGGGGTAATTGATGCTTCGGGTACCAGCAGCGTTACTCGATCCCCCACGCCAACGCCCAAGTTGCGCGCCAGCATTGAGCCCAACACCACGTGCCACTCACCGGGAACCAGATCAGTCAATTCACCTTGGCGCATGTGCTCACCAATAATTGACACTCGGTCTTCCCATTCCGGGTTGATGCCATTGACCATGGCTCCCTGATTACGCCCGCCCACGGAGAACATACCTTGTTGCTCAACGTAGGGCGCCGCACCAATGACCCGCTCCCTTTGCATAAGCTCTTCAGCCAGAGCCTGCCATTCAACCATGCCCTCCCGGGACTCAATTTTAGCGTGGGGCACCATGCCTAAAATACGTGTGCGCAGCTCATGGTCGAAGCCATTCATCACCGACAGCACCAAAATAAGTACGGCGACCCCCAGCATTAGCCCCAACATCGAGGTGAGCGAAATAAACGAAATAAAGTGGTTCCGGCGTTTAGCGCGCACGTAGCGCAGCCCCACCAGAAAAGGCAAACGATCAAGCATGGCGTCATTCCTTATCAATAAGCGCTCATGGTACGGTTTTTTTAGTCTCTCTGCATGTTCAAACGGCCATTAGAGCGGCCTTCGCCGTGAGCGTTCAGAATAAAAACGTTACGCTTGCAACTTGCCCCGCCACACCCTACATTGCGCCGATTTACTGCTGACAGTGGGGCTGCGCTTTTATGACGTATCGTTTGCTACCCGAATGGTATCCCCAAGATGGGATACAACTGACCTGGCCACGCCCAGACGGCGATTGGGCGCCTCTGCTTGCGCGCATCGAAGCCACCCTCGAGCGTATCGTGATGGCCACCGCGCGCTATCAGCGTGTGCTTATTTGCGTACCAGACGAACTAACCAAGCAGCGCTTGGCCGATACTTTTCACGCCTACGCTGTGCCCGCTGAACGCCTGCAGCTTATTGTCGCACCCACCGACGATACCTGGGCGCGGGATCATGGCCCGATCAGCGTGGTCGATGAAGATGGCCAATGTGTCTTGCTCGACTACACGTTCACCGGCTGGGGTGGAAAATTTCCCGCCGAACGCGATAACTTGCTCACCCAGTGGCTTGCCGATGCGGGGGCCTGGGCCTGCCCGGTGGCCTCGCGGAATCTGGTACTGGAAGGCGGCGGTATAGAAACTGACGGCGAAGGCACCCTGCTCACCACCGAAGCATGCCTGCTTAACCCCAACCGTAACCCCACGCTATCCCGAGCAGAGGTAGAAGCGCAGCTTGGCGAAGACTTCGGCGTTGACCGTGTGCTGTGGCTGGCCAACGGCCATTTAGAGGGCGATGATACCGACAGCCATATTGATACCCTGGCACGCTTCTGCAACCCAACCACCATCGCCTATGTGCGTTGTGACGACCCTCACGACCCGCACTACGCGGCCTTGGCGGCGATGGAGCAAGAACTGCAGTCTTTCCGGCAACGCAATGGTGAACCCTACCGGCTTGTTCCACTGCCCTGGCCCCAAGCCTGCTTTGACCCGGAAGATGGCCACCGCCTGCCCGCCACCTACGCAAATTTCCTGATCATCAATCAGGCCGTACTGGTGCCTACCTACGGCGACCCGGCGGATGTCACTGCACTGAACGCGCTAGCGGTTGCTTTTCCTGAGCACACGCTAATTCCGATTGAGTGCGTAAGCGTTATTCGCCAACATGGCAGCCTGCACTGTTTAACCATGCAGCTTCCACAAGGCACGCTTGCCCGGGGCACGCCTGCCACGACCGCTATTTGCTAAAGGAGTCACCATGTCGACAACGCTAACCGTCGCTGTTGTGCAGCAACCCGCGTGGCCGGACAAAGCCCAAAGCCTGTCAGCAAGCGAAGAAGGTATCCGTAGCGCCGCTAAACAAGGCGCGCAGTTGGTACTGCTACAAGAACTGCACGCCACCCACTACTTCTGCCAATTTGAAGACCCTGCCCTGTTTGATCTAGCGGAACCGCTGGATGGCCCTACCGGCCAGCGCCTGGCGGCGCTCGCTAAAGAGTTGAATATTGTGCTGGTTGGGTCGCTATTTGAACGCCGCGCTCCAGGGCTATACCACAATACTGCGGTGGTCTATGACCGCGCCAAGGGCCGGGTAGGTCAGTATCGTAAGATGCACATTCCCGATGATCCCGGGTTTTATGAGAAGTTTTACTTCACGCCGGGTGATCATGACAGCACCCGCGGAGAAGGCTTTACTCCGATCGAAACATCCGTGGGCCGTCTCGGCGTCTTGGTCTGCTGGGATCAGTGGTACCCCGAAGCCGCCCGTCTTATGGCGCTAGCCGGTGCCGATTTACTGCTCTACCCCACGGCGATCGGCTGGGATCCCAATGACGACGGGGAAGAAAAGAGCCGCCAAAAAGATGCCTGGACAGTGATTCAGCGCGCCCACGGTGTCGCCAACGGCTTGCCGGTTCTAGTCGCCAACCGGGTTGGCTTTGAGGCGGATCATTCTGGGGTGGGAGACGGCATTCAGTTCTGGGGCGGCAGCTTCGTCTGCGGACCACAAGGTGAACTATTGGCCCATGCGGGGGAAGAGACTGAACAGTTAGTCGTTCAGCTAGATATGGCGCGCAGTGAAAATACCCGCCGCATCTGGCCCTATCTGCGCGATCGTCGTGTGGACGCTTATGGGGATCTGACTCGCCGCTACCGCGACTAGTAGGCTTGGCCTTAGTCTTAAAGATGAAAACGTAAAAACGCCTGCCTTGGCTAAATACCGAGGCAGGCGTTTTTCATTATATAACGCTCTTTTTATGCGTTCTGGCTTGGCGTGTTATTTCCAGAAATCGCGGATCGATGCGATTCCTTGAGCGCCCACGGCACGGGCATGATTGGCATCAAAGCGCGTCATGCCACCCAGTGCGAATACCGGCATGCCTGCGCGCTCTACCAACTGCTGGAAATCATGCCAGCCGAGCGGGAATACTTCCGGGTGTGACGGTGTGGTGCGCAGCGGCGATAAGCTAACAAAGTCGCAGCCTAACACCGCCGCCTGGGTAAGCTGCGTTTGGTTGTGTGTTGATGCGGACAGCCACTTGCTTTCGGCAATCGGACGACGTTCGAGCTGCATCAAACGCTCGCTGGTCAAATGAATGCCATCGGCGTCAATGTGATCAAGCAGCGTCGGCTCACCATTGAGCAGCAGTCGCGCGCCGTACTCACGACACAGGCTCAAGGCACGCTGGGCACGAGCCAGATAAGCCGCTTCATCCAACTGCTTGGCGCGCAGTTGTACCAGGCGAATTTTGTCTTCACGCAGCGCGCGTTCCAAAAACGCATCGAAACGCGCCTCATCCAACTCTTCCCCGGTAATTAAATACTCGGTAGGCAACCTTACCGCTCGCAGAATCGGCAAATTAGCCGCCGGGAAGGGGTAGTTGGAGAGCTCGCTCATGGGCACCCAGCGCACCGCCTGCCCTTCACGACCAAAGGGCTCGCCAGCAAACTCATGCACTTGCCATACATCGAGCAAGATATGCTTGTCGGGGTACTCATGGTGGACGCGAATCAACGGCTGGGCACAAACAATCTCAACGCCTAGCTCTTCGTGCAGTTCACGCTTTAACCCTTCAAGACCTGTTTCATAAGGGGCCAGTTTGCCGCCTGGAAACTCCCAAAGCCCGCCATGATCTACGTTTGATGGCCGACGAGCGATCAGTACTTGCTGTTGATCGGCGCTGATAATCGCTGCCGCCGCGACGTGAACCCGTCGTTTTACCTTTATGCTCATAGACTCATATACTCGTTACGTCTTTATCCACTGCGTGCACCAATGCTAAAGGCATCGGTGCTATATCGCTGCGTGTGCCCACTACCCCTGCCAACCAACGCCCCACACAGGGGGAGACTGATTAGCTGCGGTAATCCGCGTTAATAGACACATAGTCATGGGAGAGGTCGGAGGTCCATACCGTGGCACTTTCCTCGCCGCGCCCCAAGTTAATGCGAATGGTAATTTCTGACTCGGCCATGACGGCGCTTCCTGCCGCTTCGGTATAGCCTGCAGCACGCCCGCCATTTTCAACTAGACGTACATCGCCTAAATCAATCACCACACGGTTGACATCAAAGTCGCTTACAGGCGCTCGTCCTACCGCGGCCAAAATACGCCCCCAATTAGCATCTGAAGCGTAAAGCGCTGTTTTGACTAGCGGTGAGTGCGCAACAGTAAAGGCCACATCGAGCGCCTCTTGACGACTTTTCGCTTCGTCGACCTGAAGGGTAACGAATTTGGTTGCGCCCTCGGCGTCGCGAATAATCGCCTGCGCCAGCTCGGTCATTACCCGCTGCAAGGCGTTGCTGAAAACGGCAATCTGCTCATCGTCGGCAATGCGGGAGCCTGTGCCGGTCGCTGCCAACATACAAGCGTCATTGGTAGAGGTATCGCTATCCACCGTGATGCAGTTAAACGAGCGATCGACGGTTTCACGCAGTAGCCGATCCAGCAGCGGTGCTTCGATAGTTGCATCGGTCACCACAAAGCCCAGCATGGTCGCCATATTGGGCTTAATCATGCCAGACCCTTTCGTGATGCCGTTAATCGTTACCTGCTGATTGCCTATTTCAACCGTGACACTGGCGCCTTTGGCACGAGTATCGGTGGTTAAAATACCTTGGCCTGCGTGTTCCCAGGCAACACTGTCGCTGGCCATGCTTTCAAGTGCCGGTGCCAATCCCGCTAGCAGACGCTCCATCGGCAGCGGCTCGCCAATTACGCCGGTTGAAAACGGCAGCACGTCCTGCGACGACACACCGGCTTGTTTAGCCAGTTCTGCACAGCTAGCCCTGGCATCCCGCAAACCTGCTTCACCCGTACCTGCGTTAGCATTGCCAGTGTTGATCAGCCAAAAGCGTGGCGAACGGTGTTCTGCCCGGCACTGCTCGAGGTGTTGCTTGGCCACCAAAACGGGCGCTGCGCAGAACGCATTACGGGTAAAGACCCCAGACACCGTCACGGTCTCGGGCAGTTCAATCACCACTACATCACGACGATCCGGCTTTTTGATACCCGCCATTGCAACCCCCAGGCGCACCCCTTTTAGGGGTGGCAACTCTGGAAAGGGAGTGTTTCCAACCGCCATGATTTTCTCCTTTAGACAAAGACCGTTTCACAGACCGTCTCAAAAAACGGTCTCAAAACGGGCGCCGTTAGCTTAGTTTTCCACAGCACTGCTTGTACTTTTTACCCGAGCCACAAAAACACGGGTCGTTGCGGCCCACTTTCGGGCCTTCGCGACGCACAGGGCGGCCATCAACACCAGGCGCTTCCTGCTCAGTTTCGGGCTGCTCCTGGGTCGGGGTGTCATGACGGCTTGCCGCCGTGGCGGTTTCCCGCGCCAGCGCTTCGCGGCGCTGTTGCTCAAGGGCGTCTACTTCCTCGGGCTGACGAACCTGTACGTGGCTCAGAATACGCGTCACATCGGCTTTAATGTGCTCTAACAGCTGCTGGAAGAGTTCAAAGGATTCACGCTTGTACTCTTGCTTGGGGTTTTTCTGAGCATAGCCACGTAGGTGGATACCGCGACGCAAATGATCCATCGACTGAAGGTGTTCTTTCCAACGCGTGTCCAGCACTTGCAGCATGACCTGCTTCTCAAAGCGACGAATCAGCTTCTCGCCAGCCGCCTCGATTTTGGCTGCATAGGCCTCGCGGTGCATCGTCTGCAGCCGTTCACGCAACTGCTCTTCACTAAAGCGATCATCTTCGGCGGCCCATTTAACCACCGGTGCGTCAAGGTTGAACTCCGTCTTCAAGTGCGCTTCCAAGCCGGGCAGATCCCACTGCTCGGGCAGGCTTTGGGGCGGCACGTAGTCGCTGATGGCCGTCTCCATCACCTCTTCGCGGATACCAATAACGGCATCAGCCACATCGTCCGCGGCCAGAATCTCATTGCGCTGGTCGTAGATCACTCGACGCTGATCGTTGGCAACATCGTCGTACTCAAGTAGCTGCTTACGAATATCGAAGTTACGCCCTTCAACTTTCTTCTGGGCACGCTCAACGGCGTTAGAGACCATTTTATGCTCAATGGCTTCGCCATGCTCAAGCCCCAATGCCTGCATCAAGCGTTTGACGCGGTCAGAGCCGAACAGGCGCATCAGACTATCTTCAAGCGACAAGAAGAAGCGCGTTGAGCCGGGGTCACCCTGGCGTCCGGCACGGCCACGCAGCTGGTTATCGATACGCCGGGACTCGTGGCGTTCAGAGCCCACCACATGCAGGCCGCCAGCGGCGAGCACACCATCGTGGCGCGCTTGCCACTCGACTTTTAACGCCTCAACCTGTTCTTGGCTAGGGTTTTGCAGCTTGGCGACTTCAGCCTCCCAGTTACCGCCTAGAACGATATCGGTGCCACGACCGGCCATGTTAGTGGCGATCGTAATCGCCCCTGGGCGGCCTGCCTGAGCAATGATCTCCGCTTCACTCTGGTGCTGCTTGGCGTTAAGCACATTGAACGTAAGGCCCGCCTCGCGCATCAGCTTGGCAAGGTACTCGGATGTCTCAATAGAAGCCGTACCCACCAGCACTGGACGCCCGGCTTCGGTCTCGGTTTTGACATCTTTGATGATCGCTTCGTACTTCTCTTCCGCGCTCAAATAAACCAGATCGTTGAGGTCTTTACGGGCCAGTGGCCGATTGGTGGGAATCACCACCACGTCGAGGCCGTAAATTTGCCGAAACTCAAAGGCTTCAGTATCCGCCGTACCGGTCATCCCGGCGAGTTTTTCATACAGACGGAAGTAGTTCTGGAACGTCGTTGAGGCTAGCGTTTGGCTTTCGCGCTGCACCGTGACGCCCTCTTTGGCCTCGACGGCTTGGTGCAACCCTTCCGACCAGCGGCGCCCGGGCATAGAGCGGCCGGTGTGCTCGTCGACGATCACCACCTGACCTTCAGAGATGATGTAGTCGACATCACGGTTATAGAGATGGCGGGCGCGCAGCGCCGAGTGCATATGCTGAAGCAAGTTAAGGTTTTGCGCGGCATACAGCGACTCGTCATCGCCCAATAAACCTTCAGCGCGCATCAGCTCTTCAACTTTATTATGCCCCTGCTCGGTTAACTCTACTTGCTTCTGCTTCTCGTCGACCAAGAAGTCACCAACAACCGTGGCTTCCTCATCTTCAATCTCTTCGCCTTTTTCAAGCTGCTGGGCAAGTTGATTGACGACTTTATAGAGGTCGGTATTCTCATCGACCGCACCGGAAATAATCAGCGGCGTACGCGCTTCATCGATAAGAATCGAGTCAACTTCATCGACAATCGCATAGTGCAGGCCACGCTGAACTTTATCTTCTAACGAGAACGCCATGTTATCGCGTAGATAATCGAAGCCGAACTCGTTGTTGGTGCCATAGGTAATATCACACTGGTACGCATGACGCTTCTCTTCGCCTGTCTGGCCGGAGAAAATGACGCCAATGGTAAGGCCCAGAAATTCATACAGCGGACGCATCCACTCAGCATCACGGCGAGCCAGGTAGTCGTTCACCGTGACCACGTGCACCCCTTTACCCGGCAATGCATTCAGGTACACCGCCAGCGTCGCCACCAGCGTTTTACCCTCACCGGTTTTCATTTCAGCGATGCGGCCACGGTGCAGGGTCATGCCGCCTACCATCTGCACATCGAAGTGACGCATGCCCATAACGCGCTTACTGGCTTCTCGCACGATCGCAAAGGCGGGCGCTAACAGCGAATCAAGCGACTCACCGGCTTCTAAGCGCTGGCGCAGCTCGGCGGTTTTACCTTGCAGTTCAGCATCGCTAATCGCCTCAAGCTCTGCTTCTAATGCGTTAATCTGCGGCACCTTCTTGTGCATGCGTTTGACATCGCGGTCGTTTTTAGAGCCCACGACTTTTCGTAATAAATTATTAAGCATGAAATATCCAAGTATTCACGAGCGTCCCAGCGGACATTGCCCTTTCAATGCATGCTGTTTATCTCTAGAGCATGCACAAAGTAGATGTATTATCGACAGACTTAGCGGGAAGGCGGGCCGCGCTGGGTCAAGACATCCCGGGCGGCGACCAGCATAGCCATCGGGGCTAGCCAGAGACATAGACGCCGAACAGGCGCAAAGCGCTGGGGGCTTTGAGCAAAACGTTGCAGCGCGCGCCGACGCCTGGCCACCCAGTGGGACTGGGCGCGTAAAATCGCGGGCACCCAGAAACAGATCGTGACGCTACGCTCACCGCCGCGGAATGCATCTGCAGGGCCTAAACTGGCGGGTAAAAGACAACTCACCAACAGACCGGCCAGCCACCAACGCGCTAAACCGTAACGGCGATGGCGCCGCGGCAAAGCTGATTGAACATCAAGCGTAGGTGACATGCTGTAGACCGGCTCCTGAGCGTGGTAGAGTTTACTAATCAGCCATCGGCGAAGGTGGCCGACGTCATTAGTAGCGGTGCCTAAACAGCAGCACCCTAGGAATTAAGCGTATGAGTATAAAGGTTAAGCGTTCTCGCGCACAGCCCATCGCCCGTCTGCTCTCCAAGTCGGGTGATATTAATCAGTTAATGCGCCTATCTCGTCTCATCGATCAGGCCCAGCGACACTTGCGCGCCCACTTGCCCGAAGAGATGCGCGAACATATTTTTGTGGGTGGCTTTAGCGAAGGTCGTTTAACCCTGATTAGCGGTCAGGCGAGCTGGCTGACGTGGTTACGCTTCGAACAGCGGCGCTTATTGGAACTGCTCCATCAACTGCCTGGCTTTGAAGGAGTCAGCGGCTTTACCTTTAAGGTACGCCCTGTACGCCCTATTGTGGCACCAAAGCGTAACACGCGTAGTCTGTCGGCCGACGCGGGCAAAACCCTTTCCGAGTGCGCTGAAGATACTACCAATCCAGCGCTAAAACGTGCCTTGGAACGGCTTGCATCTCATGCTCAGCCAGCCAAGTAACGCTCACACCATTTTCTCTTCCCATCAGGCTTAGTGCCTTATCGCCACACTCTTAAAAGCATAAAGCACCGCCTAAGCGATGCTTTATGAATCAAAAAGTAAAAAAGCGCTAATATAAAAAGCGAAGCCTAGCTACATCACGCCATTGCAGGTGCGGCATAAGAGATCGGCGCAACCGCCTTTTCCTCTTCAAAGGTGACAATTTCATAGGCATCGGGCTGCGCCATCAATTCGCGACAGAGCTGATTATTGAGTGCGTGGCCAGATTTCACCCCACGGAACTCGCCGATCAGGCTATAACCCAGCTGGTACAAGTCACCGATAGCATCCAATACTTTGTGCTTAACAAACTCATCTTCGTAGCGCAGGCCGCCTTCATTAACGATGCGGTAATCATCCACCACAATGGCGTTGTCTAGACTTCCGCCTAGCGCCAGATTGTTAGAGCGTAAGAACTCTAAGTCGCGCATAAACCCGAAAGTACGTGCACGGGAAACTTCTTTAACGAAGGACGTGGTCGAGAAATCGATCAACGCGGTCTGTTTCTGCTGCTCAAAAACAGGATGATCAAAGTCGATTGCAAAGGAGACTTTGAACCCTTGATGGGGTAAGAACACCGCTTCTTTATCGCCATCGGTCACCGCTACACGGTGCTTGATACGAATGAATTTCTTCGCAGCATCCTGCTCTAAAATTCCCGCTGATTGGATTAAAAACACAAATGGACTCGCACTGCCGTCCATAATAGGCACTTCAGGTTCACTAACATCCACATAGGCGTTATCGATACCCAACCCAGCAAAGGCCGACATCAGGTGCTCAACGGTAGCTACCTTGACCCCGTTAAACACAAGAGCAGTACATAGCTTGGTATCTTCAACCAATTCTGCCCGTGCGGGAACGTGCGCAACGGGATCCAGATCGGTTCTAACAAACACAATCCCAGTATTGGCCGGCGCCGGACGCAGAGCTAAGTGGACTTTTTTGCCAGAATGCAGGCCCACTCCGGTGGCGCGAATGACGTTTTGTAGGGTGCGTTGTCTGATCATGGATAGTAGCCGAGCTCTAATGACGGTAATAACCGCAGGGGAAAAGTTATCAAACAGTGTTCACTTTAACAGCAAACGAGCGTTTTAGCCAATAAAACGCTCGCTCGCTGTTGCAATGAGCCTGATAGCGAGAATCAATCCGCCTGGCGGCGTAGAAACGCGGGGATGTCCAGATAGTCATCGGCTTCGGAAGCGCGACGCTTTTCAGGACGCGGTTTTGCGGCCGCTTCGGGTGCTTCAGCGCGTGCTGTTGCCTGCTGACGCATTACCGTTGGCTGTTGCAACTTGCGGTAATCCGAGGACTCTGCAGCTGACCGACGGGCAGGCTCGCGCGCGGCCGCCTTAGGCTTTTGCCCGTCCAAGCCGGCGGCAACAACAGTGACACGCAGCTCGTCGGACATTTCCATATCAATGGAGGTGCCGACGACAATGGTGGCATCTGGAGACGCAAACTCCTGGACGGTAGCGCCTACATCGTTGAACTCGCCGATCGACAAATCGGGGCCTGCAGTAATGTTGACCAAGATACCGCGTGCGCCGTGAAGGTCGATATCTTCCAGCAGCGGGCTGCGGATCGCTTTCTCGGCGGCTTCGCGAGCACGATTTTCACCCGTGGCACCACCGGTACCCATCATCGCCATGCCCATTTCAGACATAACGGTGCGCACATCAGCAAAATCGACGTTGATGATGCCCGGGCTGGTGATCAGTTCTGCGATACCTTGAACAGCCCCCAGCAGCACATCGTTCGCCGCACTAAAGGCCGTCAGTAGCGTGGCACTCTTGCCCAGCACAGAAAGCAATTTTTCATTAGGAATAGTGATCAGCGAATCCACGTGCTCAGAGAGCTCTTTCATGCCCTCTTCAGCAGCGCGCATACGCTTTGGCCCTTCAAAGGGGAAGGGGCGCGTCACTACCGCAACGGTGAGAATCCCCAGTTCCTTGGCGACCTGGGCAACCACCGGCGCACCTCCTGTGCCCGTACCACCGCCCATACCAGCAGTGATGAAGACCATATCGGCACCGACCAGCAATTCCGCAATGCGTTCGCGGTCTTCCATTGCGGCTTGGCGGCCCACGTCGGGATTGGCACCTGCGCCTAATCCTTTAGTGATTTCGCTACCCAATTGCAACACCGTCTTCGCTGCACAGCGTTTCAGCGCCTGGGCGTCCGTGTTGGCGCAGATAAACTCAACGCCTTCAATATTGCTTTCGACCATGTGGTTAACAGCATTGCCGCCACCGCCGCCAACGCCAACCACTTTGATGACCGCACTGCTCGAGGGTGCGTTATCTACCAATTCGAACATAAGCCCCGTCTCCTGAACCGCGCTTGCGGCCCTGTCAGAAATTTCCTTTGAACCAGCCTTTAATTCTTGCCAGCGCCGAATGGTCTTCCTTGATATCACGCCGGGCAAGCTCGTTACGGCCCTTATGGGCTGCAACCACTCCCCCGTGGCTTCTTAGACCTTGCCCATGACGCGTTTCCTGCAAGGCATAATGCAGCAGACCAACGCCCGTCGCATAAATGGGATTACAAACGACGTCCGCCAAACCTCTTACATTCTGCGGACATGCGATACGAACGGGCATATGGAAAATCTCTTCTGCCAATTCGCTAACCCCTTCCATGCGCGAGGTACCGCCGGTAAGCACTATCCCAGCAGCCACCATGTCTTCATAGCCACTACGGCGCAATTCGTCTCTCACTAGCGTAAATAGCTCTTCGTAGCGTGGTTCTACCACTTCAGCAAGCGCTTGGCGCGATAGATCACGCGCTGGACGATCACCTACGCTAGGTACTTTAATCATTTCATCGCTGGCGGCTAAATGGGTTAGCGCGCAAGCGTATTTAACTTTGATCTCTTCAGCGTGCTGCGTGGGTGTTCGCAACGCCATGGCGATATCGTTAGTGACTTGATCCCCGGCGATAGGAATCACCGCCGTATGGCGTATGGCGCCTTCGCTGAAAATAGCCATGTCGGTGGTTCCACCACCAATGTCGACCATACAGACGCCCAGTTCACGCTCATCTTCAGTCAGCACGGCCATACTAGAGGCGAGCTGCTCTAAGATAATAGCATCAACTTCAAGACCGCAGCGGCGCACACACTTCTCAATATTCTGCACCGCGTTTAATGCGGCTGTCACTAAGTGCACCTGTGCTTCCAAGCGCACACCGGACATGCCAAGCGGCTCACGAATGCCCCCCTGGGCATCAATCGAGAACTCTTGGGGCAGCACATGCAGCACTCGCTGGCCTTCAGAGATGGCACGCGCCCGCGCGGAGTCAATCACACGTTCAATATCGGAGGGCGTTACCTCACGCTCTTTAATAGCGACAACGCCATCCGAGTTCATTGAACTGATATGGCTGCCTGCCACGCCAACGTATACCGAGTGAATATCACAACCGGCCATTAATTCTGCTTCTTCAACGGCGCGCTGGATAGACTGCACAGTCGATTCAATATTGATCACTACGCCACGCTTCATGCCACGCGAAGGATGCGAACCAATACCTGCAATTTCAATTCCGCCGTCGTCGGTAGGTTGACCGACTATCGCGACGACCTTGGACGTTCCAATGTCCAGCCCGACCACCATATTGGATGCGTTGGGTGAGCCTGCCATGAGTCGGGAAATCTCCTTGCGTCATTGTTAAAAATAAATATAAATAGGGTGGCGCTTAATCTAACGCTTAACATTGAAAGCGTGCTACCCAAAATAATCAGTGCTGCTTTTCAGACAATCGCTAAGTACCAATAGTCGAAATTAAAAACTATTTAACCCGCTTCTGGCCCATAGTATAGAAACAATAGTCGCAATACGACTAGTACAAATCCACAATAATAGGCTTGGGTAGCAATTTAAAGCCGATTACTGGCTTTTTCAACGATGGCAACCACTCACTTTTACACCTTATTTGCATCAAGTAATAGAAGAGCTACTCATCTTGCACCGTAAATTCACTTTCTCCATGCCAAGCAACAGCAACACCGTTAGGGTAGCGCAGGTCAATATAACGAATCTGATCGCCAAGAGACGACAACTCACGCTGCCATGAAGCCGACAATCGTGCTAAGCGCACTTCATGCTGACGCCGACCTAACATCACCCAAGCGCCATCGTTTAATTGTAGCCGCCAGGCACCGCGCGGCTCTAAACGAAGTTGAGTAAGATTCAACGATAACTGTTCAAAGTGAAGTTTTAACCGGTGGTAATAATCCAGCACTTCTTCACTGCTTCCAGCAGGGCCTGCGAGATCGGGTAAACCTGCAGGTGGTGATAATGGCGCAAAAGCGAAAGGCTCACCTTCAGAGTTAAGCAAGAAGTCATCATTCCAGCGTGCGACAGGCTGCTGTTCAACCAGCTCAAACACCAGTGCATTCGGCCACTCACGGGAAATGCGCACTTCGTTTAACCAACCCACTTGCAGTGCACGGTCGCGTAATTCACCCAAATCAGCTGATAACCAGGTGGCATCAACCACCAGGGGCGCCAACTGAGTACGCAGGTAGTCAGCGCTGACGTACTCCCATTCACCGCGAATAGACACACGTTCAATCGGACGATCCAGCCACAGCCAAAGCGCCCGCCCGCCAGCTCCCATAAGTAGCGCCAGCAGGAGAATTCCCAACCAAGCGTTACGCTTTTTCATAAGGCACTTTTTAAGAAGGCGCTTTTAAACAGGTCATTACTCATGCTGTGAACTGCTCGCCTGCGGTATTGAGTATTCGTAACACTAGATCATCAAAGCTAATGCCCGCATGAGCCGCCGCTTGAGGTACCAAACTATGATCGGTCATACCTGGCACCGTATTGACTTCCAACAGCCAAAAACGCCCTTCACTATCACGCATGACATCAACCCGGCCCCAGCCGACTCCACCGATAGCGGCAAACGCCTGCTGGCAAAGCAATGCAAGCTCAGCCTCATGTTGCGCCGACAAACCGCAGGGCAAGTGATACTGGGTGGTATTAGCGATATATTTGGCCTCGTAGTCGTAGAAACCACCCGGTACTTCAACACGAATCGCCGGCAGCACCTGATCACCTAGCAGCGCAACGGTATACTCTTCACCCACCACAAAACGCTCTGCCATCACGCGGGCGTCGAACTGGGCCGCCTCGTGATAAGCCGCTTCAAGCGCTGCCTGGCTTTTTACAATGCTAATACCCAGCGTCGACCCCTCATGCACAGGCTTCACAATCAACGGCAAGCCAAGTTGCTCGACCACGGCGGACCACTCCGCCGTTGCCTCCAACATAATACTTTCCGGAGTGGGTAGCCCAACTGCGCTCCATACCTGCTTGGTGCGCTGCTTATCCATCCCCAGGGCCGAAGCAAGCACCCCACTGCCGGTATAGGGAATGTCGAGCAGCTCTAGCGCCCCCTGTAGCGTGCCATCCTCCCCACCGCGCCCATGCAGAGCCACAAAGACAAGCGAAGGAGCCAGTTGTTCCAAGCCCACTAGGCCGTTGTCGCGGGGATCATAGCCGCAGGCGTTGACACCTTTACGCTGCAGCGCCGCAAGCACCGCCGACCCGCTTTTCAGCGACACCTCGCGTTCAGCAGAGGTGCCACCGTAAACGACAACGACTTTTTCAAGAGACTGGGGGGTTGCTACGTCAACACTCACAGATCCACCTCGTTCATCGCTAGCTGTGCCTGGGCCAGGCGCAGGGAGATCCCACCCACATCACCGGCACCCTGGGTTATTAAAATATCGCCTGGGCGCAATACGTTGGTTAACAGCGCAGGCAGTTCGTGTTTATGCTCAACAAATAGCGGGTCGACGTCACCACGCTGACGAATGGAGCCCGCCAAGGTTTTTCCTTCGGCACCAGGAATAACCGCTTCACCGGCACTGTATACATCGAGCAGCACAAGCGTATCGACTTGAGAAAGCACCCTGACAAAATCTTCGTATAAATCGCGGGTACGGCTATAGCGATGGGGCTGATAAAGCATGACTAGGCGACGATCTGGCCAGCCTGCACGAATCGCCTGAATGACCATATCAACTTCACGAGGATGGTGGCCATAGTCATCCACCAGCATGATATCGCCGCCCCCTTGGGGTGCAGGGAAATGGCCATGCACCTGAAAACGGCGACCAACACCGGCAAAACCTGCCAGACCGCTCAAAATAGCGCTATCGCTCACACCGGCATCGGTGGCTACCACAATTGCCGCCATGGCGTTTAGAGCATTGTGGCGCCCCGGCATAGCCAAACGGACATTTAACGGCGCAGCGCCACCAGGGCGTAGCGCCGTGAACGTCACTTCACCGCCACGCTGGGCAAAATCAACAATCCGGTAATCGGCATCGCTATCAAACCCATAGGTCACGAACTGCCGCTTCACCTGTTCACACAGCACGCGCACATGGGGGTCATCGATACACAGCACAGCCAAGCCATAAAACGGCAAGTTGTGTAGGAATTCGATAAAGGTACTTTTGAGCCGTTCAAAGTCGCCGCCATAGGTCGCCATATGGTCAGCATCGATATTGGTGACAACCGACACCATCGGCTGTAGATGCAAAAAGGAGGCGTCGGACTCATCGGCTTCGGCAACTAAATAGTCGCCCTCACCTAAGCGGGCATTGGCACCGGCACTGGTCAGCTTGCCACCAATCACAAAGGTGGGATCGAGCCCCCCTTCAGCCAGCAGTGTTGCCGTCAAGCTGGTCGTGGTGGTTTTACCATGAGTACCCGCCACGGCAATACCGTGACGAAAACGCATTAGTTCAGCGAGCATTTCAGCCCGGCGCACCACCGGCACGCGGTGCTCATGGGCCCAGCGTATTTCTGGATTGGTTTCATCAATGGCGCTCGACACCACCACCACATCAGCGCCCTCGACATTGGCCTCGGCATGCCCGATCGCTACACCAACACCGCATTGCCGCAGCCGCTCCACGACCGAAGAGGTTTTCGCATCACTACCGCTCACGGTGTAACCTTGATTCGCTAACACCTCGGCAATACCGCACATCCCTGCACCACCAATGCCGACAAAATGGAGTCGCCGAATTCGGCGCATGCCGGGGCCAGCGGCAGAACGTGAGGGTGTCATGGTTTTGTCTGAATCGATCACGCAGAGTCTCCTAACGGCACCATCGCCAAACACCCTTCAGCCAAGCGCTTTGTGGCGTCTAAATGGGCGGCCTGACGTGCATTCGCCGCCATCGCAGCCAGGGTATTTGGGACGAGCAATTGATTTAAAAATTCACTTAACCGCTCAACGGTGAGCTCAGACTGAACCACGCACTTGGCCGCCCCCGCCTTGACGAGTACCTGGGCGTTGATCCGCTGATGGTCATCAACGGCAAAAGGAAACGGCACTAGCAGCGCTGGCTTGGCCGCGGCAGCCAACTCCGCGACAGTCAAGGCGCCTGAGCGACACACCACTAAGTCGGCCCACTCATAGGCAGCGGCCATATCGTCAATAAAGGGGCTAACCTCGGCGCTCACGCCGTGCTGCTGATAATTTTCAGCAGTGGTCTTTTCACGGTTTTTACCCGCCTGATGGCGCACCTGGGGGCGACGCTCAATGGGCAGAGCTGCCAGCGCGGGGGCCAAGCGCTCGTTAAGGGCGACGGCACCGAGCGAGCCTCCCACCACCAGCAACCGCAGAGGCCTTGCAGAGAGGCTCTCCGCATCTCTTGGGGTGTTCCCTAAGGCGGCGATATCGTCACGCACTGGATTGCCAATGACATCGGCACGCGCCCCAAAGGCCTCGGGGAAAGCGGCATAGGTACGCTTGGCGAGTCGCGACAGCACGCGATTGGTCAGGCCTGCCACGGCATTCTGCTCATGGATCACTAAAGGAACGCGCGTCAGCCAAGCAGCTAACCCGCCAGGACCACTGGCAAAGCCACCCAAGCCGACCACCACATGAGGCTTGAAGTCGCGAATAACCGCACGCGCCTGCAGTACCGCACGGCTAAGGTTTAGCGGTGCTTTTAGCCAGCCCGTCAAGCCATTGCCGCGCAGCCCGCTAACCGCAATGGTATGTAATGTAATGCCCGCTTCGGGCACCAGGCGGTTTTCAATCCCTCTAGGACTGCCCAACCACTCAACGTCGACCTGCTGCGCCTGCAAAGCGTTGGCGAGTGACAAGGCTGGGAACACGTGGCCGCCGGTGCCCCCCGCCATAATCAGTACTCGTCGGCTAACGT